>Ga0307479_10003632_pt1 | contig 14064 bp, 6 predicted proteins | sample atmos_gasesECM4C_FD_203743 | JGI IMG/M metagenome (GOLD analysis project Ga0307479, IMG submission 203743) | Hardwood forest soil microbial communities from Morgan-Monroe State Forest, Indiana, United States - atmos_gasesECM4C_515 | ecosystem: Environmental > Terrestrial > Soil > Temperate...
AAGCGAAGACTCCCCGGCCTATGCCGGTCCAGCTAGTGCTGTGACCGCGAGCAACAAAAAAGTGGGCTTGCGCCCACCCATTCGTGCGACCCGCTTCAGAGCGAAAGAAGAGTATATTCCCGCGGCAAGGTAAATGCAAGATACGGCGCTAGGGGAGCCTCGGGCGCCTGACTAGCGGGTGGATGGGGAGGATTTCTACGCGCGGCGGCGGAAAGGCTGGCTTCAAGGGAACGGAAGGACCTTGGGCCCAAGTCAAGTAGCTTGGGCGATGCGATGGCAGTATTCTATCGGTGCGTCCTGACACACCGTCCCCAATTTTGCAGAACAGAAGCGTTGTCCTTATATTAAACGCTATGGATGCCATACCATGAACGCCCGTATTCGGTTATCCATCCGCGCGGTGCCCGCTCCTATTATTAGCAAACTTTTATTTTGTACGCTGCTGCTAGCGGGACGAGTGGCAGGCCAGCAAGATCAGGGGCCTGCAATTCTCGGTGGGATAAACTCGCACCCAGGTGATTCCGTTAGGGGGGCATCCGCTTCCAATGTGTATGTGAGCGTGCGCGAGCCTAACGGCTTGCCGGTCACGGAGAGCGCAACGGTAAGGTTGTCGTGTCCGCTGGCGGGCGTAAATCTAAGCGGGCCCACCAAAGACACGGCGCTGGCGCAATTTTCGAATATCCCGGCGGGAGATTGCTGGGTGGAAGTGAGCGCACCCGGGTATAAAGCGGCGCGTGAGCGGGCGTTGGTGGCGGACTCGCTGATGAGCCGCAATCAATACGTTTATGTTTATCTGCATTCGGCATCGGAGAGCGCGGCGGGCGGGACGCGCACGCAAGTGTCGCTGAACGTGTTGAAAGAAATGGATAAGGGCACGGAGGCCATGCGCAAGAATCATGCAGACGATGCGCGGAAATATTTTTTGAAAGCCGCGGAAAGCGCGCCGCAAAATCCGGATGTGCAATATCTGCTGGGCGTGCTGGAGGCCAAGCAAAAGAATATCGATGCGGCGAGCGCGAGATATGAACGAGCCATCGCATTGTATCCCGCGCATGAGCACGCTTTGCTGGGGCTTGGAGAAATACAACTACGCAATCAACATGCGGCGGAGGCTGCCGCCACGCTGGAAAAAGCGGTACAGGCAAATACGATGTCGTATCGCGCTCACTGCTACCTGGCAGCGGCATATTTGCAACTGGGAAATTATGCGAGCGCGAAGCCGCACGCGCAAAAGGCCATCGATCTTGGCGCGCAAAAGATTCCCATGGCATATGTGTTATTGGGGGAAGTTCTTGCAGGGGAAGGCAATCGCGATGCGGCGAAACATGAATTTGAAGTGGTGATCAGCGACTATCCAAAGGACCCGGCGGCGGTGGTGGCGAAAAGCGATCTTGGAGACATTGATAAACCAGCGGAGGCGAAAGTCAGGAACCGCGCCAGTGCAGCGATGGCAGCGCCCGGAAGCGAACCGTTGGCGGCTGAGATTGCAGAAGGGCCGATACGTCCATGGGGCCCGTCGGATGTGGATACCATCAAGCCGGGCGTGGCAGGGGATGTGACGTGTTCCGCCGCGGATATTGTGCAGCGCGCGGGACAAGCCTCGACGGAGCAAATCGAAAATTTTGAGAAGTTCATGGCCTCCGAGCACATTGAGCACGAAGAAATCGATCGCAGTGGAAAGGCTGGGGCAGTGCGGTCACACGATTTCTCTTACCTGGTCTTCATCGATCATGACAAGGGCGGGCAGATTTTCCTGAAAGAGAGCCGGGACGGAGGCACGGGAATTGATTCGTTCCCGACATCGCTTGCCACGGTTGGGCTGCTGGGGCTGGGCGTGGATGTGTTCCATCCCGGATTCGCAAGAGCGCTGGACTTTACGTGCGAAGGGCTGGGGCAATGGAGAGGCAAGGCGGCGTGGCTGATGTATTTTCGCCAGAAACCGGGCCAGCGTTCATTTCTGCGATTGTGGCAGACGCAAAGAAAAACGGTGGAGATTCCTCTGAAAGGGCGCGTGTGGGTGGGGGCGACAACGTACGAGGTGCTGCACATTGAAACGGATTTGCGCGAGCCGGTTGCTGATCTGGAGTTAACGAAAGACCATCTGGCGATCGATTATGGCCCGGTTAATTTTCAAAACGGCAAGACCGAGCTGTGGCTGCCCTGGTACGCGGATATGTATCTGGAACTGCATCACCATCGCTACCATCACCGGCACACGTTATCGAATTACGCGCTTTTCGGGGTGGATACCAAAAACACTATCGGCACACCTAAAGGCGCCGAGGAGCCGGAGGTTCCTCCGCAGACTCCGTGAGGTGGCTGATCTGGAGTAAAAAAATCGCCTCGATCGGCTCGGAAGCCGGAGGCGATTTTTGTTGCCAATGATCGAAAGTGATTAGGGCTTGGCGGCTGGTGGCTGAGATGCACTTGGAGCCGGCTTGGGAGTGGTGGATTGGGGCTTGGGTGCGGGTTTGGGTGTTGTAGTTGAGCCAGCCTTCAAGGGGTAGGCCTGATCGTATAAGCGAATGATGTCCTGGGTCACATCGATTTGATTAGAGGCATACAAAATCGGGGTGTTCTGCGCGGAAGAGTCGAGAATCACAATGTAACCATTTTCGCGAGCATAGCGGTCGAGGACGTCAATCATCTTGCGTCCGATTTTGTCGATGACGTCGCCCTGCGAAGCGTTGACATCTTCCTGATATTCGTCCTGCTTGCGCTGCATCTGACGAGCCAAGAGTTCGCCCTGGCGGGTCAGGCGCGCAACTTCTTCCTGGCTCAAGGTGGCCTGACCAGCGGATAGACGTTGCTTCAAGTCGTTAATTTGTTTGTTCAGATTTTCCAGTTCGGTTTGGCGCGCCGCGAATTGCGATTGCAATTCCGCGGAGGCTTGTTTGCCTTCCGAAGTAGTTACGATGGCCTGGCGAACATTAATGACGCCGACCTTACCGGACGCGCCTCCGGCCGAGGCCGGGGCAGCTGTGGCGGCTCCCTGCGCCCGAAGGGGCGATGCCGACACGCTGAAGAAAAAGGCCCCGGCCAGAATGGTGGTGAAAAATAAGTTTCTGCAATTCAATTTGTTCTCCTTATGGTGGCCCCCGAGGGGCTTCCAACCGCGCCAATTTGCATTGGCAGTAATCTATATGCAGCAGGCGAATGTCCAGCAGCTGTCCAAACCCTGAAGTATAGCGAGCCGCTTTCTTACCTGCAACGAAGAAACATGTCTAAATGCAACCGGGCATGCGGCAAATGCACGAACAAATGCACGAACAAATTCACCGAATTCGGACCGTGGCGGACTCACGGCAACGGCAACAGCAAAACACGGTTGTTGGCTTGATCGGCGATGACCGCCAGGTTTGTGAGCGGATGAATCGCGGCGGCAAACTGCGACGACCCGCTAATGCCAAGAGTCGCCCTGGTTTTAAAGGTCTGGGAATCCACGATCGATACGGTATTACTTAGCGCGTTCACGGTGAGGATGGTGCTGCTCTGATAGTTGTAGGCCAGAGAAGTGGGATTAACGCCGACCGGAATGTTCTGGATTTGCCCGTTGTCGGGGTTGTACGCGGTAACCGTGTTGCCTTGACTCGAAGTGGCATAGAACAAGGTCGTGGACGGGTCGAAGACGATGCCTGTGGGCGTGGACTGAATTTGAGGCACGGTTGTCGAAGTGTTCCTAGTGGGCGGCGACACGCCGAGATCGACCACATCCAATTCGCCCGAAGGTGGCAGTCCATTGGCGCTCAACAGCAAGGAAGTTACAACCGCTTCACCGCGATTATTGGTGCCGCGATCGGGGTCGATGGCCACCGCAATGGGATTCTGGTTAACAGAGATGGTGGAGGCCGTGACGGTCCCCGCAGGCACGGAGAGCAAGGGAATGAGGTTGATGGCAGAAACGGTGTTTGAACCGGTGTTGGCGACCAACGCCATGCCGTTTTCCTGATCGATGGCTACGCCGTTCGGTGTTGAGCCAACGGTGACGTCGGCCATGGCTTGGGTGTTGGAATCGAGATTAAGAATGGACACGGTGCCGGGTGTGTTGTTGGTGACGACGGCAAAGCCGTATCGGGGAATCACGGCAACAGCTGCAGGAGTTGCTCCCGTGGGGATGCGATGAGTCAAAATGCCGAAAGTGGCGTCAGGCTTCAGACTGATGATGGAAGCGTCGGAGCAGCCGAAATCGGTGACCACGGCGATGTTGCGCTGCGGGTCGATGGCCACCCCGCCAGGAGCGGAAGCGGTGCCAGAGCATGCAGGAATCGGAACAGCTTCGATTACGGAGAAGTCGGTGCTGTTGGAAACGACGCCGGTGCTGTTGACCACATCCAAAGCAAAGCGTCGCGGGGCGGTAAGGAACGACGATGGAATGGTGGCGTCAATTTCACGCGCACTGAGGAAGGTGGAGGGCACAGTCTGGGCGTCCAGGCGAACAATGGAACCGGCGTCAAAACCGGAACCCAAAATTCGGACGCCGGTGAGAGCAACCGGAGTGGTGCCACTGGTGGTGATCGTGGCCTGCGGTAAGAGCGCGCCAGCAACGGGCGGGGTGATGACCTGTTCGATGTTAACGGCTTTGAAGGTGGCACTGAGTTTGAAGTAGCTCAGGTTGTCGCTGCCGGAATTTGCAACCAACGCTGTATTGGTTGTGGGATCGACCTGCAGCGCACCAGAAAGCTTTAACGAAACGGCCACGCCAGAGCTGGTGAACGAGACCGTCTTCAGACCGGTTTGCCCGGTGTGCACGATGGCGTCGCGCAGCAAAAGCACCGGATCGATCATGGAGACTTCGTTGAGCTGGGGATTGAAGGCCACCGCGGTATTGGTGAACGGCTGGAAGGCCACGTCGGCAACACCAGATTCAGGGGCCAGACCGGTGGAAGGAACTCCGGTGGTTTCCGAGTACAGGGTGAGGGAGCTGACACTTTGATCCAAGGAGTCAATAAAGCCGATCTGCGAGTTATCCGCGTTGGGGTCCGCAAGAACCGCAGTGCGATTGACCGGGTTGATGGCTATGCCTTGGACCGTGGGGGTCAAGCTGTAGGTGAGGAACGGTGTACCGTAGATGAGAAAGCCAGGACTAGAGGCGGTGCTGGCAGTGGAGTCATCCGCGGCGGTTTGGGAATACGTAAAGGTAGAGGCGTCGATGACGCTGGTAACGCTAAAAGTGCCGTCAAAAATAGTGCCGTTTTTGCCGGGAGGAAGTCCGCTGATTAACACAGTGCCAGGATTGCCAGGGTTCAGATTGTGGGGCGTAGAAGTCGTGACGGTCGCGACATTGGATGTTCTGGCGGCCGTACTTATGCCGATGCGGGCCTGCGTGGCCACGTGTTGTAAATCCACGACCGCCAGAGTTCCTCCGCCGCCCGGGGTAACGTAGGCGAGATCAACACGAGGTTCGAGCGCGATCTGTGGATTCGAACCGGTATTGAGGGTAACTGAGGCAATCGGGCAATATGTTGCCGTGGAGGCTGGAGGCTGACCCGGCAAGCACACCGAGGCAGGCTGCGCCGGATCGAGATTGACGATAAATCCCACGTTGGTTGATGCGAAAGCGACTATCCCACGATGAGTCTGAGAATCGATGCCCACCGAATACGGAAAGGGTGGGGCAGTTGGCGGAGTTGTGGGAGCTGTAGCCGGAATTAAGGTACTGAGATCAATTTTGCCAAGAGGAGTTGGAGACGGAAGCGCCGGGGAAGTGGGGATCTGGAAAATCCACAGGCTGCGGTCCGCGTAGTTAACGACTGCGGCGATGTGGAAAGTTTCGTCTACTGCCACACCAGTTGGCAGGCTGCCGGGCGCGGTACTGGCTGGGATACTTCCCGTGGGAATTGGACCGCCGAGCAACGCCGGAGTGGCGGTGCGCATATCGACAAATTGAATGGCGCTTGTACCGGTTTCGGCGACGACCGCGACCCCGAGCACAGTATCTTCGGCGATAGCGCTCGGGGCTGAACCGGCAGGCAACGGTAGAACCGTGGGAGCACCAGGCGGATTGGTGTTGGCGTAATCGGGAACAATGGCGATGTTGGTGTAAGCAGTCGATGGCGAAACATTGTGGCTGGTAACGGTGACGGGATAAAGGCCGGGACCGTTCGCGAGAGTGAGCAAATTGGGAAGGACGACATTCAGGCGGACTGGAGTGGAAACGTTTTTATCGTTGGGGTCTGAGATCGCCGTCAAGCTGGTGCCGTTCAGCTGTGCGAAAGCCACTTCATTCGACGGAGGACCGTAGTAGCCCCCATCTATGCTCATGAAAGGACCGGCAGGGTCTTGAAAGCCGGTGGGCAGAATCTGAGAATTCTGAGGAAAGCTCTGTGGATTTGAAGCCACTACGGAGGGAGTGACCGGAACAACGTTTACCGTAAAATTCCCACCGGCGACGTTAGTCACCGGGCTGGCGGAATTCGAACTGGTGATGCTTACGGTAAAGGATCCTGCGACCGCGAGCTGTTGGGCATTGAGGCGCACCCGAGCACCGATGGAAGAGGAAGTGGAGCCGGGAGCAAAAATAACTTTTACCTGAGAAAGCTGATCGATGGGAGGCGTAACGCCACTTACGTTGACAGCAATGCCGCTGGACGTTAGGTTCGAAGCACTCAGGAAAATATCCTGAAACAAGCCACCCTGGGGAGCGACTGAAGGGGAAACGTTTGAAAAACTGATGGGTCCAGCCTGGACTACGGTAACCGTAGCAGTCGCGAAGCGGGTGGTGTCGAGTTTTGAAGTGGCGATCACCGTAACCGTAGCGACGGCGGGCACCGAGGCCGGCGCGGTATACAAACCAGTGGTGTCGACTGAGCCGCATCCTGGCGAACAACTGGTCGCCGTCGGAGAAATAACGTTGGTCGCGGAGACTTGCGCGAGCAACCAGGTCACGTCATTGGGAGTCGTGTCGGTGGTTAGTGTGGCATGAAATTGGAAAGACGAACCTGTAGCGACCGTGGCGGTAGCAGGAGTTACCGTAACGCGAATTCCGGAATCCAGAGAGATGGTGGCAGTGCCGGTTTTTTTCTTGTTGGCATTCGAAGTCGCGGTGATGGTTATGGTGGGCGGAGGATTAGGAACCGTAGCAGGGGCGGTGTAGGTAACGGTGGTGGGTTGGGTATTTGATAGAACGCCTTGCGCCGCGGTGCAGGGAGCAGCGGCCGAGACGACCGGAGTTGTGGAACCTGCTGGCGTGGTACTGGTGGTGAAGGTGCAGGTCCAGACTACGGAGGTGTCCGTTGCGCCGGTGACGGTGGCCAGAAAATCGGTCGACTGATTGACGACCAAGGTGGCCGACCCCGGAGTGACGCTGACTACCACGACGTTCGCAGTGTTACCGCTGCTGCATCCGGCAAGCCACACAAACACGGCGGCCAACGCCAGCCCCCCGACAATTTTAGAAATATTCGCCAACTTAATTCCCACTGTTTCCCCCAAAAACTTTTCGCTAATTCGGCGCGAAAATCAAGTTCGCGGAGCGAAGTTAGCGCGCCTAGCTACAGTAAATTCGCGACTGAAATCCAACCTTAAAATGTCCGACTCACGGTAAACCGGAAAGTCCGCAAAGGCTCGAAATAATTCAGGCGGCCCGGATTGGCGATGAACTGATTGATGGTCGGAGCAAACTGAAAATTATAGAAATCCTTGAGCGCCGGATTATTTTTGATGAGATTAATTTCGCTCTGCTCGATGTAGTCCGGGGGCGCAACAATCTGAGTGTGCAGCCTGTTGACATTGAAGGCGTAGTAGATGCGGAACGGCGCCTGGATAATGGGCAACTGCACTACCAACTCGGCGCCAGTGGAAGCGCGCGGGCGGAAATTCGTGCCGGCGGCGATCTTCAGCTGACGCTGCAGGCCGGCCTGTGACGGCGCATCGGGAAATTGCGTAAGCAGATTCTCAAAGCCGGTGGGATCCAGCTTCAAGGCGCTTTGGCGGACAATGCCCACGGTGCCGACGTCCAGGAAAAGTCCGGCGGTCACCGGACCGGCAATGGGAATGCGGTATTCGAAGTTGCCATAAGACTGCAAGTCGCCACCCGGGAAGGTAATGGTGTAGCCAAGCACCGGCACATTAAAGAAACGCGGTGTCGGTGTTCCACTGGCGCTCAGGCGGGTGGGATCCAGATAGACAAACTGCTGCGTCGTGGAAGTAGGAATAAAAGTGACCGGGGAGATGGAACGAATGTCAAATCCGCGAATATCGTTTTCGCCGCCCATATAAAAACGACTAAACGGCGGGACTTCCTTGCCGCCATACCCGGTGATATAGGCGGCGGTAACGTGGAGGCCTATCACATTGCGTTTTTTGTGATGGGGACGATAATATTTCCAATCGAAAACATTGGAGATACTGTTTACATTGCCGCCCAGCGGTCCGCCCGAAAAACCCAGGCTGTAAAAATAACTTTTGCCGGAAGTGGCGTTTTGCGGATTGTTTACAGTGTTGTAGGTGATGCTGGGCGTGATGGTGCTGGAGACGATGCCGTTGAGCGCACTGGGGCCGGCAACGCTGCGGAATTGAAGTTGTTCGAACAGAATCGTGGAGGCCTGGTTGAAGGCCGTAATGTTTGTGCGGGTGAGGCCATAGGTCACGGAAACGCGCGTGAACGGCCGTTTCTTAAGAGGATAGCTGGCGAAGGTGGTGAAACCGGTGCTGTTCTGGTTGTAATCCTGAATAAATTGCGGATTGATACTGACGGACTGGCCGGTGATCAGCGCCTGCTGCTGGGCCTGATCGAAATTGTATTTGCTGGAGAAAACGGTAAAGCCGGTCTGAATGGGACGGTCAAAAAGATAAGGCTCGGTGAAACCAAACTGGAAAACGCGCTGGAGGTTGCCGAACTGCGCGGAGAAAGATAACGTTTCGCCGAGGCCCAGGAAGTTATTGGTCTGGTAGGTCAGGCCGATAAAGGTACCAGACAAACCACTGACTCCGCCCTGCAAGCCGATAGATTGCTTGCCCTTTTCCTTGAGCTTGAGATTGATATCCACCGTGCCTTCTTTGGTGTTGCGCTTTAATTCGGCGGCTTTGTCGGCTTCGATGCGATCGAAATAATCGAGCTGGTTGAGGCGCAGGATACTCAATTCCCAGGCGCGTTTATTGAAGAGCTGGCCTTCATCGATGAGCAACTGTCGGCGGATGACTTTGTCACGAGTGGTGGTATTACCGATGAAATCGATGCGGCGGACGTAGTACTGCTTCTCTTCGTTGAACTTCAACGTTAAATTGATAATTTTTTTGTCGTCGTCGATGTCCATGGCGGGTTCAGCAGTGAAGTCAATAAAGCCGTATTCGCCATAGGCGTTTTTGTAATTCTCGAGGGCTTTGCGAAGTTTGTCGGTGGCGAAGATGTCGCCTTCCTTCAACGGGAAAATGGTTTTAAGCGCTTCGACTTTTAGGGACAAGGCTTTGTCGGGGTCGGCGCTGACAATTTTCAGAGTACCCATGTGGAAGCGTTCGCCTTCTTCGATAGGGATGGTGATGTTGACGGCTTTTCCTACCCCATGGGCGGTGAAGGGCAGAGGAACACCGAGTTTGTAGGAAGGGGTGTCGACATTTTCGAGAAGGGGATCTTTGACGATTACTTTGAAATAGCCGTTGTCCTGATAAAGGCCGCGTACGCCTACTTCCAGGTCTTCGGTTAACTTGTCGCGATCGTAGGTTTTCGAGAGCACCGCGATTTCGGTGAGGTACAGCGGAATGGCATAGGGACGATCGTGACGCATGGCGCGAATCAACTTGCGATCGCTGAAGGCATGATTGCCAGTGAACTTTATGTGGCCGACTTTAACCTTGGGGCCTTCTTCAATTTTGAAAACCAGGATAACCGCATTACTGGAAGCGATTCTTTCGTACTGCGGGGTGACCCTGGCGAATTGGCGGCCATGCTCACCGAGCAGCTCGCGCAGCACGACTTCGGCTTTTTTGATTTTCGTGGGATCAAACTGGCTTTCCACGCTGAGACCGACTTTGCGCTCCTTGAAACGGTCGAGAATGTCGGACTCCGAGACGGAATGAATGCCGTCATAACGAATGCGCCGGATGACCGGGCGCTCTTTTACGTCGAAGATAATAATTTTTGCGTCGGAGCGATCGGGCGAATCTTCCACGCGCAACTTCACGTCTTCAAAGAATTGGGTATTCCAAAGCGCCTGGAAATCGCGGCGCAAGGTTTCTTCGTTGTAGTTATCGCCTTCGCGGCTGAAGATGCGGGCTTTTAAGGTGTCACTGCGGATGCGGCGATTGCCGGTGAACTCAATGCGCTGGATGACGCCGTGCGTTACCGGAACAGCTGGCTGATTCGAAAGCGACTGATTGCCGGTATTAGATTGCGGCGGGGACGAAACAGCGGACGCGTCTGCAGCGGAATCGTTTCGCGTGGCGGCGGGTGAAGTAATCGCGAACAACAATATTAACATCGCGATGCATGATACCCGGCCCGTCAAAACTCCGTGAGAAACACAGACTACTCTTCTTTGAGCGGCCATTGAAGTACTCAATGCCGCGCCCCCAAACCCAAGATGTTCATCTCCTACCGGACCAGGTGTGGGCCGGCGTCGAGCAGCTAAGCGCCGCCGGGAAGGTCAAACCCCTCCGGCGACGCGTTTGGTGTCAGATTCGTTAGTGAACTACAGGGGTTGCCTCGCCAACAGGCCGGAAAGAGAGACCCTCCGCGGCCACGTAAATCTGCAGCGTTGCAGGTCTCTGAATTCCACCCTGAATCAGTGCTTCGGAGAGCGGATCTTCCACGTACTTTTGTAAAGCCCGCCGCAGCGGCCGCGCGCCATAATTGCGGTCCGCACACGTTTTCTCGAGAATCCACTGGCGTGCTTCCGGCGAAACAACAATCTGCACTTGCCGGTGAATCAGGGTGTCATTCAACTGGCCAACGAGCAAGTCGATAATTCTTAGCAGATCCTCATCGGCGAGAGGATTGAAGATGATTACTTCGTCCAAGCGGTTGAGAAACTCCGGATTGAACGCGCGCTTCACTTCGTTCATCACCAATTCTTCCATGGAGCGTTGACCGGCTTCGTCGGCGCCGGACTGGAAACCGATGGAAGTACGCCGTTGCAAATGGCGGGCTCCCAGGTTGGAAGTCATGATGATGATGGTATTGCGGAAGTCGACGGTGTTACCAAGGCCGTCGGTGAGCTGGCCGTCTTCGAACACCTGCAACAATATATTGAAGACGTCGGGATGGGCCTTTTCGATTTCATCCAGGAGGATGACGGAGTAAGGAGTGCGGCGAACGCGCTCGGTGAGCTGGCCACCTTCTTCATAGCCGACATAGCCTGGAGGGGCGCCAATCAATTTGGAGACGGAGTGCTTCTCCATGAATTCGGACATGTCGAAGCGCACCAGAGATTTTTCCGAGCCGAAAAGAAATTCGGCGAGGCGGCGAGCCACTTCAGTTTTGCCAACGCCGGTGGGCCCCAGGAAAAAGAAGCAACCCACGGGACGCAGAGGCGATTTCAAGCCAGCGCGGCTGCGGCGAATCGCGCGAGCAAGAGCGGTGATGGCTTTGTCCTGACTGATGACGCGCTTGTGAAGCTCGGGTTCAATGCGCAGAAGCTTCTGCTGTTCGTCTTCCTTGATGGAGGAGACCCCGATACCGGTCCAGCGCGAAACAACTTCTTCGATGTCTTCGCGGGTAACGATGCCGGTGGAGGCGTCGTCGAGTTTGTAACGCTCGCGAAGGCCGCGCAGATTTTCTTTTTCCTTGCGCTCTTCTTCGGAGTAGAAACGCGCCTTCTCAAATTCATGATTGGCGATGGCGGTTTCCATGCGGTGAGTGATGAACTTGACGCGCTTCTGGACTTCACCGACTTCTTCAGGAACAGAGGCCTGGCGCAGCTTGACGCGCGCTCCGGCTTCGTCAATCAAGTCGATGGCCTTGTCTGGCAGGAAGCGATCCGGGATGTAGCGGTTCGAGAGGTAAACGGAATATTTCAAGGCCTCGTCGGTATAGCTGACGGCGTGGAATTTCTCGTAGCGTTCGCGGACGCCAGTGATCACCTGCACAGCTTCTTCTTCATTGGGAGCGGGAACTTTAACGGATTGGAAGCGCCGCTCGAGAGAGCGATCCTTTTCGACGGACTTGCGATACTCGCCGGGGGTTGTAGCGCCGATGCACTGAATTTCGCCACGCGAGAGAGCAGGCTTGAGAATGTTGGCGGCATCCAGCGAGCCTTCCGCGGAACCAGCGCCAACGAGAGTATGGAGTTCGTCGATGAAGACGATGGAGTTTTGACTCTCCATTAATTCCTTCATGATGGTCTTGAGGCGCTCTTCAAATTGCCCACGATACTTGGTGCCCGCGACGATAAGGGAAAGATCGAGAGACAGGATGCGCTTGTCCGCCAGGAAGGGAGGGACGTCGCCATCGGAGATGCGTTGCGCAAGACCTTCGACGATGGCGGTTTTGCCAACGCCAGGCTCACCAATGAGCACAGGATTATTTTTTGTACGGCGGCATAAAATCTGGATGACGCGTTCGACTTCGCCGTCGCGGCCAACCAGCGGATCAAGTGATCCTTCGGAAGCAGCCTGGGTAAGATCGCGGCTGAACTCCGCCAATAGAGAAGTTTCCTTGGGGCGCGCAGCAGTGGTCTTTTCACCGGAGGTGCGGGCCAACTCTTCACGCAGGGTGGAGAGTCGCAGACCACGCTCCATTAAAATCTCGGCGCCAAAACACTTTTCTTCGCGCAAAATTCCGAGCAGCAAATGTTCCGTGCCCACATGTTTCACACCCAAGCGCTCGGCTTCCTCACCAGCCATGTTCAGGATGCGTTTGCATTCCGCGCTGAGAGGAACCTCCACGGAGGTAGAGATGCGCTCGCGAATAGTGATGCGCGCTTCAATCTCTTTGCGGATGGATTCGATGGACCCCTGTTGCCGCAAGAAGCGATTGGCCAAGGCTTTATCCTCGCGCATCAAGCCGAGCAACAGGTGCTCGGTCTCGATGTAAGGACTGCCGTATTGGCTGGCCTCATACCTGGCAAAGAAAATTACGCGACGTGCTTTTTCGGTATAGCGTTCGAACACGTTAGCTCGCTTCTCCCCCGGGGGTCTCACTCGCAGCGGCCGTAGCCTTGCGGGTGGTAAGAACGCCATGCTCCAGCGTCAGAACGCGGTCACATCGCGCGGCGAGCGCCAGATTATGCGTCGCGATAAGCGACGTCAAACCCAGCGTGCGGTGCAACCGAACCAACAACTCGAACACAGCCCAAGCATTCTGCTCGTCTAAATTCCCCGTCGGTTCATCTGCCAGCAACACCGCCGGCCCAGTGACAAGCGCCCGGGCAATCGACACGCGTTGCTGTTCCCCGCCGGAGAGTTCCCCTGCACGGTGGCTAGCTCGAGATTCCAAGCCAACCTCCGTAAGCCACTTCCGCGCCATCCCCTGCGCTGAAGTGAAATTTTCGCCGCGCAACAACAGCGGCATGGCCACGTTCTCTTCGGCCGTAAAATCAAGCAGCAACTGATGCCGTTGCCAGAGAAATCCAACGGCCCGATTGCGAAATTCCGCGAGCAACGAGTCTTGATTCGATTCAACAGCTTTCGTCGCGAAGTATACTGTACCGCTTGTCGGCATGTCTAGCGCGGCCAGTAAATGTAGAAGAGTACTTTTACCCGCGCCGGATGGGGCCACAATGGCAATCATCTCACCCTTATGCAATGTGATGTTGGCGTCCACCAAAACCGGCAAAACTTTGGAACCTTGACCGTAACTTTTCTTCAGATGACGACCTTCCAGCACGACGGGGGCGAGCTGCGGTGCGGCATCCGCAAAATGCGCAACGCCAAGACCCGAGTTGGAATCTGCTGTGGTCATTTTGTCTCTGCGTGGGTTGCTTGCATTGCAGGTGCTCGCCACGCGCCATAGCTAATTAGATGCGTCAATGTTGCTGTTTGTAGCTGACGCTTGTCGTTCGCGAAAAGCTTGCCACGAATGTCTTCACAACTGGACAAAACGGTTCCTTTTTTTGCCCTAATTGAAAGAGCGCCGAAAGCGAGTGCCGGAGTGCCATTTTGATACAGCAATAACAGCCTTTGATTCAACTG
>Ga0307479_10003635_pt1 | contig 14061 bp, 9 predicted proteins | sample atmos_gasesECM4C_FD_203743 | JGI IMG/M metagenome (GOLD analysis project Ga0307479, IMG submission 203743) | Hardwood forest soil microbial communities from Morgan-Monroe State Forest, Indiana, United States - atmos_gasesECM4C_515 | ecosystem: Environmental > Terrestrial > Soil > Temperate...
AGCTGGGGGCTATCGTTATATACTTTTCGCTTACCGGGAGAGGTGTGCTCGGCGAAATACCCCCCTGTTTTTGGAACTTAGCCCGGTATTAGGCTAATCCCATGGAAGACCCCAAGTCTCGGCCGTTTCGGCGCGATGCCGGCGCTCCGGGTCTGCGAGCTCCGGTAAAAGGCGAAAGCTCCGCGAGCAATAATCCTCCGCTCCCAGAAGGCGCGACCATGGGAGATCCCGTTCCCAGGCCTCCCAGATCTCCCGATCCCGATGCCACTCTGGTGGATGTTGATGCTACTGCCGATATCGACGCTACCATGGTTGGCGGACTCGTCCCGCCGTCGCCTCCTCGGCGCCAAGCCTCGGGTCTCTTTGTCAGTGCGGCTGTGTTGCAATCCGGAGATGTACTTGGAGGACGTTACGAAATTCTGCAGTTACTCGGCGAAGGCGGCATGGGCGCGGTGTACAAAGCCAGAGACCGAGAACTGGACCGCTTCATAGCTCTCAAGCTGATTCGCCCAGAATTGGCCGCGAGTCCCGCCATCCTGGCGCGATTCAAACAGGAACTTCTGCTGGCGCACCAGGTAACCCACAAGAACGTAATTCGCATTTACGACCTCTCGGAAGCTGACGGGGTCAAGTTCATCACCATGGAATTCATTGAGGGGGTAGACCTGCGTCGTCTCCTCCTCGACCACGGCAAGTTGGCGCCCACCGAAGCTGTCGACCTTATCCGGCAAGTTTGTTTTGCGCTTCATGCAGCGCACACGGTTGGAGTTATCCACCGCGATCTGAAGCCGCAGAACATCATGCAGGATACACACGGGCGCATCCTGGTGATGGATTTTGGCTTGGCGCGTTCGGTGGGCTCGGAGGGCATGACCCAGACCGGAGCCCTGGTCGGCACGATGGAATACATGTCGCCGGAACAGGCCATGGGGAGCGAGCTCGATCAGCGGTCTGATATCTTCGCACTCGGACTTATTTTCTTCGAATTGCTGACCGGGAAAATGCCCTATAAAGCCGACACGGCACTGGCGAGCTTGCTGAAACGCAATTCGGAGCGCGCCATCCCCGCCGTTGATTTGGATCCTTCCATTCCTAAGGGATTGAGCGACATCGTTGGCAAGTGTCTGGAGCGCGATGTGAATGCGCGCTATGGGAATGCGCAGCAAATCCTCGACGATCTGGATGCCTGGCGTGGGGACCGTCCAGTTTTGGCTTCAACAGTTTCCATCCCGGCTCAGGCACCGAAAAAGGTGATGCCCTGGAAGTGGATTGGCGCAGGCATGCTCGCCGCTTTAGTTATGGCGGGCGGATGGTTGCTACGCGGCAAGATTCCTTCGCAAGGCGGTAAAACCGCGGTCCAAGGCCCAGTTGCATCGTTGGCCATTCTTCCATTCCGCAACGCTTCGGGCGACCCGAGCCTCGACTGGCTGGGTTCCAGCATCGCCGAAATGCTCAGCACCGACGTGGGGCAATCGGCCAGCTTGCGTACGGTCTCGCCCGATCGCTTGCATCAAATCTTGAGTGACCTACACATGACCGGAAACGTACAGTTCGATCCGGCGACGCTGCGCCAGATTTCCGAATCGAGCAATGCGGATACCGTCGTCTTAGGGCAATATGTCAAATTTGGCGACCAGATTCGCATTGACGCCAGTCTCCAGGATCTCAGGCACGATCGCCGCATACCGCTGAAGATCGAAGCTGCCAGCGAGAAGGACATTCCAGGAGCCATTGATCGCCTCGCCGACGGCGTCCGCCACAGCCTTGCTGTTTCGCCGGAAGTGATTAAGGAACTCCAGTCTAGTTCCTTCCAACCGACGTCAGATTCAATTCCGGCCCTCCGCGACTATAACCAAGGTATGCGACTACTGCGCGATGGAAAGAACTTGGATGCGGTTAAAGCGTTGCAGGCTGCGGTCAAAGAGGATCCGCAGTTTGCCCTGGCCTACTCGCGGCTGGCCGACGCCAACTCCGCGCTGGGTTTCGACGACGACGCGGAACAAGCCTCCCGTAAGGCCGTAGAGCTTAGTCAACAACTACCGTTGGCAGAGAAATACCTGATCGAAGCTATTCATGACCGCATCGTGAAAGACAACAAGAAGGCGATTCAAGCTTACGAGAACCTGTCCAAAACCCTCCCCGATAACGGTGACGTGCAGTACGCGCTGGGTAGCCTCTACCGAGATCAAGCCGACTATGACAAGGCTCGCGCAGTGTTCGCAAAGATTTTGCTGGCCGATCCCAAGAACATCAAGACATTGTGGCAAATGGGTGCCGTTGAGATCATGAGCGGTAAGCCGCAAGCCGCGCTCGATCCGCTGAATAAGGGTCTGAGCCTTGCAATTCAGGTGGACAACCAAGAACAGAAGGCATTGATTTTGCTGGCTCTGGGTGTCGCCTACAAGGGACTGAACAAACCAGAGGAAGCTTTGCGCAACTATCAACAATCGCTGGAAGTGAATGAAAGAATCGGCCAGAAGCGCGCGATGGCGGCCGATTTGAACGAAATGGCGCAGGTGCAGGCACAGATGGGCAAGCCTGACGTCGCCATTGCTAGTTTTAATCGGGCGCTACAAATACGTCGGGAAATCGGGGCAAAGAAAGAGATCGGAGATACGCTGATCGACCTGGGCAATCTTTATCTCGACCGGGGTCAGCATGAACAAGCTCTCAAGATGTACAAAGACTCATTGCAAATCCAGCGTGATTCTGGCGATGAAGCCTACCAGGCTCTTTGCCTGAACAATATTGGTAACCTCTATCTCAACCGGGGTGATAACGAAGACGCACTTACTTACTTACAACAGGCCCTACAATTGCGGCAGAAGCTGAACCTTCCCACTGCCATAGCCGAAACCCTACAGAATCTGGGGATTGCTTATGCCAACATGGGGCAAGACGAAGAGGCGATGTCGGACTTCATGCGGGCCCTAGATCTGTACCGGAACGCTGGCGACCAGCGCGGTGCGGCCTTGTTGTCCCACAGCATGGCCTTCATGTTCGGGTTTCAAGCTAGGTATGGAGCGGCGGTGAATGCCATGCAGGATGCCCTGAAGCCGCTGCGTGATACCGGCGATCGCAGTCTGGAGATGGCTCGCTCCCTCGTGGACTACGGCAATGCCCTGGCGGAGGCGGGCCGAGGCTCCGAGGCTGCCAAACCTTTGGACGAAGCGCAGACGCTGGCACGCGAGTTGAAAAGCGAATCCTTGCAGGCCGCCATCCTGAACGCGAGGGGCGATGTGCTGTTCTACGCCAACGACCTCAAGGGAGCGAAACCGCTGTACGAGCAGGCGGCGCGCGCGGCTTTGCATGGGAAACCCGGTGACGTCCTCGTGGCCAAGATTAACATCGCGAAGGCGGCCTTGGCCGAGGGTCGTTCGGCGCCCATGATCGCTGAATTTGGCCGGCTGACGCAGCAGGCTGACACTTTGCGACAGCGAGAGTTCGCGCTCGAATGCTCCGTCTATCAGGCCCAAGCGATGCTGAATAATAAGGACGTTTCTCACGCACGCCCGCTTCTCGAGCAGAGCTTGGGAAAGAGCGAAAAACTGGGATTGCGACTGCAAACCGCGAAGATCCACCACTTGTTAGGAACGTCATTCCGATTATCGGGCGATCGAGCCGATGCCGATGGCCAGTATGGGCAAGCGCTGCGGCTATTAGATGAGATCAAAAAAGACCCTGGTGCAGATAAGGTGCTCGACCGTTCCGACCTGCGTAATATCTACGCCGACGCCTCCCACTGGCTCGGCGCCCCAAAGACCTAGCCTTGCCTTGTTCTCCAGCAAAATATCTGATGGGCGTTGGCCGAGTTCTTCTTCGTGATCAAGTCCACACGCCAAATTTTGCAGGAAGTTGCGGTAATGACACTTGCTGGCCGAAGGGCCGAAACCATCGCCGTTGTGAGGGCTTAGCGGACGCTGCTGCCACAGGTCAGGAGAAACGCGAGCAAAAAAGAGCCGGGCGCCCAGCCCGGCTCAGCTTTCATCACATCACTGTCTCACTGGACATTGATAGCGGGTCCGTCGACAACGTAATTGACGGTGCCCGAACTTATCACGCTCGTGACCTTTAAGGACGTTCCATGGCAGGCATTGCTCGGAACATCGAATTCGAAGCTAAATGGCTGGTTGAACCCGGGCCACAAAAAGACCGGGAAGGAAGTCAGCGGCATTATCTGGTTCGCGTCGGCGCAGTTAGGATTTAGCGGGCCCTCCAATCTCAAGGTGGCTTTCCCAATCAGTACGCCGAAGAACGTTTGCTCGCCAACTACGAGCGGGCAGAACTTAAGGATTCCGGTTACTTGCGCATCGTCGCCGGGCAGCACGGCGGTCTGGTTGAACGTATAGGTCAAGAGTTGGCAGGATTGGTTCAGGTCGGCTAGCGCCTCCCTACCGTTCAAGCCTCCCGACCCCCCACCGCTACGGCACGGAGGTTTGATGCAGCCGGGCACGAAGGATGTTCCGCCTCTGTTGCTGATATTTGCCCAATCAAAATTTACATCGGAGGCAATCAGATAGGCGGGCATCCCTGAATTCGAAGCGATGAAATTCGAACTCATGGTGATGAGGCTTCCCTTGGGGACCGTAATGCCCTTGCAATCAGTGAGCGGCACCGAGACCGTACCTGGAACTGTACAGCCAGGGTATGTCGGGTTCTGCGCACACAAAATGGAACACTGGTTCATGATGACCGGGCAACTGCCACCGGCGATAGGAGTGAACTGCGTCCCGGCGGGCACAGGTGACCCCCCTGAAAAATTGGGATTGTTCCCCGGCGAACCATTCACAAGCGTGGCATTCAACGTATTACAGTCTTCGAACATCAGGGCGTCGGTTATGGACTCCCCAGCCGGAGCCACCGTGCCCTTGGGGAATGTCATATCCTGAGTGACCGGTGCGTTCTGCAGGAGGTGAACTGTGCCACCAGTTCCCACAGGTACGGACTGTGGCGGTCCGCTGCTTATGGTACCGGTAAATCCCCCACAGCCGCTGCTGTCCTGCGCCAACGTCAACTGTACGACATCTTCCCCCCCGAAACTAACTTCAGAGAACGTTTCGCTGTCAGAAGACACTCCCCCACAAATTCCCGTATTTGGCGATGTTCCTGAGAGAGTGATTGTTCCGGTGAACGTCGAGCCACCGTTGTTGGTCACGGTCAAAAAGCCCGAGTCGCCGGAGCAAATCCCGCTTGATCCCGTGCTGCACAGAGTCGGCGCGCTCAGGCAGGCACCCGTGTCGGAGTTGACGGAGCATTGATAATGCGTGGTGATGTCGAATTCGTAAGCGGGTATGCTTGTCTGGGTGAATTTGAAGTGCCCGTCCCCCAGAGCCGTTCCCTCGAATCTGTCCCCAGGATCGCAACCCGTTGGCGACGCAGCTTGCAAGATATATGCATCAGTTTGGACCTGATCCGTCGTGTTATTACAGTTGCTCGCGTTCCCCGCCCCTGCCGGTGGAACGGTGACGGACGTGCTGGAGTGAATTGCCCCGTCGTTTACAACCAGGTCCACGGACTGGCTGAGGGGGAAGTCCGTTCCTGTCTGTGTGACTGTCCCTTTTATTTCGAGAATAGCTCCGTTGGTTTGCCCCGCCTGGCACATACCCGCGCCAAACAATATCAGCGCAGCGCAATTGATCATTCCTCGTCTGACTTGCTTCATAATTGTCTCTCCTTAGATCTTTAAGGGTTCGCCTGGGGGGAAGAGGAACGATAACTCACCGTTTTAGGCGAGCGTTCATAATTCGGCGCCCAATTGTGGCCGTGCACCGGCAGAATGTCAAGATAAAAAAAGTTTAGAATCCTGGCTTTGCCGCGCGGGACGGGCCCGCAGGCCGAATCCTACCTCCCGCTCAAGCCTGGTTGGGATGTGAAAAATCAAAACTATTCTCTCCGCAAACTGGGAATCCCTGACTGGCCGAATCGCGTAAGTCATGCTTTTCCCGCACCATGTGATTGGAATGCTAATTGCGCCAGCGTCAGGACAGAGTTAACATTCTTTGCTAAACGGACAGGGTAACTTTGTTCAGGTCATAAGCCGGTTGATAGCTGAGTAAGTCGTCGACCGGAGAAACTTTCGCATGGGGAGCAAGCAATGACCAATCTAAAGCTCTGGCTCAGGCTGAGCCTTCTTCCTGTTGTTCTTGGTGTATTGCTGTGCGGCCTGGCTAGCTCGGCTCGCCCGCAATCGGCGACCGGCAGAGTGATTGGCACGGTCACTGATCCCCAAGGCGCCGTTGTGCCGGAGGCAGATGTCGAGGTCACGGAGACTGCGACAGGGGTCACCCACACCACGAAGACTGACAGCAATGGCGGCTATCAGGTATTGGCCCTGCCCATTGGCAGGTATCACGTGGCGGTAGCTCATGAAGGGTTCAACCGGGAGGTCACCCAGGATAAGCAACTCCAAATCAATCAATCTCTGCGGTTTGATATCACGCTCACCGTCGGAGCAGTCACCCAAAGTGTCACGGTCGAGGCTCAGGTCGCAGGAGTGGAAACTGTTAACCATACCGTGGGCGGGACAGTGATTGGCGAGGCCATTCAGCAGGCTCCGTTAAACGGACGAAATGTCCTTGATCTGGCGCTGCTGCAGCCCGGCGTCACAGAAACCAATCCAGATAGCGGCGCAGCCGGGAACTACAGCATCGCCGGTGGCCGCACCGACTCCGTAACCTTCTTGCTCGATGGCGGACTTAACAACAATCTGCTGGATAACGGAGTTGTCTTCAATCCAAACCCCGACACCATCGCTGAATTTCGCGTGCTAGAGAGCAACTATTCCGCAGAATATGGGCGGAACGGCGGCGGAATCATCAGCGAGGTGACCAAGTCCGGCACCAACGATTGGCATGGCAGCGCCTTCGAGTTCTTGCGCAACGACGCACTTAACGCAAATACCTACTTCAACAAACTCAACGGACTGCCCCGTAATGTCCTTAAACGCAACCAATACGGCGGCACGCTCGGCGGACCGATCACGGTGCCACATCTCGTCAACGGCAAAAACCGCTTTTTCTTCTTTGTCGGTTACCAAGGACAAAGGCTTTCCGCGAGGCAAACGCCGGCCGTCTCGTCTGTACCGGTGTTCACCCCTGCGGAGTTAGGTTGCGTATCAGGCGGGACTGCAGGGTGCGATTTCTCCTTTGACCCGGGTGTGGCGGCTTTCCTGACGGCAAATCCTTCCTATCAGGACCCAACTAAGCCGGCGGGCTTTCTGAATCCGCAGGCACTCAATCCCGTCTCGGTGAACTACATCACGAAAGGATTGATCCCCTCGTCGCCCTCGGGTCTGGTTTCGCCGACCGGCTCTCAAATAGACAACAATAACGAGCTGACTATGAAGTTCGACCTGCTCATCACGCAAAAGGACAAACTGTCAGCAACCCTCGGAGCCTTCCGCAATCCGGTGCTCGACCCTTTTTCCACAGCGTCGAACGTCGCGTACGCGGATGTGCCAGGATATTCAATTACCGGGAAGAACAACAATTATTTCTTGAACCTCGCCTATAGCCGTACTATCACACCCAACATACTGAACGAGCTGCGGTTTTACACCCAGCGGGTCTTCACATTGCAAGGCGTTCCGTCGGGTTCGAACGCGCAGTTCACTGCCGAGGCTCTGGGTTTCACTAACTTGACGCCGGACAACCCTACCGGCCCGCCAATTGTCGGCTTTAATTTCTCGACCACGACGATCGGCTATACCTTCTCCGGCCCGACGACACTGGTGAACAACACCTTTGGCATGACCGATACATTCACCTGGATTCGTGGGCGGCATAACTGGAAAGTGGGCGGAGGATTTTCTGGGTACCAGAACAACCAGGTTTTTGACTTTGTCACCAATGGCTCTTTTGACTTCAATGGGAGCATCAGTGGGAACTCCTTCGCCGACTTCCTCCTCGGCGCTGCCACTGACTATGAACAAGCTTCGGCTGCTCCGTCGAATATCCGAACCAAGTCCGTGTACGGCTTCCTGCAGGATGAATGGCACGCAACTCCGCGTCTCACCCTGACTTTGGGCGTGCGCTATGAATATAACAGCCCCAAGTACGACACTCAGGGTCGCACTTTTTCGGTTGTGCCCGGCGATCAATCCACCAGGTTCCCCAATGCTCCCGTAGGGCTTGTCTTTCCAGGAGACAAAGGGGCGCCCAGCGGTGTTAACTTTCCGGCCAAGAACAACTGGGCGCCACGCGTGGGATTCGCGTGGGATCCCCTTGGGCACGGAAAGACCAGCATTCGCGGCGGGTTTGGCATGTTCTATGACATCCTCAAAGCTGAGGACAATTTCCAGTTCAACGGTCAACCTCCATTTTTCAGTCTTGCATTTTTCGGGTTTTCCTCTGCCATCACGGGCAACGCTTCATGTCCGGCATCAAATTTTCCTACTCCGCCGATTACATTTTTTTCCGATCCTTTCGGTTCGTCATGCAATACGAACACGTTTCCTTCGAAACCGTCGCTCTCGGGCCCCGCGTATTTCAACACACCCGGGGTTCTTCCATATGGATCGGGCCTTTTCTTCGTGGATCCACATTTGAAGACTCCATACACGTATCAGTACAACTTCAGTTTTCAGCAGCAGCTCGCGCGCAACTTTACTTTCGAGGCTAACTATCTTGGCAGCAGCTCTCACGGCCTCACCGCCCTGCAAGATGTCAATCCGTTTGTCCTGGGTACCACCGACCGTGTTCTCAACCTGTTGCCGGGCGATAGCTCTTGCCCCGACGCGTCAGGTAACAGCACATCCGGACAACTTACGAATACATGCAGCTTTGCGAATATTTTGGAGTTCAAGAACGCCACCAAAGCAAACTACAATGCCCTGACCGCCAGCTTGACGAAACAGGTCGCGGATTCGCGGCTGGGTCATGCTTATTTCACCGCGGCGTATACCTACAGCCATAATATTGATACGGCGTCCGGCTTCCGCCAGCGGAACAGCATAGTGCCCTCTTATCAAGGTGATCTGTTTCGCTCGTCGAGCGACAGCGACGTTCGCAACCGCATCACCTTCAGCGGCGGGTGGGATCTACCATTCGATCGCAGCTGGAGTTCTGGTCCCAAGCGCCTGACTCAAGGGTGGAGCCTTTTCTCCATAGTCACCTGGCGGACTGGCTTCCCGCTGGATGTTTATGCAAATCTTCCCAGCGAGAGCGGATTTACAAACGAGGGTCCTTCCGGCGCGGGTGACCCTACACTCGCTCGTGCGAACGTCATCGGTCCCACCAACACCTTCAACCCTAAGGTAATTCGGACGTTTAATGGGACTCCAGGCAACTATTGGTTCAACCCGACCAGCTTCACCAACGCTCAATGCGGAGACACTAACAATCCGCCCCCTTGCACCCCGGGGCCGAGCATCTTTCCCTCCGACGCGCAGGTCGTCGCAAATCCCAGTTTGGCGACCTACGGCACGTTCCCGCGGAACGCTCTGCGTGGGCCCAGCATCGTGAATGTCGACCTGACTTTGTCGAAAACCACTGCCCTCACCGAGAGAGTAAAATTGGAAATCCGAGGGGAATTCTTCAACATTTTCAATCACGCAGAGTTTGCCAATCCGGATACAAACGTTACCAGTCCAACATTTGGCCAGATCCTGAATACGGGCATACCGAACGATCCCAGACCGCGCATTATTCAGCTAGCCGGGAGGCTGACATTCTAGGTCGTGAATTGAGCTGATGCCCGGGAAGGCACCCAACGTGCCAACGCCAGCCTTGGATTTTCTGAGATATTCACATCTTCGAGTGCCGAAATCTGGTCTAATATGCGGCAGCATTGAGGTAGGCCCTAAAATCCCATGATTCGTGCTCTGCTGTCCCTCCTGCTCTTAACCGGCCCTGCGTGGGCCACTTCAATCACCATCGGCGAGCTGGAATATCTCTCCACCAGCAGTCAGGGGATTAGCGGTTACAAAGTCATCTTCAATACGGTTGGAGTCACGGCCCAGCCCCTGACCTTCGCCAACGCCACGTTGTTCGTTGGCGGACGACACGAGAGCATTGGCCCAATTAGTACATCCACCCTTCCCATCCTGTTCGAGGGCGGCGCCGGGCTCGGATTGCCCGCGTGCCCATGCACTTCTTTGCGACTGCAACTCCTTTTTCCGGGCAGCGGACCTATCACGTTTATGTTGGCGAACGGGCAACAGTTCACCACTAGTCGTATGAACGTGACGCTGCTTTTGCCTACTTCCGGCATGTTCCTGCTGCCGGGCGCCAGCGCGCCGATCGTCCTTACGCCTGTCCCTGAACCCGAGACCTGGGCCTTGGTGACCACAGGACTCGTGGCCATCTGGCCGTACTTCCGCGGAAGGACCCGGAAAAAACTGGCAGCTGTTTAAGGCTCGGATCCGACGCGTGTCGGAGCTGCAACCCATCACCCCGGTGTTCGGCGGCGGTGGTCTGAACTCGTCATCCCGGCTTGCCGCGCGACGGGTCCCAGTTACATGCTCCCGCTGAGCCGCTTCGAAATCAAGCTGGCGTGCAGCACACCTTTCTCGTCGTAAGTGCCGCGGCAGATCACTCGATCTCCGTCTTTCACCTGAGTGGCATCAATGTCGTTGACCGTTTTGCTGCCGTGCGCCTGACTGACCCACTTCGTCGAGCTGTCGTACTGAACGGTCTTCTCTACACTCGAACCGACCTTCCGAACTGTCAACGTAGACTTGTCCGGACTGCTCCTGACGACGCGGCCCTCCCAGCGCTCCTCCTTCGCGGCTTTTTTCTTGGTGGGGGCCTCCTGCGAAAACACTGGCGTGGACAGCGAGCAGGCAAGTACGGAGGCGAACAGTAATGTGAGCAGCTTCTTCACCATATAAACCCCATCCTTTCAATGGAAAGATTGTGTACTCGGCGGGAAAGAATAGACCGTAGAGTTGAAAAGAACAAGTCCCATCTTAACCTTGCAGGACGCCCGCCAGATTGCCTTTGGTTCGGGGTCGGACAAATCTGCAGTTGCCGAGTGGGGTTTCGTGGGGGTAAATTTGTCCCCGTCAAAGTGCAGCGGAGGATACTTCGATGGACCTACTTCCTATCCAGTGGCGAAAATTCACGATTGCCACGGTGCTTTGCCTGACGTGCCCTCTCTTGATCATGGCGTCCGACCAGCCAGCTCTGACCAAAGAGCAGATTAAGCAATTCCTTCTGACCGCCAAGATTGTGAAGGCTGAGCAATCCAAGAAAGGCATCAACAACACCGTGCGCCTTACGCTCTCCGATGGCACGGTGACCCACGATGCCTCTTTCCAACCCGTTGACATACACAAACCCCAGATGCAACTTGCCAGCGGCACCGAGATGAACTTTGTCGATTCCTACAAATACAACATCGCAGCTTATCAGCTGGCTGAAATGCTCGGCCTTGACGACATTGTTCCTGTCTACGTCGAGCGCAAGTGGAGAGGCGATACCGGTTCACTGAGTTGGTGGCTGCCGGTGAAGATGGACGAGGCAGAACGCCACAAGCAGAAACTAACTGCGCCCGATGCAGACGCGTGGAACCATCAGATGTACAAAGTGCGCGTCCTGGACCAGTTGGTCTACGACAACGATCCCAACCTCACCAACGTGTTAATTGGCGAGAATTGGAAGATTTGGCGGATTGATTTCACCCGCGCGTTCCGGCTGTCCAAAGATCTGAGAAACCCTGGAGACCTAGTGCAGTGCGACCGGCAGTTGCTCGAGAAGCTGAAAGCGTTGGACGGGAACGAACTTGCAGAGAAAACAAAACACTATCTGACCAAGGATGAAGTCAAAGGCGTGATGGCTCGACGAGATAAGATCGTGGCGCGCTTCCAACAGCTGATCGCCGAAAAGGGTGAGGGCGAGGTGTTGTACTAGAGGGCATCGCGGGCGTGAGGGAAAGAGGCGTCCGCAGTTTGTCTGGTGCGCCCGGAGAGATTCGAACTTGAGGCGGTTTGCGGGCGTGAGCGGAGCGGGAGCCTGCAGCCGAAATCCGAGCCTCGCGAGGGATCTAGACGGCAGCAGGAATGTTGGGGGAAAACTGGCGCGCCCGGAGAGCGCCGTCCCCTTCCCCAGCAGCTCTGTAGAAGATTGAGCTGAGTTGGCGAAGAAAGTGAGCGTCGCCCCCTTCGAATCTGCCATCCCACTTTGGCACTCGGCTTGTCGTTCAAACTCCTCCGGCGAGCGATACCCCAATGCCGAATGTAACCGTTGTTGGTTGTAGTACTGCTCGATGAAGATTCCGATGTTCCCCCGCAAGTGCTCCAGATCTTCGTACGAACTCGGGTAAATCTCTTCCCGCTTCAGAGTCTTGAGGAAGCTCTCGCAGCTGGCATTGTCATACGGGTTTGCCGGGCGACTCATGCTCGGGATCACCTGGTGCTTGGCCAAGATTCTCACGTAGTCACCGGAAGCATACTGTACTCCGCGGTCGGAGTGATGCACCAGACCCGGAGGCGGCTTTCGCTCTGCGATCGCTTTCTCCAACGCCGCGATCGGCAACCGCGCTACCAGCGTTCCGGCCAATTCCCAGCCCACCACTTTGCGAGAGTAGGCATCGAGAATCACGGCGAGGTAGACAAACTCACGATGCAGTCGGATGTAGGTGATGTCGGCCACCCAAAGCTGATTGACCCCGGTCAACTTCATTCGGCTAGCCAGATTCAGGTAAACCTCCAACTGGTGTTGAGAATCCGTGGTGACCACGAAGGCACGCGGCTGCACCGCAAGTAAGTTATCCTCCCGCATGATGCGAGCTACACGCTTGTGGTTTACCAGCATCCCGCACCGTCGCAGTTCGGCCGCAATTCTTCGATAGCCATAGCGCCGCCGGTGCTCCACGGCGATCTGCTGAATCGCCGCCCGCACCTCCATATCCTCTTCCACTGGCAATCGCTCCTGTAGGCAACGATAGAAACTAGCTCGACTGACCGCTGCCAGTCGACACATCCGCTCGATACTCAGGCCGCCTTGCATAGGCATCACTTCTCGGATCTGTTCGTAGATGCCGTCTCGCCAGAGTTGCTTCTGCTCTGGCGTCGAGCCTCGATTTTTTGCAAGGCACCTTTGAAAAAATCCGCCTCCAGCGTCTTGTCCGCCACCACGCGCTTCAATTGCGTGACTTGTTGCCGCAGTTCACGCTCGCGCGAGTTTGCCGGTGGTCCTTCGCCGTCTTCGATGGGCTCCAACTGATCGCGCCATTTGTAGAGCAGTCGGCGGTGCACCCCCAGTTCCTGGGAGAGCGCGACGATATTATCGCTGCGCTTCAACCGCTCCACCGCCATCTTCCGAAACGCCTTGGGATATCGACCTATCACTCGTTTCTTTGCCACTCGCAGTTTCCTTTCTCTGCAAAGTGTGCCCATTGCGAGTGTCTCATTTGATGGGTTCAGTCCACGCGTCCGGCAAAGTCCTGCAAATCCGCACCTCCCGCAACAAGAAACGCGTTGACGTGTGACCGAACTTTATGGCTCGAACCTGCACAATTTGCTGTCACAAGGTGGAATGATGGCAGACGGCGAAAATGGTGATGGGTTGGTCACTGCTAACACTGAACAAAACAGTGAACAGCTAACGGGCAGAAAACGTAGCCTCGCCAACCTGAAGCCGTGGCCAAAAGGATTCTGCCCAAATCCAAAGGGTCGGGGTCCGAAGCCTATTACAGAGGCTTACGCCAAACTTTCCCGCAAGAAAGTGCCCGGCGATCCGAAAGGCAGAACCTACGCTGAGCTGATAGCTGAAGGCCAGTACACAGCGGCTGGCAAAGGCAAGACGGATGCTGCTCGAGAGATTGCAGACCGGCTGGAAGGCAAAGCGGTTCAGCCAGTCGTCGGGGATGACACTGCCAGTATGAGCGTGACCTTAAACATCGAAGTGGTAAGGAGGAAGCTGTTTGGAGATGACGAATAAGCTGCGCGAGGAACGAACGGGGTTGGGGACGTTCACCAGTAATTCTCAGTTGGTGTAATCGCCCTGTTCTATAAGAGGGGATGTCAAGAACATTCTTCTTCCTCCGCCGGAAGCGCGGTTATGGTTCGCGGCATCCAGTCCCTTGTCAGATAGGAGTGACGCTCGAGTCTTGTGTCTTGCC
>Ga0307479_10003636_pt1 | contig 14060 bp, 10 predicted proteins | sample atmos_gasesECM4C_FD_203743 | JGI IMG/M metagenome (GOLD analysis project Ga0307479, IMG submission 203743) | Hardwood forest soil microbial communities from Morgan-Monroe State Forest, Indiana, United States - atmos_gasesECM4C_515 | ecosystem: Environmental > Terrestrial > Soil > Temperate...
GCCGTACGTTGCTGGCCAAGTTGGAGACCGCCGCACCGGCCTGGGCTGGCGCAATTCGAAACCGTACAGGCGTTCATGGCCGCGGCGAGCCGCCGCGCAGTCCCGGTTCCGCTTGGACTTGGCGTCAACTCAACGACGAGCTCGATCGCCGCGCAAAAGTTTCTCTCGAAACTCTGCAAACCAAAGGCGAGAAACTCCGCGAGCAGCTTCGCCGGGTAACCGTCGAACTCATCGACAACCGCGCTTGGTCGGCGCAAGCACGCCGCACTACGCCTCGTCAGCGCCAGGCGCTGGTCGGCTGGCTCGACACCATCCGCCGGATCGGCAAAGGGCACGGCGTCCGCGTCGCTTTGTTGCGATCCGAGGCGGCCCGCAAAATGAGTGAGTGCCGCAGCGCGGTGCCTGTCTGGGTTATGCCTTTGTCCCGCGCGGTCGAGAATTTTGACTCGCGCACTACGCGGTTCGACGTCGTCATCATCGACGAAGCCAGCCAGAGCGACGTCATGGCCCTCGTCGCACTCTATCTCGGAAAAACCGTCCTCGTCGTCGGCGACCACGAACAAGTTAGCCCCTCCGCTGTTGGCCAGGATCTCGGCATCATTCAAAACCTCATTTTTCAATTTCTTCCCGGTATTCCCAACGCCCATCTTTACGATGGCCAAATCTCCATCTACGACCTAGCGCGACAGTCCTTCGGCGGGACCACCTGCCTGGTCGAGCATTTCCGCTGCGTCCCGGAAATCATTCAGTTCAGCAACATAATTTCCTATGATTCACGCATACGGCCGCTGCGCGACGCCAGCTGCGTTCATCTGCGCCCACACACCGTCGCGCATCGCGTGTCCGGCTCCACGCGCGACGGCAAGATCAACCGCCAGGAGGCTCTCACGGTCGCCTCGCTGCTCTCAGCAGCCATGGAGCAACCTGAGTACAGCAAAAATGACGCAGGCCAGCCGCTGAGCTTTGGCGTTGTGTCTCTGGTAGGAGATGAGCAGGCGATTGAAATCGATAGCCTCCTCCGCTCGCACATCTCGCCGGACAAATACGAGCTGCATCGACTCTTATGCGGAAACGCCGCGCAGTTTCAGGGCGACGAGCGCGACGTCATTTTCATTTCCCTTGTCGACACGGCCCAGCGCGGCCCTCTCTCGCTACGGGACCAGGAGTTATTCAAGCAGCGTTTCAACGTTGCTGCCAGTCGCGCCCGCGACCAGATGTGGATCGTCCACTCCCTCACCCCTGATCAGGACCTCAAGCCTGACGATCTTCGCCGGCAGCTGATCGAGCACGCGCAGGACCCCGGCCGCTCGATGCGCGCGCTGGAAGAAAAGGAAACGCGCACCCAGTCTCCGTTCGAACGTGAAGTCATGAAGCGGCTCCTTGCGGCCGGCTATCAGGTCTTTCCGCAATGGAGAGTTGGGGCTTTTCGCATCGATCTAGTCGTTGAGGGCGCGGGCAAACGCCTCGCGATTGAATGCGATGGCGACCGCTATCAGCCGCTCGAGAAGCTCTCCGAGGACATGCACCGTCAATCTATCCTCGAGCGTATGGGCTGGGTTTTCACGCGCATCCGCAGCACAGAATTTCTCCGCAACCCAGACCGCGCCATGAAGCCTGTGTTCGAAAAACTCGAGTTACTTGAGATCTACGCAAGCGGTCCCAAGGCAGTCGCTGCAAGCAAGTCGCAGACCTCCACCAACCTGGTTGATCGGGTCATCCGCCGCGCCGAGGAACTTCGGAGCGCCTGGACAGCGCACGAACCGACCGACTCTCGGCCCGAGTCGTCATTCCGCGCGGCGCGGCAGGCCGGAGTGTCCTAGAAACTCGCAGCCCCTGGCGTCCCGCGCAAGGGTATTCAGAAGAGAAGGAGTATTTTAGCCGCCGCTATGTTGAAGATTGGCTGGGAGGCCTGGACTCGAACCAGGATAGCCAGATCCAGAGTCTGGAGTCCTACCGATTGGACGACCTCCCAGCAGTTGAAAAGGAAGAACTTATCTACGTTCCTCCGAGGTGAAGGAAGCACTCTTTTCGCCGTCGGAGAACAGACCTTTTTCATTCTAGCATCCTTTATTGAGGCGCGACACACGCCACTGCTCCGGCCGAGCCGTATACGAAATTCTTCACGCAATGTGGCTTCGAGCGCTGCCCGCGAATTATCGTCTAGGAAGAATGCGGCTGTTTGCGAAGGAAGCCGAACGCGAGCAGGAAAAGGCAAGCGATTTCAATACCGGAGCCGACAATGGCCACAGCTCGTGGACCCTCTCCGTGACTGAAAGTTTGCAGAAGAACACCCACAGGAAAAAGCACGGCCCCCAGCAACGCTCCCCAGGCGATCAGCGTCTTCCCCTTCGCGCTCAATGAGACGTGATCCATGCAAAAACCCATGACGATGAGCACCATGGCCAAGCCGGTCCAGTGGCTGTGCACGTCCACTTGCCGGTCGTAAACGTATTTCGCTTGCTTGTATTGCTGCAGCGAGGAATCGACGACGTCCTGATTTGCTTGCGCGGCGCCGGTGAATGCACCCGTGAGGGACGCCCCGATTCCGTTGAGAGCCTGATGCTCCGCGAATACGGCGTACCAGAGTCCGTAGGCCATGCCCCAAATCGCCAGCGCCATACCGCCGAAAAGCAGAACGCGTCGAGCGGCACTCACGACGCCCCTTCGCTCGCTTGCTGCGAGACGGCATCCACGGCTCCGCTGTGGCGCAAAATCCCGATCCACATGGCCAACAAAGCGATAATGACCAGCAACCCTCCAAGATCCGCGGCGGCTCCGGCCAGGAGGCCATACTTGAGCTCGAGCAATACGAAAACAGGAAGCGCGAGCGATCCCGCCAAGAGAGTCAGGGCCCAGCGATATTTCCATTTTTCTCGAAAATCAACATAAGGCTGGAAAAGCGCCAGCATCATCGCGAGCAAACCGAATTCAATCGCGTGGGCATGCGCCGCGATCTGCACCGCCTTTTCGCCCTGAAGCTGTCCATAGTTCATGAGTGCCTCGTCGACTGCACCGGCATTTCGCGCGGCCGCGGCGCTGGCCATTTCCGAGAGATCGGCAACATCACGCGCTTCGTGCTTGTAGAGTTCCATTCCGGCGTAGTAGGCGCCGCACAGGAAACCTAACAGGATCAGAATCATGCCTCCCGCGAGCAGCACCCGCCGAGAGCGGTCGGCAGTGCAAGCGATCAGTTCATCCGTAAACGCCGAACCGGATCGAAAATGCCGCCAGAGGCCCGCCAGGTACCCGAGACTTGCAACCAGAACCAGAAGGCCGCCAAAATCCGCCGCCACACTGGCCCAGCCGATCGCTTCGAACGGGCTGTAAATCAGACCGACGTAGTGGATCAAAAAAACACCGACGGGAAGAAGGCCTGCGCCGGTCAGGAAGGTCCACGCGAGTGCGCGCTTGGTGCGCGGAGAGAGGGCAATCCATGGCTCTGCGACGGCGAGCAGCAGCGCCAGATAGCCGAAATCGATCATGTGCACGTGCGTATCGACTTTAGTGCCGCGATTTTCGAGAGAAGCGCCGACCCCTTGAAAGTATCTCTGGACGGCGCTTGCGTCTCCGAGTAGCGCTGCATGCGCCGCACCAGCCAGATTCGCTCCAACTCTCGCAGCGTTCTGATGGAGCACGAACACCGCAAAAATGTCTCCGAAGATCATTCCGATCAATATCAGGCCGATGCCACCCAGAACGAGGAGACGACGGGCGCTCAGCGGAGCAAACGTTTCGCTCCGATCAAATGTGATGACTGGCTCACCAGTTGCCGCATTATGTGAAGAGTTCATCGCTTTCGTTGGTTACTAAAGCGGAAACATTCGGTTATGCGCTCGCGCCCGCTTGGGACGCAGTGGTGCTCCCTCGGAAGGCCGGCATGACGCGCTCGGCAAAGAGGTGCTGCGTCTTGATTGATTTCCAGTGTTCAAGTCCACCGAAATTCGAAACGATAGCCAGCTCTCCGATGCCGCCTTTCGCCTGTAAGTTCCGTATTTGGCGGATTACTTTCTCGGGAGCCCCAATGAAGCCAATCTCCTGGTCCACGATTTCATCGTAAGTTAACTTAGTGAGGGATTCGAGCGCCCCGCTGGCGTAAAAGCCGTAGCCCTTGGCGCGAAGTTCCGCCTTCTTCGCTTCGTCCTGCAAAGATTCAACCGGCGAGGCATTGAACGCCAGGAAATTGTGCAGTGCGCCCTCCACTTCTTTCCGAATCTGTTTTTCGTCTTCGTCCAAATAAACAGGCCTGATGTAGACGATGTTCGGCTGATGACCATGCTGCGCGCAGGCTTTCTTATAGATGCCGAGCGGCTTCTCCAGCACGCCCCAGGGGAGCAAGGGCGGCACAAAGATTCCCCATCCGCGCTCCCCGGCCATTTGATAGGTGATATCGCTCGTCCCGCCGGTGTAGAGCGGCGGATGTGGTTTCTGGACAGGTTTCGGAACCACGGCAAGATCCTTCACTTTGTAGAACTGGCCCTCATAGGACAGCTTATCTTTCGTCCAAGCACCGATCAAAATGTCGATCGCTTCGTCGTAACGTGGACGGCTCTCCTCGAGGGGGACATTTGAAGGGCCGAACAGCCAGGCGTGGCCGCGTCCCAACCCGCATTCGAGCCGCCCTCGAGTCAGGATGTCAGCTTCAGCGATTTGGCCCGCTAGCCGCATCGGGTTTTCGAGTGGGAGCGTGAACAGGGCCACGCGAAACCGAATCCGTTCCGTACGCTGCGCCGCCGCCGTAAAAAGCGCCAGCGGATTGGCGGAAATGGAAAATTTCTGAAAGAAGTGATGGTCAATCACCGAGTAGACATCGAAACCAACTTGATCGGCGTGCTCAATCTGGCGGAGAATCTCCCAGGTCATATGCGCGTGGGATTTGCTCGGCGGCGTCTGCATCTCCGCGTAGATGCCGAATCTCATTGTCCCTCCGGGTTCTTCTGTTTTCAGGACTAAGGGTAAGTCCGAGTACTCACCTCTAGCCTCGATGAGGTGAGTGCTCTACACGGCTTTCGAAGTCCAACTCCAAGGACATTTAGAAGTTGAACCTCAAAGCCAACTGAATCTGTCGCGGATTTAGGACGGCGCGCGGCGTTCCATACAGCGGATTGGGTGAACCCTCACGGAAGCCGGAGGGCGTAGCCGGGCAGAGGAACGCCGTGGGATCAAACGGGCAGAAGTCCGCCGCACCATAAACGGTGTTAAAGAATCGGACGTTTAGAGTGTTGGAAAGGTTGAAAGCCTCCGCAATGACTTCCAGACTCTTCTTTTCACGAAAAGGGAATGTTCTTGAAATGCGGAAATCAACGGAACGGAAATTATCCCCGACAAACGTATTACGCGGCTCGATCCCTACTCGCTCGCTGGCAGCGAAGATCGTGCCATTCGCGTCAAAGCCAGCGAATTTCGTAAAGCGCATCGGTGACTGAACCGTCGCAATCAAACCGAAGAGAAAATCTCGCGCGAAGGCGTTCCACGTCTTCGGCGTGCTCACCGTTCCGTTCAAAACAAGGCGCTGCCGAACGTCATCCGAGGAAAGTGCGCGTTCAGCCTTGAAGTTATTAGTGTCCTGCGGCACCAACACGAAGCTCGGGTTTGGGCCGTTGTCAATCGACTTCGACAACGTATAGCTGATCCCGTAGGCAAAATTGTGAGACAACCGCTTGTTCACGTTCAACAGGAAGCCGTCATACACAGAATCCCACCGCGACGTTGCTTCCAAGTAAAAACCCCAGCGCGGATCACGTGTTCCCGGAGTGAAGGGACAGGCAACAGGAACAGCGCAATAAAGGTTCTTTGGACCAGTGCGCCCCTGTGAGTCATGCAAGGTAACGACGAAGGTTGGATCCGGTTGGTTTACGTTGAAGAAGCTTCCCAAATGCACGCCGCGGATATGCAGACCACTGATACTGACCGAGGTGTCCTTGAAAGGCTCGAATTCGACGGCCACACTGGCCTGGATTCCGTACGGATTCTTATGGTCCTGCACAAACCGAACGACCGTAGCATCGCCAAAGAAACCGCAACCAGAAACCGTACCACCCGGGCAGAAGCCTAGGGGCGCAGCATCGGGATATGTCCCACTCACTATGTCAGATAGCGCGATGGAGGTAATACTGGGTTTGCTGGCAAAGGCAAATAGCCGCGTATTGGAGTTGAGTGAATCCTCGAAGCCTCGGCCGGGATACTTGCCTAGCGTGCCCCCACAAGAGGGTATTTGACAGTCAAGGAGAGGAGCAGGGATTATCCCGTGAAATAAACCAAATCCCGCGCGGACAACGACATTGCGTTTTGTGCCAACGTTATAGGCTAGGCCCACGCGAGGATCAAAGTTCTTCCATTGCGTATTCAGGACATTGGAAGGCCACGTTTCCCATTCCCAACGCAGGCCTCCATTCAAGGTCAATCGGTTTGTCGCGCGCCATTTGTCCTGAATGTAGAGACCGTCGTAGGAGTGGTCGAGCGAACCTTGGGCCTGATTGTGGATTGCAGCTGAGTACCGTGCGCCCAGGAAGACCGAGGTGTTGAACGTATGCTCCGTGAAGGTAGGCCCTTGGAAGCGCTCAAAGACAATTGCGTTGGGATGCTGGCAGCCCGCTGCGATGATTCCGGGTGTACATCCGGGCACGACTCCGTCGTTACCGAGGAAGGCGCCGAGATTGGGAAAGTCCGCTTCAAACGGATAGAAGAGCGGAAAAGATTCTTGGGTCCGTACAAAATTGTAATTTCCGCCAAGCTGAAGGGTGTGCTTATTGAAACTGCGCGTGACATTATCCCCCAGCTCAAATCGCGACTCGCGGTAAGAATCTGGATTACCGCGATTTACGCCAGTAGTGAACGTGTTCGCTAGCTCGAGATGTGGTTGAGTCGTGACCGTGGGAAAATCGAATGAGCGCCGCGCAAACTGCATGCGCAGCTCATTCACGAGTTTCGGGCTGAACAAGGAAGCCAGTGTCCCCGCAATGGATTGGTCGCGGTAAAAACTGTCTTTGAATGCGGATGGAAGGTCAAAACCATCGTTAAGCGGCGACTGATTGAGAAGACGGCCGTCATTGATGAAGTAGCGGACGAAAAGATTTTCCTTCTCACCAAAACTGCGATCGAGCCGGATGAATCCATTGTCCGTGTCATTCGTGCGCAATACGCCCCCCAGATTTGGCTCTGCGGGCAGGCCGTATGCCACAGTCTTGACCTGATTAATGAGATTGATGTTCGCAAGGACGGCCGAATTGTAAAAAGGTGACTCACCGCGGCGCTGAGCTTCATAATTTGCATAAATAAAGCTCTTATCTTTCTGCAGTGGACCACCGATAGCCGCGCCATATTGGTTCTGCCGCAGCACATGTGCTCCCCTCGCCTGGAGGAGATTGATCGCATCCATCTTGTCGTTCCGGAAATATTCGTACAGCGTGCCGTGCCAATCGTTGGTGCCACTCCGCGTGATGATGTTCACGATCCCCGCAGTCGCGCGTCCAAATTCCGCCGAGTAGTCGGTATTGATAACGCGGAACTCCTGAACGGATTCCTGCGGCGGCGTGCCGCGCTGAATTCCGGACGCGGTGGAGATATCATCGGCGCCGTCTACCGCGATGAAATTGTAGTGAATATTTTGCCCGGCGAAGGACAGCTTCGTCACCGGCTCGACGATCACGTCCGTACTCCCGGATGTTGTATCACCGACCGTCACGGCTGGAGAAAGCAGCGCAAAATCGATGAACTCGCGGCCGTTCACGGGAAGATTGACAATTTGATTCTCTGTGATGACCGTGCTGACTTGCGTCCGGGTCGGCTCTGCTAATTCGGACGTGGCTTCCACTTCGACCTTTTCCGCAACCGCACCTGGCGACAACGAGAAATCCAGATCGGCGGCTTGGCCAACCTGCAAAGTAATGTCCTTCGTCTGGCTGCGGAAGCCCGCGAACTCCACCGCAACCTTATATTCACCCGCAGGCAGAGCGGGAATGTAGTAGTCGCCGGCGTCTCCGCTGGTCACCGAACGTGACAATCCCGTCGCGGCATTTGTTGCTGTAATCGTCGCCTTAGCGATGCTTGCGCCGGATGAATCGGCAATTTTCCCCGATAGTGTTGCGGTAACGGCCTGCGCCTGCGCCGCCGGCGGTACCGAGGCGAAGGCGATCGTTACAAGGCCCAACAGAGCACATCGAAAATGCAGAGATTTCGCAAACTTCACAACACACCCCCACGAGACAGGTTTGTTCACACGTTCAGAGGAGAAGCTCACAGGTGACTGTGACTTGACGGCAACTCGCGATGCCAAGCACCCGCTTACAAGGAACCCCTTCATCAGCTTAGCCAGCACAAAGGGAAGAATGGAGCGGTAGCCTATGCTGAGCCAGAGTCTCTGTCAAGAAAAAAGGGGGGGACACTTGGATTGCTGGATTGTTCAACACTTGACAGCGCTCCCTATTCAGCGCAAGATGACGCCCTGCTTCGCGTCCGCTCCTCGGAGAAGGTAATGGAACTTGCGGAAATCAACAGAACTTCCGTCGCGGACCAAGTAGCCTCCATTCTGCGGCAGAGGATTTTAGACGGCGAACTTCCTCCGGGCACCGCCTTGCAGGAAATTCCCATGGCTGCCTCTCTGGGCGTTTCGCGCAACACCGTTCGAGAGGCCACACGAATTCTGTCTCTCGAGGGTTTGCTCCGGCGCAGCGCGCATCGAGGCATTTCCGTGGCCCAGCTCTCCCTGAAAGATGTCGCGGAGATCTACCAACTGCGTCACCTGCTCGAGATTCCCGCAGCGCTGGCCGCGAATCCGGAGTACTCGGACGTCTTCGCGGAACTCCGGAGCTCGCTCGAAGGATACGAGCGGGCCGTTGAAGACGCGAATTGGGTTCGTGCTGTGCGCTTCGACCTCCAGTTCCACACTTTGTTGATCCGTTTCCATCGCAATCGCCGGCTGGAATCTTTTTATCAAAAGGTGATCGGCGAGCTGCGGATGGGCATGGTGTTGGTTGACCGCCGTCACAACGATCCCGGCGGTTTGGTGCCCGTTCATCGCCGCATTTATGAGCTTCTTACTGCCGGCGAGTTGCCGGAGTGCGCTACTCTACTCACCCAGCATCTCCGAGACTCGGAAAAGCGTCTGACAGAGATCATGAATCACCGGATTTCACAAGCAAGCGCGAAGTAAATGGTATTTCGCAAGGGATCGGTAAGCTTTTTGCATCAGCCACCACAAAAGATAGAATCGTGACGCAACGATGTATCCCAGAGCTTTTGAATATCACCGTGCGAAGTCGCTATCCGACGCTGTAACGCTGCTCGTGCAGCTTGGTGACGAGGCAAAGCTTTTAGCCGGCGGTCAGAGCCTCATCCCTCTGATGAAGCTGCGCTTTGCCAGCCCCGCTCAATTGATCGACCTGAATTTCATCCCCGGTGGCTCATACATTAGGGAAGATCGCGGAACGCTGCGCTTCGGTCCCTTGACCCGCCATGCTGCCATCCAGGATTCCTCCGCCGTCGCCCAGATTCCCATTCTTCATGATTGCGCCGCCGGCATCGCCGACGTTCAGGTTCGCAACCGCGGAACGATTGGCGGATCGCTGGCCGAAGCTGACCCCAGCGGCGACTGGCCTACCGTGCTCATGACCCTCGAGACCGAAGTGCGATGCCTGGGCGCCACCGGTGAGCGCTCCTTGCCGCTGGCAGATTTCATAAAAGACGCGTACACCACAACGCTTGCGCCCGGCGAGCTCGTCAGCGAAATCAGTGTGAAGGCACCCCCAAAAGGGAGTGGCGGAGCCTATCTGGCGTTCAAGCGTTCGGCACCTGTTTACCCGACGGCCAGCGTCGCCGTTCAACTTACGCTCGAAGGCGAAGTTTGCAAGCAAGTGTCGATCGCTCTCGGTTGCGTCGGCCTCACGCCGATTCGCACGCGGGAAGCCGAATTGGCGCTGCGCGGCAAGAGTCTTTCGCCGCAAACCATTGCCGTGGCTGCCGAAGCGGCGCAGGCCGCTGCGGATCCCCAGTCGGACATGCGCGGCTCCGCTGACTACAAGCGCCGGCTGGTTCGTGCGCTGTTTGAGCGCGCTGTCGGCATCGCCTCTCGTCGAGCACGCGGGGAAAAAGTCGAGGCTAGCCACATTTATGTCTGAGGCCGCCAAAATTCCCATCCATCTCATGGTCAATGGCAAGGGGGTCGAACGTGAAGTGGAACCTCGCAAACTGCTCGTTGAATTCTTGCGCGAAGACCTGGAACTCACCGGCACGCACATTGGCTGCGACACGACGTATTGCGGTGCGTGCACCGTGCTCCTGAACGGTGATGCCGTGAAATCGTGCACGGTGTTTGCCGTTCAAGCCGATAGCGCGGAAGTCACCACCGTCGAGGGGCTTGAACGCGATGGTCAATTGCACCCTATTCAGAAGGCGTTCACTGACTGCCATGGGCTGCAGTGCGGCTATTGCACTCCCGGCCTGATGCTCTCTGCTCTGCAGCTCCTCTCGCGTAACTCCCATCCCGATGAACAGCAGATTCGCAAAGCCATCGCAGGCAATACCTGCCGTTGTACTGGCTACCAGAACGTTTTCAGGGCCATCGATGCCGCGGCTGCAGCCATGAGGAGCGGGGCGCATGGCGATTAAGTTCGGCGGCGAGTTCCGGGTCCCTCGCAAACCGGACGAAGTGTATGACTTTCTGACGGATCCTGGGAAGTTCGGCCCTCTGTTGCCCGATTTTCAGGGCATGACCGTGCAGGATCCCCGGCATTTCACGGTCAAGGTGAACGTCGGAATTTCCTACATCAAAGGCATAGCCGATGTGAAAATGGAATTGGCCGAAGCCGAGCGACCCAAACGAGCGCAATATAAAGGACAGGGAAGCGTCGCAGGTGGAAATGTGTCTTTGAATGCCGCCTTCGATCTCTCGGAAGCCGGTGCCGGCACGAAGGTAGCTTGGCAAGGTGAAGCGCAAATTTTCGGCCGGCTGACTTCCGTGGCGGGCGGTCTTCTTGAGCCTCTAGGCAAGAAGAACGTCCAGAAACTGATTGATGCCTTGCAAGCCGCTCTGCAATGAGTTACGCGGCTGCGGGAAGCAAATTGAGGAGCAAGGAAGGTGAGTAGCTCACCGCAAAGTGGCACCTGGGTCGGCCAAAAGCTTCCGCGCAAGGAAGACAATCGTCTCGTGCGCGGACGCGGCAAGTTCGTTGACGACGTCAAGCTTCACGACATGCTCTATCTGCACTTTGTGCGTTCCCCCTACGCGCACGCCCGCATCGTGGGGGTGGACACTTCTGCCGCGGAAGCGCTGTCCGGTATGGTTTGCACTCTGACCGGTGCGGAAATCGCACAACAGACCCAGCCGTTCATCGAAATTGGTCCAGATCCTTTTTCTCGAATTAAAGATTACCCGCTGGCTGTCTCCAAGGTGCGTTATCAGGGCGAGCCGGTGGCAGCCGTCGTCGCCACTTCGCCCCAAATTGCAGAGGACGCCGCTGAACTGGTACAGATCGAGTACGACCCTCTAGGGGCCGTCGTCGACGCCGAAGAAGCTCTCGGCGACAAAGTTCTTTTGCATGACGATGCGGGCACGAACCGCGTCTGGCGCGGCGTCTTCGAGTACGGCAACGTCGAACAGGCCTTTCGTGATGCGGCTCACGTCGTAAGTATCGACAAGCTGCACTTTCACCGCTTTTCCAGCACACCGCTTGAAAACAATGCCGTGATTGGCCATTGGGATGCCAAAGACGAACACATCTATTATTGGTGCAACAATTCTTTTCCATCTTTTGCCATTCAGTTTATCGCTGCGCATCTCGGCATTCCCATCGACCGCATTCGTGTGCAAACGTTTGACATCGGCGGCAGCTTCGGTATCAAAATCACCAGCTATCCGCAGATGGCCGCCTGTGCGCTCGCATCCAAAAAAGCAGGCGGCCGGCCCGTCAAGTGGATCGAAACACGGTCCGAGCACAATACCTCCAGCGCGCACGGTAATGAACGTACCTTTCGCGACACCCGCGTAGCCCTCGACAAAGATGGGGTGATTACCGCCGTCGCGTCGCGGCATATCGACGATTGCGGAGCGTATCCCCGATACGAGCCTCTCGGTTGTGTTATTTGGTCCCAAGTTTTCCCGGGCGTGTACCGTTTCAAGAACGCCCGCATTGATTTTTCGCAGGCGGTCACAAACAAATGTCCGGTGGGCCCCAATCGTGGCTACTCTCGCATGCAGCACTTGTGGTTTCTGGAGCGCGTGATCGACATTTGTGCCCATGAGCTCGGCGTCCCTGCCGACGAAATGCGCTTGCGGAATTACATCCGCCCCGAAGAGTTTCCTTATACCACGCCAAACGGGTGCGTCTACGATTCAGGAAACTATCCGAAGATGTTGCAGATGGCCAAGGAACGCATCGACTGGGATCAGTGGAAACAAAAACAAGCCGCCGCGCGCAAGGAAGGTCGCTGGTTTGGCATCGGCATCGGCACCACGCTCGATTCTGGCACGAACAACTTCGGCCAATCACAGATCGTGAATCCGCAGGCGCCGTTTTCCGGAAACTCGCAGGGCGCGAACTGCAAGCTGGATATTTACGGTGAAGTGGTCGTTGCAGTTGGCTCGTGCCCACAAGGCCAGGGCCACGAAACCACGTCGGCACAGGTTGTCGCCGATGTGCTGGGCATTCATCCCGATATGGTGACCGTGCGCACCGGTTTCGATACCGAGCGCAACGTCCACACCGGCGCTTCCGGCACCTACGCCAGCCAATTCGCCGTCTCCGGCCTTTCCGCAGTTCACGGCGCGGCGCAAAAACTGAAATCCGAGATGAAGCGCCTCGCCGCCTTCTTGCTGGAAACCACCCAAGACAATCTTGAATTCGGCACTGGCGAACAAGGTCCCGAAGTTCGCACCAAGGATGGCTCCAAGTCTGCGAACTACTGGCGCCTGGCCAACGTTGTCAATGTCAATTCCGCCGTGCTCCCCGAAGAACTTTACGAAATCACACTCAACTGCCGCTACATCTGGCGCGCTCCCTTCAAAGTTCCAGATGCGGAAAAGAAATACGGCAACCTCACTCTTACCTACGCCTCTCAGCTGCATATCGCCGTCGTCGAAATTGAGCGGGACACCTTCGTCCCGCGCATTCTCGATTACGTCGCCGTGGACGACTGCGGCAAAGTCATCAATCCCCCCATCGTCGAAGGGCAAGTTTACGGCGCAACCGCGCACGGCATCGGCGCTTCGCTGATGGAAAGCTGCGTCTATGATGGCGTCGGCAACATGCTCACCGCCACATTCAGCGACTACACGCCCATCACCGCGCTGAATATCCCGCGCATCAAATACGCGCACATTGAAACCCCTTCTCCGCACAGCTACAACGGCGCCAAAGGCATGGGCGAAGGCGGTGCCGCGCCCATCCACACGATTTCCGCCGCCTTACAGGATGCGTTGTTTTCGAGCGGCATCATCATCAATGACTCGTTCAACAACGCAGACAGCTTGTACCGCGCCATCGTGAAGAAAGAAATCGGCCAGGCCGGCAGGCTCGTCAAGGTCGAAAAAAGAGCATGAAGCGCGTTTGCATCGTCGGATGTGGCGCCATCGGCTCGCTGTACGCCGCGCATTTGGCTCGGGTCGCCGACGTATGGGCATTTGTGCGTCGCGAAGACCACGCGCACGCGCTAAACCGCGAGGGCTTGCGCGTCACCGGACGCCACGAATTCTGCGTCTCTTTGCGTGCCACCTCGAATCCCCGAGAGCTCCCGGATTGCGACCTCGCCATCGTTGCGACAAAAGCCACGCAGGTGCGCGAGTCCATCGCTCCCATCGCCAATCGTTTCGATAGCGGCGCGGTCATCTCCGCGCAAAATGGACTCGGCAGCGAGGAAATCATCGCGGAACACACGCGCGGCCAAATCATCCGCGGCACCACATTCATGAGCGGTACGCGGCACAGCGACACACACGTGCAATACGAGCTGGACACCGCCACATGGCTCGGTCCCTTCGAGCCGCGCCACACGCCCTACGATCTCGTCAAACAGGCCGCCGATCTGATTGCAGCCAGCGGCCTGAAGGCCGAAGCGCTGCAAGATGCGCG
>Ga0307479_10003637_pt1 | contig 14055 bp, 16 predicted proteins | sample atmos_gasesECM4C_FD_203743 | JGI IMG/M metagenome (GOLD analysis project Ga0307479, IMG submission 203743) | Hardwood forest soil microbial communities from Morgan-Monroe State Forest, Indiana, United States - atmos_gasesECM4C_515 | ecosystem: Environmental > Terrestrial > Soil > Temperate...
CACCGGCGTGACGATCGAGGGCGGCGAGATCAAGGAGTTCGACACCGGCCTAGCGGTGGGCGGGAAGGGCACGACGAACAACTCCATCTCCGGGATGACCTTCACCGACAACAACACGGGCATCACGTTCTCGAACGGTCACTCGAACAGCGTCACAGAAGGCACGTTCGACAACGACGGTGTGGGCATCGTGGTCGGCTCTGATTCGAACACCATTACAAACAACGACATCTCGAACGCCCGTCCGGGTATCTCACTCGCCGGAAACGGCAACCAGCTATCGGAGAATTCGATCCGCGGCGGCGGAAACGGTATCTCCGGTACCGGCGATCACAACAACATCGTGGAGAACGACCTCGAGGGCGGAGCGGGTAGCGGGATCGTGCTCCTCGGGTCGGGCAACACGATCGATTCGAACGACATCAAGAACTTCGGAATCGTCGGCATCTGGCTCCAGCAGTCGACCGCTGTCAAGAAAGTGAGCGACAACACCCTCAGCGAGAACGATGTGTCGTCGAGCGGACAAGACGGGATCCTCGTGGACAGCGACGACTCCACGATCGACTCGAATAGCTCGCTTCGGAACGGCGGCGACGGCATCGCGACCCGCGGCGCCAACCCGCTGATAAAGGACAACGACGCGAACGGCAACGGTGGGCACGGGATCAACGCGTCCGGCGGAGTGCGGGGCAGCGGGAACAGCGCGAGCGGCAACAACGCGGGCGATTGCTCGCCCTCCGAGCTGTGTGCCTGAATCCTCAACCTCAAGGAGGACGCGGCGGGCCCGATATGAGTAAGGACGTGCCGTCGGCTCCCAAGGGGAAATATGTCTGACCTAAATCGCTTTCTCAAGGCTTGTGTCGAAGCCAACGCCTCCGACCTTCACCTGAAGGTCGGACAGCCGCCTTACCTCCGCGTGAACGGTGACCTCGCCGCCGTGAAGAAGGCTGCCAAGCTCAGCGAAGAAGAGCTCGAGAAGATCGCGAGCGAGATCATGCCCGAGCGTCTCGAGTCCCTGTTTGAGTCATCGGGCGGTGCGGACTTCGCGCACAATGTCGATGGACTCGGTCGCTTCCGAGTGAACGTCTTCAAGCAGCGCGGCCTGACCGGCATCGTGTTCCGTCGAGTTGTTCCGGTGCCGCCGGTCATCGATTCGCTTCACTTGCCCGAGACCGTGAAGCGACTCGCGACGGAACCACGTGGACTGGTGTTGGTGACGGGGCCCACGGGCTCCGGCAAGTCGACCACATGCGCGGCGATGATCAATCAGATCAACGCGAACCGCGCGTGCACGATCGTCACTCTCGAGGATCCGATCGAGATCATGCACACCGACAAGAAGGCGCTCGTCAATCAACGCGAAGTTGGCACCGATACGGCGTCCTTCGTCACGGGCCTCAAGCACGTGTTGCGCCAAGACCCCGACGTCATCTTCATCGGTGAGATGCGCGACCAGGAAACCGTATGGGCCGCACTTTCAGCGGCCGAGACGGGCCACTTCGTGATCTCAACGCTGCACACGACTGACTGCGTCGAAACGGTGAACCGTATCGTCGAGCTGTTCCCCGCCGAGAGGCAGGCGCAGGTTCGGCATTCGCTCGCCGGCGCGCTGAAGGGAATCGTCTCTCAGCGGCTTCTCCCACGGAAGGACGGGAAAGGCCGGCTTCCGTCGGTCGAAGTCCTTGTCGCGAACGGACGCGTCTTCGACGCGATTGTCGACCCTGAGGAAACACGGATGATTCCGGAGATCATCGCTGAAGGCGACTTCTACGGGATGCAGACCTTCGATCAGAACCTGCTCGAGCTGTACGAGTCGGACATGATCACGTTGGAGGACGCGTTGCACGCGTCGTCGAACCCGCACGACTTGAAGCTGGCGATGCGCAAAGCGGGCGTCGCGTAGTTCCGATCGGCTCCCAACACTCCCGCTTAGCCTTGTCTTGTGACGTCCGACGCCCCGCGCCTGCCCGAACTCGTCGCCGAAGGCAGCACTGCCCGCGATATCGGTGAGCGCTTCGCCGCCGCCGGCTACGAGACGTGGCTGGTCGGCGGTCCGGTGCGCGACTTCCTCGTCAATGCCACGACGGCGGATCTGGACATCGCGACGAACGCGAAGCCCTCCGAGATGCTCAACATCCTTCGCGGATGGGCAGATCAGCTCTGGCTCCAGGGTGTGAAGTTCGGCACGATCGGCGCGCTCATCGGTCGTCAGCGCGTCGAGATCACGACGTACAGGGAAGAGTGGTACGTCGAGGACTCACGCAAGCCCGAGGTCCATTTCGCTCCGGACATCCGCTCGGATCTGTCCCGTCGTGACTTCACAGTGAACGCCATAGCCGTGAAGATCCCGTCCGGCGAGGTCTTCGATCCGACCGGTGGATTGCAGGATCTGCGTCAGAAGTTGCTGCGCACCCCGTCCTCGCCCGAGCAGGCATTCACGGACGATCCATTGCGCATGCTTCGCGCGTGCCGATTCGCCGCTTCGCTCGGCTTCGAGGTCGCCGATGAAGTCGTCGACGCGATCCACGTCATGCGCCCTCGCCTGTCGATCGTCTCGCGTGAACGCGTCCGGGACGAGCTCTCGAAGCTCCTCGTTGCCAAGTCTCCGTCCCGCGGTTTCGATCTTCTCGTTGGGACGGGACTCGCCGGGGAGGTCATGCCCGAGCTTCCGGCACTTGCGATGGAGCAGGATCCGGTCCACCGGCACAAGGACGTCCTCCATCACACGTATGCCGTTGTCGAGGGCATGCCGCCGACACTCGTCGGGCGACTCGCCGCGCTTCTCCATGACATCGGCAAGCCCGCTACGCGTGCATTCGGCCCGGAAGGAGTCTCCTTCCATCATCACGAGGTTGTCGGCGCGCGCATGGCCGTCGAGCGATTGCGTGAGCTCCGTTATCCGAACGGCATCGTCGAGGACGTCAGGAAGCTCGTCTTCCTTCATCTGCGCTTCCACACGTTCCGACTCGGTTGGACGGACGCCGCGGTGCGTCGCTACGTCCGCGACGCCGGGAACTTGCTCGACACGCTGAACCAACTCGTGCGGGCCGACTGCACGACTCGCAACAAGGTGAAGGCGAAAGAGCTGCAGGACAGGATGGACGAGCTCGAGGCGCGCATCGCCGAACTCACGGAGCGCGAGGAGCTGTCCAAGATCCGTCCGCCCCTCGACGGACACGACATCATGGCACTGCTCGATCTGAAGCCGTCGCGCGAAGTCGGCGAGGCGCTCACGTTCTTGACGGAGCTACGGATCGAACGCGGCCCGATGGGACGAGGCGAGGCCTTCAAGGAACTCGAAGGGTGGGCGGCGGACCGTGGGCTGAAACCGGCGAGAACGATCGAAGAAGCAACCGAGGTCGCCGACGCAGCTCGCGCCGCAGCGGAGGCAGACGAAGCCTGAGAACTGGCGCCGCTCCAAGCCCGTAGGTCACGCTGTCATCCGTGAGCGGGCTCGCCGTTTCCCTTGCACCATCCGGACTGTCGTTCCACGACAATCTCGCGTTCGCTAAGGAAGCCGAGGAGCTCGGCTACGACTCGGCCTGGGTCCCCGAAGTGGGTGGCAACGATGCGTTCGCTCTCGGCTCGGCCGTCGGTGTCGTTACCGATCGGATGAGGATCGGAACGGCGGTCGTCCCGATGAACATCCGGGGTCCGGCGATGCTCGCGATGGCCGCATCGACGATGGACGCGATGTCACAGGGCCGCGCGATCTGTGGCATCGGCGTGTCGTCGCCGCAGATCGTGCACGACTGGAACGACGCCGACTACGACAAACCCCTGCAGCGCGCGCGGGAGACGATCGACGTCCTGCGCCTCGCGTTCGCCGGTGAGAAGGTCAACTACGACGGCGAGTGCCTGAAGGTCAACGGATACCGGATGCTCCCCGGCCCCCGTCATCCGATCCCGATCTATCTCGGCGCGCTGAACAAACAGATGCTCCGGCTGGCCGGTGCGCACGCGGACGGAGTGATCATCAACATGCTCGGTGAGTCGTTCGTCCCGGACGTCGTCGGTGAGATCCGCAAGGGGGCCGAGCGAGCTGGGAAGGATCCGGACGACCTCGAAGTCGTCATGCGCGTCCAGTGCTGCGTCACGGACGACCCAGGACCGATCCGCGAAGCGTTCGCGAATTCGTTCTCGGCGTACATCGTCGCGCCGGGCTACGACACGTTCTTCACCTGGCAGGGTTTCGGCGACGTCGTCGAAGGCGTGCGCGCCGCACGGCAGGCCAAGGACCGGGCCGCATCGCGCGCGGCTGTGAGCGACGACATCCTCGACGCGCTCGTCGTCGCCGGAACGGCCGACGAGGTCCGCGCGCGATTGAAGGCGTTCATGAACGCGGGCGTCACGACGCCCGCGGTGCACGTGTTCTGGCCCGATCCCGCCACAGCGTGGCGGACCATGAGAGAGCTCGCGCCTAGGGGCTGATCGCCGGAGCCGTCGTCGGTGGGAACGTCGGCGGCAGCGTCACGACCGGCGTGGGAGTCGCCGTCGGCGGCGGCGTCACCGTGGCCGATGCTTTCGGTGTTGGCGCAATGGTCGGCGCCGGTGTCGGCGCAGCCGTCGGCGGCGGCGTCACCACCACGACGCCCGCGGTCACCGGACCGACAGCAACGTCGTAGCGTCCGGCTACGAGATCGCGCGCTTTCGCGCCGCCGAGCCAGCCGATGACGGCCGCGATGAGCGCGGCGACGATGCTCCAGGCGAGCGTTTTCCCCCGCATCAGCGGAACTCGAAGTTGCTCGTCTGGATCACGAAGACATCGCCTTGGCGGATCCCGGAGATCACACGCACTTCATTGGACGCAACCACGAGCGCCGCATCGGCATCGCCTTGCACCGGCAGCCGTATCGTGATCGGTTGGTTGAACGTCGTGGTGTTCGGTTCGAACGTGTACAAGACGACCGCTCCCGGTTGGAACTCCTTGACAACCTGTCCGTTCCGATCCTTCAGGGTGACGACCTGGTTGAGCTTGACCTGCCTGATCGAGATCGTCGTCGCCGTCGAGAGCGCGCCGCGCTGGATCTCGAGTCGCCCGGAGCCGGCGAACGGGATCGATGCGCCGTTCGGTCCGACGAGGGCGCGTACGAGAAGGCCCGGTGGATGCGGGACGCGCGTCGTGTAGCCGATCAATGCCGCGGCGACGAGAGCGATCACGACGATCGCCACGCCAAATCCCGTCGCGCGGCCCGCGCGCGGATCGGGGGGGATGTCGAGGATCTCGGTGTGCGACTGCGGGAGCGGCGTCGCCGGATCGAAGCGGCGCGTCGGGAAGGCGTCGCTCCCACCGGTGACGCGCCGCGTCGGTTCGTCCTCGGCCGGAAGCCTTCCGGTCGCGTCGTCGAAGTCTTCCGGACGCATTCGCTGCGTCGGCGGTCCGCCGTCGTCGGGTCTGGTGTCGTCGTCCATATCAGTGACAGATGATGACGATGCCACCAGGTTGACCGCTGCACTGGCAACCCGCCGGACAGTGGCTCCCTCCACCCGAACTGCCTCCGGACGAGTTCCCGGAGACTTCAGGCGTCGGTGTTGGCTTCGGAGTAGGCGTAGGCGTCGGCTGGGCCGGCAGCGCAACGACGCTCAGCCGGACGGCCGTCGGGTGCGGAACGGGCGCGATCTGACGCGTGACGACGAATCCGAGGATGCCGGCGAGGAGCGCAACGACAATGAGCGGGATCAGCAGATCGGCGACGACGAGATCGCGCATCACGTGGTCGTCCGCCGGTTGAATCGGAAGTTGCGCACGGTGACGGTGACGGTTTGCCGGTCCGCATCGACGATCCCACCGAGGATGACGATGTTGTTGCTGCGAGCGAAGACGGTGCCGTTCCCCGCGGCGACCGGAAGCCGGAACACGATCTGCACCGGACGGCGGAAGTCGATGCTCGTCGGACCGAACGTGTACGCGCTCAATCCGCCGGGGTCGAATACCTCCGGACTTCCCGCCGGAGGCAAGACGCGAACGCGGTCGGTGAATGAAGAGCGCCGGACGACGATCCGGACCGGCTGCGCGAGAGCGTCCGGCGGGATCTGGATCTGTCCATCATCGAAGCGGATCGTTCCGCCGGACGGTCCGACGACCTGCTGCGCTGTGATCTCCCCGACGGGTGGGGGCGCCGGACGGGTTCCGGCGGCGACGGCGATCCCGATGAGGAAGCCCGCCGCGGCCACAGCACAGAACACGAGCGCGATAGAGGCGGGCCGGACGCGTTGTGGCGGTGCGTCGAACGCAGCCGTGGTGACGTTGTCGCCCAGCCGAACGTGGGTCGGGGGCGGAGTGACCTGCTGTGTTTCGTCCGTGCCGTCCATGCTCTACCGGACGGTCCCCAGAGAAGCCGTGGCGGAAACTAGTCCGGTACCGGCGTCCGCGATTCGGTCTCGATGAAGTCCTCGGTCATGCTCCGTGCGACGTCGTCCGGATACTGGACCGGGGGCGACTTCATGAAGTACGCGCTCGGTCCGACGAGCGCGCCACCGACACCGCGATCGATCGCGAGCTTGCAGCACCGAACGGCGTCCACGACCACGCCGGCCGAGTTCGGCGAGTCCCACACCTCGAGCTTCAGTTCGACAGACATCGGCGCGTTGCCGAAGCCGTGCCCTTCGAGACGGATATACGCCCACTTCTGATCGTCGAGCCATGGAACGTGGTCCGACGGACCGATGTGAATGTCGCGGTCCGCGATCTCCTGAGACACGTTCGACCGGACGGAGTTGGTCTTCGAAAGTTTCTTCGACGCGAGACGCTCGCGCTCGAGCATGTTGCGGAAGTCCATGTTTCCGCCGAAGTTGAGCTGGTACGTGCGATCGATCGTGATGCCACGATCCTCGAAGAGCTTCGCGAGCTGGCGGTGCACGATCGTCGCGCCGACCTGTGACTTGATGTCGTCGCCGACGATCGGAAGGTTCGCTTCCTTGAACTTGCGTTCCCACTCCGGATCGGACGCGATGAAGACGGGGATGCAGTTCACGAAACCGACGCCTGCTTCGAGCGCCTGTTCAACGTAATGACGCGTGGCGAGCTCGGAACCGACAGGAAGGTAGCTGACGACGACGTCGACGTTGCGCGCACGCAGTTCCTTCGCGACGTCGACGGGCTTCGCGGACGACTCTTCGACGGCGTCCCGGTAGAACGTGCCGAGTCCGTCGTACGTCGGCCCGCGCAGGACCGGTGCGTCCAGACCGGGCACGTCGGCGAAGCGCATCGTGTTGTTCGGCTCCGTCACGATCGCCTCGCTCAGATCGCGTCCGACCTTGTCTGCGATGACGTCGAACGCGCAGACGAACTCCACGTCACCGACGCCGTATCCGCCGAGGATGTTGTGCATCAGACCCGGGATCGGTTCTTCTCCCCGGACATCCTTGTAGAACTGCACTCCCTGCACGAACGAGGACGCGCAGTTGCCGGCTCCGACGATCGCTACGCGGATCTTCTCCATTTGCTGCTACCCCCTTGTCGGGCTGCCGTCCGCTCGGCCTTCGACTCCGCCTGAAGCAGAGCCGAGGGCGGCAGCCCGTTCCTGATCGATGAGTCCCGCGAGCCAGACGATGTCCTGCTCGGTGGCTTCGACGCCGTGGTCGATCAGCGACCGCGAATATGCGTCGATGCGTTCGCGCGTGGCACGCAGGGTTTCCTTGAACTCGGCTAGCTTGTCCTCGAGATACGCCTTGCGGTGCTCGAGCAGCCGAAGGCGCTCGCCCGAGGGGAGGTAGCGGAAGAAAGCGAACCGCGTCTGGAAGCGGTCGGTGTCGTAGATCGCTCCGAGCTCGAGCTGCTCGAAGAACAGGCGCTCACCCTCGGTCGTGATCTCGTAGACCTTCTTGGCCCGCCGGGTAGGTGTTCGTGTTGGTTTCGTCTCCGCCTTTTTTCGCCTCCGCTCCGCTGCGGCGTGGTTGCCGCTCCGCTTCGGTTCGGCGGTGGCTCCCTCTTGGACGAGTCCGGTCTTGCGCAGCCGCTTCAGGCAGGGGTACAGAGAACCGTAGGACACCGCGTACAGGGGGCCGAGCGTGAAGGTCAGTCGCTTCCGGAGCTCATAGCCGTGCATGGGCCCCTCCTTGAGGAGGCCGAGGACGGCGAGGTCGAGGGACGAGGCGCTCATGGATGTCCGATCAGCATAACCGATATATCGAATCGATATATCGGTTAGCACACGATCCGGCGGACGGTCAAACCGCCGGCGACGTCTTGCCGCGTCGAGAAGTGTGGTGGACAATATCCGCCATGCAGTCGCCGAACGGTGCGCGGCCAGGCCGTAGCGCAGCGGAAGCGCGAGTCGATTACTCGCTGGCGCGCAAGGCGGTCCTCCATGCGTTCCGCGGCGGCCGTCTTTCGCGCTTCGAGGTGTGCGACGCTCACCCGGATCTTCTCCGCGCCGCGAACTACTCGGGCGAGGTCACCTCCGATCTCTGCCCCGTCTGCGAGCACGGGCCTGTGGTGCTCGTGAGCTACGTCTTTTCCGACGAGCTGAGCAAGCTGGAGAACGGCAAGGTCTGGGACCGGACGAACCTCGCGCCTCTCCTCAAGTTCCGCGAGGCGCGTCTCTACACCGTCGAGGTGTGCCCGAACTGCTCTTGGAATCACGTCCGGTCCCAGGTCGTCGTCGGCCACGGACGATCGAGTCGTCGCGCGCCGAAGCGGGGCCGGCGAGCGTCCACCTGACATCACTGGATCCGGCGCGGGCCCGGTCGGCGCTCGCGGCCGCCGCTCTGGGCGCCTGTTTCGTCGGCCTGCTGGGCGTCGAAGGCGGAGTCATCTGGATCGTCGCGGGCGTATTCACGCTGCGAAGTCTCGTCGGAGATGAGCCCGGCCTGGCGTGGGGTATCGCGTGTGCCGGAGCGGCCATGCGATGGGGAGCCGTCGGACTCGGAGACGTCGAGGTCGCCACGCGACTGCTCGGGCCTTCCGCGCTCGCCGGCCCGGTGATCGTCCGGATCGGCCTCGTTCTGGCTCTCGCCGGGGCCCTCGTTTCGGAAGCCGCGATCGACGGCATCCGCGCGTCTCAGATCACGCAGCGCGCTGCCGCGGTCGTCGCTCTCGTGGCGCTCGTCCCGCTCTTCGTCGTCCGGGGTGGGACGTCCGGCGCCGTTTTGCCCTGGCTCGTCGCCGCCGCAGCCGTTGCCTCGGCCGCGGCCTTCCTTCCGGCGTACGCGCGCCGTTTGCCGCGGTGGGCGCCGGCCGTCGTCGGCGCGGCGGGCGTGGTGATGGCGACGGTCGCCCGATGACGCTCCTGTTCATGGCGCTCGCCGCGCTCGCCGCGGCATTGGGAACGCAAGCTGCGTCGATCCTGTTGATCGTGGCGGCGACGCTCGCCGCGACCGGAACGACCCTCGTGGCCGCGGGTACGTGGACCGCCGCGCTCGCGGCCGGAGCGATGTGGCTGTCCGGTACTCGTCGTCGCCTGGCGTTACCGATCGCGGCAACGTCGGCGGTTCTCGCCGCGGGCGCGGCGCCGAACGTCGCGGCGGTGCTCGGTCTGTGGGTCGCCGGGACCGGCGCAACGCTCCTCGCCGTCGATGCGATGCAAAGTGACACGGGACGCCGCTTCGGTGTCTTGTTCGCAGCGGCCGATCTTCCGCTCGTGGCGGCGGTGGGGGCCGGCGCCGTTCGCGGGTTCCAGGGGTGGCCGTCCGGGGCGCAGGGCTTCGTTGCCGTAGCGCTGGCGTGCACGGCCGTATCGAAGGCTCTCCTCGCGCGAGCCCCGACGGCGGCGGACGAAGCCGGAGTCCTGCTGGTCGCCCGGACGCAGGGTCTGATCGCCGCGCTCCTCGCCGTGCGTGCGGCTCCGCACGAGATCCTTCAGATGCTCGTCATCGGTGGAGGCGTCGCGTTCGCGGTGATCCCGCACTTCTCTCAGGACGCGGTGGTCGACGTCGTCCAGGAGATGGCCCTCGTCACGATAGCCGCGTCCTCGGCGGTCCTCGGCTGGGGCCCCCAGGGGTGGATCTGGGCTGCACTCGCCGCGGGAACGCTCATCCACCACTTGAGGCTGAGTACGAGGGGGACGTCGCTCGCATCCGTTGCGACCCTGCTCACGCGCGGTGGCGCGATCGGCTTCCCCTTCCTTCCTGTGGTTCTAGCTGAGCTTGAGAGTGCGGCGCGGTCGCGTCCCGGGGCCGGGGCCGCGCTCGTCGTGGCTTTCGTCTATGGCCTTGCCGCGCGGATCCGTCCGGTGGCGCGGGCACGTCTGCGCCGCCCGCCCCGACTTCGCGAGTTGGCGCCGCTGCTGTTCGTCGGGGCCGCGTTCGCGGCGAGCCTCTGGGCACCGCTGCTTTCGTCGCCGCACCCGCCGGCGGGGATCGCCATCGAGCACCTCCCGGCGTGGGCCGCTCCCGTGATCGCCGCCGCGGCCGCCGGCGGGTGGTTCTTTCCCCAGTTCGTCCGGGGCCCGGCGCAGCCGGCGAAGCCCGCGGTCGTCCGGCTCCCGGAGTTGCCCTTCCGAGATCTCCTCGTCCGGCCGCTTGTGCTCGAAGGCGTCGCCGCCGCGCTCGCCGCCGCCGCGACGCTGATGTGGGCGCTCGGTGCCGTTCGGGGCTTCCTATGAGCATCGGGCGGGTACAGTAAGCGTCGCAGCCGCCCCCGAGACGGAAATCGAGAGATGACACGTACGCGCCGCTATGCCGTGATGGTCGTTGTCACCGCGCTTCTCGCAGCTGGACTCGCCGGTCAGACCCCCTCCGCGGCCGCGTCCTCGGCGCAGCGGGTGAAGGGTGACTTCATCATCCAGTTGCGTCGTGGAGTCGACCCGCGTTCGGAGTCGAGCGCGATCGCGCGCCGGTACGGCGGGAGCGTGTCGTACACCTACGACGCCGCGATCAGCGGCTTCGACTTCCGGGGCCCGGATCAAGCGGCCGCCGCCTTGAGGAAGGACCCGCGCGTCGCGTCGGTCGATCCCGACTACATCGTCAGAGCGGTGGACGTTCCCCCCGACGCCGCCGATCACCTCGAGACGACGAGGTCGAATTGCACCCTGTCGGACATCGTGACGGGACCGCCCGCGGAGTGCCAGATCGGCTCCGCACAGGTGCCGACGGCGTATCAATCCGGGTACTCGGGCCTCGGGACGGTGATCGGCATCCTGGACACCGGGGTTCGCGCCTCACACCCGTTCTTCCAGTCGCACCACAACGTCATCGGGTCGTACGGTGGCTGCGTCGGTGGCGCGACGGACCTCAACGGCCACGGGACGGCCACGGCGAGCAACGCCGCGGGACGGGTCGGTGTGGCCCACGAAGCCAGTATCTTCAGCATCAAGGTCTTCCCCGGGTCCAGCGAGTCGACGACGTGGTCGAAGGTCATCTGCGGCCTCAATTACGTCCGCAAGTACAACGGGCTTCACCCTGGTACCAAGATCGGAGTCATCAATCTGAGCATCGCCGGCGCGGGTGTCGCGGCCCTGCGTAAGGCCATCGAAAACGTCATCGCCAGCAGCGTCGTCGTGGTCGCCGCTGCGGGCAACGACAACGGTGGGGCCGTCGAGCAACCCGCCTCCTACCCGGGCGTGATCTCGGCGTCTGCCCTCAACCACATGGGAACGAAGTTCGCCTCGTTCAGTGCCCGCCACGCCGACATGGCAGCGCCCGGCGTCAGCATCTTCTCGGCCAACCTGAGCGGCGGCGGTGACTCGACTCGGTCGGGGACAAGCCGCTCGAGCCCTCAGATCGCCGGTGCCGCGGCGGTCGTTCTCGCCCTCGGTACGCTACCCGGGAACGTCCAGAACGTCCTCGTCACCACCGGACGATGCCGCAGCGCTGGGCATCGTGGGAGTACCCCGTGTTCGCAGAACTGGTCCGGCGGCTCGAACGAACCCCTCTTGGACACGTACTGCGCGGCAAGGTCAGTGGTAGGACCTCCGGATCTCACAAACTGTTCCTGAGTTTCGAGACATTCCGCCTCTGACCTGGTAGAACAGGAGTAGGTGGTGGGCGTCCGGCCTTCTTCGGGTCCCGACTTTTTGACCCGCGTCCGTGGGGTTCGGTAACCTTCCGCCCGATGTGGGACCTCGTCCCGCGTCCTTGCTTGCGTACACGTACGACCGGGTAGTTGTGGAGACGAACGTGAGTCGAAGCTTCGTTTTGAAGGGAGCGATCCTGGTGGCTGCCGCCGCCGGGTTCATCTTTGCCTTCGGCTCGTCGGCGTCGGCCACGGTGGTCGACCCAGGCTCCGCGTACCAGCCGGCGTCCGTCGGGCTTGCGAAGATGGCCGTCGACGCCTCGAAGCCTTCGACGAACCCGTTCGCCGCCCTCTCCACGGCACCTCAGATCAAGAAAGCAGATCCTCCGCCCGCGACGCCGGCTCCCGAGCCGGTCGTGGCGCGCGTGCAGCCAACGCTTGCTTCGAGCGTCCCGTCGCAGTCGTCCGGCTCGCCCATCACGCGGGTCGTCCGACCGTTGCGCCGGGGCGTGCAACGGTTCGGGTCGTATCTCGAGCGGGTGGTCAGTTCGTGCCCGGTGGGGCCTGTGTCGTCGACCGGAGGTCCGGTCTTCGTCCTGGCTGTGCTGAGCGTCGGGCTTGCCCTCAACCGGCGCTGGGTTCTGGCAGCCCAGCCGGCCACCGACGAGCGCGTCCCGGTTCTCCTCTACGCGTGGGAGCTGACGCCTCCCGGATGAGCCGGCAGCCGGCCCCGATCTTCCAGGGGGCCGAGAGAGCAGTTTGTTTTTCCGTCGATGTGAGACAAGGAGCAAGGCAAATGTCCAAGAAGCTCAAGATGCTGGTGGTCGCGGCGGCCGCGACCCTCGGCCTTGGGTTCGGCGCCTCTGCGTTCGCGCAGATGCCGAACCTGCCGGCCATGGGTACGACCGGCACCGGCGGACTGACGGCTCCGGCCGTTGGCTCGCTCGGTGACACGTCGCACGGTCCGTGCGTGGAGCAGCTGCTCAACCTCCCCGCGCTGAACTCGTGCCGTGACGCGAACGGCAAGGTCATCATGAACCTCCCGGCCCTGCAGCTCGTGGGCCCGGCGGCTCCCAAGAAGCTCCCGGCGACGGGTATGAACGCCGGTGACTTCGCGGCCATCGGAGCGGCTGCCCTCGCTTTCGGGGCGGTCATCCTTCGTCGGGTTCGCCCGGCGCTGGCCAGCTAAGCAGTCGGATCTAGAAAGAAGGGGCCCTTCGGGGCCCCTTCTTTTTTGTCGGCGGCATGAGTTACAGATATGTCGTGAAAAGGATTGACCGAACGAGGAGGGCCTGCGTAGACTGTGCCGCAAGTGGGTTGGGTCTGTTAAGTATTGCGAAAGGAGTTAACTGATGGTGAAGCGGCTCCGAGCCCTTTTGCTGGTGGGACTCGTCGCGGCCTTCGGCTTCGGTATTGCCGGTATGGCTTCCGCGCAGCAGCCGATCCCGCCGGGAGCGTCGAAGGACTGTGTCACCGAAGTGATGAACCTCCCGGCGCTCAACGTCTGCAAGGACGCTCAGGGCCGGAACATCCTGCAGCTTCCCGCCATCGGTGAGCTCAGGGAACCGTCGACGCCGGCCCCCGCGAAGAGTGGCGGGACGTTGCCGAAGACGGGTATGCACGCTGAGGACTTTGCCGCGATCGGTCTCGCGGCGCTCGCCGGCGGCGCAGTGCTGGTCCGGCGGATGCGTTTGGCAGTGGCGTAAGACCGAAACCCACGCTTCGCAACGAAGAGGGGCCCTCCGGGGCCCTTCTTCTTTTCTCCCACGGTTCTTGTCGTTACCCGGTGGTAGGTTCGCGGCATCGAGGCGTCCAAGGGGACGTACTTCCCTCTCGACGAGAGGAAGGGGAAACAGATGGCTGAAGGAAACCAGGTAACGCTCATCGGCAACCTCACCGACGAACCGGAGCTTCGCTACACGCCGGCCGGCGTCCCCGTGGCGAATTTCACGATCGCCATGAACCGCCGGACCCGTGACCCGGTCACGAGCGAATGGAAGGACGGCGAGACGTCCTTCATCCGTTGCAACGTCTGGCGTCAGCAGGCCGAGAACGTCGCGGAGTCGCTGTCGAAGGGCATGCGTGCGATCGTCGTCGGACGGATGCGTCAGCGTTCATGGGAGACGCCGGACGGACAGAAGCGCTCGACCGTCGAGGTCGAA
>Ga0307479_10003638_pt1 | contig 14053 bp, 12 predicted proteins | sample atmos_gasesECM4C_FD_203743 | JGI IMG/M metagenome (GOLD analysis project Ga0307479, IMG submission 203743) | Hardwood forest soil microbial communities from Morgan-Monroe State Forest, Indiana, United States - atmos_gasesECM4C_515 | ecosystem: Environmental > Terrestrial > Soil > Temperate...
AGCCCCGCCCAGTAGCCAAACCGCGCGAGTCCAACCGCCCGCCGCCGTTACACGACCTGCAAGATCCAGAGCAGCGTACGACGCAAAGATGGCGATCAACACCGAAAGCGCCACGAGCGCGTAGTTGTATGAGCCAATCAAGTTCACGGCAGCCATGTGACTCCATCCGGTTGCCACGCGGAACAGTCGCGCCGCGCCGTAGCAAGATTGAGCCGGAGTCGGAAGCGGACAAGGCGTACCAAAGGGAGAGCAATACTGCCGGCCAAACATTGAGCAACTGCACGCCACACTCTATGCGAGTTCTGCGAGCTTCTCACGGCGGACAGCCTTGTCCCGAAGAATCCTCTCGATGCGGGAGCGCCTGCGGGGTTCATTCCTTCGCCTCGGATTTGCTGGGTATGGCGAAATGAAAACTTGCGCCGCGCGGCGAGTTGTTGGCAGCCCATAAGCGGCCACCATGCGATTCGACGATCGATCGGCTGATCCGAAGTCCCATGCCGGTGCCATGAGATTTGGTGGTAAAGAACGCCCTGAAGATCTGGTCCGCGTGCTGTGGAGGCAGCCCCACGCCGGTATCGCTGATGGACACCAGAACTTGCTCGTTTTCCGCCCTCTGCGACTTGACGGCTAGTTCGCGCGCCCCATCCACGTCCTTCATCGCATCGATGCCATTGGTCATGAGGTTCATCATGACCTGCTGCAATTGCACGCGATCTCCCATGATCTGGGGAAGATCCGCCAGGTCCGTCCGGACTAATATTTTGTACCGTGTCGCCTCGCTGCGCAGGAGAACGATCATCTCTTGAATGGCTTCGTTCACATCAACCAACTCCCGTTGGGGAGTACCCTTCTTGAAGAGCAGACGGGTCCGGCTGATGATCTCCGCCGCGCGCATTCCGTCTCTCACGATTCTTGTGGCCGCCGCACGGGCCTCTTCCACATTTGGAGCGTTGCCCGCCAGCCACCGCAAGCAGGTATTGGCGTTGGTGACGGCCGCGGCAATCGGTTGATTCACTTCGTGCGCCAGTGAGGCCGTCAGCTCTCCCATGGTGGTTACTCGGTTGACGTGTGCGAGATCTGCCTGTGCCTGGCGTAGCGTTTCTTCCGCATGCTTGCGCTCAAAACTCTCTGCTTGCAACGCCTCGTTGCTTCTCTGCAGCTCTTGAACTGTTCCCCTCAGGTCATCGCGCGCGCGTCTCAGTGACTCTGTAGCGCTCCTTTGTGCGGCGCTCAGCAAACCGACAATGAGGGCTGACACTGTAAAAATGACTATGCGTGGTATCTCTGCGGCCTTTGGAGCTAACGAGTGCATCGGGGGCAGGAAGTAATAATGGAAAGCGAGTGTGGACAGGGCGGTTGCGAGCAATCCCGGCCCGACTCCACCAAACCACGCAGTGAACATGATGGCGCAAAGAAACAGTGACACGGGAGCAGCTTCCAAATGAAACGCCGGCAACCGTGAAATGATAAGTGCTGCGGTAATTGTGAGAACGGCAATCCCATAACCCCAAATCGCAGGCGGCTTGGGCCATAGAAGAGGATTGGACCTGGACATGCTCCCGCTCCGGCAAAGCTGGGTGCTGCTCCCTGCAATCAAAATCTTAACATCAGAGAGTGTACTGCTCCGACCGGGCCAGTCATGTGGGGCATATTAGCCTTCCCCTCGTGGAGAGGTGGCTGCCCGCGGCTCATCCAGTCGAACAGACGGAATGCCAACATTCCGACACATTTGCGTAAGACCCACGGTGCCCAAGATGTCCGTGAATTGACCCATCCCCCATTCTGCCAGCCACTTCCAAGCTGTTATCGTCGCGTGCAGCCTCTGGCGCTCCTGTTGCTTTATTCAGGCTGCTCGAGCAAATGGCCGGGAGGTTCGGAATCATGGGGACACTTTGTTCAATTGGCGTAGGCCGAGACACCGACGGCGCGTTAGTGGCTGCCGCAAAGCGTGGGGATACGCGTGCCTTCGAGAAATTGGTTCTTCGTTACAAACGGAGAGTTTTTGCCTTGGCGCAGCGTATAACGAATAACCGCGAGGATGCCGAAGATGTTGTCCAGGACAGTTTTCACAAGGTTTTCCTCCACCTCGGCAAGTTTCAAGAAAAGTCCCGGTTTTCTACTTGGCTGACGCGCATTGCCATGAATGAAGCCTTCATGTTGCTGCGGCGAAGGCGGGGAGTTCTCGAAGTCTTGCCGGAGACCACAGATGATGCACCGGAGTCGGCGTCGACGGCATTTGTTGACCAGCGTCCAAGCCCCGAAGAATCTTGCTGGCGCCGCGAGCGCAGCGACCTCTTGACCGAAGCGATCAACCGCCTAGGTCCAAAGTCTCGAAGAGCGATCTTACTCCGCAACATCGAAGAACGCTCTCTCGAAGAAACGGCTGAGATTCTAGGAACCTCAATCGGCGTCGTCAAATCACGTCTCTTTCAAGCCCGCCGGAAGCTAAGTATCACCCTGAATCCTGAACTCCTGCGGGGAGTTTATGCGGCCGGGGCGGAAACACAACACTGTTGAGCTCGAGACCCCGAAGAATCTCGTAGCACCCAGAAAACAAGTAGATTCCCGCAGGCCAACTTCTTTTCACCGTGATGCCGCCAGCTCGGGAAGTCGAGAGAGCTTTTCATACTCCTCGTCAGCCAAGCGTAGTGAGGACGCCGCGACGTTCTCCTCAAGATGTTCGATCGAGGAAGTGCCTGGGATGGGCAGCATAATGGGAGATCGCCGCAGCAGCCAAGCCAGCGCTATCTGCGTGGGGCTAGCTTGGTGTGCTCGCGCGATTCGGTTCAGCACCTCGCCCGCAACTTTGCCTGCTCCCAGTGGGAACCAGGGAATAAAGGCAACTCCAGTTCGGTCACAATAGTCCACCACATAGTCCCATTCGCGGTCGGCAAAGCTATAGCGGTTCTGCACAGAAACGATAGGGACAATTCTGCGCGCTCGCACGATGTGCTCTAGCGTGACGTTGGACAACCCGATCAAGCGAATCTTGCCTTCGTTTCGCAGTTGAGCCAGAGTTTCCACCGAGGCCTCAAACGAGACGACGGGGTCCGGAATATGCAATTGATAAACGTCAATCCGGTCCAGGCGTAGCCTCTTAAGGCTTCCCTCAACCGCCGTGCGAAGGTGCGCGGGAGTTGCATCGTGTGTCCATTGATTCGGGCCGGGACGGTTCCAGCCTCCCTTGGTGGCGATTACCAGGCCAGCCGGGTATGGAAACAGCGCTTCGGCAATCAGTTCCTCGTTTACGTGTGGACCGTAGGAATCCGCGGTATCGATGAAATTGACATCCAGCTCCATCGCCCGGCGAAGAACCGCTAACGCCCCCTTGCGATCTTTTGGCGGTCCCCAGATGCCTTCGCCGGTAAGGCGCATAGCCCCAAAGCCGAGACGATGCACAGAAATTTCCCCGCCCAGCGAAACGTTTCCAGCCGCGCTTGCAGAAAGTTCTTTCTCGTTCACGATTGGCCTCCACAAATTCTTTCTTTGACCCTATCCCACGCTGACCCGTTCTCGGGAAATGCTACACCGTGATCTGAACTGAGGAGCTCATCCTTCTCGCCATGAAAGACAGACCGGCAATGAACTTCAATCCACGCCGGATCGAGTCTGCCCACTGTTGGCAGAACCCAAATGCGCATTTTTTTCCATTTGCAGGATCACCGCCGAAAAATCTTCCTCCGCCCCTTGCTCTGATTGTCTTGCATTAACCTCAAAGGCAGCTCCCGCCGCGGGCATTCGTACTCCAACGGCAGCCGCGAGATTGAGAATTAGCCCGAAATCCTTGTTCATTAGCCGAATCGGAAATTGCGGGCTATAGTCGCTCTTCATCGCTCTTTCCAGTTTGCCCACGTGTGCGGGCGCGACCACCGCAGTCTGGGACAGCACTTCCAGCAAACGATTGCGATCAAGACCAGCCTTCTCACCGAGTGCAACGGCTTCGGCAATCGCTTGCATTCCAATTCCCAGCAATGTATTCACGACAAGCTTCATCGTCGCTCCGGAGCCGCCCGGCCCCAGATAAAAGTACTTTCGCGCGATGGTGCGAAAAATCGACTCGGCGGCGTCGAAGCAGTCCTTGTTTCCGCCCCCGAATAGCGTCAGCAAGCCCTTTTCCGCGGTCGGCGTACTCCCCGATATCGTCACATCGAGGACCTCAACTCCACGCTCTACACCTATTCTCGAGAGTTGCTGCGAGGTCTCGGGAGACACCGTGCTCATGTCGATGACCAGCGAGCCGCGCTGCACATTGGCGAACGCGCCGTGAGGTCCGCCATAGATGTTTAGGACCGCTTCATCGCTCGGTAGGCACGACAACACGACACTGCAACTGGAGGAAAGCTCCGAAACGCTCTGCGCGACGGTGCCGCCATATCGAATTAGCTCCTCCGCCTTACTGTGGTCCCGGTCGTAAGCGATCAGCTTGAAGCCGGATTCAAGCAACCTTCGCGCGATCGGCCGGCCCATATAGCCGATCCCGACAAATCCGAGCCTGCTGTTTTCCGGTGTGATTGGTTTCATGATGAATTGCCTTTGGCTGGTGAAATTTCGATTTCACCTTCGACATGGGTCGAGAGCACGCGTTGTACCGTTTCACGAAGAGAACTAAGTATTTATGCAAGATGCTGGTAGCACGGAGGATATGTGGCGTAAGGGAAGGACCGCAACCTTCAGTTCGCGAGAGACTTCTGTCGAATCCCTTGGACACTGTCAGCCTGTTGGAAATTGGGTTGCACTCGTATGTAAGTGAATTCTACCAACGACTTTCTTTAGCCCAAAAACACTCTATCAGCTCGCTGACAACCATTCAATTCGTAGGATTCTTCGCTCGCAAGCTCTCGCACTCAGTTTCCGGCGCTTCTGCTTAAGCTAGCTGCGGCCTAAGCATCAAATAGTTGAGCGTCTTTTCAGAAAGAAACACATCTAAGGTGCATGCTGGTACGCACGGGCCGCTGCCGGCAAGTGGGCTACCGCTTTTCCTCAGGCGGCGATAGCGCTATAAATTCTCGGTACAGCAGCAGGTCGTAAACAATCTTGAGCGTTCCCGCGATGAAAAAAGGCATGTCGATCAGTGCAGGCCGCGCAAACAGAAAACCCACAAATAAGGGACTGATCGCCGCGCCGGTCGTCCGCGCTACTCCTGTGATTCCCGCCGCCGCAGACCGTTCCTCCGCGCTAACCACCGCCATCGTGTAGGACTGCCTGGTCGGAACATCCATCTGGCTGATGCTGAAGCGCGCCAGCAGAACCATCACCGCCAGCGGGAGATTCGGCATCAACGGCACAAGCAATAGCAACACGTTGGACGGCAAATGCGTGACCACCATTGTGCGTATCAGCCCGAATCGCGCGGCAAGTCGCGAAGCCAACAGCGCCGAAACTCCCGACAGAATATTCGCCCAGAAAAAAATCACGCCCAGTGTCCCCGGATTCACTCCGAAGCGCAAATAAAACCAATAAGCCGCGAAACTCTGCAATACGAAACCCCCGGCGAATGCGTCCAGCGCGAACAATCCGAACAGCTTTACAACCACGTGTCGGGATTTGTGAATTCCAAATAATCGGTCCAGGCCTCCCGCAGCGTGCGGTTCCATAGCGCTGACTTCCGCATCCCGCGAAACGCGCATAAAGAGAGACGCCAGGACCAGGCCCAGCACGCTATACAGCACCACCACGGCGCGGTACCCGTTTACCTGCGATAGCGTTGTCTTCTGCAGAGCGTGAGAAAGCTCGCCGCCAAACAGCGCGCCCAGCGCGGTCGCAAATGAACCGGCCAGCGTGTACCACGCGAAGACTTCCGTCCTCGTTCGATCGGGAACCACGTGGGAAAGGGCGGCCTGCTCGATCGATAGAAACGGCCCCACCTCATTCCCACTTGGACTGATGACGCCGATCGTTCCCGCAATAACCAGCCAAAGGAAATTTCGCGTCAAAGCAAACACCAGGCCCGCAGCGGTCATGAGCAGCGCCCCCACTATGAGCATCCGCCGTCGGCCAACGCGATCTGCTTGCGTGGTAAGAAAGAGGGAAATTGCCGTGTCGCCGACGAGCGTCAGAGTGAGCAGCAGGCCCGTCTGGGATTCGCTCAGTCCAATCCCAACCAGGTAGAAAACCAATATTACGGAAATTACTCCGTAAGCGAAGAGGCGCGTGAAGCGCGTGAGAAAAAGCAGCCAGGCGTCGCGCCTTAAACTTTTTAGCGCGCCTGGGATCAAGAGAGGCTAAACATCCTTTCCTTCGACATCCTAATATTCACCCTGGCAGCGCGTACCAACACGCTCGTCATCGCGCCGGCTCGACAGAAATCTTTTCCAGCGCAGCGCCGATTCCCGCGCCCACCGCTTCTGGGCTACCCACCGACCAGAAGTGCATGAAAAACAGGCGTGGTTCCTCGGTCAGCATGTGGCTGTGCAGCGCAGTCACTGCGATCCCGTGGTTGCGCAGTTCGGAAATCACGGGATTCACCTCCGGTGCGGTAAGCACGAAATCCCCTGTCGTCGCCACACTCCCCTCACCGGCCGCTTGAAAATTAATCGTTTCCGCCATGCCTGCAGCCGGCGGAATTATCATGCCGCCCATAGTAATCTGGCCGGCGCGCGGCACCCCATATCCCAAGACTCCTCCCCTGAACGTGCCTTTACGCGCCAATTTCTTCTCAATGACGTCCACCCACGCGGGGGAATTGGGCAGCTCTTCTGAAGCAGCAGGTTTTTCCAGCGGCGTCTTTGAAGCCGCGAGCGCTGCGTGCAGTTCTGTGGCCAACTGCACCGCGTTTCCGTGCCCCATGTAATGCATGTACATCACGTGCGGCGTCTCTTCCGCCAGGTGATTGTGGATCGCAGTAATCTCGAATCCTGCACGGCGCAGCTTATCCAGCACCCGGTTGATTTCGCTCTCCAACAAGACCAGGTCGCCCATCACCATCGCGCTCTCGTCCGTTCCCAAAAACGCGGCCCACGAGCCCAGCGCGAGCCCCGGCTTGATAACCAGACCGTCTACGGAAACATGCAAGTCCGTCCTCGGAAATCCCACTTTATAGACGTTGCCAGCCTTCTGCCCGGAGCGGCCAAGGTGGCTATCAATCTTTGCGGTGTCCAACCCTTGCGCAGCAGCCGTGAACGGAATCAACGCCCCCGCCAAGACAAGAAACACTCGATGACCAACGATCATTGTTCTCCCCCTTGAATCTTGCACTGTCACTTAGATGCTAAACTACGACGAAAGCGGATTTATTTCGAGCTCCACTGATCCTGCCCCGGTGGCGGCCGTAATCGATCCAGAGTTTTGGCCGGAGGCTCCATGCCACGCTCACTTTACTTAGCGCTTGCGATCTCACTTAGTTTACTGCCACTTTCCGCGGCTCAGCAGCAGTCAACGTCCACCGTTGGCACCGCCACTGCTGACCGCGGCCAAAAAGCGACTGGTTTCATCGACGTTCCCGCGGGCGTGGACGCTGGCACGCAGATTCCTGTAGTAGTCGTACGCGGCGCGAAGCCCGGCGCGCTGCTGGCTCTCGTCGCCGGCGCGCACGGCACCGAATACGCCTCCATCATCGCGCTTGAGGACCTCATCGCCACCCTCGATCCCACGCAAATGTCCGGAACGGTCGTCCTTCTCCCGCTCGTCAACATTCCTTCCTTCGAACAAAAAGTCCCCCATGTCAATCCCATCGACAACAAGAGCATGAATCGCTTTTATCCCGGCAAAGAAGACGGCACGCAAACCGAGCGCGCCTCTTATCTCATCACCAAACAAGTCGTCGACCGCTGTGATTACCTCATCGACTTCCACGGCGGCGATCTCGACGAAAGCCTTCGCCCTTACACTTATTGGGTTGTTACCGGAAACGCCAAGCAGGACGCTTTCTCGAAGCAAATGGCGCTGGCCTTCGGGCTCGACCACATCATCATCTCCGAGGACCGCCCTAAGGATCTCAACGCCACGAAGTATTTGGACAATACCGCCGCGATGCGTGGCAAACCTACGATTACCGTCGAAGCCGGCTACGCCGGGACGGTCGAAACCGACGACGTGGCCTCCCTCGTCCAGGGCACCCGCAGCGTCATGCGTCTGCTAAAAATAATTCCCGGTTCGCCGCACGCCATTGATCATCCCGTCTGGATCAACAGCCTCGCCGAAGTCACCAGCCCCGAAAGCGGTATCTTCTATCCGCTCGTCAAGCGTGACACCTACGTCGAAGCCGGGCGAAAACTCGGCGACGTCACCGACTATTTCGGCAAAGTCATCTTTGAAGCTCGCGCCCCCGTCTCCGGCGTGGTTCTCCACATCTGCGCCGTGCCTTCCATGAAAAAGGGCGACAACATCGCCAACATCGGTGTCATTGCCCCCAAAGCCCCCTGATCTCTCTTCTCTGTGAACTCTGTGCTCTCAGTGTCCTCTGTGTTTAAGTCTTTGGTTGCAGCGGCGACGTCACGTACCAGCTATTCCCGAACGCGTCCTTCACTCCACCGCTGCGCCCATAAGGCTTGTTCGACGGCGCATCGATAGAAGTCGCACCAGCACGCAACGCGCGCCCATGCATCGCATCCGCATCATCCACGTGCAAATGCAAATGGCACGGCATCGGTTGAAACTCCCCATGCGCCTCGTCGAGCTCGAGTGTGTTGTCTCCAATCTGAATGGTCGCGTGCAGCACGTGTCCTTCCGGCGACAATGGCACGTGGCCCGTGACCACTCCACCAAAAGCGTTCTCCAGAAATGGAATCATCTTTTCCGAACCGCGCAGATGCAGATACGGCTGCACGCTTGGCACTCCCTCCGGACCCGGAGTCCACCCTTGAATCATCGCGATGTACCACACATTCCCGAACGGATCTCGCACCGCTCCCTGCCGGTCGCCCGACACGTGGTTCCCGACCTCGTAAATCGAAGTCGCCCCTGCCTCTATCGCCCGCGCATAAAACGCGTCCGCATCGTCAAAGTACAAATGAATCGCCATGGGAGCCGCAGGGATCTGCTCATTCGCGTCAGCCAATTCAACAATCGAATTTCCGATCGCCACCTCCGCATGCATGATCAACTCCGAACCCAACTCTCGCCCGACGCGAAAGCGTTCCGTTCCGGCAAACGCGTTTGTCAGAAATTCGATGAACTCGCCCGCCCGAGGCACGATGATGTACGGCGCGATGGTGTGATGCCCGCTAGGCATCGTCTCTGCTCGTTTCGACGCATCGGATGAAATTGCCTGTTTCGCTGCATTTTCCATCTGTGAGCTCCTTTCCAACTTCGTCCTTAGTCTTATCTTGAAATCCTCCCGAGGTAAATCGCGCAGCTCGCGAGCGATGCGCAACAGCGGCGCAAGGCTCGGATCGAATCCTTTGCCTAGGCTCGCAAGCCGGCCGTCCGGCCGCGCCAGCATCGCCTGAACAGCTTGTTCAAGCTGATCGATTAGAGAGCGCTTAGGCATGCGCACCCTCCATCTGTGACCTCAGCTTCTCCAGTGCTCGGAACTGCAGTTGCTTCACCGCTCCTTCGCTTTTCCCAAGTTGCTGCGCGATCTCCCGTATGCTCCTTTGCTCAACGAAACGCTCGAAAACGATCCGCCGCTGCTCGCTGGGGAGTTTGTCAACCAATCGAAACAGCCGCGCACCAGCCTCGATCGCCTCTTGCTCTGGGCCGCCGCTCGGTTCCGGCGGATCTTCCACATTCCTCGGCTCGCGCGCTGAACGCTTGGCAAGATCGAAGACAGCGTTCGCAGCGATGCGGAACAGCCACGCTCCGAAAGGGGTGCCCCTCCACTCGTAACTCTTCAGATTGGCCAGCGCCTTGTGAAAGACCTCGGAAGTCAGATCCTCCGCTTTGTCGCGGTCGCGCACCCGCCGCGCAACAAACGCATAAATCCGCTCGAAATGAGTGTCATACAATGCGCCAAACTTGGCCGGGTCCTTTTGCGCAGCCTCCACCAGCAGACGCTCCCCCGCGTCTACCCGGTTCGCTTTCGTCGCCGGTTTCCGGGCCGCCATGCTCCCTCTGTTAGATATAACTGCGATCGCCGCGGAAAAGTTACGCTTCTATTTTGAGATTTTCAGCCCAAGAAGCGGTGGTTTGCGCCAATTCCCCCAACACTTCCGCATCGGTTTTGCCGGAGCTCTTCAACACATGAAAAGAATGATCTGCCGTCTCGATGATGTGCAGTGTCGCCGGCGGCGTGAGGTCTCTGCAAATCGGTCGCAACAGGTTCAAGTCCGCGAGTGTGTCGCGCGTGCCCTGCAAAAAGAGCATCGGCACTTGCACCTTGGCCAGGTGTTCGGCGCGCGTCGTTCCTGGCTTGTTGGGTGGATGCAGAGGAAATCCAAAAAATACCAATCCCTTGACGCCCTCGAGCAGACCTAGTGATGCCGCCTGCGAACTCATCCTTCCTCCGAACGACTTGCCTCCCGCGAACAATGGGAGCCCGACGGCAACCTTCGCGGCCGTCCGCACCGCGCCGGAGACGGTGGCCGCGGCCACGGACGGCGCATCTGGCACCCGCCTTCGTTCTTCCATGTACGGAAATTGGTACCGAAATGTCGCAACGCCCACGGAAGCCAGCTCCCGCGCAATCCTTTCCAGGAACGGATGCGTCATCCCCGCGCCCGCCCCATGCGCCAGCACTAGCAACCATCGCGCATTAGCCGGACGCATCAGAATCGCGGAAACCTCCCCCGCTCCCTCGACCGCAAACCGCAGCCGTTCCCCTTCGCTCATGTCGCACGCGATTCTAGCAAACACGAGCCCCGCATTCCTCTGTGCTCTCTGTGCTCTCCGCGTCCTCTGTGTTAAATTCTTTTCTTTCCGAAGTTTCTAATGGAGGCGCCATGGCAGACTATCTCCTAAAGACCGAGCCGTCCGAGTATTCCTTTGCCGACCTGCAAAAAGACGGCGCGACTATTTGGGATGGTGTCTCCAATCCCGTCGCGCTCAGAAATCTCCGCGGCATGCAACCCGGAGACCGCCTCATCATGTACGAAACCGGCGACCACAAGACCGCCGTCGGCACCGCCACGGTAGTCTCCGTCGATGCCTCCGATCCCAAAAGCCCGCAGGTGAAAGTCAAAGCCGGCAAGGCTCTCCCCAAGCCTGTTTCACTCGCGCAGATCAAAGCCAATCCGCTCTTCGCTGATTCTCCCTTGGTCCGCCAAGGCAGACTCTCCGTCGTCCCGCTAACCAGCGCGCAACATAAAGCCCTCGCCGGCTCTTGAATCCGAGTGATGTGTCGAGTAGCAGTTTGTAGGGGCCCGCTTCAGTTTACGCTGACAAAGGAAGGGCGCGTCCCAGTGCGCCGCAGGCGCCTCTTACCTTGGCGTCGGATCAACCGCGCTAGCGAATGGGGCTGTATCGAGGTGAATGTCACCCCGACCAGAGGGAGGGACCTGCTTTTAGCTTCCCCTTGAAGCGTCTCAACCTCTAATGAGTCCCGCAAACCTTCGCGGATTATTTTCAAAACCCGGAAAAACCGCATTCAAATCCGAAACGCCGTTGTGCTTGCTCAATATTTCGCCCAGCACCAAGCGAAAATCCGTCGTCAACGCTAAATCGCGCCCTTCGTTCAACTGGTGATCCGCCAATCCCGGCCACGCGCCATACACCCGCCCGCCCTTCACGTCGCCGCCCATCGCAAACATGCAGTTCGCATGCCCATGATCCGTCCCGCGATTGCCGTTCTCCTTCGCCGTGCGCCCGAACTCGCTCATCGTCACCACCACAATGTCCTGCATCCGGTCGCCCATATCCTGATGAAACGCCGCCAATCCCTGCCCAAGATCCTTTAGCAGATTCGAAAGCTGCCCTTGCGCGCCACCCTCATTCACGTGATTGTCCCAGCCGCCGCAATCGACAAACAATACTTCCACTCCAATATCCGCCTTCAGCAATTGCCCAATCTGCTGCAGACTCTGCCCCAAGCGGCTCGTCGGATATTGTGCGCCATGTTCGGGCGCGTATTTGCTAGGATCAACTTTCCGCAGCATGTCAATCGCTTCAAACGTTTCCGTCCCCGTCCCGTGCAGCGCATGATCCAGGGTTTGCGCGTACATCGCCTCGAAACCGCCTTGCACCGTCGCCGCCATCGCCGGCGATTGCGGCATCACCTTAAACTGCCGCAAATCCGGCAGCGCGATGGCTGAAGCGCTCCCGTGCAGCATGCGCGGCAGATTCGGCCCCATCGCCACAGCGCGAAATGGCGAAGCATCTTCCTCCGGCACCGCCTCCATCGCGCGGTTCAGCCATCCATCCTCCGTCGCTTTCACGCCCGGCGTCCCCGATTCCATGAAATCCTGCGCATCAAAATGCGAGCGCGTCGGGTCCGGCGAACCCGCCGCATGCACAATTGCCAATTGGTCCTTTCGAAACAGCGGCTCCAGCGGCGCGAGGCTCGGATGCAATCCGAAATAACCATCCAAATCGATTGCCGCATCCGCCGCGCCGCGCCGAGGTTGCGGAATCGCAATCGTCGGCCGCAGCCGGTAATAATTTGCCTCGGAGAAGGGAACTACGATGTTCAAGCCGTCGGCCGCCCCGCGCTGAAACAGCACCACAAGCTGCTTCCTGTTCGGCATCGCGGTAGCCGCCGCCGCCCGCTGCAAAAACGCCGGCATCGCGCTCATCCCCACCAGCGCAATCCCGCCCCGCTTCAGAAAATACCGCCGCGAAAACCTCAACCCCCGCACGCCCTCGCAACATTCATGACTCATATCAGCCTCGCTCTAATCCAAGCCAGCCCGCTGACGAAAAGGTGTCATTCTGAGGGCCGCCGTTTGGCCCGAAGAACCTCAACGTACACTTCATCCCCAGCGTACTGCGCATGCGACCCTGTCGACTACCTCCGCTGAAACTCCGGCGCCCCCAGCACCAATCCCGCCACTACTCCCAAGTCCACTCGCTTCACCGGATCATCCAATCTCGCCCGCAGCACCTGCGGGCTGTCGAGTTGTTTCTCCAGCGTCTCCACCGTAGTCGCCGCCGTCTGCCCGCCAAGAAAAACCTGCACCGCTCGATGCAGCGCCGCCTTCGCATCGCCATCCGCCTCCGGACCCAGCAGCGAACCTACATCGCTGCGTGATCCACGCACTTTGTTTCCCGCCAGCGCCAGCGAATAATTTAGCCGGTTCAGCAACGCCCCGGTATTCACCCAAGCATCCGATTTGTCTGCGTAACCGGTAGGTGGCTGGCACTGGTATAGCGGCTCCCCGATGCGCCCCGTCCACTGCACTAGTGGCATCGGCGTGTCCACATCTGCCCCCAGCGCCCGCGCCGTTGACACCACCAGCTCAAACGGCGTCTTGATCTTTGCGCGGTACGCTTCGCGCGACCAGAATTCCGGCGAATAAATCATAGTCTTCAGCACCGCGCGAATATCACCGTCGCTCGATTGAAATGTGTGCGCCATGCGCTCCACCAGCGTTGGCGGCGGCGCATCCGACACAAACCGCCGCGCCAGTTTCACGGCAATAAATTTCGCCGTGCTCGGATGCCGCGCCAACAGCTCGATCACCTGCTCCCCATCCTTCATTCCGCCCGCATGAATTTTCTTTCCCAGCACAATCTTCGGATCCGGATCGTGCAACCGCTCATCGAATTTGAAATCTGCATACTCTCGCGGCTTGTCAATCGTCCAACCCGTAAAGCACCGCGCCACTTCCGTCACATCTTTCTGCGTGTAGCCCCCATCCACGCCCAGCGTGTGCAGCTCCATCAATTCGCGCCCGTAATTCTCATTCAATCCGCGCACATTTTTCTTCGCTTGCTGCTGTTGCGGAGCGCGCGGCGGCCGCGGCCTTCCAAATCCGCCGCGGCGCCATTGCCGCGCCGCCCGCTCCGCGGCCATCCGGTCTGCCGCGCGCGGATCGGCGCTCAAAAAATTGTCCAGATAGAAAAGCATCGCTGGGCTTTTCGCCGTAGCCGTAAGCAAGTCCTTGAACTTGCTCATCGTATGCGGCTGGATCACGTCGCGCTCGTAGCTCGTCAAGAACCAGCGGTCTTCGCCCTTCCCGGCAAACACATTGAAGTGGTTAAACCAAAAATCGTCCATCACCTGCTGCAACTGCCGCTCGCT
>Ga0307479_10003640_pt1 | contig 14052 bp, 19 predicted proteins | sample atmos_gasesECM4C_FD_203743 | JGI IMG/M metagenome (GOLD analysis project Ga0307479, IMG submission 203743) | Hardwood forest soil microbial communities from Morgan-Monroe State Forest, Indiana, United States - atmos_gasesECM4C_515 | ecosystem: Environmental > Terrestrial > Soil > Temperate...
GGCCGCGCAACCATGGGTTCATTAGAATGTTTCGCAGATATTTCTGCTCTACCGCGGGTTACCCGCTTTGCGAATATAGATCTTTCCTTGGAAGTTCCTGAACTGGATTTCCGGTCCGCCGCCATTGATCGTCCCGTGGATGGTCTTGTCAATCTTCACCCGGTACTTGCCGCCGTGCCCGCGCCCATCTTCCACCACCGGCTGCGAAGACGCCGCCTTAAGCTGCACGTCAAAATCGCTGAACACATCCCCCTGATCCGAACGAATGCTGACATTCGCCTTCAAATCCGCGGGGAACGTAACGTCGATGTTTCCATTCAACGAACTGAAAGCCATAGCCTTCTGCGGGTCGACTCGTGTCAACGTCGCATACACATGACCATTCAACGCATGTGCTACCACGCTGCCGGAAACGTTGTTCAACGTAACCGCTCCGTTTATGTCGTCCACGTCCAGATCGCCGTCCACGCCGGTAACCACGATATCCCCGTCATTCACCGCGCGCAGCTTCAGCGAAGTGTGTACCGGCACCGAGACCGTCACTTCGATCGGGTGCATATACGAATCCGTGTTGATGTTGACCTCGTTGTTTTCTTCCTCCACCGAAAGTCCGGTGCTCGAGATCGTCAGCCGCTTCGGCCCGCCCTCGTTGCGCGCATTCTCGCGGTTCCGCACGCGCGCTTCTACCACCACTTCCTTGCCCTCGTACGCCTTTACCGTGATCCCGCCGTTCACCAGGCTGACCTTCACCCGCGCCGGCCGTGAAGGATCGCTCAGCGTCACCGGAATGCGGTCGCCGCCCGCCTGGCCCTGTGCCAGCGTCTTCTCCGCGCCCGGCCCCAGTGTCACCGCCGCAATCGCTCCCAACGCCAACCCCGCCGACAAAATCGATGAGAAACGCCTCGTTGTATTATTCATGGTTTTCCAGAATTCGAATGTCTCCATTTAAATTTTCCACCTTGATCTGCGGACCACCCGCGTTAATTCGCGCTCCCGTATACCGGTCCGCACGAAAAATCACTTTGCTTCCGTGATGCTCCTCCTGCATTCCCTGTACCGGCAGCGCCGTCACCGGAAAATCGCTGTAGATCCCGCCGTTGAACGTCTTGAATCGAAAATCCGCTGAAAGATCGCGAGCGAACGCCAGCTCGATATTCCCATTCACTGTCTGGAAATCGGATGCCTCGCGCGGATTTTGCCGGAATGACACCTTCACCGGCCCATTGACCGTGCGCGCCGTTCCCGATCCCGCGATATTGCGGATCTGTATGTCGCCGTTCACATTGCGCACCAGGAAACTGCCGTTGATATCGCGCACCGAAACCCGCCCCTCATTCACGGTCTTCACCTTGACGTCGATGTCGCGCGGCGCCTGCACCTGAAAATCCATTTTCACGATGTACCCTTCGTCATCGCGGGAGCGGCCGCAGTCGTGACAATCGCAGCGGAACGGCCCGTTGACGTACAGCTTCAATGCATCCGCCTGCTGCGTAATGTCCAGCGTGACGTCCTTGCGCGCCTGCTCGATCTTTCCCTTCGATTCCGCCCGGATGCTCTTGTTCACCGTGAGTTGCACCTTATCCGACGCCGTCCCCACTACTTCGATCGACCCCCGAACGTTGTCGATCTCCAGCGTCCGCCGCCCCGTCCCAGCCGGCATCGCAAATGTCTTCTCGATTTTTTCCTGCTCATGCTCCGTCAACCTCGGCTCATCGTGATCGATTTCTTCGCGGTCAACGTCTTCCTGGCCGGAATCGGCGTCCATGTCTGGCTCGTCTCGATTCGCATCCATGTCCACCTGCGGTTCCTCAACGTCCATTTCCATGTCCGTGTCGACGTCCATATCCTCGTCCGGCTCTCTACCCATCTCGACAGGAACAGCAGGAGCCTTTTCCTGTTGCGCGGACCGATCCGCTTGTTTCTCCGGAATATTGCGTGCCGCTTGCGCCGGAAACAGAAGCAACGCCATTCCGGAGATCACCATCGGGAGAAAACATGTCCTGTTCATACGCAGCTCCTCAATTCAACTTGCTAATCGCCCAGTCCGCCCGCTGCCGGACCGTCGGATTTAGGTCCGGCGTTTGCCGCAGCTTCTCCAGCCGCGGAGTCGCTTCCGCATCGCGCCATTCCACCAATTGATCGATCAGCGCAACCTGCACCAGCGGCGATTGCTGCTCCTGCAAAGCGTCCACTACTGTCTTCTTCACCTGCGCCTGCCCGGCATGCCGGCTCAGCGCATCCAGCGCCGCGAGCCGTACGTCCACGCTCTGGTCGTATCGCAACGTATGCACCAGCGCCGAAAGCACCTGCGGATCAAGTTGTCCCTCGCGCCGCGTCCACGTCACACCCTCCAGCCGCTGGCTCGCCGATTGCTGCTGTAACATCGACAGCGCCACCATCTGCCGCATGTTGGTCAGCTCCGTGTGCATCGCCGCCAAATCTTGCGAATTCGATTTCGCGCTCCCTAGCTGCAGTCCCAGGTACATCCCCAGCGCGACCAGCGCGATGCTCCATGCAACCGCACCCACCGGCGAGCGCAGCCACTGGAACACGCTCCAAGCGGATGCCCCTCGCTCCGGCACACGTCGTGTCCCGCCTTCCTCTCCGCGGCCTGTCAGGTATGCCTGCAGCATCACCTCGAATCGCTCCCGCCCCGCCGTGCTCGGCTGCTCGTCCGGAATCAGCGCCAGCTTCTTCCACAGCCCGGCCACCTCGCTGCACTCCACGCAGCTCTCCAGGTGCCCCTCCACAATTTTCTTCTGCTCTGCGGCCAAGCCTTCTTGCAGATAATCCGGCAAGAGCTCTGCGATCTCTTCACACTTCATGTCCCAACCTCCGCGGTGGAATATTTTGCCGCGCATTCCGCTGCGCGGAACCAGCCGGTGCAGCCTGCAATTGATGAAACGCTTGCCTCAGCTCCATCAGCGCCCTGTGGATGCGCACTTTCACTGTCGCCACTCCGCATCCCACCAGCCGCGCCACTTCCTCGTACGGCAACTCCTGAAACCGGCAGAGCACCAGCAGCTCACGCTTTTCCTCCGGCAGCTCCATCAGCGCGCGATGCAACAGTTCCGATTCCTGCTGTTGCTGCGCGGGATCCCCAGTCTCCACAGCCGGCGCCATCTCCGGTTCGAACAGCACCTCTGGCCGGCTCTTCCGAAAATGATCGATTCGCGCATTCCTTGCGATCTGGTAGATCCAAGCGCGAAACGGAGTCCCCTGCCTAAACGTCTTCCGGTGCCGCAGAATTCGCAAAAACACTTCCTGCACCAGGTCTTCGCTCAGCGCCCGGTCCCCGGTCAACTTGGTATAAAAGTTGTAGAGCGGCGCGTGGTAGCGTTCGAACAACACCCCCAGCGTTTCGCCCGTGCCATCACGCACCTGCAGCATTAATTCCTCGTCGGTAACCGAGTGCATTCTCGGATCGTTTTCTCTGCGACCTGCTTCTTGCCCGTGCATAGAGGAATACCGCTCAATCGGGAAAAAGTTACATCAGGAAGGTGTCGGGCCGGCTACCCTTGCACCGGCTTCCATCGCTGGCGGTCAGCTGCCAGTCAGCGAAATTTGATCGGCGCGCCTTTGCGCGGAATGAAAATCTTCCCAGGCGGCTCGATGTTGAATTTCCTCGAATAGCTGCCCTGGTTGATGGCGATCCCAACCCGGCCTCGCGAATCCACGTACAACAGAGATTCCCCCACCGGAACGTCCATAAACGTTCTCGCGTAGGGCAGCGCGATCCCCCTATTATTAATTTGCACGAACACTGTATCCCCGAGGTTGTAACCCAGCTGCTTGAAATCCTCCCCCGGAATGTCCGTAATCAGCGATCCGTAAGGATCATCCAGCCCAATAATGTCTCCGTCGATGCCTTTCGCGGACGTCACGGAAGTCTTGGGAGTTAGCCGCACAAGCTGCTGCACCGGTGGCCCCACCAAATCAAATTCCCATCCGGCCGCCAGATGCGCTGCTGCCGGCGAAAAAATATCCCGCCCATGAAACGTCGATGACAGCGGCGCCTGCATCATCCAATGCTGGTTCCTGATCTCTCGCGCGGACTCCAGCCCGTCGCGGTCCAGCACCGGCGTAATCACTCCATTGTCCGGAAGAATAAAATATTGCCCCTTCTTCGATTTCACCGCGATCGCTTTCCGCGAAGTCCCCACTCCCGGATCAACCACCACAAGAAAAACCGTCCCCTCCGGATAGTACGGCGTCACTCCGTAGAGAAAACGCGAAGCTTCTTCGATCGAAAACGGCGTCACCTGGTGCGTGATGTCCGTGATTCGCACGTCCGGCGCGATTCCATAAATCACCGCCCGGCAAATCGCCACTGCGTCGTTCGCGGTGCCAAAGTCGGTCATGAACACAATGGCGGGACGCGCCGAGGACGCCTGTGCCGATGCCGGCGCAGCCGTCTGCCGCGAACACCCAACGAGCGGCAGAAAAAGCAGCAACGCGGCCAGCCTATACACGCGCGATTCACGCGGACGCATCGTCTCTCCTTCGGGCAAAAAGTATACCCGAACCGCGCAGGGCACGCGCCTTCGCTATCACGACATCGGGGAACAGCTAGGAAACAAAGGATCACGCGGAAGGAAAATTACTCGGCGGACCGGCAAGCCGAACAGCTCAATTCCTGCCCCATATGCTCGAGTCGGCCTTGCGCGGTTGTTACCCAGTGATGGTCGGTGTACGGCGGATCATTCCGAACGTGCTTCTGATGCCCGCACTCCAGTTCCGCCACCCAGGTGCGGTCTACATCCATATGAAACCCAACAATCTTGCGCAGAATCCCGACAGATTGGGATTTCATTGGCCTCATACCTCCATTCTACGCGCATTCCTCTGCCTGCATTTAAATTTCTGGCGGCCGCGCCGGTTACGGCAACAACCGCGGCGCGAAGTGTTACACTCCGTCTGCTACGCCGATAAAGAGCCATCTAGAAGGAGAACAGAGCATGGAAGCGGGCAACGAAACAGCGGCTGCAATCCTGGTGCAAACCATTTTTCTCAAGGACGGACACTTGCAGGGCATTCTGGGCGAGCAAGCCACAAAGAGCCCCGCAGCGGCGGCCGAGTTCTTGAAGCCGTTCTACCGCGCCGCCCTCGCCATGATCGCCAAGGCAAAAGCGGACGACAAATCCTAACCGAGTGGATGAGACTCCGCTCCCGATGACAGTGCGCGCGCAGCGGCGTAAACTGCGAAGTTGGATGTGAGATTGGGAGGATGCCATGTCGATTCGACCTGTGAAGCGGCTTATCCGCAGCAAACCAACCACGGAAGGCGCCGGCGTTCACCTGCGCCGCGCATTTGGTTTCGGCAACACCTCGGAATTCGATCCCTTCCTTTTGCTCGACGATTTTCGCAACGACGTTCCGGAAGACTATCTCGCCGGATTTCCGTGGCATCCGCATCGTGGCATCGAGACCATCACCTATGTTCTCGCCGGAACCGTCGAGCACGGCGACAGCATCGGCAACCGCGGCGCCATCGCCGCCGGCGACGTTCAGTGGATGACCGCCGGCAGCGGCATCATCCATCAGGAAATGCCCAAGGGCGATCACGCCGGCCGCATTCACGGCTTTCAGTTGTGGGCCAATCTCCCCGCTTCCCTGAAGATGACACCGCCGCGCTACCAGGAAGTGAAATCCCCGGAAATTCCCGAAATCACCGACGACGACGGCACGCACGTCCGCCTGGTCTGCGGCAGTTTCTGGGGCAAGCGCGGCCCAGTCGAGGGCATCGCCACCGATCCCGTCTATGTGGACGTGTCGGTCGCCCCCGGCCGCAGGAAAACTCTGCCCGTCGAGACCACCCGCCACGCCTTTGCATACGTCTTCGCAGGCTCCGGCAAATTTTGCAACGCCAGCGAGCCCCTCTCCGTGCCCACCGAGTCGGTAGGCTGGCTGGACACCGCCCCGCCCTCCGCCGCCGACAATCGCTCGCTGGTGCTCTTCGATCGCGGCGACGAAGTGATCGTGCAAGCCGGCGATGAAGGCATCCGCTTCCTGCTCGTCTCCGGCAAGCCCCTCGAAGAGCCGGTCGCCTGGTACGGCCCCATCGTAATGAACACCCAAGACCAACTCCGCCAAGCCTTCACCGAACTAGAAAAAGGCACCTTCCTGAAAGAAGGCCGTACAAAGAAGGCCGGCGCAGAATAGCGCGCCGCTGCTGGCCACGTGACTTCATGCGGTCCAGGGATTAATGACGGGCACTGAGAGGTCCGCGAAGTGTGCCGTGTTCCGCGTGGCCAGCGTCGCGCCTGTTGCCATGGCGATGCCCGCAATTAGGGTGTCTCTGATTTCCACGATCTGCCCTCTGATTTTTCGCGCGGCCATCAAGTTCGCTGCCTCTTGCCCAGCAGCAGTATCGAAGGGTGCAATGCGCTCTTCAATGTCTTTTTCCAGGACGTCTTGGAACGCATTCGCCAGGTCTTCCCGCCGCCGACCGCTAGCCATGATCTGCAAACCGTACCGAATCTCCATGACCGTGACCGAAGTGATCCAAATAGATGACGCCGGTTGCTGGTCCAGCCATTTTGACACGCGGGTCTCCGACTCCCGCATCAAAGCCGAGACCACGTTGGTGTCGAGGAGTATCATTCCTCATGCTCGAAATCCGGCACTTGGAGCCGAATGTCGCGCAACTCAGGGATTTCCTCGCCCGGTCTTAGCCCGATTTTACGGAATCGCGATGCGATCTGCGTCCCAAGACCTTTCCGCTCGCCGCTCTCACTCTTGGTGGCATCGCGCAGGATCTCGCGGACTTCCTCCTCCATGCTGCGTCCGTGCCGCTTGGCGCGCCGCTGCAGCTTGGCCTTGACCTCATTCTCGATGTTGCGCACCACCAGTTGTGCCATGGCTCCCGTCCGATATCATGATAGCATAGTACGATTCGTCAGTGCACGGCTTCCGCCGTTGACGCAAACAAACGGGAAGGCACCCCCCCTCCCCCTGTTTTTTGTAACAGGATTATAGACTTGACTAAAGTCGGGGTATGCGCATACGCTTCAACTCATCCGGTGCCAAGAATGCCGCAGATGAGGGAGAAGTGTATGACCGTAGGGATTGGATTATTGTGCAGCCATGGGAAACACATCCTGCTTGCGGCAGATATGCGGGCTAGTTACGGTGAAATCTCGCAGAACGACCAAACGGGGAAACTTTTTGATTTACCTTTCAATTTTTGCGGGGCAATGGCTGGAACACTTTCTTGGTGCAGCGAGGTAAGTTCTGAACTCTATCACCGAATGAGCAAAATGAAAGAAAGTGAAGTCGTAGTGGAAAAGGTCAGAGAGGCGATTGTTGAGAGTTATACGCGCATCTATATGCTCCTAGGAGATGAGGAGTTACGGAATGAACTCAAGATCAGCATGAATGATTTCCATCGAGACAGGACCCTTGCGCCCAGCATCTGTCGCACCGCTAGAAATATTTTGAAAGCGGTCGAGGTCCCCGTGGATTTAATCGTGGCTGGATTTGTTGGAGGAGGTCCGATTTTATTAACTGCCATCGGTGGAACTACAGTGACAATTCGAGCCGAAGTAACTCCCGGCAATGCTGTCATTGGGAGCGGTTCGATTGCGGCGTTGAATTGGCTCAATTATCGAAAACAGAGTTACTCTTGCGGATTAGCTCATTCCCTCTTACATCTCACAGAAGCAAAGCAATTCGCTCAAGTGGAACAAACCGTTGGCCCACTACGTCAGATTGCGTTACTTTGGCCCGGAGGATGGAAAGGAATAGAAGGAGGCCAAGAGTTGATTCAAGGTTGGTGGAACAAATACGGATTGCCGCAAAGCGTTGGATTGGAACAGGAACAGCACAATCAAGCCACGCGCGATACGTTTGGGATTACGCAGTGAGTTTCTCAAATGTCAGCACAGACGCCGTAACCATATGCCGCAGGGTATCGACAAACAAATCGGAGCGCTTCCGGCGATTGAAGCGAAATTCCATTTCTTCGAGGTAGGCCGCAAGATGCTTCGCACTGATTCTATGCCACGTTCCCATGATGCCGCGTTTCAGCAAAGAGAAAGCGGATTCGACAGTGTTGGTGTGAACGTCGCCCATGACGTACACGCCGCTACTGTGCTTAATTGTTTTGTGGTTTTTGTGTCCGGCTTTCTTGATGGCTACGGGATTCGCGGAAGCATCGTCGGTCATAATCACGTCCACATCTTCGCTCACGTTTTCGCGGATGAATTTTGCGAGGGTTCCAGACTTGGCGTCGCTGGCGTGGAAAAACCGCAGGTCGCCGTTGCGCTTGCGGATGCCGAGGACTACTTCTTTGTTGTCCATGCGAGCGACACGCCCTTTGCCTTTGTTCCAGCCGCCGACATAGGTAGCGTCCATTTCGATAGTGCCGTCCAGCATCGGCTTCTCGGTTTGCGTCATGGCGTGACGAATGCGATGGCAGAGATACCATGCGGTTTTGTAACTCATCCCGACCGTGCGCTGAATCTGGCAGGCCGACATTCCCTTTTTCGCTTCGCAGAGCAGGTGAGTCGTGAGAAACCATTTCGTAAGGGGCAAGTGCGAGTCGTTGAACACCGTGCCAGATGTGACGGAAAACTGATAATCGCACTCTTTGCAGTAGAACAGTTGCTTGAAGGTTTCCAATTCGACGGCGGGAGCCTTACAGCGCAGACATTGCGGACCTTCGGGCCAGCGCAGACGAACGAGCAGGGTGCGGCACTTATCCTCGGTCGGGAAAAGGGTGTTTATATCCACTAGGTTCATAGGACACCTCGCATGGAAAAGGGCAGACAAGACCTACTAAAGAAAGTGCCGACGCGGAAGTTAATCGCTTCCATCAAAAAAGACATGCGCAAGATGGCGCGGGAAGCGACCGCATCCGCTAAACGTAAGAAGAAATGAGGCTTGCTGAACATGAGAGGATTATCCCGCGCCCTCTAGCTTTTGTCAAGTACATAATCCTGTTTTGTAAGTGTTGATTCTAAAGGAAGTTAAAGTTGTTTGTTTTGATGCACTTTTGCAAGTGTTGATTCTAAATAACATAGAGGAGCGGTCAGGGATCAGAGAGAGGCGAAGAGACGACCGACTCACCACAGAGTTCACAGAGAGCGCAGAGGGGGCGAAGAAAAGCTCGACGCAGGGGGGTATGCCACCCCCGGGTGTTTTGCGCAAAGAGTTCGGATTTGCTTGATTGCAAAGGGGTTGACGTTTCTGGCACGGCAAAAGAGTTTGCAACAGTATCAAGGGAAAGGACTTACGTCGGGGAGAGTGGGCGGGGCGTCGAGCTAACATAGGGGAGTTTACCATCACGACAGCTACTTTGTCAAGACATTTTATAAAGCCAGTAAGATCAGGGGAATAGCGTCGTTCCCATTTTGGTATAGGTTGAAGAATCGCGAGGGAGGGAGCATGTCAAAGGTCGTGTATGTGTCGAAGTCGCGGCTGGAGCGGAAGCAGGGGCCGGTACGGGTGGCACATTTGCCGGGGGAGGCGCGGCCGGTCATCTATAGCGTGCATGGGGCGATTGCGGAGCACTACAAAGTTGATCCGGCGAAGATTGGGGAGTCGCACGCGGCGACTATCGACTATGTTATTTCGGCGACCGCGGGTTGAATGCTGGGGACGTTTGGAGGTGCGCTGGAAGCGCGCCAAATCGATGCAAGCAACGGGAAGCTGACCGCGGAAGTCACCGGCGAGGTGGAAACCGAGGACAATGTGCTGGTTATCCGGCGGATCCACGTTGCGATGCGCCTCGTCGCCGCGACGGAGCTAAAGGACAGAATCGAGCGCGTCCACGGCATGTATGCGATGAACTGCCCGCTCTATCGGACGTTGCACAAGGCTATCCAGCTCACGTCGACTTATCAACTCAGCTCTAGCAGCGCCGCACGCTAGCCTTCCGCAATCACCGCCGTGGTCGCGTGGACACCAGTTGCCGAACACGGTAGGCTTGGCACAGTTGCGAGCGTCCGGCTCGCACTGGAGCACTCATGGCAAACTTTGGATTCCCAAACCCCTACCCACCGGTCGACCCACCTGATGTCGCTCAACGAGTGAATGAGGCGATACAGCGTCTGCAGGAACGCGGAGCTCTCAGAGACGACCACTGTCCCAGATGCGGCGTCTTCGATTGGGAGGTTGACTTCATCGCTATTCCATCCGTGCCCCTTCCCAACGCCGGACTCAACCTCCAGGGAAACGTCGTGATGCACGTGGGCATCAGCTCTCCCTCCAGCTATATCCCCGCGCTTACACTCGTGTGCAGGAACTGCGGGAACACAATCATTCACAACCTTAAGAAACTCGGCCTGGTCGGCGGGAAGTGAGCGATGAGCACACCAGCCCAACCGCCCAACACCCAGCAGGCAGGTTTTTCCAGCCCGTTGCAGCTAGGGGGCACCTTGGTCATGCCCGCACCTATGCCCAACGTGATCCCATACGCGCTGCGCCCCGACGAATTCTTAATACTGCGCGACGGCGAGATGAGCGAGGTTAGGTCTCTCCGCGACATCGGCATCGGTGCACTTGTGGCGGGTGTCCTGACAATCGCGACTCACCTGGCCGACCTCGACTGGGAATCCGCTTTGAAGCAGGGCCGCCACCCCATTGCCTGGACTATGGTCCTCCTTCTCATCCCCTCCGTCGCCTTGTGCGCCGTGGTGATCGCACAGATGGTCATCTCACACATGCACACGCGATCAGCCTACTCACGACAGATCGAGACGCTAGAGGCATACTTCGGCATCCCGCGCATTCAAGCGCTCCTCTCTCGCCTGCGCAACATCCTCCCGTAGTGCGGCAGGGCGACTCCAGCATCGCGTCGGCGGGTTCACGTGGCTCTGCGCCGTCTGGCCTGGCCAGAGCTGAAGGAGAAAATCGCATGTACGCGATGAATTGCCCCCTTTACGGGACGCTGCACAAGGCTATTCAGCTCACGTCCTCCCACGAGCTTGCGCCCGGCGGAAGCCCATGAGTTCACAGGAGTGTGTTCCGCAAGAAGGTTAAAATGTTTCACAAACAGCTCCAAGCCGAGATCGAGGACCACTTGAAGACACTTGAAGCGATATATTTTCTCGTGCATTCGCTTCGGAATAATAGCCGTCGGCTTGAATGGATCAGTCGTAATTTTCAGCGAGCGAACCGAGAACAAAAGCTTAAGCTGCGTGACGAGTTAAGAGACGAAGTGAAATGGGTTCGGGCCCAAGTGGGAGCACTGACTTCCAACAGAGAATATCAAAGAATGGTTGATGAAATTCGCGCGCAACCAGGATACGTCTATCTCCAGAAAATCTATATCGACCGCGAACTCTTTAACAATTACGCAAGGTTTTTCCCGCGCTGGCCCTACATGAAGTTACATGCTGCCGCGATATTCGACGGAAAGGGGGACGGTGGCACCGGGCAGGTTTATGAAATTGAAGGTCCACTCCTCCAAGATGCAAAGGAATTTTTGATGCGTGCCAAAGCCGCAGAGAAAGGAATCGAGGACTTTCGGAAACGCGCCAAGAGAGATCAACTGGAAATGTTGACGTTTGCTCGAGCCTCCATTCTTGCAACGCTCACTTTTGTAGAGGCTTATTTGAACGGCCTGGCCTATGATTGCTTCCAAGAATTCCACAATAAACTGCCGATTCCCGATCACGATTTGCTCGCAGAGTGGGACAGCAGCAAGAAAAAGCGAAGCTTTGTGGATTTCAGGGACAAAGTTTTCAAATACCCCTTAATTGTCGGCCGCATGCGTGGTTCCAAAGTTGATTTGAGCGGACTCGAGGCGGCTCACGGAATTGTTGGCATCGCCAAGGAGTTCCGAGATGCACTCGTGCACCCTTCTCCCTTTCCTGACCCACAAACGAAGCAGTATGGAAAGTTTTTGGTCGCCGTCGGCGCGAACCGAAAAATCGCCGAGGCGATTCTTGGACTGGCCGTGGAGTATGCGGAGTTTGTCGAGAAAAAGATTGGAAGCGACCCTAAATTGACAGCGCCGTGGGTATACAAGGACGTGGAGCTAGAAGGCAAGGGCGAAGTTAGAACACTTGACGGACAGCAGTACGTGGGTGGATCTAAAGGCGGCTCGGAGAAGACTTAGGCTAACCCGCGCACACCTCGGACCCGCCCAAGCGTGGACACCACGCCACCCGCACTGCTATAAATGCGCACGTGACGATCAGAACAGAAGAACCAGACCTCCCGAGCGAATTTCCACCAGCCCGCCTGTTCCTTGACGACATCGAAGAAATCGTTCGCATTCTCCAGGAGTTCCTCGAAACCCGAAAAATGGATTCCCGGTCCACGGTCGAAGACCTGAAAATGAAGGTCACGTTTTCAACCGGCGGCAATGAGTGCGACGACGTTCACGACCTGCCCAAAATTGGGAAAAGCAACCGTGTGCTCCGCGTCTCAGTAGCCAGAGGAGTCCCGCCCGCAGCCATCCTAGTCTTTCGTCCGGCCCGCCCGCCATCCGCAGCGCTCACACACCCCGACAACTGAAAAAGCAGCGGGCAATTAGCTGCGGCAGGGACATTGGGCAGAAAACCGAAAGCAAGACGTCCGCGACCGTCCGCGGCCTCTACATTGGGGAGAACCGAAAAGCAGATCCCTCACCGACGCTCGCAAACGGCGCGAGCGGGTTCGGGATGACAACCGCGATGACAGAAAACCGGAAGCGGGACGCCCGCTCCGAAGCCGAACCCGCGCAAAGCTCCGGCCCGCCCGCCATCCCTAGCGCTCACACCCGACAACTGAAAAGGCAGCAGGCATCCGGGATGCGCGGGTTCGCCTCCTCCGCTCCCCCCGCGGCTCTCAGGTATTCTCCTGAGTCTGAATTGCGTAATTCACATGATTGAAATCACTTTGTACCAGGCTATGTTTCGACGGGGCCCCATTTCGGTCATCCCGGCTGCGGAACTGCCGGCACGGAGGCTCCCAACACCGACATTACAAGACGATGATCCTGACTGTGGGGGGGATGTTATGGACAATCAAGTCCCGAAATACGTCACGTGGGCAAGAGCTTCCTTCCTGCTCGGCATGCCAGAGGCGGAGCTGAACCGTATCTCGAAGGAATCAGGATTGGGGCACGTAGAACGCGCCGGCAACCAGAAAGAGACGTACTTCACGTACGAGGAATTGCAGCGGATTTGCGTGCTCGCGGAGCGTCAGATGGAGACAGTCGGCTGAAGCGTTTTGCTTACGCGCTTGGCGGCCGCGCTCCGAAGCCGAACCCGCGCAAACCTCCGGCCGGCCCGCCCACCATCCGCAGCGATCTCACACTCCGACAACAAAACCGAAGAGAGATTCCTCACTCCGCGACCCGGCGCACAGAGAACGTGCGGAGGAAAAAGCCGGGTCGCCCCGTAACAGCATCCGGGACGCAAAAGGCGCGCTGCGTTCGGAATGACGAGGGGGGGGCTTTATGTCGGAACCCTTCGAGGCTCCCTTCGCTTTTACTCAGGGCAAGCAGGGTAAACTAAAGGTCCGACCCCCTGAAGAGCGAGGAGAGATTCATTGCTCGCTGAGTTTGCCGGGCTGGCCCCGCTCCGTGTCAGGCGTCCAGGTCAATTCGAACTGTGAGCAGTTGAGTACCGAAGAAGCGGACTGCAGCGGCATTGCTGGCGCTGCTGGGCAACTGATTCGCGAGCCACCGTTGGCGTTCGCGTGGATCATCGTCGAAAAGCAACTGGGCCGTGCCGGTGCGCCAGCGAGCCCGCAGCCCGTGGCGCAGTTTCAGGCGCACGCGCGGAGTACCCGCAATATTGCGAACGTACCCAGCTTTCTGGCCGTGCTCTGCCACTATCCAAAACTGGCTGCCCACGAGTCCGTTGCCCACGGGGGTACGGCGCGGCTTTCCGGTCTTGCGGCCGGTCGTTTCCAGGAGTCCATATCCTGGCGGGACGAGGCCGAGCGCAAACAGAAACTTGATGGGCGGGTTGAGCAGGTATTTCTGGAGGAAGTGGACGACGCGATGTTTCATTGTCTCATGCTCGTGAACGAGAATTATATCTTCACCTTAGGTGCAAGGGGGGCCCCCGAAGTGAAGGCGCTCCGGATGTAACTCAATAGCGAGGCGTTGGGAAT
>Ga0307479_10003642_pt1 | contig 14048 bp, 11 predicted proteins | sample atmos_gasesECM4C_FD_203743 | JGI IMG/M metagenome (GOLD analysis project Ga0307479, IMG submission 203743) | Hardwood forest soil microbial communities from Morgan-Monroe State Forest, Indiana, United States - atmos_gasesECM4C_515 | ecosystem: Environmental > Terrestrial > Soil > Temperate...
GTTTGCGGGAGGACGTGGATTGCTTCGATGCGCTGATGGCTTGTTTTCCGGCGGGAACGGTGTCGGGAGCGCCGAAGGTTCGGGCCATGGAAATTATCGAGGAGCTGGAACGCGCGCGGCGGGGGATTTATGCAGGTGGCGTGCTGTACATGGATTTTGCGGGAAACCTGGATTCGTGCATCGCGCTGCGCACGATGGTGGTCAAGAACGGAATGGCGTATGTGCAGGCTGGCGGGGGGGTGGGGGCGTATTCCACGCCCATTGGTGAGTATCAGGAAACGTTGAATAAATCGCGGGCGCTGTTGGCGGCGCTCGAAGCTGCGCATCTAAATAAGGGTGGTGGGGCGATGGCCGGAGCCGCGCACCGGAAAAACGCCAGCGGTAGTACCGGCAGGAGAAAATTGAAGTGATTTTGCTACTCGATAACTACGATTCGTTTACCTACAACCTTGCGCAATATCTGGGCGAGTTGGGATGCGACGTGGAAGTACACCGCAACGATAAAATTAGTGTTGATGATATTGCGCGGAAAAAGCCGGAACGCATTGTGATTTCGCCGGGTCCGTGCAGGCCGCAGGAAGCGGGGATTTCCGTGGAGTTGATCGAGGATTTGGCGGGGAAGTTTCCAATTCTTGGCGTGTGCCTGGGGCATCAGGCCATTGGTGTGGCGTTTGGCGCGAAGATAAAGCGGGCGCCAGCATTGTTTCATGGCAAGACCAGCGAGATTCATCACGACGGCAAGGGCGTGTTTAGCAAGCTGGCGGACCCGTTTACCGCGACGCGTTACCACTCTCTGATTGTGGAACGGAAAACTTTGCCGCGAGAATTGATGATCACCGCGGAGACGGACGACGGGATAATTATGGGATTGCGGCACAGGCGCTACAAGATTGAAGGAGTGCAATTTCATCCGGAATCGGTGCTTACGGAATCGGGGAAGGCATTGTTGAAAAATTTTTTGACGCTTTAAAAAAACTCGGTAGCCGATGGCTGCGAACAGGAAGAGAAGTTAACTTTAGAACGCCGGCTGACGGAAAAATCGAAGAGAGATTCCTCGAGTGCGCAGACCGGCTACTACGCAGCAGAGAAGTAAGAAGAACAAGCCGGTCTGCTCCGCTCGGAATGACCGGTCTTTTTTGGGGTTTGGTAAGTTACCGGGCAATTATTTTTCTTTCCTCGGAAACGCAAATAATTCAACTGCGAATTCGCGACACCCGCGTTCATGGGTGAAAGAGGTCAACTTCAGGACCCAGGTTCATAACTCAACTGCGAGCCCGGGCCATCCGGCGCGGGTATCTGAATTGATTCAAAATTGATTCAAACTGACTACCAGTTTAGGTCGGCGAGAATGGCGGCATAAATTTCCATGCCGCGCCAGAGGTGGCCGAGGCGGAGATTTTCGTCGGAGCTGTGCTGATGATTGTCGTAGTTGACGATGGGCACGCCAATCCAGGGGATTTGCAGTTTTTCAAAAATGTACATGGGGACGCTGCCGCCTAGTAAGGGCGCGATCACGCTTTGGCCTGCGGTGGCGTCCTGCACGACTCTTACTAGTGCTTCGGAGACGGGCAATTCCATCGAAGTGCGTGAAGCTGGGTAGTTCCAGGGATCTTTCGTGACGCGAGCTATTGCGGGATGGGCGAGGCGTTCTTCTTTGGTGGGATCGGCGGTGGTGATGAAGAAACCTTGTTTGCGTATGTGGCTAAGGACTTGCTCGAACTTCTTGTCAGGGTCTTCACCTTTTACCAGGCGGACATCTATTGCCGCGGTGGCTTTTTCGGGGACAACATTTTGTGCTTGTTCGTCGATGTAGGCGCTGCGCAGACCGCGAATATTCAGAGAAGGATATTGGAGAAGTTCGATCAAACGTTGGCCGCCACCTTCGGGCTTGGCGAACTGAAGTTCGCGCTCAAGGTCGGCGTCATTGTTGGGCATGGCCGCGAGAGCGTCTTTTTCCGTGGTGTTGAGCGGAATGATGTCGTCGTAAAAACCCTCGATCAGGACTCTGCCGTCTTCGGATTTCATGGAAGTGAGCAGACGCGCAAGGGTGAATCCGGGATTGGGCGCCCAGTTTCCGTAGTGGCCGCTGTGCAGCGCGCGAATGGCTCCGTAGGCGGTGATTTGGAATCCGAGAATTCCGCGATTGCCGAAGAAAACCAGGGGACGGCCGCTTTGATGTACGGGGCCATCGCCGGTGATAAGCACGTCAGCGTCGTCGAGGAGATTTTTGTGCGCGAGTAAAACCCGCTCGAGATTGGGCGAACCGTCTTCTTCTTCGCCCTCGAGGATTAGTTTCAGATTTATGCCTAGCGGAATTTTGTTGGCGCGCAGAGCATCGAGCGCGGCGAGTAAGGCGACGATGGGAGATTTGTCGTCGGAAGAAGAGCGCGCATAGAGGCGCCAATCGTCGTTATAGATGGCGGGATGGTCGGGGCTATTAGCGGGCAAAGGGATGCGTTTGCCATCATTTTCGAGCGAGTTGGTTCGCAAGGCGGGGTCGAAAGGTTTTCCGTCGGTCCAAGCGGCGGGATCGACGGGTTGGCCGTCATAGTGCGCGTAGAAGATCAGCGTGCGGCGGGCGTTGGGCGCGGCCAATTTTCCAAAGACGACCGGACCACGCGCAGGAATGGAAAGTAAGTGCGTTTCGATGCCGCGGGCTTCGAGCATGGAGACTAATTGAGTGGCATTTTTTTGAATGTTTTCGGTGTCGCTGGCGACGTTGGGGATGGCGAGGAATTCGGAGAGTTCACGGATGATGCGGTCTTCGTTGTTCATGCGGTAGTCGCGGACTTCCTGGGCGACCTGGTCAGGATTCAATTTGTGTGGACGCTCGGGAGGTGAGGGAATTCTTTGGGCGGAAATATTACAGGCGAAGATGGCGGTGAGTATGGCGAGCGGTAGATTTCTCAAATTTCCCCCGATGGCGCGATGTTTCGCAGCGAAATTCTTTTCGTGTGGTGAAGATTTAATTTGTGAAGGCCACCAATGCGGCCAATTTTTTTTGCGCCGCACCTGAAGAGATGGCGCTGGCAGCCGATTGTGCGCCATCGAGAAAATTGGCGGCGATCCCGGCGGTTACCAGAGCAGCGGCGGCGTTCATGACGGTGATATCGCGTCGTGGGCTTGGTTGACCTCCTAACACTTCGCGGATGAGCGCGGCGTTTTCCTGGGCGGTGCCGCCACGCAGGGTTTCGATAGGGGCACAGGACATGCCGAAATCTTCGGGCGTCAGGGTGTAGCGCTTGACGGCTCCATCGCGCAGTTCGGCGACGTAGGTTTCGCCGCTTAAGGAGATTTCGTCGAGGCCGTCTGCTCCGTGTACAACAAAAGCGCGCTGCACGCCGAGCTCGGCGAGTGTGGCGGCCATCAAGTCGATTATCTCGGTGGAATAGACACCGACGAGTTGGAAATGAGCGCCTGCAGGATTTGTTAATGGGCCGAGCAGATTGAAGGCGGTGCGTTGGCCGATTTGTTTACGAGCAGCGGTGGCATGGCGAGTTGCAGAATGGGCCGCCTGGGCGAAGAGGAAGCCTAGACCTATTTCGCGAATGGCCTCGCCGCAACGGTGGAGGGGGATATCGATGCGCACGCCGAGTGCTTCGAGGACGTCGGCAGAGCCGCAGCGCGAACTGGCGGCGCGATTTCCATGTTTGGCAACGCTGGCGCCGGCGGCGGAGGCAACGATTGCGGCCACAGTGGAAATATTAAACGTTTCACAGCCATCGCCACCGGTTCCGCAAGTGTCGATCAAATGCGCGGGATGCAAGCGTTTGTCCGAGAAAACGGGAGCAGCATGGCGGCGCATAACACTTGCGAAACCGGCAAGTTCTTGCGGCTGGATGGGGCGCGCGTTCATGGCGCGGAGGAGGCTCACAATTTCTGGAGTTTCTGCCCGTCCGGAAAGAATTTCTTCCATGGCTTCTTCGGCTTGAGCGCGCGTCAAAATTTTTCCATTTTCGATGCGTTGCAAAAGCGAAGGCGCCATGGTGTCCTTGCTCCGTCTCGACCTTCCGGTTAAACTTTACTGTTTCATGAACGCAAAATTCTATCACTGATGGAACCTAGATGAAGATTCACGAGTATCAGGCCAAGGCTATTCTGGCGCGTTATGGCGTGGCTATACCACGCGGGGAAGTGGCTTATCGCAAGGAAGAAGCGCGCGGAACGGCGCAGCGCCTGAAATCAAATATCGTGGTGGTGAAGGCGCAAATACACGCCGGGGGACGCGGGAAAGGCGGTGGCGTGAAGTTGGCGCGCTCGGCCGATGAAGCCGCGGAAATCGCGAGCCAGATTCTAGGGATGAACTTGATCACGGCGCAGACCGGGCCGGGCGGGCGCATCGTGAAGCGCTTGTTGATCGAAGAAGGCCTGGACATCAAGCGAGAGCTGTATCTGAGTTTGCTGGTCGATCGTGCGAGCGGAAAAGTTATTTTCATGGCCAGCACAGCGGGCGGGATGGAAATTGAAGAGGTGGCTAAGGATAATCCCGAGGCAATTTTGCACGAGGTAATCTCGCCAGTAGTGGGGTTGCAGCCGTATCAGGCGCGGAAATTGGCATTTGGATTGGGCTTGCCAATGGAGGCCGTGAATAACGCGGTGCCTTTCTTGTTGGCGCTTTACCGAGCTTTTATCGATACGGATGCTTCGATGCTGGAGATTAATCCGTGCGTGTTGACGGGGGACAGCAAGCTGGTGGCGCTGGACGCGAAGATGACCATCGATGACAATGCGCTTTTTCGCCACAAGGAATTGCGCGAACTGCGGGATCTGGATGAGGAGGATCCGCTGGAAGTAGAAGCTTCGAAGTACGGTTTGAATTACATCAAGTTGGACGGAAGCGTGGCCTGCATGGTGAATGGCGCGGGGTTAGCCATGGCGACGATGGACATCATCAAGTACGCGGGCGGGTCGCCAGCAAATTTTCTGGATGTGGGCGGCGGTGCGTCGGCGGATCAGGTGAAGAATGCGTTTGGAATTTTGATGGCCGATCCGGCGGTCAAGGCGGTGTTCATAAATATTTTCGGGGGGATTTTGCGTTGCGATGTGCTGGCCAGCGGGGTGGTGGCGGCGGCAAAGGATCTGCAATTGAAAGTGCCGGTGGTGGTGAGGATGGAAGGGACCAACGTGGAGCTGGGGCAAAAAATTCTGCGCGAGAGCAAATTGAATTTTACGATTGCCGATGGGATGAAGGATGGCGCACAGAAAGTCGTGGCGCTCGCGACGGGTGCTCGATGAGCGTGCTGGTTGATGAGAAGACGCGTTTGCTGGTGCAGGGCTTCACCGGGCGCGAAGGAACGTTTCATGCGCAGCAGATGATTGAGTACGGAACGGTGGTGGTGGGCGGCGTGACACCGGGGAAGGGCGGGACGAAACACCTGGAACGCCCAGTTTTTAATACGGTTCGCGATGCGGTGAAGGAGACGGGCGCAAATGCTTCGGTGATTTTCGTGCCGCCGCCATTTGCTGCCGACGCGATTCTGGAAGCGGCGGATGCGGATATTCCGTTAGTGATTTGTATTACCGAAGGCATTCCGGTGCTGGATATGGTGCGGGTGGCCGCGGTGGTGGATTTTAAAGAGACGCGGCTGATTGGGCCGAACTGCCCCGGAGTGATTTCTCCGGGAAAATGCAAAATCGGAATTATGCCGGGACGGATTCACAAGCAAGGGCACGTGGGAGTGGTGAGCCGCAGCGGAACTTTGACGTATGAGGCGGTGGATCAGCTTACGCGATTGGGAATCGGGCAGTCGACATGCATCGGGATTGGTGGCGATCCGATTATCGGAACGACATTTCTGGATGCGATCCGGCTGTTCCATGAAGATGCCGACACCCACGCGATTATCATGATCGGGGAGATCGGCGGCGACGCGGAAGAACGCGCGGCGCAATGGATCAAAACGAATGTGAAGAAGCCGGTTGTAGGATTTATTGCCGGGCAAACCGCGCCTCCGGGAAGACGCATGGGTCATGCGGGCGCGATTATCAGCGGGGGACAAGGGACGGCGAAAGATAAGTACGCGGCGATGAGCGCCGCGGGAATTCGCTGCGTAGAAACTCCGGCGGATCTGGGTTCAACGGTTGCGGCCGCACTGCAGTAAAGATACACGGCAAAATTTAATTTTGTACCTGGAGGATTCGTGGCACGGGAACGTACATTTGCGATTATCAAGCCCGACGCGCTCGGTAAAGGGCAGCAGGGCGAAATACTCTCACGGATTCAGAAGGCGGGATTTAAAATCGTGGCGATTAAGACGATGCGGCTGACCAAGGAAGAGGCGGGGGGATTTTACGCAGTGCATAAGGAGCGTCCATTTTTTGGGGAATTAACGGATTTTATGAGTTCGGGAAAGATCGTGGCGATGGTTTTGGAAGCGGAAGGGGCGATTGGGAAGTGGCGCGATGCGATGGGGGCGACTGATCCCAAGAAGGCGGCGCCGGGCACCATTCGCCATGATCTCGGCACGAGTATCGGGAATAATTGTACGCACGGGTCGGATGCTCCGGAGACAGCGGCGTTTGAAATCGGATATTTTTTTGCCGGGCTAGAATTGATTTAGTTCAAATCGCTAACTGCGGATAGACGGGGCAAATGCGAGTCCCAGGTTCATACCTCAACTGCGAACCTTGGGCGCCCTGCGGTAGGACATTAATCTAGCGCTGCCACTACCAAAGGTTCTCCTGCACCCATGCTATTGCTTGCGGGGACTCTCGGCGTAGACTTTGTAAATATGGATCCACTTCGTGAATTCGGACGAGGGCTTTTAATCCTTGGCGGGATTGCCGTGGTTGTTGGGGCGTTTTTGTATTGGAGCGGACGGTTGCCTTTGCGGTTGGGGCGATTGCCTGGGGACATGGTTCATCGTGGTGAACACACTACGTTTTATTTTCCTATCGTTACGTGTCTGCTTTTGAGTGTTGGGCTGTCCCTGGTCTTTTGGCTCTTCTCTCACTTTCGCCGCTAGCCGATTCGTTCCTTCTCGGCCGGCTAAAGGTTCGTCACTGAGGCGCATCGTCACTGAGGCGCAGTTGTCCCGCGGTTTCCCAACACAGTAGAATGAATGCTGAAACGCGAGGAGATTTTCGTATGGCTACTGCCGAAGCGAGAGTGCACGTCTCAGAGTTCACTAACGAACCGTTTGTGGATTTTTCCAGGCCGGAAAATAAGCGGGCGATGGAGGCGGCGCTGAAGAAGGTGGAAGAAGAGTCGGGGCGCGAATATCCGATGTACATTGGCGGGAAGAAAATTATTACGACCGAGAAGATGATCTCGACGAACCCGTCTCACCCCCAGCAGGTGATTGGAGTGTTTCAGGCGGCGACGGCGGAGCATGCGAACCAGGTGGTGGAAGCGTCGGCTAAGGCGTTTGAAACATGGAAGCGGGTGCCTGCAAAAAAGCGCGTCGAGATGGTATTTCGCGCGGCGGAAATCATCCGCCAACGTAAATTTGAAATTTCCGCGCTGATCTGCGCCGAAGTAGGCAAGTCCTGGATTGAGGCGGATGCGGACACGGCGGAAACGATTGATTTTCTGGAATTTTACGGACGCGAAATGTTGAGGTTTGCCGGGCAGCATCCGGTCACGCCACAGCAGGGCGAGAAGAATTACTTGATTTATATTCCGCTGGGAGTCGGGGTGGTGATTCCGCCGTGGAATTTTCCGGCGGCGATTGCGGCGGGGATGACGGTGGCATCGCTGGTGACCGGCAACACGGTGATTTTGAAGCCTTCGGAAGAGTCACCTACGGTGGCGGCTAAAGTTGTAGAGATTCTTTATGAGGCCGGAATTCCCAAGGAGGCTTTGAATTTTTTGACTGGGGCGGGCGAGATTGTTGGGGACGCGCTGGTGAAGCATCCCAAGACGCGGTTCATTGCGTTTACAGGATCGAAGGAAGTTGGGTTGCTCATCAGCGAAGCGGCGGGGAAGAAAGTTCCCGGGCAGATATGGATCAAGCGGGCGCTTTTGGAGATGGGCGGTAAGGACGCGACCATTGTGGATGAGGAAGCGGATATTGACGCCGCGGTGGAGGGTGTTGCGGCGGCGGCATTTGGGTATCAAGGACAGAAGTGTTCGGCATGTTCGCGGGCGATTGTGTCGGAGAAAATTTACGACACGTTTGTGGAGAAGTTGGTGAACCGCGCCAAGAAAATTACGGTGGGGCCGAGTGAGGATCCTGGAAATTATATGGGGCCGGTGGTGAGCAGCAAAGCGATGGAAGGAATTCTTGGATATATCGATGTGGGGAGGAGAGAGGGGAAAGTGGTGTTGGGAGGCGGGCGTGCTCCTGGGGATGGATATTTCATCCAGCCGACAATTATTGCAAATGTGCCGCCGAAGGCGCGTGTTGCGCAGGAAGAAATATTTGGACCGGTCTTGGCGGTGATTAAGGCACGGGATTTTGATCATGCGCTGGAAATTGCGAATGACACAGAGTTTGGACTGACGGGGGCGGTGTATTCGCGGAATCCAGAGAAGATCGAGAAGGCCGAAGAGGCTTTTCACGTGGGGAATCTTTATTTGAACCGCAAATGCACGGGCGCGATGGTGGGGGCGCATCCGTTTGGCGGATTCAATATGTCAGGCACGGATTCGAAGACGGGCGGGAAAGATTATTTATTGCATTTCCTGCAGGCGAAGTCGATTGCGGAGCAAGTTTCGAACTGAAATTTTTTCTGTCGAATTCCCAGCCGGCGTTTGCTGGCGTAATGGGTGCGAAGACGATTTAAATTGCGGTGGCGCGGGCTGCGCCCCATTTCAATACGCGATAAACCGGATAACTCAGCACTAACATTCCCAGAGCTAGCGGTGCGTTATCGCGATCTGTGAGTATAGATCCCACCAAAAATAATACGGATCCCAGAAGTGCGATGCCGGTGGTCCAAGGGTAGCCCCAGGCTCGGTAGGGGCGGGGCATATCAGCCTCTTGCTTGCGCAGCATGAAGACAGAAATGTAGGTGAGGGTGTAGTTGGCCACGAAGAAAAACGAGAGCATGGCGATGACACGTTCGAAGGAGCCGAGGACGAAGAGAACGGCGGTGATCGTGCTAAGAAGGAGAGCAAGCTCGGGGGTGCCCCCCTTATTGACGCGCGAGACGCTGCGGAAGAACAAGCCGTCAGCGCTCATGGCGTACAAGATGCGAGAGCAGAAAAGTTGGACAGCGTTGATGCAGCTAAGAAGAGAAACCACCATGATGGCGCGAATAATGGGGTCGCCGTAATGCCCGAAAATGCGTTCGGCGGCGGTGCCCAGGGAGAAATTGTTTCCTGCGATTTCGTTCATGGGCAGAACGTAGAGGACCGCGGCGTTAAGGAGCAGATAAATGCCCATGATGGAGAAGACGCTGCCAAAAATAGCGCGCGGGACGTCTTTGCCGGGATCGCGAACTTCTTCGCCGAAATAAATCACGCCATCCCAACCGTCGATGGTGTAGAAAACTTCCTGAAGACCGAGCATCAGTGCGACGGCGAGGAGCCAACCTGAAGGAAGAGTGAGCCTGGTCGCGGATTCCGCTGCGACAGAGGCTCGATGGGCGTTTCCGCCTAGCGCGAAGCAGGCGATGACCAGAATTACGAATGCGGCGGTCTTCATTGCGGAGGTTAGCAATTGTGCCCGACTGCCCCAGCGCACGCCGCGCCATTGCAGAATTCCGAACCCCACGATCACCGAGACGGCGATGGCTTTTATGGTGTGGTCGCCGCCAGCAAGGGCGGGAATTAGTTTTCCGCTGTATTCACCGATGACGATGGCGACCGCAGCGAGCGTGCCGCAACTGGAAAGCCAATCGCTCCAACCGACGATGAAGCCGGCGTAATCGCCGATGGCGCGGCGCGAGAAATTATATTGGCCGCCGCTGCGAGGAATGGATGCGCCGAGCTCAGCCATGGAGGATGCGCCGAACAAGGCGTAGAGTCCCCCAATAACCCACACGCCGAGAAAAAACCAGGGATTTGGCAGGATTTTGGCGATTACGCCGGGAGTGCGAACGATTCCGGCGGCGATGGTGTTGCCCACGGCGGCGGCGATGCCGAACCAAACGCCCAGGACTTGTAATAATTTTCCGGAGGAGATTTTGCTCAGAGGCAAAGTTGGTACGGCTACACCAGCTTCCGCGTTTGGCGGGACATCGGGAATATTGGGCAATCGTTTAGTCCGGTGGTTTCGCGACCGAGGTCATGATAATGGCGGTGACGGGAAATACAAAGCAGAAGTCATCGGCCATGGCGACGAGACATGTGGGAAATGGCAGGCGGTTCACCGCTCCTCCGCAAGAGGTTCGGCCGGTTCGGGTGGGGAATAGGGAATTAGCTCGAGGTTGTCGCTGTCCGGTTCGACAAGCCAGGCGGTCCGGTCTTTGAAATAGGCGAGAAGTTTGGAGTTTTGGGTTTCGTCGAGTTCGCGGGCCCACAGGACTTTCGCGGTGTCGATGTCAGCGCCGTTGTAGACCCATTCATCGTGAATATTGTGGTCTGGTTCGTATCGGACGATGACGAGGTGCTTACCTGGTTCCTGTAAAAGGTGGTCTTGTATGGCGGCTCTGCTGGGGTCTCCCTGGCAGGTCCAGGCGAGAGGATCACACTGATGACGCGCGGGATAGGAGATTGTTTCGATTATGAGCAAGAGGATGGCGGCGCGGGAGAGCCAGCGGCCGAGCGGCCAGTTGGCGACTCTTATGGCGCGAAGGTGACGAATGGACTGCACCAGCAGGGCGACAATCACGCAGGTGAATGGCGCGGCATAGTGCGCGAATGACCAAATCACCGCGAAGACTCCTAGCACGCCGATAAAAATAGTGGCGAGGAGCAAACGCATTTTTTGGTCACGGAACACGAATGGGACCCCGGGCGCGAGAAGGATGACTCCCCACCAGAAAAATGTGTGGCCGCCGCGATTGATTTTTTCTTGAGAAACGCGCCATACATCTTCCCAGGTGTTGCGGTAATTTTCACGTTCCCAGCCATTGTAGAAATCTTCAAATTGCTGATTGTTGTAGTGCAACGGCGGGCGGGAGTGTTCCCACAAAAAAAGCGCGGAAGAATGGTAGGTGCGGGTCCTGAGGGTATGGGGCATGAGCAAGGCGTCTCCGGTTAAACGCCAGTTGTAATAGTCGATGAACGCGGCGGTTGCGGCTAATACGATGAGTATGGAAACTAGAAATTTTATACGCGCGGATGGCCAGGCTGCACTATGTGTTGAGACTTGGTTTTTCGTTGCAAGCCACCAGAGGAACCAAACGGCGGCGGGAATGCAGAACAACAGGCCTTCGTAGGGGCGGCTGTTGGCGAGGATGCCGACGCCCAATCCCAGTATGACGCCGTTGCTCACGGTGGGATGTTCGGAGATGCGACCGAGGGCTCCCAACAAAAGTGCGCCGCCGATGCCAGCCGCGGCTCCTCCCCAGTAGCTATTCATCCAGTAGCTGGCGACGCCGAACTTTGTGGCGGCCAATACGCCACCGAGTAAGGCCCAGCGTGAAGGCATCCAAGCTTGCAACATCCAGGCGATGGCGGAACACATGGCGGCAGTGCTGAGCAGGACGCCGATCCACGGACTGCCGAGCAATTGTCCAATGGCCAGGATGACGCCTTGTGCAGGCGGGTAGATTGAGGAGTAGGTGGGAAACCAGTTTACGTGGAAGGTTTCAAAGCTGAGCCACATGGGGTGCGGCGGATTGGCGAGTCGCCCATGAGCGAAGGTATCGCCCATTAGCAGGTAGCTGAATTCATCATGAATACCCGGGACGGGCACGTGAAGGAGTGGAAGTACGGCGAGTCGAATGGCGATGACGCCGAAAAATAAGGTGAAAACGACGAGATTGCGGCGCGGTGCGAATGGGGAAAACAGTGATTCCAAGCGGGTAAAAATTTGCTCGGCGGGGCGCCTAACCACAAGTGCCAGGGAGAGAAATACCAGAACGAAAATCGCGACTCTCCATAGCGGATGAAGAACGAGTGCGAGGGAAAAGAGATTTTTGGCGAGGGATATATTTAACGCGAGATATGGGGGCACGTGCGGCTTAGCATAACTTATTTAGTGCGCGGCCTTGAAGGGATTGCGAAGTGGCGCAAGTCGGTGAAAATTGCGGTCCTTCGATGACCGGAGTGAAAGCGTTGCCGATGGGCTAGCGCTCGATTTCTATTTCGGTTGCGGGTTTTTTCTTCGTGGCGCCGCCGCCTTCGAGGAAGTCGGCCAGCTCCAGGCGCAGATTTCCTGCGTTTGTGGAGTAGGTGAGCGCGGTTTCAAACTCGACCACACCGTTGCGGATCAATTTTTCGATTTCACCATCGAAATGTTGCATGCCTTCGGTGTCACCGTCACGCATGGCGTCGAGGAGGGATTTGCCCTCGGTCTCGCCTTTTTCCACGTAATCGCGGGTGCGCATAGTGGATTTAAGAATCTCGATGGCGGCGATGCGACCTTTACCGTCTTTCTTGGGGAGCAGGCGTTGCGAAACGATGAAGCGAAAAGATTTACCCAGACGAGTGCGAATGGCTTGCTGATCGGAAAGAGGAAAAACGCCAACAATGCGCTCAACGGTTTTGGAGGCGTCGATGGTGTGAAGAGTGGACATCACCAAGTGGCCGGTCTCGGAAGCTTCCAAGGCGATTTCAATGGTTTCGCGGTCGCGCATTTCGCCGACGAGAATAACCTTAGGCGCTTGACGTAACGCGGCGCGCAAGGCGAGAGAAAAAGTCGGGGTGTCGGTATGCAGTTCGCGCTGGTGAATGGTGCATTTTTTATGGCGATGCAAGAACTCGATGGGATCTTCAATGGTAAGAATGTGAAAGGCTTTCTGTTCATTCATTTTGTCGAGGATGGCAGCGAGTGTCGAAGACTTGCCGGAGCCGGTGGGGCCGGTAACCAATACGATGCCATTGCGGATATCAACAATTTCCTCGAGCGATTTGGGCAGGTTCAATTCTGCAAAGTTGGGAATCTTGTCGGGTATAACACGCATCACGATGGCGCAACTGCCGCGCTGGCGAAAAATATTTACGCGGAAGCGAGCCACGCCGGATACGCCGTAGGAAAGGTCCGCCGAGCCGTCCTGTTCCAGCTTGCGCAAGGCCGTTTCGTTTTTGCCCATGATGTCATTGGCGATGCTCATGGTGTCCTGCGGGGTGAGGAGCTCGAGGCCTTTGTACTTGAGCTCCACCAATTGGCCGTTCATTTCAATTTGCGGAGCGCGGCCGGGAGAGAAAATAAGATCGCTGACGTGACCATGGGATTTAACCATGGCGCTGATGAGTTGGGCGGTTTGAATGACCCGCGGCGGTTGAGGCGGCGCTGCTGGCGGCGGTATTTCAGATGAAGCTGGCGGAGGCGGCGGTAGCGTCTGGGTCGATGTTCCCATGGTAATGCACCTTTGGGTTGGGCCTAAGCTTGGGAAGGCCAAGTTTGCCTGGAGAGTGTTCGTCAATTATTCTCTGCGGCATGTATATCTTAAGCTGTGGAACGCGGGGGACAGAGGATTGAGTAAAAGAGAATTGCTTGAAGATTACTAACGGATTGGAGTTGGGTTGCATCATCGCGCACAGGATCGCGAACTCCGTTAGTTCGTTTTGGCCGTCGATACGGCTGTGACTTCGGCTAAAACAATTCCAGCAGTAAGTCTTTGCCTTCCTTGACGGGGTGGAGGTGAATGTTGCTGCAATCCGTGACGATCCAGTCGGCACCGGCGGCGTGAAGAGCGCAATCGGCAGTGGTCGTTCGCAAGGCTAATACGCGAGAGCCGGCGGCTTTTCCGGACTGAATTCCAGCGGGAGCGTCTTCGATTACCACGCAGTCGGCAGATGCGAGGCTAAGGATCTGGGCTCCTCGCAAGTACGGCTCGGGGTCTGGTTTTCCTCGCTGGATATCGCTGGAGGTGACCAGATGTTTGGGAATAGCGAATCCAGCAGCGCGAAGACGCACAACGGCCAGAGCCCGAGTTGCGGAGGTCACCACCGCGAACCGATTAGCCGGAAGGGCGTTGAGAAGTTCAATCGCGCCTGGCAGGGCAACCACATCGTCAATATCCGCAATCTCGGCTCTTTCGATGGCTTGGTC
>Ga0307479_10003643_pt1 | contig 14043 bp, 11 predicted proteins | sample atmos_gasesECM4C_FD_203743 | JGI IMG/M metagenome (GOLD analysis project Ga0307479, IMG submission 203743) | Hardwood forest soil microbial communities from Morgan-Monroe State Forest, Indiana, United States - atmos_gasesECM4C_515 | ecosystem: Environmental > Terrestrial > Soil > Temperate...
AGCGCGACGTATGCGTCATTTGCGTCCGGCACCTGCGCGAGCAATTGCTTGGCATGTTCGTTTGCTTCTTTGAGCCGCTTCAAGCTCTCGAGGTGCTGCTTCTTGAGCATGATGTCGGCGTTCGATTCCATTCCCGCCGTGAGCGTCAGCGCAAAAAGAGCTTCTGGATCCCTGGGGTTGTTTGCCAAGCGCTCTTTGGCAAGTTTGCGCGCGCGGTCCAGCGCTTCCTGAAAGCTCTTCATCCGCGCGGGATCCGGCTTGCCTTCAATTCCGTGCAGGAATCTCTTCTCACTCAAGAAAAAATCGCTGGAGAGCACACCCTGGCGGTAAAGCTCCTCGAAGAGATAACTGGCCGCGAGGGCGACGTGGCCAAAGGGTTCTTCGGGATGCTGGGATTCCCAATTGTCAAATTTTTCGCGCGCTTCCGAAAAGTTCTGCTCGTAAAGGGAATGAAATCCCGACGAGAGTTCCACGATGGTTGTAAATGCCGGGCTCTTGGCTGCCTCGTCAGGACGCGCCGGGCAGGAAGCCGCAGCAAATAAAAGTAGGGAAAGCGCGCCGTAATAACGCCAATTCATTCAAAGCCTGCTCTTCAGAAGAGTCCGGGTAAGAAACGCGGCTTGCCCGTCATTGCCGCGCGGTAGTCTGGATTTGCAAAAAGCACACGCTCCTCCGTGGCGAGACGTTGCGCCAGGACTGCGATGTGCGCCATGGCGCCGGCCGCCGCGGTGATCCACGCCGAGTGAATGAGCGGAAGGGCCAGCATCTCGGCAAAAACCGCCGCATAGTTAGGATGCCGGACGTAACGAAAAGGTCCAGATGTCACGACGCCCAAGCGCGTCGAATCCATGACTTGAACATTCCAATGCTCGCCAAGCGTTCGAATGACCCACCAGCGGACGGCATTTGCGGCAAGAAACACCGCGAACATCGGCACAGCAAGCCAGGGGATCAAGGGGCGTTTCAGGAAGACGACTTCCAATGCGGCGTCAAGCAGCACGGCGGTATGCAGCAATACCATCCAGCGAAACTTTGGCTCGGAGACCTTCGCGGCTCCGCGGGCGATCATTTCCCGCTGATGCCGCCTTGAAATCCGCAGCTCGACGATCCTTAGCAACGCTACGGCGAGGAGCAGGGCGAGAAACGCGATCGTGCTCAGGTCCATTGAAGCAACAGAAACTCCGCGCTGAAGCCCGGGCCAAACGCCGCTGCCAGCGCGTATTCACCGGCTTTGAGCGGCCGTTTTTCCAGCCACTCCTGCAGAATAAAGAGGATCGTCGCGCTGGAGAGATTTCCGACGTTTCCAAGAATGTCCCAGGATGGCTGCGTGTCGCACTTGCACAGGCCGAGCTCCGTCTCGATGTTCCCGAGCAGCCGTGCTCCACCGGGATGCAGAATCCAGCCTTTGATCTCCTCGCGCTTCCGGCCGTGGCGATCGAGGAAACCCTGCACCAGCCCGCCGATCTTTGCGCCGATCATTTCGGGAACGTCTTTTGCCAGCAGGATGTGGAATCCAGAATCTCGCAGATCAAACCCCATGGCGCCCAGCGAATCGGGAAACGTATAGGTTTCCGTGACAAGAATCTTCGGGCCTTGCGTCTTTTTTCCGCTGACCACCACAGCCGCAGCGCCGTCGCCAAAAAGGATCGACGAAATCAGATTGGCCTGCGAAATATCCTTGCGCTGAAACGTGAGCGAGGGCAGCTCCACGGCGATAATCAGGACATTCCCGCCGGGTTCGGCCTTCAAGTAATCGGCGGCGCGTCCCAGCGCCATGGCGCCCGCGGCGCAACCCAGTTCCGTGAACGGCATGCGCCGGACGTTCGAGCGGAATCCCATCAAATTGATGAGGTGGGCATCCAGCGACGGAATCATGAATCCCGTGCAGGACACCGTGATAATCATATCGATTTCATCGGCCTTCAAGCCGGCGCGCTCCAGGCACTTTTCCGCGGCTTCCCGGCCCAGCTTCACCGCGTGCTCGATGTATTCGTTGTTGGTTTGCGAAAGCGGGCGCGGCTCGATGGTGTAGTCGAGTGGGAAGATGGCGTGCCGGTTGTGGACCTGCGCGTTATCGACGATGCTCATCATCGCTTCGAGGCGCCGCTCGGGGATGTCAAAGACGCGTCCCATGTAGACCTTTACGTCATCGCGTGTGATGGTGTGCGGCGGCAGCGCGGTGGCCGTTGCGACGATGGTGGGATACGAGGATACGGCAGCTTCTGGCGTTCGAATACTCGCGGATTCCATCAGTCTCCTTGGGCACAAAGCCGGCGCTGGCGGTGTCCCGCCGCGAAAGCCGTCTGAATACAGCGTTTCCAGAGCAGGCTGCATTCGAACCTTTGCCTTTATATCATTTTTGCAGGGAGCGCACTAGTTTGTGAGGCTGAGGGTGGCAAAATCCGGGGAACCAATGCGCAGCCGATACTTGGGAAAGAATTTCCAAACGCGCTGATGCTGCGTTTTACCGCGTCCGGCCTTATTGAGCGCAAAACCCGGCCCTTCAGCGCGGAAGCGCTAGCCATTCCGGAACGCTGGGATACCGTGATCGGAAACTTGCGCGAAGTCGCTTAGCGCCTCGCACCCGGTCGCGCCTGCATATCCGTTGTTTCCGACCACGGCTTTGTAATGACCGGCGCGCCATTAAATTTATTCCCGGTTTTCCGGGAGGCCGGGCTTCCCGGTTCAGGCTCGGGTCGAGGTCGCAGCCGGCGCGCTTGCCAGGTGTGTTAAATTCTTCGTCGAAGAGGTGCTCCCTGATGGCGTCCGCAATCCGTTATTTCGTCCTGCTGTGCACGATCACTGTCCTGGCTTCCATGCCTTCCGCAGGCCAGCAGGCTGGACTTCCCACAACAACCGAAGGCGATTTCGTCGTCCAGAATTTCAAATTCCGCTCGGGAGAGACGCTGCCGGAATTGCGTTTGCACTACACGACGCTTGGCAAACCAGTGCGCAATGCGGAGGGCCGCGTCACCAACGCGGTTCTAATTCTTCATGGCACAGGGGGCGCGGGCAGCACGTTTTTGCAGTCCGTTTTTGCGGGAGAATTGTTTGGACCGGGCCAACTTCTCGACGCCACGCGATACTTCATTGTTCTCCCGGACGGCGTCGGCCATGGGAAATCCTCGAAGCCCAGCGACGGACTCCACGCCCATTTTCCGCAATACGACTACGACGACATGGTCGCCGCGCACCACCAACTTCTCAGCGAGGGCCTCGGCGTGAATCACTTGCGCCTCATTCTCGGCACCTCCATGGGTTGCATGCATTCCTTTGTGTGGGGAGAAACCTATCCCGATTTCATGGACGCGCTGATGCCGCTGGCCTGCCAGCCGGTGCAGATCGTCGGACGCAACCGCATCTGGCGCAAGATGGTGATGGACGCAATTCGCAACGATCCGGAATGGAAGGGAGGGGACTACTCGGCGGAACCCCAGCAAGGATTGGGCACGGCGCGCGACCTGCTCTTGATCGCGGGGAGCGCTCCGCTGTACATGCAGAAAACTCTGCCCACGCGCGACGCCGCGGACAAATATCTGGATGACTATTTCAAAACGCATATGACAGGCCTGGACGCCAACGATCTTTTGTACGCCGTGAACGCTTCGCGCAATTACGACCCGTCGAGCCAGCTCGACAAGATCAAAGCGCCTGTCATGTACATCAATTCCGCGGACGACTTCATCAATCCGCCCGAGCTGGGCATGGCCGCGAACGAAATCAAAAAAGTCAAAGATGCGCGCTTCGTTTTGCTTCCCATCAGCGACGAAACACGCGGCCACGGCACGCACACGCGGGCTATCGTTTGGAAGCAATACCTTGCGGAGTTGCTCGAAAAATCAGCGCACTGAGAAGACTGCCCTTAGTTGGTAGTGGCCTGGCTCGCGCGAATTTCCTGCCAGCGGCGCGGGCGCTTGTTGGCTTGGAGAACTTTCTTGCGCAGGCGGATGGATTTCGGAGTGATTTCCACGTATTCGTCGTCCGCGATGAACTCGATGGCCTGCTCGAGACTCAGCTCACGGTGAGGAATCAAGCGGATCGCTTCGTCGGCGCTGGACGAGCGCATGTTCGTCTGCTTCTTTTCCTTGGTGACGTTGACGTCCATATCCTGTTCGCGCGAATTTTCGCCCACGATCATGCCCTCGTAAACTTCGATGGCCGGCCCGATGAACAATTCGCCGCGTTCCTGGATGTTCCACAGTGCAAACGCGGTTGATGGTCCGCCGCGGTCCGCCACCAGCGCACCGGTGGGGCGCAGCGCCATCTCTCCGCCGTATTCCATCCAGCCTTCGAAAATCGAATGAATCAGCGCCGTGCCCCGCGTATCCGTAAGCAACTGGCTGCGCAGCCCGATCAGGCCGCGGGAGGGAATCTTAAAGTCCATGCGCACGCGGCCCGAACCGTGATTGCTCATCTTGAGCATCTCGCCGCGCCGGCTGCCGGTCGTTTCCATGATGATGCCGATGAAATTCTCGGGCACGTCGATCACCAGGCGTTCCAGCGGCTCGAGCTTCTTGCCATTCTCCGTGCGGACGACAATTTCAGGCTTGCCCACCATCAGCTCAAAGCCTTCGCGCCGCATCGTTTCAATCAGGATCGCGAGCTGCAGTTCGCCGCGCCCCAGCACGCGGAAGGATTCCGGCGTGTCCGTGTCTTCCACGCGGATGGACACATTCGTCAAAAGTTCTTTTTGCAAGCGGTCGCGGAGGTCGCGCGAAGTGAGAAACGTTCCCTCTTTGCCGGAAAGTGGGCTGCTGTTGACGGTAAAAATCATCGCCAGCGTGGGCTCGTCGATCAGCAGCGGTTCCAGCGGCATCGGGTTTGCCAAATCCGTAATGCTCTCCCCGATGTTGATGCCCTCGACTCCCGCAATCGCCACGAGATCGCCCGCCGGGACGGCTTGTGCTTCGTCGCGTTCGAGTCCGCGGAATGTATACAGCTTGGTGATGCGCGTCGGCGTCAGTTTGCCGTCCAATTTGACGATTCCCACCTCCGCGCCGCGTTTCAGCGTCCCGTTGAACACCCGCCCGATCGCGATGCGTCCCAGAAAGTCGCTGTAATCCAGGTTCATCACCTGAATTTGCAAAACGCCTTCCGGATCGCCCGGAGGCGCCGGAATGTGTTTTACGATGGCCTCGAAAAGCGGCAGCAAATCCTTCGAGCCGTCACCCGGAGTGCGGTGCGCCACGCCGTCCCGCGCATTCGTATAAATGACGGGAAAATCGAGCTGGTCTTCCGTCGCGTCGAGGTCAATGAAGAGATCGTAAATCTCGTCCAGGACTTCCTTGGCGCGCGCGTCGGTGCGGTCGATCTTGTTCAGCACGATCACCGGGGGCAGCTTCGCCGCCAGCGCCTTCTGCAGAACGTAGCGCGTCTGCGGCAGCGGCCCTTCGCTGGCGTCGACGAGCACCACGACGCCATCCACCATGCGCAGTGCGCGCTCCACTTCGCCGCCGAAATCGCTGTGCCCGGGGGTATCCACGATATTGATCTTCGTGTCGTGAAAGAAAAGCGCGGTATTCTTCGCCAGAATGGTGATGCCGCGTTCGCGCTCCAAATCGTTCGAGTCCATTACGCGCTCAACGAGGGCCTCGTTGGCGCGGAAAATCCCGCTTTGCCGCAGCATGGCGTCCACCAGCGTGGTCTTGCCGTGGTCCACGTGCGCAATGATGGCAATGTTGCGAATATTTTGACTCATAGTTCCTGCTTGTTGTGTCCCCGACCCGCTCGGGGCCAGATCCTCTAAACACAAAAATAGCTGCTGAAACAACCAGCAGCCTTGACGAATGTACCTTTATGTAGGTTGACCGCCTGGCGGTCACACATCCTTAGGTGCGGTGCAGCTAGCTCTAGTTTAACAGACTCGGTCCCCCGCAGCCAACAAAGTGTAACCAATCATTCTTAACGAGCACACAAAGTAGGACAGCCATTCCGGCTGTCCTCTTCCAGTTATCTCTGTCTTTGAAAGGACGGACAAGAATGTCTGTCCTACTTTTTATTCCACGCGCAATGCGATGATGGGGTCCACGCGAGCGGCGCGGCGCGCCGGGACGTAGCACGCCACCAGCGCGGCCAAGCCGAGCACTACCGCTACTCCGATGTAAGTCAACGGATCGTTGGGTGTCACTTCAAAGAGCAGTTGCTGCAAGAGCCGCGTGAGCCACAGCGCGCCGAACACGCCGAGCGCCACGCCGATCAACGCTAGCGCCATCCCCTGCCCCAGAATCATGCGCAGGATTTCACCCGGATGCGCGCCAATGGCCATGCGCACCCCAATCTCATGCCGGCGCTGGCCAACCGCCAAAGCCATCACGCCACCAATGCCCGTCGCCGCAATCGCCAGCGCCAGCAACGCAAAGAGCCCCAGCAAATTGGTGGTCAGCCGAGGCGCCTCGACCGATTCGGCACGAATTTGTTCCAGTGACCGCACGCGCGCCGCTGGCTGGTTAGGATCCACGGCGTGAAGCAATTCAATGATTCCACGCGCAATGCTCATCGGCTCGGCCGTCGTTTTAATGGTCAGGACAGCGTCCAGAAACGGACTCTGCGCCAGCGCCACGTAGATTTCGTCCACGGGAGCTTTGTCCAATCCATACTGTCTAACGTCACCCGCGACTCCCACGATCTGGATCCAACTCTTTCCGCCATCCGCCGAGAACCTTTTCCCGATGGGATCCTGTTTACCCCAGTAGTGCCGCGCCGCGGAACGATTGACGATAGCTGCATCCGGCGCGCCTGGCCGGTCGGCACGCGTGAACGCCCGGCCCTCAAGCACCGGAATGTGCAAAGTCTCGAAGTAGCCCTCGCTGACCACGCGGAAATCCGACACCGGATGCACTTGCCCGGACACTGGCGTTTGCCCTTCGATCTCAAAATCACCTGTCATGCGCATGTTGCCGTTCAATGGAATCATCATCGAAGCCGCGGCTGATTTCACTCCACTCTGGGCTTCGATTTTGTCCAGAAACGTTTCGAAGAAGGCGCGCTGTTTGTCGTTATTGTTGTACTTGGTGAAGTCCAGGCCGATTTGCATCGTCAAAACATTTTCCGCCTGGAAACCCGGATCCACGTGTTGCAGCTTCGCGAAGCTGCGCAGCATCAAACCCGCGCCAATCAGAAGCAAGAACGACACCGCGACTTGCGCCACGATTAGCAGGCTCCTCATCCGCTTCCGGCCGCGCCCGATGGTGGATTGCGCGCCGCCCTCTTTCAGGCTGCCAACGACCGTCTCTCTCGCTGCGAGCGCCGGCGCCGTCCCGGAAAGCAAGCTCGTCAGCACCGCCACCGCAAACGTGAACAACAGTACCGTGGCGTCCAGATGAATCTCTCGCGCCCGCGGAGTGAAGCGCGCCGCGAAACTTACCAGCAGATTCAGCGCTCCCCAGGAGAACAAGAGCCCCAAGCCTCCGCCGATCAGCGCCAGCAGGGAACTTTCCGTTAGCAATTGCCGGAACATTCGAACGCGTCCCGCACCCAACGCCGCGCGGACCGCCAATTCTCGTTCCCGGCGTACCATACGCGAGAGGTTCAGATTCGCGACGTTCGCGCACGCGATCAGCAGCACGAAACCCGCCGCTCCAAGGAGCACCAGCATCGTCGGCCGTGCATTGTGCGTCAATTCTTCCTCAAGCGAGGATGTCGCAATGGAGTAATCGATGGCGGGCGGATAATCCTTCGGATAGGCCTTCTGCAAATTGGCGGCGACGCCATTCAAATCCGCCCGCGCCTGGCTCACACTGACACCCGGCTTCATGCGGCCGAACGCCTGCATCATGCGAGACTGCCGGTTGGCGATGAATGCCGGACGCGAGCGGAAAGGGCACGCCGTCGTCGGCATGTATACGTCGTTCTCGTCTGGATACTGCGGCACCGGCGGCAGTATACCCACGACCTTATGCAGCTTGTCGTTCATGGTGAACGTCTTGTTCACCACCGTCGGATCGCCGCCGAAGCTTCTGATCCAATATTCATAGCTGAGCATCAACACAGCCGGCGCGCCGGGCTGCTCGTCTTCCGGACGAAATGCACGGCCAAATAGCGGCTTCACGCCGAACACGTCAAAGTAGTTCCAGGAGACGACGCCGGTTTCCACGCGTTCCGGTTCACTGCGTCCCAGCAGAATGAAATTCATGTTGTGGTATTCGACCAGGCCATCCAGCGAATGGCTCTGCGCGCGGTAATCGTTGATCTCGGCCACCGAGAACGGTTGATTCAACATTCCGGCGCGTGGCGCCTGCTGTTGCAGTGTCACCAGCCGCTCGCCATGTTCGTACGGCAGCGGCTTCAGCAGCACCGCGTCCACCACGCTGAATATCGCCGAATTGGCCCCAATGCCCAGCCCCAGCGTCAGGATCGCCGCCAGTGTGAACCCGGGGCTCTTGCGCATCATCCGCAGCGCGAATCCCGCATCCTGGCGGAACATCGCCAGGTGCTCGCCCGGCGCCGTCCGGAAAATCCCCACAATCGTTTCCCACCACAGCCGCAGAACACCCGGGGCTCCATTGCGACGCCCCGCCTCCTTGTGTTGTTCGTGGAAAACCGTTTCCATTTCGGGGCCGAAGTCGCTCCGGAAATCGAATGGTAGAAGCCGCAGGAGTGCTCGATAGATACGTATTGCTCTGGAATCAGGCGCTGCCATGGTGTCCTCCGTCGGCGCCACCACAGCACCGATACTCAGACTACTCGTTCTCCCGGAAACGGCTCGCCCGGCTCCGGCAATCTCGTTACGCTAGCCGCGTTTTCTTCAGCAAATTTCTCGACCGCGCGATGGACAGGATTTCATCCATCCGCTCCGCTTCGGCGGTGGCCACCTGCCGGCCTTGTGGCGTCAACCGGTAATACCGGCGCCGCTCGTCGTCTTCGGCTTCCGCGGGCCGCGAACGCAGTTCCGCAATCAATCCATCGTTCAGCAAGCGCTTGATGATTCCGTAGAGCGTTCCCGTGCTTAGCCGCACCTTGCCGCCGGTGCGCAATTCCACTTCCTTAAGTATGGCGTAGCCGTGGAGATCGTCGCCGGCCAGCGCCAGCAAGACATGGAACATCGCCGGCGTCAGCGGACCGAAGGCTTCGGGGTTGCTTTGGGTAGCGCTCAAGGGTTCATCTCCGCGGAAGAACTATTCTGTCGTCATACGCTATATCGTACGACGCCATAGTGCAAGGGAAATCTTTCGGGACGTTATGGCTTAGCGGTTTCCGCCGAGCTTTTCTTTTCGGGCAGCTCGCTCAAGTGCGCCACGCATGCGGCTGCACTAAAGCGCACGACGTCCTTGATGTCGTCCAGTGCCGCCACAATCTGGGGCAGTAAGCGGCACTTGGATGAATCTGCCGAACTCCACTAATTCATATGTTTTATTTCTAAATTTAGGTGACTTGCCGGTGTAACATCCCGATTTGCAGATTCCTTCCTGCTTCCCTGCAACAGCGTGGTCTCACTTATCCGTTTCCTGGAACTTATTGATGAACTTTCTCGTAAGAAGAGAAAACACTCGGCTGATTTTTACGTCTATACACCTTAAGGATGGGCGTCTATGTCACCGGAAGTGCTGTCCATGCGAGAACCGGATGAACCAGCGGCATCGGAGCGAATCCTCCTGTCGTCTGGCCGCTATGTCCATTTTGGGCCGTTCCGCATTGACCAGCAGCGCCAGGAAGTTACGCGGGAAGGGTCCCGGCTTAAGCTCCAGGGCAAGGTTTATCAGATTCTTCTGACGCTCCTCGAAAAACCGGGTGAAGTCGTTACCCGCGAAGAGCTGCGGGCGCGGCTCTGGCCTGCCGATACGCACGTGAACTACGACGCCAACGTCAATACTACCGTCAACAAACTACGCCAGGCCCTTGGCGATTCCTCCGATAAACCGCTCTACATCGAAACCATCCCACGGAAAGGTTACTGCCTCCTGGTGCGGCCGGAAGTCTCCGACGAACCTCCCCATTCTCACTTCTCCCACGGCGAGCCATCCGCGAATTCCGCCCAACATTCTTCTCGAACCTCGGGCGCCCTTTCGCTTTCGAGATCGGATGTGTGGGTTGTGCTGGGCGTGATCGGGCTGATTCTCGCCGGCATGCTCCTCGGCGCGGGAATTACGCGGCTCTTGATCTCCCACGCGGCCCCAGTGGCCCCTTACCCCCTGGCGATATATTTCTCGCAAGCATCGGCGTGCGCGTTTTTTTAGGATTGGTCTTACTTTTTCGCGGCTTGCCCTGACCGAAACTCCGTCCACGGGCCTGCCTTGTTCAACGTTTCCTGGCCTCGTCCCGTTTACTTGTAAACTCTGTCGTGTAAACTAACACGACGGCAATGCTCACAGCCATCACACGCGCCGTCAGCCCAGCCATCGTCCATTGCGAACTTTCTTTCATCGGCCGCCAGCCCATCGACCTGGCTGCCGCCCAGAACCAGCACCACGCTTACGAGAAGCTGCTCGGCAAATTGGGCGCCCGCGTCATTTCTCTTCCCGCCGAGCCCGATCTTCCCGACTCCATGTTCGTCGAAGATCCGGCCATCGTTCTCGATGAATTGGCGGTGATCCTGCCGCTTGGCACGGAAACACGCCGCCGCGAGGCCCCATCGATTGCTCAAGCGCTCGCCAGGTTTCGAAGGCTCGAAGCCGTTTCTCTTCCTGGCACTCTCGAAGGCGGCGACGTCCTCCGCATCGGCCGAAAAATTTTCGTCGGCCTCACCCGGCGCAGCAACGCCGAAGGCATCCGCCAGCTGGCCGCCATTCTTGCGCCCCACGGCTATGAAGTCATGGCCGTTCTCGTCACCGGCTGCCTGCACCTGAAATCCGCCGTCACGCCTCTCGGCCGCAACACGCTTCTCGCCAACCGTGCCTGGTTCGACGCCGCTCCGTTCGCCGGCCTGGAATGGATCGACGTCGATCCCGCCGAACCGCATGCCGCCAACGCCCTGGCCCTGGCCGGAACGGTCATTTTCCCTGCGTCGTTCCCGCGTACCAGCACCCGCATCGCGGCGCGCGCCTTCCACGTCACTCCCCTCGACATCTCGCAACTCCAAAAAGCTGAATCCGGCCTCACCTGTTCCAGTCTCCTCTTCGCAGACATAAATCTGGCCGATTCATGAATCAACAATAAGCTCCCTCGATTCCCCCCATTTGCGCGCACCGCACGCGGTCTTGGCCCTTCCCGTACCCTGCCTGGCCCGCCCGAAAAATTGACTTGACTGCAAAGGTGTGTGTGCTATCCTGATTCGGTAATGATCTCCATCGCCACCAAGCGAATTACGTCCAAGTCGTCCATGTCGACCACCTCGACTACGACTAAGACGACTATTTCCGCTTCCGGCGCGTGGAGAAACAGCTAGCAAACTAGCAAAAAGTTTCCAACCCACCGCCAGAAGCGAACCTGGCGGTGGGTTTCTTCTTTTAAGCCCCCCTCCAGAGACGCTCCAGCGGTTGCAATCGCAAGGGAAAACCAGGAGCGCAGGTCATGAGCCTCGAAAACGTACAGGAAGAATCAGCACCGGAACCAAGCCACGCCGCGTTGCACGATCGAGTGCATTACGCCGGGGGGGTGAGCAAGCAACGCAGGAACGTTGTCGCCTTCAAGTTCGGCGGCAGCTCTCTCCTCGGTGCGGACCGCATGTTCCATGCCGCAGGCCTTGTTCGCGCCGCCACGCGGAAATCCAGCGTCACCGTGGTCGTCTCCGCCATGAAGGGCGTCACCGATCATCTCCTTTCCATCGCTCGCGCCCTTGCTGACGGCAAAGCCGCGCATGCCCGCCGCGAAGCCGAACTTGTCCTGCACCTTCACCTCGATGTGCTGCACGATCTGCGCCTCGCCGAGCACGATGACCTCCGCGTGCGCCGCGAGTTGCAACTCCTCGGACGCGACCTTCTTCACGAAGTTCCCGTTCACGGCAGCGTCGCCGCCGGCGCCGAGCTCTTCGACCGCCTCGCCTCCTTTGGCGAACGCTTCAGCGCCAGGCTCTTCGCCGCCGCCCTCGAAAAGTCTGCCGTCTCCGCCGTGCCCGTCACTTCCTCCGATTTCGTCCTGACCTGCGACACCTTCCGCGACGCGCAGCCGCATCTCGAGCAAACCAAACAACGCGGCCGCGACGTTCTTCTTCCGCTCCTCGAAGCCGGCGTCGTCCCTGTCGTTACCGGTTTCATCGGCGCGACGCCCGATGGCCGCATCACCACTCTCGGCCGCAACAGCTCCGATTTTTCCGGCGCCATCATCGCCCACGTCGTGGACGCCGACGAACTCGTCATTTGGACTGACGTCGACGGCATCTACACCGCCAATCCCAACGAATCCGCCGAAGCGCGCCTCCTCCACGAACTCAGCTACGACGAAGCCCGCGCCCTCGCCGCCAGCGGCGCTAAAGTTCTTCACGCTAAAGTGCTTCCTCTCGCCGCCGAAACCGCAATGGTCGTCTGGGTGCGCAACACCTTTAATCCGCAAGCCCGCGGTACGCGCATCGGCGCTCCGCGTTCGCTCCTGGATCCCGGTTCAGCGTCGCAGGATTCCCTTTCGGTTTTCTCGATTTCATCTCAACATGGCGGTGCGGCATGAGTTCCCCATCTCAAAACAACGGAGACCCAAACATGCAGGTGAAACGTCCGGAAAAAAAGTGGAAGGCGGGTGTCCTCGGCGCTACGGGAGTCGTCGGCCAGCGCCTCGTTCAAATGCTCGGCAATCATCCCTGGTTCGACCTCACGGAAGTCGCCGCCTCCGAGCGCTCTTCCGGCAAAACCTACGCCGAAGCCGTTCGCTGGCACCTCGACGCGCCGATCCCGCAATCCGCCCGCGGCCTTGTCGTCAAGGGTCTCGACCTTTCTCTCGACTGCGACTTCGTTTTCTCCGCGCTCGATTCTTCCGTCGCCGGTCCCGCCGAAGAGGATTTTGCTCGCGCCGGCTATCCGGTCGTCAGCAACTCAAAAAATCATCGAATGGATGCCGACGTCCCACTCCTCATTCCCGAAGTAAACGCCGCCCATCTCGACGCCATTCCCCGTCAGCAGAAGAATCGCGGCTACGACACCGGCTTCATCGTCACCAATCCCAATTGCTCCACCGCCGGCCTCGTCCTTGTCCTAAAACCGCTCGCCGACGCCTTCGGCCTCGAGAAAATCTTCGTCGTCACTCTGCAAGCAATTTCCGGTGCAGGCTATCCCGGCGTTCCCGCGATGGACATCCAGGGCAACGTCGTTCCTTTCATCAGCGGTGAAGAAGAAAAAATGGAAGCCGAGCCGCAAAAGCTCCTCGGCAAGTGGGATGGCTCGCGCTTCGTTGACGCCGGTCTCGGCATCAGCGCTCATTGCAATCGCGTGCCCGTCGTCGACGGCCACCTCGAATGCGTCTCCCTCGGCCTGAAAAAAATTGCCTCCCTTGAAGAAGTCCGCGAAGCCCTCCGCACTTTTGAAGTCGACGCCGAGCTGGCCTCGCTGCCCACTGCCCTCAAGAATCCCGTCCTCGTCCTCGACGAAGAAAATCGCCCCCAGCCCCGCCGCGACGCCAATGCCGGCAACGGCATGGCCGCCGTAGTCGGCCGCGTCCGCGAATGCCCGCTGCTCGATGTCAAACTGACGCTGCTCTCGCACAATTTAGTCCGCGGCGCCGCCGGCGCCGCCCTGCTCAATGCCGAACTCCTAGCCGCCCGCGGCTTCCTCAAGCACCGCCGCGCCGCAGTGCAGGATCAACACGTCGCCGAACCCGTCTCCCGCTAACATGTAGCGCCGGCATCCTGCCGGCGATTTTCTTCTCCCTGCGGGGCAGCACCACCGCTGCGCCCTTCCTCCCACCATCGATCGACTTCGCGCCGGTACGCGTACACCGTTGCACCCTTCGCGTGTTGATGACGGAGAACGGGAAGCCCTTCCACCCGTTCCCATCTCTGGACGCAGCGAACCGAGCGCCGCAAGTACGCAGCAATCTCTTTCCAGCTATCCAGCCGCTTGCCAGCGTTTAGTTTGTTTCTCTCGCGCTCGTCTAGTGCGTCGTGCGGGACTCGGACCTCTTCCTTCGATGGAATAGGGATCATTGCCCGTCCTCCTCCGCTCGCGTCCTCTCCAAAGAAAGAGG
>Ga0307479_10003644_pt1 | contig 14042 bp, 14 predicted proteins | sample atmos_gasesECM4C_FD_203743 | JGI IMG/M metagenome (GOLD analysis project Ga0307479, IMG submission 203743) | Hardwood forest soil microbial communities from Morgan-Monroe State Forest, Indiana, United States - atmos_gasesECM4C_515 | ecosystem: Environmental > Terrestrial > Soil > Temperate...
CCCACGAAAGACTGGTCCGAGAGCTGCAGGCCGCGCAGCAGGTCCAGGCGCTCACCGATCCGCGCATCGGCGGGAACTCCCTGGGCACCATCACCGTGCCCGCGATGCCCGGCGCTGACGCCGGGGCCATCGAGAAAGAGCTGCTCGGCCTGCTCGACGCGCTCGCCGCGACCGGACCCCGCGAGGACGAACTGGCCCGCGCCCAGGCCGCCGCCAGCCGGGAGCTGCTGGCCGTCGTGTCTGACAGCCAGGGCCGCGCCTTCACCCTCGCCTACTCCGCCGCCGCGTTCGGCGACCCGGAACTGATCAACACCGCCCCGGACCGCATCGCCGCGATCACCCCCGGCCAGGTCCAGCAGGCCGCAGCCAGATGGCTGCGGCCGGACTGCGCCGCCATCGTCACCACCCGCCCCGCCCTGCCCGCCAGCGGGCCGTCTACCGAGGAGTAACCCTGATGTCAGCAACCGCTCTCCGCCCGCGCCCGGCGATCGAGCCGCCGGCGCGGTGGCGGTTCCCCGTCCCGGACCGGCACCGGCTGGACAACGGCGTCACCGTCTTCCTGCATCACCTGCCCGGCCAGCACGTGGCCACCGTGATCTGCCACCTGGGCATCCCCGCCGACGCCGAACCCGAAGGCTGCGAGGGCATCGCCGCTGTCATGGCCGCATCCCTGTTCGCGGGCACCCAGGGGATCACCGCCCGCCGGTTCGAGCTGGAAGCCGCCGCCGCCGGCATCACCTGGAAAGCCGGTGCCGGCTGGACCGGCCCGGCCATCACGATGGAACTGCCCGCAGCCCACCTCGCCGACGCGCTGGACCTGCTGCGGCTGGCGCTGGCCGAGCCCGCGTTCCAGCCAGCCGAGGTCACCGCCCAGATCCAGCTCACCGCCGCTCGCCTGACCCAGGCCGCCGCCAGCCCCCAGGCCCGGGTGAAGCAGGAACTGCCCGCCGCGATCTACGGGACCGGCGGCCGGGCCGGGCGGCCCGCCGAAGGCACCCCCGCCACCGTCGCCCGGCTCGCCCCCGAAGACATCGCCGGCTTCTGCTGGGAGCAGGTACGGCCCGCAGCGGCCACCATCGTCATCGCCGGGGACCTTGACGGCCTGGACGCCGCCGCCCTGGCCAGCGAGGCGCTTGCGGGCTGGACGGACAACCGGCCCGCCAGCCGCCAGCCCCCGGCACCCGAGCCGCTGCCCCGCATGCACCCCGCAGCGGTTCTGGTGAACCAGCCCGGCGCAGTGCAGACCCAGCTCCTGCTCGCCGCACCCGTCCCCGGCCGCGGCCTCCCGGGCTGGCACGAGCTGCAGGTTGCCGCGCACATCCTCGGCGCCCCGATCACCGGGCACCTGGACGCGCGGCTGCGCGAGGATGCCGGGCACAGCTACGGGCTCCGCGCCGGGCTGACCGAGCTGGTGCCCGGCACCGGGCTGCTGCTGGCCGGCGGTGCCGTCGCGGCCGGGGCCACCATCAGCGCACTCACCGACATCATGGACATCCTCACCATCCCGCTCCGCGACCCCTTCGATCCCGGCGAGCACGGCGCCGCTGTCGAGGCGGTGACGCGGATGATGCCGCTGGACTACGAAACCCCGGCACAAGTCGCCAGCACCACCGCCGGCCTGGCGGCGTGCGGACTGCCCGCCGATTTCCCCGATATCGTGCTCGACGACATCGCCGTCCTGACCTACCAGCACGTCACGGGCGCGTACCGCAGCTACTTCAGCCCGGACCGGCTCGTCCTGATCGCCGCCGGCGACGCCGCCGCCCTCGCCGGCCCGCTCCAGGAGCTGGCCGGTGACACCCCGCTCCAGATCACCGCCTCGTGACCGCCGACGGCACACCCAGCCCCAGCGCGGCCCGTACGGGCAATGAGCGGCCCCGTTGACCGGGAATCCTCCGACCGATGCTCGCGGTGGCGCAAGACCGCGCTCCGCGAGCTAGGCCGCAGCTACCGCAACGACTACCGGTCGTTCTACGCCTCGCTGCGTGCTGACGGGTACACCAGAGAGCAGGCCAGGGGCCGCGCCCGGACCAGGCTCGGCCGGAAGTACCCCGGCACGTACGCGCGCCTGTACGCAGCCGCCAAGCGCAACGACCGCCAGGCGGGCTAAGCGCCTGCGCACAACCCGGCCTGCCCATGGCCGCCGGACTATACCTGGTCGGCGGATCCCCGGTGCACCGCGCTTCCCGGAGCCGCGACTGCCGCCCCGGCCATTGCCTGACCTGAAGGAGGATCCGTGACCCAGACCGCGGCCACCGCGGACCCCGGCGCCGGCGGGACCGGCAGCGGCAGCGGCAGCGGCACGCGGCGGCGGGAGGACCAGCCGGCCAGCCCTGGCCTGCCCGGGTTCAGCGCCCTGGAGGCGCTGATCATCGAGCTGGCCTGGGCGGCCGGAGGCGACCTGGATATCAGCGAGATCTGCGACCGCGTCGGCCAGCACCGGATCGCCGCGCGCAGCACGGTCGAAAGGGTCGTCCGAACCCTGGTCCGCAAGGGGCACCTGGAGCGGTCCGGCTGCGACGGCACCTGGCGGTACCGGGCGGCGCGGACCATGGCCGCGCACCTGGGCCAGCTCATCGGCGGCCTGCTGGCGCGCAGCCCGGACCAGGCCCGCACCCTGGCCCTGGCCGGGATCACCCCGTCGGCCGCCGCCAGCCGGCCGGCGCATCAGGGCGTGCGGGTAGCCGTCTGCTATGACGGCTGCTGGTACCAGCACGCGGCCCGCTACCTGGCCCATGAGCGCGGCGGCGCGCTCAGCGTGGCCGGGCTGCATGATGCGATCCGCTGGCATGCGGCCGGAGTATTCGGCTGCCCCGTGCAGCAGGTGACGATCAGCCAGGCGCACTATGTAGCGGGCCAGAGCCTGCACTCCTCCTGGTGCGACAGCCAGCTGGCTGATCACGGCGTCATCTACCACCCGGTACCGGTCACCGCTGCTAAAGGCGAGGTCGGCGCCGACGTCGAGCTGGCGCTGACCTGCTACCAGCTCGCCTGCGAGACCAGCCCGGACATGGTCGTGCTGCTGGCCGGGGACGGGGACTTCGCGCCGCTGGCGGCCCGGCTGGCCGGGCGCGGGCTGCAAGTTGTGGTCCCGGTCGCCAACTTCTCCTACCCCCGGCCCGGCGACGGGGCGACCGTGACCATCGCGACCTCGGCATGGCTGACCCGCCGCGCGACCGGCACTCCCGAGCTGGCCGCGCTGCTAGCCGCCGCAGACAGCGAGGACTACCCGCCGTTCCTCGCGCGCCCGTTCCCCCGCGCCCGGGCACCGCGGCCCAGCAAGCCGGGATCGCGCTACGGCACGGTTACCGCATGGGCGCCAGGCAGCTCCTATGGGTTCATCACCGATGACGACGGCCTGACCTGGTTCGCCCCCAGCGTGCACACACCCGGCCGCGCCCGGCTGAAGCCCGGCTGCCGGGTGACCTTCGACGGCAACCCCGACCCCCCACCAGGCAAGACCTGCCCGCCGGCCCGCGCGATCGTGCCCGTGCACCAGGCCGAGCCGGTCACCGTCAGCGTCGCAGCAGATCACGACGACCTGAACGCCGGTGAGCTGGTCCCGGACCACGACAGGAGCCTGACCTCATGACCCAGCTGGCCCGCAGGTCGTACCACCTCGCGATATTCATCCGCGAATCGGCCGGCCGTCGGGTGAACAGGCCACACCACGAGAGCAGGCCCCCGTACTGGCACGCCGTCGCCCGGGTGGAGGCCGGGACCGAAGGGCTGCCCGGACAGCTACGACCCTGCCGGTGCCGCGGCGGGCACCCGGCGCCACCGGTCGCAGCGGCCTGGAGCGCACCGCTGCAGCCCTGCGGGGCTCCTCGCCGCATGCCGCCGGCTGACGGCACCTGCGCGGGGACAGCGAGATACCCGCACACCCGCCAGCAAGAGCGGAGGTGCCGCGATGGACATCGCCGTGCTGTCTGACGTGCTGTCAGCGCTCGTCCAGGGGGCCGGCGGGGAAGCCGGCCGGCGGGCGTGGACTGTCCTGGCGGGCATGACCGCGCGGATCTGCGGCCACGGGTCAGCCGAAGCCGCGGCGGTCGGCCAGGTCGCCGCTGCCGGACCCGATGATGCCGGGCTGGCGGACCTGCTCGCCCGGCGGGCAGCCGCCGACCCCCGGTTCGCTGCCGCGCTCGGCCCGTGGCTGTCGGCGGCGCACCTCCTGCTGACCGGGGACAGCACCACGGTGAACCAGGTCAGCGCTGCCGTGACCGGCCCGGTGATCCAGGCCCGCGACGTCCACGGCGTGATCACCATCAGCCCGCAGCCGGCACCTGTCAGGCTGCCGCGACCCCGGCAGCTGCCGGTGCCCCGGCTGTTCACTGACCGCACCGCCGAGACCAGCGCGCTGGTCTCGGCTGGCGCGGGCCAGCGGTCCGGGCTGGCCCTGATCTGCGGAGCCGGCGGCATGGGCAAGACCGCGCTGGCCGCGCATACCCTGGACGGCATCGCGGACCGGTTCCCGGGCGGGCTGTTCTATGCATCTCTGGGCGCCAGCACCGCCGCCCCCGCCGACCCGGCCACGGTGCTGGCCGGATGGCTGCGCGCGGCCGGGATCCCCGCCCCGGTCATCCCGCACGGCGTGGACGAGGCAGCCGCGCTGTGGCGGTCGCTGACCGCTGACCGCCCGGCGGGCGTGCTCGCCGACGACGCAGCCTCAGCCAGCCAGGCCCACCCGCTGATGCCGGCCGCCGGGCTGATGGTGGTCACCAGCCGCCAGCGGCTGGCGCAGCTAGCCGCCGACGGCGCCCGGCTGATCCAGCTCGGCCCCCTCCCTCCCGCCGCAGCAGCCGAACTCGCCGGGAAAATCACCGGCCCCGCCATCCCCGGCCAGCTCACAGCCCTGGCCAGCGCCTGCGGGCACATCCCCCTGGCCATCACCGCCGCGGCCGGGCAGGCAGCCGCCCGCCCGAACCTGCCCCTGCACCACATCATCAGCGACCTCACCGCCCGCCGCCGGGCGCAACCCCCCGGCCCCGTATCCGCGGAGATCACCATGTCCCTGGACAGCTCCAGCCAGCAGCTCCCGCCCGAGACTGCCCGCGCCTACCGGCTGCTCGCCCTGTGCCCGGGCCCCGACCTGACCGTCCCGGCCGCCGCCGCCGTACTCGGCACCGACCCGGGCACCGCCGCCCGCCTGGCCGGAGACCTGGTCACCGCCAGCCTGCTCGACGAGCCGGCCCCGGGCAGGTTCCGGTACCACGACATCATCCGCGACCACGCCCGCGCCCAGGCCGCCGAAGAGGAAACCCAGGACGACCGGAACCAGGCCATCGCCCGCGCGATCGACTGCTACCTCCTGCAGTCCGCGCGCGCCGACCTGGCCATCACTCCGCACCGGCTGCGCCACGCCCCCGCCTACCACCGGGCACGCCTGCACGGGCCCTGGCCCGGCGGGCCGGACGCCGCCCTGGCCTGGCTGGAAGCCGAACGGCACAACCTGGCCGCCGCCCAGCAAGCCGCCGCGGACCTCGGCCTGCATACGATCGCGTGGCAATTCGCCGACACGCTGTGGGGCTGGCTCCTGCTCACCCGCGACCACGGCATCTGGGCACAGGTCTGCGAAACCGCGCTGGACTCCGCCACCGCCTGCGGCGACCCCCAGGCCCGCTACATGACCCGCATCCGCCTCGCCGCGCTCGACCGCGGCAACGGGCGCTACCAGACCGCCCGCACGCACGCCGGCGACGCCCTCGCCGCCGCCCAGGCCGCCGGCAACCAGGACGCCGCCGCGAGCAGCTGCGAGCACATCGGCCTCACCTGGCTCGACGACGGCGCCACCGCGACCGCGGCCACCTGGTTCGAACGGGGCCTCACCCTCTACGCCCACGCCGGCGGCAACCCCCGCGGCGAAGCCATCATGCGCCGCCACCTCGCCCGCGCCCGCACCCGCCTCGCCGACTACCCCGCCGCCGCCACCCACCTCCACACCGCGCTCGACACCTTCACCGGGCTCGGCGATGCCTACGGGCAGGCAGCCACCCTCGCCGACATCGCTGACCTGCACCTGGCCCAGGGCACCCCAGCGGACGCCGTCACCGCCATGGAGCAGGCTCTCCCCATCGCCGGACAAGCCGCCTCCCCCTTCCTCCTCGCCCGCACCTTCACGATCCTCGCCGACGCCCTCAGCCAGACCGGGAACACCGATCAGGCCCGCGACCGCCTCGCCCAGGCCACCCAGCTCCACGACCAGCTGCACCTGCCCGGCAGCCACCAGGCCCGCGCCCGCGCCCGAGAGCTGGCCGCACGTCTCCACATCCGCGAAGACCAGGAACCCGGATAGATGCCCGCCTCCGCCCCCCACCATGGGCCGGTCAGTCCTGACTGCCCCGTCGAGTGCCTGCTGACCGTACTGTCACTGACGAGCTTCAACCCGCTGGCCGGCGCCGACGACGCGCCGTCCGGGCCACCGCGCACAGTCGGTGAAGTGATCGACCTGTACAACCGCCGCCAGCTCCGCCACATCCGCGGCCTCGGGCCGCGCCGCCTCTCAGAAATCGAGGCCGCCCTCGCCTTTGCCGGGCTCGACCTCACCAGACACCAGCAGCGGCCCGCAGCCCCGCGACGGGAGAGCTGGTGACGGGAAGGACAGCGGCCGGGTGCGGTGCCGAGCGGCGGCGCTGGACTTCGGCGGCGCGTGCCCAGGCTTGGGCCATCTGGGTCAGTTGTCACTGTCGGCGCCTGGCTCCTCCTTTAAAGCTTCCGGTTAGAAGACTCTTCTTCACCCTTCCCAGGAAAGGAGCACGAATTGATCTCGCAGGCGACCTTTGACCAGCTTCAGAAGCTGGGAGAGGAAATCCAGCGTGACAAGAGCATTGTGAGCCAGCGAAGTGTTGATATCTGCTGGCACTGGTGGCGGGTAGGTCAAGCTCTTACCGCTGATCCTGACCTGTATGTCAGGGGCACCATGACGATTTCCGCGGAGACTAGCGTCAGGATATGCGAGGCGCTTGGCCTGTCTACGAGGCTGATGAAGCCCAAGGGCAGGCCCGGCGGCGAGGTGGCTGTGCGCCGGGCGATCAACACGTTTACTCGCTTCCCGGACGAGGAGGAGGCGAAAAAGGCTATCGAGAAAGCGGGAACGTATCACAATCTCTCGCTGGGCTCGGCTTACGGGTCACGTCTCGCCAAGTCCATGAGCGTCCCGGCGGCGCTCCTGGATCACATACGCGAGGAAACCGGGATAGATGACAAGAAAGCGCGGAGGTACATCGCCAAATATCTGCGAGACAACGAGATAAAGGAGGACATCGTGGCGTTTATCGAGCAGGAGGAGTCGCTCTAGCGCCTGTATCCCCCTGCTGGAAGCAGGCGGCCCGCTGTCAGCCCGACGCACGCGCCGGCGGGCTCCGCCACGGCGCGATCAGCGGGCGGCTGCCCGGACGTCCCCGCCAGGCGCCCGTCCGGACCGACGGGCCAGTTGGCCGCGTGCACACGAGCCGCCGTCTGGTTTGCCCTGTTCAGGGTTTCGGGGATCGCTTTACAGATCGATCACCTGATGGGGCAGAAACCGGTCGATCCGGCAGCGGGCCGCGGACGGCTCGGAGTGCGGCAGGCTCTCCTGTTGGCAACCGGGCTACCTGCCATCCGCGGCACCTCAAACCAGGACATCCCGCACCGCTCGACCGGGCACGTCAACGTCCCGGGTGCTCCCGGCGGGCAGCAAGGACGGGGATCGCGGCGATCATGCCCGGGGGCAGCTGATCCCAGTCCAGGCCGGCGGGCCGACGGGGCGGGCCACAGCGGATGACGTCACTGGTGGTGACGATCATGTCCACGCTGAAGTCGTGATCGGCGTGGGGGATGGGCGTATCGAGGACCTGGAGCGGGTGCACGGTGGTCACGATCACCGTGGCGGGGCCGATCAGCCCGGCCTCGGCCAGCAGGGCCACCTCAAGATCGGAGTACCCGGCACCCTTGCCCAGCCGAGTGCCGTCCCGGTTCACCGCCACGCTGCCGCACACCACCATGTCCACAGGGCGCATCTGCCTAGGACCGACCCTGCGGCCGGTTTTCGCGGCCCCCTCCCGGGACGCCGCCTCAGCGGGCGGGACCGGCAGGCTGTGCGGGTCGAGCTCATAAAAGGGCGGGTCCTCGGCAAGCCTCGGCACGGCCATATACAGCAGCTTCCCGGCGCGCAGCGCACGCTCCCGCACCGGCTGCTGCGCCCGGTCCGGCACCGCCTTGATCACCCGGGCGGCCTCCCATTCCGGCGTCCCGGACAGGAGCCTGGCCGCGGCCTCGGCCCCGGCGAAGGACGGGATGTAGCCGCAGACACCCGGCGCGGTGACGCGCTCGCGTTCGAGCAGGTCCCAGACCCGCTCGCGGATCCGCTGCTTGGCGTGACTGATGCTGTTACCTGCCAACGCCGCCTCCTAGCCGGCGGCCATCAGCGCCAGGAGCCGGTCACTGACCTCGCGGACCGCGCTGAGCCGCTGCCAGCGGCGGAGCCGGCGCGCGGCAGTGAATACTACCGTCAGGCCGCCTGCACCCCAGGTCACCTCGATCACGTCGATCGCCTTATGCAGGGCCGCAGCGGCTTCATCGGCCCGGGACTGGCCGATGAAGGCGAGAGCGAGGTTACCCAGGACGATAGCCTCGGCCTTGGAACGATCCTGGAGCTGCCGCGCGGGCCGCTTCCAGGACCGGCGCGGCGCGGGTCGCCGAGGAACAGGTAACACGAGCCGGCCAGCCTGCCGGGCTGGGCCAGGGAGAACAAGTCAATCGCCGGGTCATCCGGGCTGATATTCCCGAACTGCCGGTCGGCGGCGGCCAGGGCCTGCTCGCAGCTGCGCCGGTCACCGAGCATGGCGTGTGCCTCGGCGACGTGCAGGACGGCCAGACCGCCGATGACACTGCTCGCGCCGTCCGCCACCTCGGCGGTCCGCTGGCAGGCCGCCAGCCCGGCACGGGGGTCCTTGTGCCCGTAGAGCGCGACCATGCTGGTCCGCAGCAGGGCAAGCCCTTCCGCGGCCGGTCTCCCCGCTGGCCGGCGGCGGTGACAGCCTGATCGTAATAGGCCAGGGCGGTCGCCTGGTCGCGGCGCTGGGAGGCATCCCAGACGAGCTGGCCCATCAAGATCGCGGCTTCAGCTTCGGCAGCGCACAGATCGCGCCGCACATCTGAGCGTCGCGCGTGCCCGCGGAGAAAGCCGACCTGGCCCAGGCACTGCCCGGTCTCAGCGATCAGCGCGGCGGCCGGCGACCGCTCGTACTGCTCATCAAGGCGGCGGACCTGCTCGCGAAGGTGCGCTACCGTCACCAGATCGGCACCTGCCGGGTGGGCCAGGGCATAGCCGAGCCGTTCTTCTCCCTCAGTACCCGCAGTCCCCTCTGCCGCGCAATCGCCGTGCTGAGCGCCGTCCGCAGGCCCGCGGGTGCTCGCGAGGGTACCGTGAGCCGCCGACGGCCGGGCTGGTGCCCGCCTGGCCGTCCCACCAGCACGCGGCGAGGGGCCGCTGGCCGCGCCGCTTCCCGGTGGCGGGACCAGGGCGTAGGCGGCGAAAGTGTCACCGGTGCCGAACAGCCGGTCCAGGCCCGCGGCGACCCTGGGGGTCAGGGGCTTGCGCCCGTTAGCGGCGTTGGACAGGTAGCCCTTGCTGCATCCTGCCTCGCGGGCCGCTGCGGTCAAGGAGATGCCGCGCTCGGCCAGGAGGCGGCGCAGTTCGCCGCCGAAGTCAGTCATCGGTCAAGCCCTATCACGGGTGCCAGGAGCGTTTCCCTGTTTCCCGGGTGACGGCGGGGATACGGGAAACTCTTCCACGCTACCCCGCCCGCGCGGTTCACTTCCAGTGATCATGACGGTACGCGCAGGGGAAGGGACGGGATGGCCTCCCGGGACCAGGACGGTGCCGCCGCGCACCCAGCGGACGATGATCTTTTCGACGGCTGGGCAGAAGCCGGGGTCGATCCGACCAAGCCGAACATCGCCCGGGTGTATGACTACTGGCTCGGCGGCCGTCATAACCTCGTGGCTGACCGGGAGCTGGCCGAGGCGATGGCGACCCTGGACCCCTGGATACCGGCAGCGTGCAAGGCGAACCGGGCGTTCCTGGGCCGGGCGGTCCGGTTCCTGGCCGGGCAGGGCATCCGGCAGTTCCTCGACATCGGCTCGGGCATCCCCACTGCGGGCAACGTGCACGAGGTCGCCCAGTCCGCCGCGCCTGATGCCCGGGTGGTGTACCTCGACCGGGACCCCGTGGCCGTATCCATGGGCCGCAAGCTGCTCGCCGGCAATGACCGCGCCGACGTCGTCCAGGCCGATATCCGGGACCTGGACGTGATCCTGGGCGACCCCGCAGTCGGCAGGCTGATCGATTTCGGCGAGCCGGTCGCGATCATGCTGGTGGCGATCCTGCACTTCGTCCTCGACGCCGACGAGCCATACCAGCTCGTGCAGCGCCTGCGTGACACTGCGGCTCCCGGCAGCTACCTTGTCCTGTCCCACGCCACCAGCCAGGACAACGAGGCCCTGGCTGCCGCCGCCGAGCGGATCTACAACAGCCGCGCCGCCGACGGGCAGGCCCGGTCCCGGGAGCAGATCGCCGGGTTCTTCGGCAGCTGGGAACTAGCCGAGCCCGGACTGGTTTACTCACCCCAGTGGCGGCCTGGCTCGTCAGACTATGTGCCAGATCATCCCGAGAGATACTGGTTCCTCGCAGGAGTAGCCCGCAAGGAAGGCCCGTCGAGAATGTGACTCTTCTCGCCCGCGATGCTTGTGAAGTGCCGGAAACTTCTGCGGGGCATGGCTCTCGGTGACCTGGGCGGACGGGCACAACGCGCGGCAGTGCCCAGCAGGCCGCTGGCGGAGGTAGCACGAGACCGGTGCAGTGCTTTGGCGCTGCCGTCGTCATTAACCCAGTCAGGCGTCACGGGGGGCTGCCTGGAAATCGGGAATCCTTGACTAGGCTGGTTCTGGCAGCCGAGTCTTCCCCGATGCCGAGGCGGGAACCTTGCTGAACGAAGCCGACGTGGAGCGGGCCCTTGTCGTGATCGCCCATCCGGATGACGCCGAGTTCTGGGCGGCCGGGACCATCGCGCAGTGGACAGATGCCGGTACGGACCTCACGTACTGCGTGCTGACGGACGGGGAGAACGGCAGTCATGACCCGGGCATCACGGCCGAGCAGATCCCGGCTGTCCGCCGGGAGGAACAGCGCAAGGCCGCCGGGCTGCTGAAGGTCGGCGATGTCCGGTTCATGGGCCTGAACGAGGGCCTGATCGACCCTGCCAGCCGGGAACTGCACGAACGGCTGGTGCGGCTGATCCGCGAGGTCCGCCCGCAGCGGGTCATGACGTGGAGCCCTGAATGGAACTGGGAGCGCTTCCGCAGCTGTCACCCTGACCATCTGGCTACCGGGGAAGCCACGCTGCGGGCCGTCTACCCGGACGCCGGAAACCGCCTGGCGCTGCGGTCGCTGTATGAGGATGAGGGCCTAGACGGCTGGACTGTGAGGGAAGCGTGGCTGCTGAACAGCCCGCGCGTGAATAGGTGTGTGGATATCACGGGTACATTCGCTCGCAAGGCGGCAGCGGTCGCTGCCCATCGCAGCCAGGTCATCGGCAGGCGTGATCTCGCCGGGGACCTACTTGCGCGGGCCGCCGCCGTGGCGGCAGAAGGCGCATTGCCTGACGGGCGGCTCGCGGAAGCATTCCTGGTCGTCAGCACGGGCTAGGCCACCCCTGGTGCGGCGGGCCGGCGCCGGGCAGCGAGGAACTCGCGGGCCTGGTCGGTGAAGGTGCCGGCTGAGCTAGAACGGGCCGGCCGGATGCTGGCCACGAGCGCGGCGATGTCGTCCTGGACGTGACGGGATTGCAGGTCCCACGCGTCGGCGATGATCAGCTCGCCGATGGCCGCTGCCTGGTCGATGTCACCTGCCTGGACACAGGTGCTTGCCAGTATGGCGTTGCGCTGCGCCCTGGTACGGCCATGCCCGGCCCGGCATAGCTCGATTGAGCGCTCGGCTGTCTGCCGGGCGTGGCCTGGCTGGGTGAGCCCAGCCGCGGCCAGGTCGCGGTGGGCCCTGGCGGTATGCCCGAGCAGGCCGCCTTCGTCGAAGTCCAGCCAGGCAGGGTCTCCGTCGTCTGCGGTTGCGCGGGCCAGCGCCCGTTCGGCGTCATCGAGGGCCTGTCCGCTGCGGGCAGCGTCGCCGGCGCCTGCGTGTGCCATGGCCTCCATGGCGGCCAGCATCGCTGACGCCCGCGGGGTGGCCTCCGGGCCGGCGCCCGCGCGGGCGGCTCGGGCGAGATCAACGCTGAGGCTGACCTGGCCGACGTGGAGGGCCTGGTGACTCAGTGCGCATATGATGCGGGCGCCGAGCAGGCGGGATCCGGCGGCATGCGCTATCCGCAGGGCATGAATGAAGTACAGCCGCGCGAGCCGGTGGTCGCCCGCGTCGTAGGCAAACCAGCCACTGTCCAGTTCGGTCTCGGCGGTGGCCGCCAGGAGCGCGTTCCCCATCGTTTCGCCGTACGAGCCATTCAGCAGGGGCGCGATCTCGCTGCGCAGGTGCGCGGCGGCCAGCGGGAAGGCCACCCCGCCGCCGTGCGCGTTATCGAGGTCTTTAAGCCACGCGCGCACCGCCCGCACCCGCCTGACGTCATGCCCGGAGACCTCTGCGCCTCCCGCCGCGCTTGCCGCAGTGCCATCAGGCAGCGCGGTTAGCCAGCTCAAGATGACGCCCGCCACGTCGGTCGCGGCCCCTGCCGGGGTACCGCCCGTGTCAAGGTCATGACCCCACAGCCTGCTCGCGTCGAGCTTTGCGGCGGCTGTTGTCGCTGCCCACGCGGGCGGCGGCGATTCCTGGCGCGCGCCAGCCCGCTGCCCCCCATTCCGGAGCGGCCGGCCATACCGGGACGTGCCGGCCGGCTTTGATTGACCGTCCTCCGGATGACTTGTCTCTGCTGTCGGCGAGCGGGCACCTGGTACGGCGTTCAGGGTGTGCACAGCGAACGTGCCGCCGGTGCCGAACAGCCGGTCCAGACCCGCCGCCACCCTGGGGGTAAGAGCCTTGCGTCCTTGGGCCACGTTGGACAGGTAGCCCTTGCTGCACCCGGCCTGGCGGGCGGCGCTGGTCAAGGACATCTCATGCGCGGCCAGGTGCCGGCGCAGTTCATCACCCAGGTCCGTCATCGCTCATGCCTATCGCACGCTCTCGGGAGGCGTTTCCCTGTTTCCCTGCGGTGACCGGGATACGGGAAACTCTTCCACGGTACCGGCCCATGCGGTTGACTGCCAGTGATCGTGTCAACACGCGCTGGGAAAGGACGGCATGGCCTCCCGCGACCGGGACTGTATCGGCGTAACCGCAGCTGACGGTGCCCGGTGCCGAGCGTATGCCCGCCGACTGCCAGGCCGCCGGACCAGCCCGCTAGTTCAGGCGCCGACGCGGGAGACCTTCTTCCCGCCGTGGCTAGGCGTCCGCGCTGGCCTGGACGGCGGCGGTGAACGCGTGCCAGCAGTCGCTGCTGAAGGACAGTACCGGCCCGGCGGGGTCCTTGCTGTCGCGGACCTGGACCGAGCTGGCGCCGGACTGGCGTGCCTCGACGCAGTTGCCTCCGTTGGGGTCGGAGTGGCTGCTCTTGGCCCAGTCGGGGGTGAGGGGCATCAGGATCTCTCCTTCTACAGAAGCCTCATCGCTTCGCCGATGAGGGAACGGGATTCAGCCGGGCTCAGTGAGGCGGCCTGGAGGTGATTGAAGATCACGGTGTACTGCCCGATGACGGAGGGGTCGTCTTCGATCAGGGTACCCACGGGGCGGTCGGTCGAAGCGGTGACCGGGAATGCCTCTTCCCTGGGGTCGAACAGGCTGAAGCTGCCGTAGGCGGCCATGTGGGCGCCGGCGGAGAACGGCAGCACCTGCAGCGTGGCCGTGGTGCTCGTGGCTATCTCGCCGAGCCGGGCGAGCTGGGCGCGCATCACGTCCCGGCCGCCCACCGCGCGGCGGATGACCGACTCGTCCAGGACGGCCCATATCTGCGGCGGCGGCGGGCTGGCGCGGTCCAGGATCTCCTGCCGCCGCATCCGGATGGTGA
>Ga0307479_10003645_pt1 | contig 14041 bp, 12 predicted proteins | sample atmos_gasesECM4C_FD_203743 | JGI IMG/M metagenome (GOLD analysis project Ga0307479, IMG submission 203743) | Hardwood forest soil microbial communities from Morgan-Monroe State Forest, Indiana, United States - atmos_gasesECM4C_515 | ecosystem: Environmental > Terrestrial > Soil > Temperate...
CCGCAATCGCCTCGCCTATTTTGCGGATTCCAGCCATCAACCGCGCGCTGTGGCCCACAGTCACCGTGATCCCGTACTTCTGTTGCAGGGCCGCGATTTCCAATCCATCTTCGAGCGTGCTTGCGACCGGTTTCTCGGTGTACACGTGCTTCCCACTCTTTGCCACCTCGCGCGCCATTGGCAAATGTTGTTCGTTGGGCACCGTAAGAATCACGCCTTGAATTTCCGGATCGGCGAGTATCGCTTGCATACTCGCGGCCGCCGGCACGCCCAGTTCCTCCTGAAAAGCCGTCCGTTTCTCTTCCGAACGGCTGTATCCCGCAACAATCTCAAGCAAATTTGATTTCTTCGACGCCCTGGTGAGCACCTTGGCCCACCGCCCCAACCCTACAATTCCTGCTTTTACCGGCTTGTCACTCATTGCCGCCCCTTCGAAAAATTAGCCGCTCAGAAACGACGAACAATTTCTTGCAAACTCGCAAATCTGATAGTACCGTATTACGGGATGATGCAACAGTCAAGCCATTTACCTGCCGCGCCCCTATCCTTTATCGAGCGATCCGCCGCCCCGCTGCGCCGCCAGGTTCTCGACGAATTGCGGCAATCCATCATCGCCGGGCGCCTCGCGCCGGGCTCGCGTTTGATTGAACGCGAGTTAATCGCCATGATGGGCGTCTCGCGTACGGTAATTCGCGAAGCTCTTCGCCAGATGGAATCGGAAGGCCTGGTCGCCAACATTCCCAACAAAGGCCCGGTAGTTCGTGAATTGACACTCGCCGAAGCCAAAGATCTTTATTCCATTCGCGCGGTGCTGGAAGGATTGGCCGCACGTCTTTTCACCGAGAATGCCAGCCCCGCACAGAAGAAGCTTCTTGAGCAAGCCCTGAAAGCCACCGCGCAATCCTATGAAAATGGTGATCCGCCCACCATTCTTGAAGCGAAAAATCGCTTCTACGAGGTTCTGTTTCAGGGCGCCGGCAGCGAGACGCTCTCCTCCATGATTGGCACGCTGCACGTGCGCATCTGGCGATGGCGTGCTCTAGGCCTGGGACATCCGCGACGCTCTGAAAAGCGTTGGAAAGAAAGCGTTCGCGGGTTGCGAGCGATGCTTGCCGCCATCGCCAAAGGCGATGCCTCGTTGGCCGAGACTCTTCTGCGCGATGAAGTGACTAAAGCGGCTGCCGAAGTCATGCGCTTATTAATCAAAGAACACGCTGGCAGGACTAAATTAGGTTAACTACGCGCAAGTCTGCGGTAGGAGGAAAAACAACTTCATGCCCACTGATTTCATCGTGCACGACAAAGCCGACACTGTTGGCGTCATAGTTGTCGAGGACGTCCAGCCCGGCAAAGAAGTCACCGGTTGGATCATGGAAACCGACGAGACCATCCGCTTCAAGTCTCTCGATGCCGTGCCCCTCGGCCACAAGATTGCCCTCCGTGACCTCAAAGTTGGCGACACCGTCCTGAAGTATGGACATGATGTTGGCCGCATCGTCGCGGACGTTGGGCAAGGCCGCCATGTTCACGTACACAATTTGAAGACCAAGAGGTGGTAAACGTGGCGCAGTATTCATTTTTCGGTTATCGGCGTGAGAACGGACGAGTTGGCATACGCAATCATGTGATCATTCTTCCGCTTGACGATTTGTCCAACGCTAGCGCTGAGGCCGTCGCAAATAACATCAAAGGGACTCTCGCGCTTCCTCACGCCTACGGACGTTTGCAGTTCGGCGAAGACCTGGAGCTGCATTTCCGCACGCTGATCGGCACCGGCAGCAATCCAAATGTTGCAGCTTGCGTAGTCATCGGCATCGAGCCCAGTTGGACCGGCCGAGTCGTCGAAGGAGTCGCCAAAACTGGCAAACCGGTAGTGGGCTTCTCTATCGAAGGCCACGGCGATATCAACACCATTGCCGCGGCTTCGCGCAAAGCGCAGGAATTTGTGCAGTGGGCCTCCGAAAAGCAACGCGAGTCTTGCTCCATCAACGAACTTTTCGTTTCGACCAAGTGCGGTGAAAGCGACACCACCTCCGGACTCGCCTCCTGCCCCACCGTGGGGAATCTCATCGACAAACTCGATCCACTCGGTGCCACCACCTGCTTTGGCGAGACTTCCGAACTCACCGGAGCGGAAATCGTGTGCGCCAGCCGCGCCGCTACTCCCGAGGTGAAAGAACGTTTCATGCAGGTATTTAATGCTTATCAAGAAGTTATCGACCGCCACAAAACCAGCGACCTTTCCGAATCTCAACCGACAAAGGGAAATATCGCTGGAGGCTTGACTACCATCGAAGAGAAAGCCTTTGGCAACTTGCAGAAAATCGGTCGAAAAACAAAATTCATTGACGTCCTAAAACCCGCCGAATCCCCTGCCAGGGGTCCCGGCCTGTATTACATGGATACTTCTTCTGCCGCGGCGGAGTGCGTCACGCTACAAGCGGCCGCGGGATTTGTTGTCCACCTCTTCCCCACCGGCCAAGGAAACGTGATCGGCAATCCCATCGAGCCGGTCATTAAACTCACCGCCAATCCCAAGACAGCGCGCACCATGGCCGAACACATCGATCTCGACGTCTCTGGCATACTACGTCGCGAGATGTCTCTCGACGAAGCTGGCGATCGCCTGATCGACATTATGATCAGAACTTGCAACGGCCGTCTGACCTGCGCCGAAGCTTTGGGCCACCGCGAATTCGTGATGACCAAGCTGTATCAGAGCGCCTGATTTCTCCGAAACTTTCGGCGACAACTTTCGTATTCATGAGGGGAACAAAATAGATGAAATACTGCCGTTTCACTTACAAGGGTAGCGTGCGGTACGGTCTGGTTGACTCGTCCGGGGGCGTCGAGCACATCACGCACTTATTGTCGACCCCACCGGAACAAGTCGGCAAATTGAAATCCGTGCCTACCGAGCAGATTGAGCCACTGCCTTTCTTGCATGCTTCGCTCCTCACCCCCGTGCAACCCTCCAAAATCGTTTGCGTCGGCCGCAACTATCGTGGCCACGCTGCCGAGATGGGCTCCGAAGTCCCCAAAGAACCGTTACTTTTTTTTAAGCCGCCCTCTTCCCTCTTAGATCCCGGCCACGACATTCGCCGCCCATCCATTTCTGAGCGCGTCGACCACGAAGGCGAGCTTGGCGTGGTTATCGCCAAGCGCTGTTACAAATTACCGCCCAATGAAGACGTGCATGCTTACATCCTTGGTTACACCGCGGTAAACGACGTAAGTGCCCGCGATTTTCAAAAAAAAGATAATCAGTGGGCTCGCGCCAAAGGCTTCGACACATTTTGTCCCGTCGGTCCGCTGGTCACAGATGAACTCGATCCGTGGAAAGGTGTGGCCGTCGGCACTCGCGTAAACGGACAGGTTCGCCAGCAGGGCAACACGCGTGACCTCGTATTTCCGCTCGACGTCCTCATTCACTACATCTCAAACATCATGACCCTTATGCCGGGCGATTTACTCTGCACCGGCACCCCCGAAGGCGTCGGCCCCCTGGTCCCCGGAGATGTGGTAGAAATTTCCGTCGAAGGCGTAGGAACGCTGCGCAATCCCGTCGTAAGCGACTAGGCCTTCGGCAGCACCATGCCGCAAAACCAATCCTTTATCAAATTTACAAATTATATTCACGCGCGGGTGCCCCAGGTTCGCAGTTGAGTTATGAACCAGGGTCTTGCTGTTTGCATTTTTGACGTTGCAAACTTACGGTACACCTCGATATACCGCGGTTTGCAATCCATAAATGTATTTGCTTCGTCCACGACGGAACCCACGCCGTACTACTTCGCCGGTTCTCCCTGAATCGTAGTCTGGAAACTTATCGTCATTAGCCATTGTCCATTTCGCTTCAGCCATACCCGCGTAACGTGCACTGGCTTCCCGTGATACGGCTGATGCAGGCAAGTCATCACGATGCTATTTCCAAAATCAAACATCTGTGCGGAAACCAGCGGCGCTGGCGCCGACGGATATCCCGTTTGCTTCTGCAAATTCAACGTCGCGATGCGGTCTGCTTTAAACACCGGATGATCGCTGCTGGAACTAACGGTCACGAAGCTGTCATCCACGTGCGGCGACCACAGTGACGCGTCATGATTGGTCACCCCAGTTTCGAGCGCTTGCCACGCGGCGATCACCGCTTGCTCGGATTCGTTTTTGGGCTGGAACGGAACGGTCTTGCAAGGATTCTGGCACTCCGCAACCCCCGTGCCTGACGCGGATTGCGCCGTTTCCGCCTGCGACACTTCGTGATACACCAGCAATCGCCAATTCGCTCCGCGTTTAACCCACACGCGCAGCACGTGAATTTTTTCTCGCGCGCTCATGATCGCCACAACTTGGCCATAGTCGCGATGTTCTATTTTCGCAGCATTTTCATCTCCCATAAGCGAGGTGGGCACTGACTTAACCACCTCAGCGCGTGATATGGTTTTTCCTGCGGCGTTCGTCCACGTGAAGTCTGCGTCAAGAAACTTGCCCACCTCTTCGCTGTCCTGCTTCGCGGCAGACTGTACAAACGCGCGATCCGCCTGCGACGCCGCCGTATCTCCGCTCTCCCCCGCCACGCCCATGGCAGCCTTCGTTGCCCCAAACCCGTTCATCAAAACGGCAAACCAAGCGGCGAACAGGATACATAAGAACGCCAGACGTGAAGTGAGTCGTTTCATTTGCTGGAAAACCTCCCGGAATTTTATCTCCGCAACACGAAAAAAGGGCCGGCTTAATTTCTTCCGGCCCATTCCCAAATGCAAAACGATCTTAGAACGTGAGTTTCAAACCGAACTGGATCGCGCGAGCCCCGCCCGAACCCACCACTGGATTGACCGCCGCAACATCAGGCGTCGCACAACCGCACCCGAAGGGGCCGACCGAGGGATCGGCAGTTGCGCCAGCGCCAAAACCACTCGTTCCGCCCCACGGATTTGCAAAGTTCGGATGATTGGTGATGTTAAACATCTCCGCCCGGAACTGCACGCCAAACCTTTCTCTGAATTTCCAGTTCTTCGAAACGGACAAATCCAGGTTGTGGAAGCCCGTATCGCGAAAAATATTACGCCCAGAATTTCCAAACGTACCGAATGCCGGGGGAAGCAAAAACGACTTCCCATTAAAACTTGCGTAGCATCCACCGGTACCCCCGGCAATCGCTGCATTGAGGGATACCAGCGTGGCGGCATTTGTGTGCGCTAGGCACCCGTTCCAGAGCGCAGTGGACTGCGTGGCGGACAAAGGTGCCGTCCCGCCGCCCGGCGAGGAAATGGTGCATCCTCCCGCGCCCGGCCCGGTGCAGAGGGGAATGGAATGCGATCCTCCCGATTGGAAATCCGCGGTGTTACCAAAGAAATCCCAACGATCCGCGAATTCGCCCGTGCCGCTGAAATCGTTGCTTGAGTCATACGATTGCCACGGCTGCCCGGTCTGCAGCGTCAAGATGCCGTTGACCTGCCAGCCTTCCAGCAGTTGCCCCCACGTTTTGATATTCGGGAAGGAGTACGTCGCTGAAAGAGTGAAACGGTGCCTGATGTCAAAATCGCTGGCGCCGTATTCGCCGCTCGGATTGAAGCTGTTTTTCGGCAGGTACTGATTCCAGTTGTAGGACTGATCATCGAGGGCGTGAGCATACGTATAGCCAACGATAAGATCCAAACCATGATAATTGCGGCCGGTAAAGGTAGCCTGCAATCCATTGTAATTTGACCGATACAGGTTCGAATAGAAGTTGATGAACTCCAGGTACGGATACTTGGCATTGAATGGGCGCGTAACCTGATTCCCAACCGTGTAAGTGGAATTCAGCGCCGCTTGGTTAATGTCCTGGATGCCCGTCAACCTCGAACCATGATTGCCCACATAGGCAACGTCCAAAGACAGCCTGCCCGTAAAGGCATGCTGCATGCCTAATGTCCAGGTGGTGACGAAGGGAGTCTTGTAATTACGGTCAAACGCGAAGATATCGCACGGTCCGGCGTCTGTGACGCCGCCAACAGTCAGGCCGTCGCCGCAAGCGACTTGTTGCACCAGGTTGGAAGGATAGATTGTCGCGCCACCGACAGATGAGCCGTTCCAAGTGAGTTGCGATGGCTCCAGCGTGATACCCGACGCTACGATGTTCCCAATTCCTGGTGTCGACACACCGTTAACCTGAATCGCGGCTCCTGTCGGAACTACGTTGGCTCCCAACGTCACCGTGTTGTTTGTATCCTGCTGCGAGAGAAAGGTGCTCATGGATAGCAAATCATAGACGATACTCGCCCCGGCCCGAATCACTGTGGTTCCGTTACCGGTGACGTCCCAAGCGACGCCGACGCGTGGAGCAAAATTCGTGGCATCCTTCTTGTATAGTGAGCCGATATTTTTGCCTACTTGCTCAAGACCCACGGAAGGTTCAAAGTTTCCGAGCTGATTGTTGGCTTCCGACGGAACCCCCTGGAGTTCATAGCGCAGCCCCAGGTTGAGCGTCACCCGCTTGGAAATCCGCCAATCGTCTTGAAAGAATCCGGCAAACAGGTTTTGCGTCATGTGCCGGACAGGATTGCCCGCCAAAAGAGAGGCGCTGTTTGGAGTGCCCGCAAGAAAGCTTTCGAGCGGTGTTTCGCCCGCGAAGTCGAAGTTTTTCTGGAATCTTATGCGTCCTCGGCCTCCGCGATAAGTGCCCTGGTTGACTTTATCCACACGAAATTCCGCCCCGAATTTCAGCGCGTGCTTTCCACGCAAATTTGAAACCTGGTCCACAAAGTCATAGACGTTATCCGGCCCGACCAACTTGGGGAAATTATGAAAACCTCCCAGTTCGGTGAAACCGTCAATCCTGACGTTCGGCACACCTTGCAGAATGGGGTTGGTTATGCCGGTGTTGAGTGGATCCGCTGTGCTGGCATTGGCAGGCACAATGGTCAGAAGATATCGCGTATAGCCAACTCTCAAATCGTTTGACCATGTCGCGCTAGGAGTCCAGGCGTAGTGTCCCGCTGCCGCCTGCGCCCGCGAGTGAATATTTGTCCCGTACTGCGGGAGCAACTCCGGGGCATCTTCGGCAGAGATGGTGTCATTGCCAAAGAAATACGAACCGCTCAACGAATGGTGGTCATTCACGTGATAGTCCACTTTGCCGAGAGCATTCTTCGAGGAATCGCTATCCGGGAAACCCCCATTGACCTGCTTTATTGGGGAAGCGTTCGGTCCGTAAGCACCACCGGTACAGCCAGTATAGGGTGCAGCCACGTTGGCCGGGCATCCTACAAGAGCGAGGCTCTGGGAGCTGAACGGAATGCCCTGGGCCTGCAGCGCCGCCAACGCATCGGGAATGCTTATGGACGGATCGCCAACGGGAATCGTCGTGGGCGCGTTGACTTGGATGGAATTGCCCACCGTATATCTACGCGCTTCAAACGCACCAAAATAAAACAGTTTGTCTCTAATGATGCGCCCCCCGGCGCTCCCGCCAAACTGTTCTAGTTCCACCGGAGTCTTCGCCTGCAGAGTGCCGTCCGGATTGAAGTGATTAAAGAAATTGCGCGCATCAAAGGAATCGGAGCGGCCGAAGGCGTACCCTGATCCGTGAATATCATTCGTTCCGGACTTCAGCCCCACGCTCGTGATGGCCCCTGGCTTCCAACCGAATTCCGCCTTGGGATTCACTTGGGTGTTGAATTCCTGAATGGCGTCAATCGGCAGAATCGTCGCAGCATCGCCCGCAACGGCAGCCGCGTTCGTTACGCTAAAACCCATGAAAGCTTCATCGTTGCTCAATCCATCGACCAGGTAGCTGGTATCCTCGGGCCGCGCGCCATTCGTAGTCTGGGTCCATGGACCACCGCCCGGATACACCGTCGTGCCCGGCCGCAGTGTAAGCAGGTTCTGGTAATTTCGTCCGTTCAGAGGCAAATCGTTAATGATTTCATTGCTGAGCGTGCCGCCCAACGTCGTCGTCGTGGTGTCCAACAAGGGAACTTCCTCAGTCACCGTAACGACTTCGGTTTGCGATCCCGTCTGAAGCACCGCGTCGATTCGAGCTTCCTTACCGACTTCCAGCAGAATGTTCTGCCGCTCAAACACCTTAAAACCCTTGGACTCCACTCGGACCGTGTAAGTACCGGGCGTCAAGTCCGACGCCACATACTCCCCGGCTTGGTCGGTGGTCAAGGTTTTCGAAACTCCACGCGCCACGTCGATGACCGTCACCGTCGCTCCCACAACGTTTGCCCCGGATTGGTCAGTGACCGCGCCTAGGATCTCCCCGTTGTTGCCCTGGCCACGCAGTTGAATATCGCCCGCCAGCAAAGCCAAGAGCGCAAAGAGGGGTCGAATGCCTACCAAGGCGCGTATCGAGCGGAATCGCTTCATTCTTGCAGTATTCGAGATCATAAGAACATCACCCTCCTGAAACGGTATAGCGGCTATACCATTCAAACTCAGGGCATGTCAAGCAAATCCTTGATATTAAGGATTAAAAGAATCGATTTTACAAACGTTTGACTGATAGGGTTGGCATAGTGGTCAGACCACTGAGGTGGGTGGTGTTCCACAACTTTTTCCTCGGCTGCTGTTCGTTTTGGGGATTTTACTCTGGACGACGATTCGAGCCGTTAGGGCTTCTTGGGTGCCGTTGGTGCCGGAGTCGGCTGTTTAGCTGTTGGTGCTTGCGCTGGAGGTACTTGAGCGGGCGGTTGCGCTATAGGAGGTTGTCCACCCGACGCCGGGGTCGAGTTAGGACTTGTAGGCGGCACCCTTGGTGCCGGAGCCGGTTTTGCGGGTTGTGAAACTTTTTGCAGCACCGATCCGCCCTGCTCCACAGCGCGATCCGTTCTCAGCACTAATGCCATCGCGCATAGCATGAACATAACCGCGCACCACGTGGTGGCCTTGGACAGGACGTTCGCAGCTCCGCGCGGACCAAATGCGGTCTGACTACCAGCTCCGCCAAAAGCGCCTGCCAGATCAGCGGCTTTACCGCTTTGGAGCAATACCACTATGATCAGCACCATGCAGTTGATCACGAAGAAACCAGTCAGCAGCCACCCGGCATAGCGAAATCCGAGTACGATGATACCCACACCCACCAGCAGCGCTATCGTCCACTTCATCCAAGCAGGCATTCGATTTCCCTTGGTGCGCGGTTAGTTTTCCCTTCGCGCACAACCTCAACTATTTTAGCTATGGCCTTACCGGACTTATTTCGGCTTCGCGCCATTCTCATTCGCACCACTCACGATGGACGCGAAAGACTTAGGCTCCAGGCTCGCCCCACCAACCAGCGCACCGTCCAGCTCTTCCTGGGCCATCAGCCCCTGAATGTTATCCGGTTTGACGCTGCCCCCATAAAGGATCCTTAAGGCCACAGCATGTTCCGGTGAAAATCGCTTCGCTACACACTGGCGCAGGTAGCGGTGCGAGGCAGCCGCAATTTCAGGGGTAGCCGTGCGACCGGTACCGATGGCCCACACTGGCTCGTATGCCATCAGAATACGGGAGAATTCTTCAGCGGTCAACGCGCCCGGTCCATTGCTCAGTTGAGCTTCGCAGATACGCTCGGTGTGCCCAGCTTCGCGTTCGGCAAGCGTTTCTCCCACGCAGACAATAGGAGTAAGCCCGGCTGCCAGCGCCGCTTTAGTCTTCTTCGCCACCATCGCATCCGTCTCGCCAAAGATGTGCCGCCGCTCCGAGTGCCCGACGATGACGTAACGGCAGCCGGCTTCCCGGAGCATAACGGGGGAAACTTCTCCAGTAAACGCGCCTTCCTTTTCCCAATACAGGTTCTGACCGCCAATGCCAATTTTGCTGTTTTTCGCTGATTCCACGGCCGCGGAAATCGCTGTAAACGGAGGCGCCACCACGATGTCGCAGTAATCCGCATCCGCGACGAGTGGAGAAAACGCCGCAAAAAACGCGCGTGTGTCGGCAATGGTCTTGTACATTTTCCAATTGCCGGCGATCACGCGACGTCTCATCGAATTATCCTCGTGCCCATGGATGCTTTTTATTTCTCGGTAAGCGCTTCGACACCCGGAAGCTTGCGCCCACCAAGAAATTCCAGCGAAGCTCCGCCGCCAGTGGAAATATGCGAAATCTTCTCCGCTACCCCGGACTGGTGCACCGCGGCAACGGAGTCCCCGCCACCCACGATGGAAGTTGCCCCGCGATCCGTCGCACTGGCCACCGCTTCGGCGATCGCCAACGTGCCCTTTGCGAACGCCGGCATCTCAAAAACCCCCATCGGTCCATTCCACACGATTGTTTTCGCTTTGCCAATTTCCGCGCCGTACAATGCAATCGTCCGCGGGCCAATGTCCAGTCCCATTTGATCGTCCGGAATGGCGCCCACATCCACCAACGTTGTCGATGAGTCGGCCTTGAACTCCGCTGCTACCACGTTGTCGACCGGCAATAGAAATTTGAAATTCCGCCTACGCGCATCGTCCAGAATTTTTTTAGCCAAATCCAGTTTTTCGTTCTCCACCAGCGATTTTCCGATACGTTGCCCTTGCGCTTTTAGAAACGTGTAGGCCATCCCGCCGCCAATCAGCAGCACGTCCGCAATCTTCATCAAATTTTCAACCACTTCAATCTTGTCGCTCACTTTGGCGCCGCCAAGAATCGCCACGAAGGGCCGCTCCGGATTGCTGATGGCTTTACCAAGGTAGGCCAACTCTTTTTCCATCAGCAGCCCGGCCCCGGACTGCTTCACAAAATGCGTTATACCCACCACCGACGCATGTGCGCGGTGCGCCGAGCCAAACGCGTCACAAACGAACAAGCCATCGCATAGCGCCGCAAGCTGCTTCGAAAACCCCTGGTCGTTTTTCTCTTCCTCGGCATGGAAGCGCACATTTTCCAGCAGCAGCACCTCGCCGTCTTTGAGCGCTTTGCTCTTTGATTCGGCTTCCGCGCCAACGCAGTCGTCGGAAAATTCAATGCGCTTTCCCAATAACTCCCCGAGCTTCTTCGCGGCCGGCTTTAAGGAATATTTTTCATTGCGCGTGCCCTTGGGGCGCCCCAGGTGCGACGCCAAAACAAGTCGCGCGCCTCTCTCCATCGCCAGCCGCAAAGTGGGAAGCGTCTCTCGAATGCGAGTCTCGTCAGTAACCGCGCCGTCTTTCAGCGGCACGTTAAAATCAACCCGCAGAAACACGCGCTTCCCACGTAGATCAAGGTCCTTGATCGTTAGTTTGGCCATAATTTGAAATCCGCAGCGATAATTAAAATTTTGCGGCCATGAATTTAATCAGGTCGCGGCAGCGGCAGGAATAGCCCCATTCGTTGTCGTACCACGCCAGCACCTTCACGCAACGATCCCCTACTACTTTGGTGTATCCGGAATCCACAATGGACGAATTCGAATTGCCCTTGAAGTCGGCCGACACCAGTTCTTCTTCGGTGTAAGCAAGTATGCCTTTCATCGCGCCATTAGCCGCCGCTTTCAATGCCGCATTGACCGATTCCACCGTGGCTGGTTTGTCCACGAACACCGTCAGATCCACCACGCTCACGTTCGGTGTAGGCACGCGCATGGCGTAGCCGTCGAGCTTCCCTTTTAACTCCGGGATCACCAGATGCAACGCCTTGGCCGCCCCCGTCGAGCTGGGAATCATATTGATAGCCGCGGCGCGCGCCCGTCGCAGGTCCTTATGCGGCAAATCCAAAAGTTTCTGATCGTTTGTATAAGAATGAATCGTGGTCATCGTGCCGCTATGAATCCCAAATGTTTCCTGCAAAACTTTGGCGACCGGCGCCAGGCAATTCGTGGTGCAGGATGCGTTGGACACCACGTTGTGCTTCGCCGGGTCGTAGGTTTTGTCGTTGACGCCCAGAACAAACGTGGCGTCCGGACCGTCGGCCGGAGCTGAAATAATCACCTTCTTGACCGTGCCGCGCAGATGTTTCTTGGCGTCCGCGCCCTTGGCAAAAAGTCCCGTGGATTCCACCACGATGTCCGCGCCCACCGAAGACCAATCAATTTCCCCCGGGTCTTTCGTCTTGAAAACCTTAAAACTTTTCCCTTCCACACTAATCGTATCGTCTGTGTGCGTAACTTTATGGTGCAAGTTACCCAAAACGGAGTCGTACTTCAGCAAGTGCGCGAGCGTCATCGCGTCCGTCACATCATTAACCGCCACAAATTGAATGTCCTTGTCGTCCAAAGCCGTGCGCATGATGTTGCGCCCGATGCGCCCAAACCCGTTGATTCCAACTTTAATCGCCATTCTTCCTCCGTTGCGGGATAAACAAAATGCGGCCAGCTCTAAATGAAAATCAGCCGCGAGTAGAACAGCAAATGCTATGGGCAGGCTTCCTAAAAGTCAAACCCCGCAAATTAATCCCACAGTCGTTTTGGAACCAGGCCCCGCAAGTTCTTCCCTGTTTGCCAGTGATAATCCCTGTTCGCAACATCTATCCGAACGTCAATGAAGACGCTAAGAGATGGGGCTTGGCCGCCAAAAAACAGTACTGATGGTACGCGCTCTTGTCGTTGACATGTCATGGCGAAAAGCTCACTATCCCCGCAGACAAAAATTCAAGGTGTTTCGGCCCGTCTTCGATAAGCCACTGCCGGGAGCAGTTGCGTATATTGGCTTGTACTTTGCTACAGCGGAAAAACTGGAGGAGCAAAACATGCACCGCATCGCATTAGGTTTGATAGCTGCCTTGTTGATAGGGTCGGCGGCGATGGCCACAACGACCTGTCCCTCGGGAAATTACGGCCAATACGTAGCTCCGACCTCCATCACCTGCGCCACAAATTTTTTGCAGTTCAGCCAGTTTGGATTTCAAGCGGGAGGAACCTTCCCGCCGACTGCCGCCTCCATCGGCGTGATTCCCATCGACATCCCAGGCAACGAGGGTTTTCAATTTAACCCCGCATTCAGTGTGGTCAACGGCCAATCGGAGGACGCTACCGTAACATTTGAGGTCTCCGGACTCGCCGGTGCGCTTATTAGCGACCTCGGCATCAGCTTCAACGGATCTTTCCAGGGCAGCGGGTCAAGCAGCTTTACTGAAGAGTATTGTACGGACGGTTTCGGCCTGGGCACTTGCCATACTTTTTCAGTCACCAATCCACCCGAAATCCTTAACCAGGAGATTAGCATTACGCCGACGGCCCATCTGTTTATCAGTAAAGATTTCAATGTAACCGCGCCAGCAGGCGCAGGAAACCAGGCCAGCATATCGTCGGCCACCAACCAGTTCTCACAAGTTCCAGAGCCGAGTTACTTTGGCGTTTTGGTCTTTGTTTTCCCTGCTTTGATTTTCTTTTCTCGCCGCAAGTCCGCCGCTACCGCATAAACCTAATTCTCTGCTTGGGACGCCGGTGATTGCCGGGATAATAGGGGGACAGGAACGTGTGAAGAAATTGGCGCGGGCGGGTGGCGCTGAGATTAGGGGTTGCGATTGTGTGCGGTTGGTTTTGATTTTGGAGGGTGCCGCACCCTTCGGTTTTAAGGGTGCGGGTTTTGTCTGGTCCTCGAAATCCCTTCTTCCGCGTTCTTTCCTTGCTCTGAGTATAAGCGCCAAGAGGGGTGCCTCACTCTTTGTGATATTCGAATGGATGCGCAACCATTTAAGGAAAGTTTAATTGTCCGCATTAATTTCTCTTGTAGTTAAGCTATCTAACTAGTAAAATTCTCCATGGTCGCCGCAGCAACCCTCTCACCACACTCCTCCCCGAATCCCGTTCCTCCCACGCCGTCCCCCTCCAGCAGCCCCGGCCACGACTATCCAGCCGCAGCCTCGATCATCTTCAACCTCCACAGAACAATTCGCGCTTCTGCAACGCTCCATCGCTGCTGCAAAGACGACCTCAATGTTTTCAACAAAATACGGCCTCTTTTTTCAGGCTTTATTCGTGCGCGCCCTTTGTTCTCAACACTTTCCAAACTCTTTACCACTTTTCGCGCACGCCGTCCTTTCTTTTCAACACTTTCGGAACTCGTTCGTCAAAAACACCCGGGGTGGGGTACCTGTGATCTTTCAAGAGGTTGTACCCCCATCCTCAACGTAAGGACAAAAAATGAAGCCCGCCTCCACTAAACCAGCT
>Ga0307479_10003646_pt1 | contig 14041 bp, 16 predicted proteins | sample atmos_gasesECM4C_FD_203743 | JGI IMG/M metagenome (GOLD analysis project Ga0307479, IMG submission 203743) | Hardwood forest soil microbial communities from Morgan-Monroe State Forest, Indiana, United States - atmos_gasesECM4C_515 | ecosystem: Environmental > Terrestrial > Soil > Temperate...
GCTCGGCCACAATGTTGCTAGCAGCCCCTTGCTGATGGAGCTTTCGGGGACAGGAGCGTAGGTCCCGTAATGAGTTGTGCAGGCAGGAGGGTTTACGCAGTTGTTGAGGATATTGAGCGCTGCAGTCTGGTAGGCAGTGGAAGGCTCGGTTCCTTCGCCCGGCAGACCGATGGAGAATCTTTGCTTTTCGAAGGTGGTGAAAAAGAAAAGCCGGTCCTTCATAATTGGGCCGCCGAGTGAAAAGCCAAAGTTGTAGTTGCGATTGCGCCCCTTAACAGCAACAAAGGGCGATTTCGCGGCGAACGCTTCATTGCGGTGATAGTCATAGGCCGTACCGTGAAAGTCGTTGCCGCCGGACTTCAGCGCGAGGTCCACGTTGCCGCCTGCGCTTCTACCGTTCTCCGGAGCTGATTGGGTCTGCACAGAAAACTGGTCTATGGCATCGGTAGGCAAGATGATGCCGGCGATACCACTGACGCCACCCTGGTTGACGGATGGAATGTTCCACCACAAATCGTTGTTGTCCACGCCGTCCATCTGCCAGTTAACTTGGTCCCAGCGGGTCCCGTTCATGGATCCGCCCCCTCCTCCAAGCCCTCCGACGTTGTAGCCGCCAAATCCAGGAGACAGTGCAATCATCTGTGAAAAATCGCGGCCGTTCTGCGGGATAGTCTGCAAATCGTCGCCAGTTACGAGCGTGGTCTGAGTTTCGGTGGTGGTGTCCAACGTCAACGCAGAAGCGGATACTTCGACCTGCGTGACTGTACCCTGCGGCATTGAGAGTTTGGCTGTGACTGTATAGATTGCGCCTTGCGTGACCAGGATGTTGTCCACAGTAAGGACGGCAAACCCTTTGGCCGTCACAACGACATTGTAGGTGCCGACCGGCAAGTCCTGAAATACAAAGAGGCCGTCGCTGGTGGTCACGGTGCTGTGTTCGATTCCAGTAGCCTTCTCCGTGGCCTTGACGTCCGCGTTCGGAACGACCGCGCCCGACGGGTCGGTCACCGTGCCGTTGATGGCTCCGCGATAGGTCTGTGCATTTGCGGCGACGGCAAGCGATAAGACAAGTAGAGCTGCGATGACTAGGCGTTTCATATAGCGACACCCCCGTGTGCGAAATGAACAACTCAAGCGACCGGCCCGCGTCACCCGATATGGCCAGGGAGGCGATGGATCAAGTCCGATTCGCCAGCCAGGCTCCACCGGGCGGCATGCGCTGAAGGGATCGAGAACTGGCCACGCTCGCTAAGGACAAGCCCCCCGACGTGCTTACCCTGCGCCGGTTCAAGAACCCCGCATACCTGAAAAAGCCAACATGGCTGTTGGAAGGACTTTTAATCCCCCAGAGTGGTTACTGTCAAGCAGAATGAATTGCGGTCATGATTGAAAATTTTTATGCACACGATTGGTCGCGGAATGGGTGCGCGAGGGCGCAGGGAGATGAGCGGAAATTGGAAAATAGAAAACGCCAGGAGCGGGTCGAAAAGTGAAAAGTCCAAGAGTTAAAGGAAAAGAAAGAGAAAAGACAAAAGAAAAAAGTAAAACGACTTAACACAGAGAGCACAGAGGACCACAGAGCACAGAGGGAGAGAAAAGTGGCAACGGACTGAGCACGGCAAATCGCAGATTTGTGAGCCGCGGACGAGGCGCGAGGCAAAAGGCAGGGGCGTAAAAAGCAGCGGCGAAAAGGCCACTGCTACACTGTGCGGAGGGGGAAGCGACATGTCAACCTTTGGACTGATCGAATACAGAGACGCAAGTCCGCCGGTGCGCGCCATCTACGACGACATCATGGCCACCCGCAAGACCGACTGGATCAATAATTTCTGGAAGGCCATCGCGCACGATCCGGCGCTACTGAAACGCACGTGGGAAAGCATCAAGCAGATCATGGGGCAAGGAGCGCTGGACCCTCTGATCAAGGAACTGATTTATATCGCGGTGAGCGTGACGAATAATTGCACGTACTGCATCGCTTCGCACACGGCTTCAGCCTTCGGCAAAGGGATGACGGAGGCCATGTTCAAAGAACTACAGGCGGTGATCGGCATGGCCAACGAGACCAATAAATTAGTTACGGGATATCAGGTGGAAGTGGATGAGCGGTTCAAGCCGCCGCTCAAGAAGTTCTAAGTTGGTCAGCTAGCGAGGCCGTCTTTTTCCGGATACAGCAATTCGGTGAACCGGGGATCTTCCTGTAGAAACGCGAAGTCTTCATCGTTGCGTGCGTGATAGCGGTTTTCTGGGCGCAACTGGATGGCCACCTTGAGATTCTCGAGGGCGGAATCGGCTTCACCGGTAAGGCAATCGAGCGCCGCCAGCGCGTAGTGAATGTGGTCGGACTTGGGCGCCGCCTTGCGTGCCTTGTCGAGGTTTTCGCGGGCTTCGTCCCAGCGACCGATGTTCATCATGGCCACGCCGCGCTGGTAGTAATCTTCGGCGCTGCGCGGATTTTGCTCCTGGGAGGGCCGCATGCGCTGCTCGGCGATTTTCAGGTGCATGCGCGCGCGGTCTGCCAATTCTTTGCTTGGGCCTTTGAGAACTTCTTCGAGTTCCTGCTTGGCGCGGGCGAATTTTTGCTGATGAAACAGTGCGAGGGCTTCGTCATAGGTTTTCAGCTGCCCTTGCACGCGGGGATCGACCAGCTCGACGCCGCCGCGCTGCGCCGGGGGAGGCGAGCCTAAGGCCTTTTTTTTCTGTAATTTAGAGGAGGCGTGTCGGGCTCCCCCCGAGTGGCGGGAGGAACCGCCGCCGGCCTTTCGCGCTTTAGCCATGATCGGAATGCTAACAGAGGTGCTCCGTTGCGTCAAATCCAGCCCCGCAGGGCTGCGGAACAAGAATTGGGGAAATGACCCGCGCAGCGCCTGCCCACGGGGCGGCATCGCATCTTCTGCTGAGGCTGACGGTACCAGGCTAAAGCCCCAACGGTACAACTTTTGCCTCCCGCGGCCCCGGTTTGGCAAGGTGCGGCATCTGGGCACTGATTTACGGTTGCTGTATTCGGCAGCCGTTACCGAACGGCGGCATGGGCAAAAAATAGAGCGTGGAGTTTCCGCCAGAATCGCGGAAACTGGAGAGCAGCAAGAACCAAGCGACACAACGGGCGGGTTGCTGGCCCACCTGCACCGCGTATGCTATAAATTTGTAGCCAGAATCTGGTCGACGACAAAGTGCCTTTCATCAATTTTCCTGCGCGCGAAATTAATTGCAAGCTGGTGTACTACGGTCCCGGTCTGGGTGGAAAAACCGCGAACCTGCAATGGGTCTACGACCACACTGGGCAGAACCAGAAGGGCAAGATGGTGTCTTTAGCGACGGAAACGGACCGCACGCTGTTCTTCGACTTCCTTCCGCTGGACCTGGGGACGGTGCGGGGATTCAAGACGCGTTTCCATTTATATACCGTGCCCGGGCAGGTGTTCTATGAAGCCAGCCGCAAGCTGATCTTGAAGGGCGCCGACGGCGTGGTTTTCGTGGCGGATTCGCAGGAAGAGCGGCTGGACGCGAATTTCGAGACCATGGAGAATTTGCACGAACACCTGAAAGAGCACAATCTGAATTTCACGACCATTCCCTATGTGCTGCAATTGAACAAGCGCGACTTGCCGAACGCCATGCCCGTGGCGGAGCTCACCAAGCAATTACAGAAAAAGAGCGAGCCGGTCCTGGAAGCGGTGGCGATTCAAGGCAAGGGTGTTTTCGAGACGCTGAAAGAAGTGGCCAAGCTGGTCCTCGCCGAACTCAAAAAAGGCGGCTAGGATTCTTTAGAAAAGCCCCCCAATAATTTCAATTGATACGCGCAGCAACAGGTCTTCCATTCTTCTCGCAAGGCTTCATGCGCCAGGTACGTATTCATTCTAAGATGCGACCGAAAGCCAATTAGGGCAGCTTCAGGCGAAGTTGGCGAGGGCGGCGGATTCGGAGTCGAAGGTGGGGATGGCTTCGACGAGGCGGGTGACGGTAAGGGCGTCTCGGACGCGGCCGGGTCCGCAAACCAGGCGGAGTGCGCCGCCTTCGCGGGCCAACTGAATGGAGATGCGCACGACTGTGGAAAGACCAGAGCTGTCGATTTGCGGAGCGCTGTTTAAGGAAAGGATGACCTTGCGGCCGCCTTTCTTCACCAGGGACTGCAGAGCATTGTAGAGCTGATCGCTGGGTTCGCCGATGGTCAGCCGGCCGTGCACTTCAAGGATGGAGACACTACCGGCTTCGCGAACGTTGATTTCCATGGGCAGGCGTTCGGGCATAAAAGTGATCCGGCAGGCGCGCTTCCTTGAAGAAGGAAGAGCCGGGCCGCACGGCATTATACGCTGGTGGCAAAGGAAAGTGGCAAGCCGTAAGTTGTAAGTGGTAAGCAAAGCTCCCTTTTCTTCTCTTACAGAATGGCCAGCGTTTAACCCTAACCCCTTCTGATATTCATGCGCTTTCTTGTTGCATCCCCGTTTGTCCGAACTCACTTAAGAGGAAATCTTGAAACATCGCGCTCCGCTCCACGTCTTTAGTTCTTAGAAGAAGCGAACGCCATTTCTTGGCGGGAATAACCTTCTCAGGAATTGTCCGGAGCCATTTACAGGGGCCAAAAATGACGGAACGGATTGCAGAAGCGTCGCCGCGCCGCAAGGCCAGAATTGCGGGTGTGTTTTACTTGCTTACCATACTCACGGGAGCATTCGCGGCGTTTGTCAGTGGCAAGCTTGTCGTGTACAGCGACGCTATCAGCCTGGCAGCGTCCGCCAGTTATGTCGCTGTGACACTCCTCTTCTACGGCCTGTTCAAGCCCGTGGACGCGAGCCTGTCGCTGATTGCTGCGGTCTTTAGTCTGGTGGGATGTGCTATGGGTGCTCTCGGCGTCTTTCATCTTGTCCCCTCTCCCGTCCGTTCCGTCAATCCGCTGGTCCTTTTCGGGTGCTATTGCCTGCTGATTGGCTACCTCATTCTTCAGTCGACGTTCCTGCCGCGAATTCTCGGCGTGCTGATGGCTCTCGGAGGTCTGAGTTGGCTGACCTTTGCGTCGTCGGACCTCGCAAACTATCTGTCACCCTACAATCTGGCCCCCGGCATTCTGGGCGAAGGCGCGCTAACGGTGTGGCTCCTTGCCAAGGGCGTGAACGCGGAACGATGGAAAGAACAGGCCGGCGAAGCGGGCTATTGACGAGTGAGAGTGGTCCTGACTTGGCGGGCTCGCGAAGGGGCATGAGAAAAATCAATCGAGAGCATGAAAATTTCAAACTCCGCCATGCCGACGATATGCGTATAATGCTGCGCGACAAAGCTGAGGGCCTCCAGTAGTTGAATCCAGAAGCAGCGGAGTGGACATAATCCATGAAGTTTGCTGGGTGGAAGTGTAGTTTGCGCCATTGGCTCATGCTTGGAGTCATCCTGTTCGCAACTATCCCGCTTGCCGCCCAACAGACCTCCGCTTCCTCGCCCGCCTCGGGGACTTCTCTAACAGCAAGCACGGATTCCGCGAAAGCCATCAACGACAAGCTGGCGCAGCTCGATAAGGATGTGAAGGCGGCACAAGGGTCAGCGGACAACGCGTGGATGCTGGTAAGCGCCGCGCTGGTGCTGATGATGACCGGACCGGGGCTGGCGCTTTTCTATGGCGGGCTGGTGCGGCGAAAAAATACGCTGGCCATCATGATGCAGAGTTTTGCGCTGATGGCGCTGATCACCGTTATGTGGGCCCTGGTGGGCTACAGCCTGTGTTTCGGAGGCAGCGGGCCGGTGATCGGGAGTTTCGAGCACGCGTTCTTGCGCGGCGTTGGCGCGGAGCCGAATCCGGATTATGCCGCGACAATTCCGCAAATGACGTTCATGGTGTACCAGCTCATGTTTGCGATCATCACGCCGGCGCTAATCACAGGAGCAACGGCCGAGCGCATGAGATTCAGCGGAACGGTTTTGTTCATGGCGCTGTGGTTCCTGGTGGTGTATGCGCCGCTCGCGCACATGGTGTGGGGCAAGGGAGGCTGGCTGAACGCTTCGCTGGGGGGAAAATTTCCGACGCTGGATTTTGCCGGCGGCACGGTGGTGCACATCTCTTCGGGGGTTTCGGCGCTGGTCTGCGCTCTGTATCTCGGCAAACGCGTCGGCTATCCCAAGCGGCCCATGCCTCCGCATAGTATGGTGCTGAGTTTTATAGGCGCGTGCCTGCTGTGGGTGGGCTGGTTCGGATTCAATGCGGGAAGCGCGCTCGCGGCGGGCTCGCTCGCGTCAAGCGCGTTTGTGGCCACGCACTTCGGAGCTGCTGCGGCGGCACTGAGCTGGAGCGCTGCTGAGTGGCTCAAGAACGGTCGAGCCAGCGCGCTGGGCGCGATTTCAGGGGCCGTGGCCGGACTGGTAGCCATCACGCCGGCAGCCGGATTCGTCGGCCCGATGCCGGCGCTGGCGATTGGAGCCGTGGCGGGCGTGTTGTGCTTCGGGATGGTAACCAAGGTCAAGGCCGCGTTTGGCTATGATGATGCGCTGGACGCGTTTGGAGTGCATGGGGCTGGCGGAACGATTGGCGCGCTACTCACTGGGGTGTTTGCGCAGCAGGTCATCAACCCGATTTTTGGCGCGGGAAAAGCGGTGGGCGGGCTCGATGGTCACTGGGGTCAAGTGGGCAACCAGCTAGTGGGCGTTCTTGTAGCGTGGGGTTTCGCGTTGGTGGGAACGATTGTGCTTCTCAAGGTTGTGGACCTGACTACTGGACTGCGCGTGCCGGAAGAGCATGAAGTAGAGGGCTTAGATATTACGCAGCACGGAGAAGAGGCGTACAACCTTGAAACATAATGGTGGCTGGTACGGATGCGCCAAGCAGGGGGCGGAGCGGAAACATCCATGATGAAACTTGAGGCAATCATTCAGCCCTCGCGGTTTGAATCGGTGAAAGATGCGCTGCGTGAAATCGGCGTGGAAGGCATGACGGTGACGGAAGTGCGCGGACATGGCCGCCAGAAAGGCCATACGGAAGTGTACCGGGGACGGGAATATACCGTGGACCTGCTGCCGAAAATTAAGTTGGAGATGGTGCTGCCGGACAAGCTGGTGAACCGCGTGGTGGACACAATCCTGAAATCCGCCAAGACAGGAAAGATAGGAGACGGTAAGATATTCCTATCCAGGGTAGAGGAAGCCATCCGGATTCGCAATGAGGAGCGAGGTGAGAACGCCCTCTAGCTTTTTATTCCTGGCCTCCGGCCACTCGGAAACCTGACCGCGAGGCGAAAAAGTGACAACCGCTGCCAGCCCGTGGTTTGATTCCAGCGCTCCACCCTCAAAAAACATGCAAGATTCTCCCATGCCTTTATCTGTACTCGTGCCGCACGTAGATGCGGAACGGCAACGCATCCGGCAACAATTCGCTGCCGGGGCAAGCGCGCGAAAAACGTTGCAGGCGCTGTGTGAACTGGCGGACAACAACGTGCAGCAAATCTTCAGCGACGTGCTGCGCGTGCAGAATCGCCAGCCCGAAGGGCTTTGTTTGGTTGCGCTGGGCGGCTACGGGCGGCGCATGCTGTTTCCCTATTCCGATCTGGACATTCTTTTTCTGTTCGGAAGCGAGAGAGCCGAGCAGGAGCTGCGGCCGCTGATCGCGGAGTTTTCTCGGACGCTGTGGGACCTGGGCTTCCGGGTGAGCTCGGCGGGGCGGACGCTCGAAGAATGCAAGCGGATTGAGGAAGATAACGCGGAGTTTCACCTGGCGCTGTTCGACCGCAGATTCCTGGCGGGAGACGCGGCTCTCTTCGAGAAGCTGGATGCGAAGCTGCTTCCGGCTTCAGAGAAGCAAGCGCGGCCGTTCCTGCTGGGGCAGTTGCACCGGCTGACGCGCGACCGCCTGACGCGCTATGGCAACACCATTTTTCACCTGGAACCCAATGTGAAGGACTCGCCGGGGGGGATGCGCGATTACCAGGCAACCATTTGGCTGAGCCGGCTGGCGGAGGAGAAGAAAGGAATTGGCAATATCACCGCCGCGGAGGAGGAGCTGTGTGCTTCGGCGCTGGATTTTCTCGGAGCCATTCGGTGCTTCCTGCATTACAGCAACGAGCGGAACGACAACACGCTGACCTACGAGCTGCAGGCCGCGGCCGCAGAGCGCGCCCTGGGCATCGGTGACGGAGTGGCCAGAACCGCTGCGGACTGGATGCGGCAATACTTTCGCCACGCGCGGACTCTTAACCGGCATCTCTTGAGGTACCTGGAGCAGCGCGCGCCGATTCCCCTTACGCTGCGCCAGCGGCTATTGAGCGCGGCGCGCCCGGCAAAAATTGCGGCGGGGGACGGAAAGTATTTTCAGGCCCGCGACGGCCTTCTGGAGGTAGTGGATCTTTCGGCGCTCTCCGACAGGACCATCACCTATTCACTTTTCGCGGAAGCGGCGCGCACGGGCACGCCGCTGAGCCGCGAAGCCGAGCGCAGCATCGGCTACGTCCTGATTCATCCCGAGCTTCCAGCGAAGAACAAGGAGCTTCCATGGGAAAAGCTGCGGGAAATCCTGGCTGCGGATTATCCGGGCCTGGCGCTGCGGCCGATGCAGCGGCTGGGACTCCTTACGGAAATCCTGCCTGAATTTGCGCTTATCGATTCCCTCGTCGTTCGGGATTTCTATCATCGCTATACCGTGGACGAACACACGCTGCGCACCATCGAGCACTTGCAGGAATTGGGAGAGCCGCCGGACGAGTGCGGCCAGCATTATGCGCAGCTCTGGAAAACGGCGGAGAGGCGCGACCTGCTGATTCTGGCGCTGCTGCTGCACGACACAGGCAAGGGCATGGCGGTCGAGAACCATGTCATCGGCAGCCTCACAGCGCTGGATAGTGCGGCGGAGCGCCTAAAGCTCGCGCCGGAGGAAAAGGCGGAAGTCCAAGCTCTGATTGAGCATCACCTGGACATGTCCGCAACGGTGCAGCGGCGGGACATCTTCGATCCCGCCACGGTGGCTGGATTTGCCGAGTCGGTGACCAAGCAAGAACGGCTGCAAAGGTTGTGCTTGCTGACCTATGCGGACATTCATGCGGTGAATCCGGAGGCGTTAACGCCGTGGAAGGCGGAAATGCTGTGGCAACTCTATGTGGCCACGTCGAATTATTTCAGCCGCACGCTGGACCGCGACCGCCTGCACGCGCACGAGGAAGTGTCGCTGCTGGGGCGCATCCAAGCATTCTCGGGCGGGAGGACGGAGGAAATTGAGAGGTTTTTGGAAGGATTCCCGCGCCGGTATCTTGGGGTGCACACAGCCGAAGAAATTGCCGCGCATTTTGCGCTTTATGGCAAGCTGAGCGCGGAACCGGTGCAAGCGGAAGTGGCCGCGACGCGGCATGGCTTCGCTGTGACACTGCTGACGGCGGATCGTCCCGCGCTTTTTGCCACAATTGCGGGGACGCTTGCGGGTTGGGGCATGAATATTCACAAGGCGGAAGCCTTTGCGAACGCTGCGGGAATCGTGCTGGACACGTTTCACTTCACGGATTTGCACCGCACCCTGGAGCTGAATCCCAGTGAAACCGCGCGATTCCGGAAGAGCCTGGGAGATGTGCTGAGCGGAAAGGCGGCGCTGGAGCCCTTGCTGAAGGGCCGGGAGAGCGCCCGGCGCGCGCGTACGCCAAAAGTGACCGTCCCAACGACGATCAATTTCGACGACGTCTCTTCGGCGCATTGCACGCTACTGGAAATCGTGGCGCTGGATCACCCGGGGCTGCTGTATGAGGTCGGGTCCGCGCTGGCGCGGCTGGGATGCAACATCGAGGTTGCGCTGATCGACACAGAAGGTCACAAGGCCATCGATGTTTTCTACCTGACGGCGCAAGGCAAGAAACTCACGCCGCAAAAGCAGGAACTGCTCCGCGAAGTGCTGCAAGGAACATTACGCTAGCCAAGTCTTTTCCCTTTTTTACAGTTGCGATTGACCTGAACGTAGGCGTTTCGCTGCGAAGCTCCGATCGATGATGATGCGTTCCGCACGGTCGCTGGCAAATGCCGCGCAATCCTGCCGATAGGCCCAGTTGCGCGAGGCCTGAAGCAGCTTCCTGACAAGGCCGCGCCGTCGAACCTCGGGCAAGATATAGAGCCCCTCCACGTATCCGACTCGCTTTCCTTCCAGGCCAGCGAGGTCGGTGCGAATTGAGAGTTCCGCAAAGCCGACCATTGCGCCGGATTCGTCCTCTGCGATGAGGACTGCAGCCACATCATCGAGCGTGCCGGCGAAGAATGAGGCAATTTCCGGTCCGTGGTCCGATACTCCATCCGGCCAAAGAGCGCACCGCAGCTTTTCCCAGGAAGAAGCATCGTCGGGAACAGGGTGGCGAAGACGAACCTGCATGGGGCTCATAAGCTGAGTCTGAACCGCATTCGTAAGACTGGTTCCCCTAAGTCTTATTCCTGGGCTTGCGTTCGACGCCGGACCAACGCTTGACGAGACCGGTTTCGATTCCGAATAAGTCGAGGACGCGGCCGATGGTGGCGTTCACCAGGTCGTCGATAGTCGCCGGGCGGCCGTAGAAGGCGGGCATGGGCGGAAAGACAATGACGCCCAGCAGCGAGGCTTCGTAAAGGAGCTTGCAGTGCCCGGTGTGCAGCGGCGCTTCGCGGGGCATGACGAGGATGCGGCGGCGCTCTTTGAGCGTAACGTCGGCGGCGCGCACCAGCAAATTGTCAGCAAGCGAGTGGGTGATGGCTGAAAGTGTGCGAATTGAGCAGGGGGCAACGATCATGCCATCGGTGCGAAAGGAGCCGCTGGCGATGCTGGCCGAGATGTTGTGCACGTTGTGAACGATGTCCGCCAGGGCCTCGACGTTTTTTACGCGCCAGTTGGTTTCGACGGAAATGTTTAGCTTCGCGGCTTCCGTCAGGATCAGGTGGACTTCGTGCGTGGCGAGCTTACGCAGGACTTCCAGCAGTCGGATCCCGTAGGGCAAGCCGCTCGAGCCGGAGAGGCCGACGACGAGGCGCGGTTTTTGGCCAGGGCTCATGCTCGTTTCTCGAAGTTTCTGCTTCCCGGCGGAAACTCAAACTTGCCAGGACGTGGTTGCGAGGAAGCCATCCTATCACTGATGGGTTTGCGAGGACGCGGTGACAGAACCATAGCCGACCCAACCGTTGGCCATCATCGGCGCCACTGAGCCATCGCTAAAAAGATATTGACTCTGGACTATACTCCAGGGTGTAGCTTTTTGGGAGAGGAGCCAAGCCGATGCAAATTGGAACCATTGCAAAAAAGATCGGCCTCAGCGTTGATGCGATCCGGTTCTACGAGCGTAACTCCCTGCTGCCAATCGCGCCCAGAACACAAGGTGGCTTCCGTAAGTACTGTGAGAGTGATGTCGAAGCACTCGGGTTCATACGACGTGTACAAAGGCTAGGATTCACGCTCAAAGAAGTCCGCGAACTCCTGGATTTGAGGCGAAACCGCTTGCAGCGATGCGCGCCGGTGCGCCGCCGATTGGAAGAAAAACTGGTTGATGTACGGCGGAAACTTGCGAACCTTCAGAGGCTGGAACACGAACTGCGTTTGGCGCTACTCAGTTGCAACAAAGAACTGCGCAAGCGATCCGCTCATTGCCCGATCTTGCAAGAAAAGAATGTACGCAAACTGAAGAGTGCCGAGTGAAAGTTGAGGTCTTATATGTGGCAGATTGCCCGACTCACCCAGCGGCGGTGAGGCTGGTTCAAGAAGTCCTGTCAGCAGAAGGTGTCGAGGCGGAGATCCATGAAGTACTCGTCAGGGACGAAGGGATGGCCAACGAGCTGGGATTTTGCGGTTCTCCAACAATCCGAATCAATGGACGAGACGTCGCCGGAGAGCCGCAGGACGCTCGGAGTTTCGCGCTGAGTTGCCGTGTGTATCCTGGATCGAAGCAGGTCGGTCTTCCACCCGTGGAGGTGGTTCATCGGGCTGTGCTGAAGGCCCGGCAGGGGGCCAGACGGTGAGAAGCGGCACGGACATTTCGGTCCCGCCGCGCCATTTGCTTTAGGGAGAGGAACGAGCACCTATGAATACTGAAGCCGTTAACGCGACGGGCAAAGCTTCTTCGAAAGGAGGACTTGCGGCTGCACTGTCAGCGGTTGGAAGTGTGCTGGCTGCTTTGACCTGTTGCCTGCCGGTGCTTCCGTTTGTGCTCGCTGCTGGAACGGCAAGCAGCGCCAGGTTTCTCTCTTCCTACATCGGCGCCCTTCGGCCATATCTTTTGGGGGGTTCTGTTCTCCTCATTGCTATCGGTTTTTATCAAAGCAGACGCGCCAGCCGATGCAATTGCAAACCGAGTGTCCTCAGCCAAGTAGTGCTGTGGCTATCGGCCCTGATTGTCGCCATCTCGATTCTTCTTCCGCAGGCGTTCGCGGATCTCGTAGAGAGGCTGCTATGAAGCGCAGGAGCGTTGGACTAGCGCTCGCCGCGCTAGCCATTTTTGGTGGCGTGTTTTATTTGTATGGCGGGCACCAGACTCCGACCGGTCAAGCGCCTCTCGCGGATCTAAATGCCGCGAACCTGAGTGTATTCAAGAATGAGTTCAACGGCAGCCAAGCAAAGGTGCGCATCCTGGTTCTTCTTTCGCCGACTTGACCAATCTGCGTGCGGGGGGCCTCCGCACTCGAGGCACTACTGGAAACACAGTCAGACCCGCGTCTGCGCGTGTTCGTGATTTGGGAACCGGTGCTGGCTAGCGACTTGAGCGCGCCTTCGACCGTCGCCCTCCGGCGGATTCGTGATTCGCGGGTAAGGCAATACTGGGACCGAAACCGAGTTCTCTCTCATGCGCTGGGCGAACATGATCGTCCGAGCGTGGTTTGGGACTACATCGCGGTTTATACGCCTGAACAAGTCTGGACAGCCGCGCCCCCTCAACCCGAATTCACCGGCCGCCCCGTGGTGCGCTTCATCGACGGTACGCGGAAGGTACTGGAGACTATGTATTCAGAGCAGAACAAACTGAATTGACGGGTGTACATACAAAAATCGGATCGAGGCAGTCGTGAATCTCGCTATTGCTTTGCAGTCAGCGAAGAATTTGGTGGACGTGAGGGGATTCGAACCCCTGACCCCCTGCTTGCAAAGCAGGTGCTCTCCCAGCTGAGCTACACGCCCACAGCGGGAACTCTTTTGATTCTAAAGCATTTGCAGCAAGTCGAAAACTCCGAAAAAAGCTCTATCCCTCTCTTGTGTGCCTCGCCATTTCCTAGACTGGGTTTTGTGCCTTTCGTCAATGCGCAAGGCGCATACGACGACATGGGCGAATTCCGGTAGTTAAAAGGGCAGACTCTACGCTTGCGCGGCTTGGCTTTGGGTCAGGTTGAAAGGCTTCCCGCAAGGAGAAATGGAAATGGTCTATAGCTACACCCAAATCAGTCAGCATCTGCGGTGCCCGAATCAGCTCGGTCGCTGAGTTCAGCTTTTGTACGCCAAGGGCTCCTCCTTCGACCTATACATTCAAACTAACCAGGAGCTACCCCACCCGAGCAAGATATCCCTGAAGACTGTCCAAGATTGAACAGACATGAAAACTTCTCGCGGTCATCTTATGGACCGCCTCAGTCCCTCTTCGTCAGAGGGGCCATGTCGATGTCCGATCTGAAAAGCGAATCTTTTAGAACTTTGCGCGTGGAGGTGAAAAATGGAAAAGCGGCTTCCTCTCTCGATTGTAGTGAATTTGGTTCCTGTTCCGGCTCTGTCCACCGACGAAACCGAGCTGACGTATACGGATAACGTCAGCGATCACGGGGCTTGCGTGGTTTCTAGCCATCCATGGCAGCCCGGAGAAGTTGCCGAGGTTACCTCATTGCTCGATCAGATTTCGCTTCGAGGAAGGGTTGTCCACTGTCGCGAATGCGGAGACGACCGCTACGCCATCGGTTTGAAACTCCAGAATGCGGTCCTTTGGCCTGCATACCTCACACATTGCTCGAACAGTAGAAAGAACTACACCCGTGCGTCCCCAGTTCCTAGTTCTACGCAGTGCCCTGCGAATTGCCATGATTGACGCTTCGATGTGACGGGCCAAGAGGTTCTTCTTGAAACCGCTAATCGGGAGTTGATGACCTCAGAGTCTAAGCCTTG
>Ga0307479_10003647_pt1 | contig 14040 bp, 9 predicted proteins | sample atmos_gasesECM4C_FD_203743 | JGI IMG/M metagenome (GOLD analysis project Ga0307479, IMG submission 203743) | Hardwood forest soil microbial communities from Morgan-Monroe State Forest, Indiana, United States - atmos_gasesECM4C_515 | ecosystem: Environmental > Terrestrial > Soil > Temperate...
TTTCGGCAGGCGCGTCAGATCAAGTTTTTCCCACAAATAGGCTTCTTCCGCGGTTATCGCGCCGAGCGGGTGCGAAGATGCTACAAGAAGGGTTTTGTTCAGTTTATTGTCCGGCACGGAGTTTCGCAGCGTTCATCCTTTACGCCGCAAAGTTAACACACGGTCCGCCAGCCGCGCAATGGAGTGGTGTCTTTTAGAATATCGTCGTCGAGCATTATCCCGATGGCGGCGGACTCTGCTGAAAGAGCGCCGTGTACGTCAGGACCAGAGTCAATGCGATCATGGCGATGGCGGTCACCCACGCCACCACATTAAAGGTCATGGTGTTGACATATTCGCCCATCAAGTCGCGGCGGTTCACCAGCAGCAAAATAAAGATCACCACGACGGGAAGCCAGATGCCGTTGCCCACTTGGGAAAAAATCAAGATTTTCCAGAGCGGAGCGTGCGGCAGCAGCACAATTCCCGCCCCGGCAACGATTAACACGGTGTAGAGCCAGTAGAAAATGGGCGCGTCTTTGAATTTGTGATCGAGCCCCGCTTCGAACCCCAGACCTTCGCAAATCACGTGCGCCGTCGAGAGCGGCAGGATAGATGCGGCGAACAGCGACGCATTGAGCAGTCCGAAAGCAAAAAGAATTCCCGCACCCTTCCCCGCCAGAGGAATCAGAGCTTGCGCCGCTTGTGCCGCATCCGTGATGTCCCGGTGCCCCGACACATAGAGCGTGGCCGCCGTGCATACGATGATGAAAAACACGATGACCATGCAGCTGATACTGCCAAATAATACGTCCGCGCGCGCCTGCGGATACTGGCGCGGTCCCACTTTCTTTTCCACGAACCCTGCTTGTAAGTAAAAAAATTGCCAAGGGGCAATCGTCGTTCCGACCAAGCCCGTCAGCATAATCAAATAGCCGGACTCCAAATGAATGTTTGGAAGCACGGTGTGTTTTGCCGCAATCAGCCAATCCGGCTTGGCCAGAAATGCGGAAAACACGTAAGATAGATACAAGACGCAAGCGAACAAAAAGATGACTTCAACCTGGCGGTAAGTCCCCCGGATGACCAGTATCCACACGAGGATGGCCGCGATCGGCACGGCAACATACCTGCTAATTCCAAAAATCTGCATGGCTGCGGCGACACCCGCAAATTCTGCTACCACGTTTGCCAGGTCCACAAAGAAACCGGTGATCATCACAAAAAACGTTGGGCGGAATCCGAACTCCTCGCGGATGAGATCGGAAAGCCCTTTGCCGGTGACCACACCCATGCGCGCGCACATTTCTTCGGTCACATACAACGCGATGGTCATCGGGACCAGCGACCACAGGAGCGTGTATCCGTATTGCGCGCCGGCCTGGGTGTAGACGGAGATTCCCCCGGCGTCATTGTCTACATTGGAGGTGATCAGCCCAGGTCCCACCACGGCCAGCAGCAGCGTCAGGCGCCGGCGCAGTCCGCGGACCTTCTTCTGCAAATCCGTGTCGCCGGTTCTCACGCGATCAAACTTCGCGGAAATAGCGTCCCAGTTCATCGATCCGCTCGCATTTCCTTCCTCTTACTTCAGCAGCCGCGACACGACGTCGTCCACCGTGATCGCCCCAATCGGCCGGTCCTCTTTGTCAATGACCGTCAGCATGCGCAGGTTATATTTGTCGAAAAGCTCGAAAACCTCTTTCTCGTTCGCATTCGGCGGCAGACTGAGCAGAGGTTCCACTTTCAACTCATTCATGCGCTGTTCGGGGGACGCCAGAAGCAGCCGCGCCACGGGGACAACGCCGGAAAACTCTGCGGAGGTGTCCAGCAAGACGATGGTATCGGTCTGATCCAGATTCAATTCTTGTTCCCGGATCCAGGTCAGCACTTCTTCCCGGGTCGAAGTCTCACCGACAAACAGGAAGTCTGTATTCATCATCCCGCCCGCTGTTGCCGGGTCAAACTCCAGCAGCTCGCGGACTTCATCCGCTTCCAGCCCGGGCATCTCATGCAGCAGTTCCTCCGACCTTTCCTTCGGCAAGTCGGCAAGCAGATCGGCGGCCGCGTCCGGGGCCATCTCTTCGAGGATGTCCGCGGCTTTCTCGGGGTCGAGGAACTCCACGATCTGGGTCGTCAGCCGCGCATCCAGCTCCGCCAATACCGCAGCCGCGGTCTCTTCATCCAGCGAAGCGATGATGCTCTGCCTCTCGGAGGCCGAGAGATCCTCCATAATCGCCGCCAGGTCCGCCGGGTGCAGGTCTTCGAGTTTTTCGTGGGTGATCCGGAGCTTTACGCGGCGCAACGGATCCGGCTCGATGAGATTCACAAATTCCCAGCGAATCGCCCTCTGGGGCAATTGGCTCTGCAGTTTCCGGATGACCAGTGGGGGAACAACTCCCTGCAAGAGCCGGCGCACGGCCCCGGGCAGCCCCACATCCACTTGCGCCACGCGTAGTTCCACGTTTCCGTTCGTGCGGAACTCCGTCAGGTCCACGTCATTCACGCGCACGACTTTGCGGCCGTGGGTGTCGATGATTTGCTGATCCATCAAATCCTTTTGCACTGCCAGCCACGATTCATTCGGGCTATAAAGCTCCAAGGCCCTCTCGCTGACATTCAGTTCCAGCTTTCCCGCGGCCACGGAGGCAACTTGGTTATGCTTGGCCACCAGCGGCTGGAATCGCCCACGCGACAGCAGGAAATGCGACACGCGATTCGGCGCTTCCGCCGGCTCGATGAAGAACTCGCGCACCTTCCCCACAAAATTTCCCTGCGCGTCATACGCTTTCGACCCCATCAATTCCGTGGCGTAGAGTTCCATAGCGCACCCCTTCCCGTCTTATGAACCTGCAAACTGCTTTGCGCTGCAAAACACGCTGGGCAACAAAAAACCCGCCAACCGAACATCCTCGGCTGCGGGCAAGTACCTCAAACATATGGACTTACCTCTAGCCGCTGGTGAACCCTCCCCACCCGACTGCTTGGGCCGTAGCCGGCGCCTCGCGCGACACTTTCTGAAAATCCGCCCGATAAATCGGTCCCGGACCGTGCTGTAGCCCAAAGCAACTAGACCCAGGTTCGAGATCGCTGCTCGCACTCATCGAGAGAGATTTCACTCCGAGCCTAGTGATAAGGCGCGCGCAGTGCATTGTCAAGAAAAGAATGGCGTTCGCAGCAATTTTTTCCCTTATTTTGGCTGCGACGAAGGATTCGAGTGCTTTTTCTTCTCTGGAAAAACCATGTGGCGTGGTTCCTCGCCCTTTTTCCGGCAATCTTCGATGTAGAGGACGAGGTAGTTCTTCAAAATATAGTCCCGTTTCGAAAAGCCCAGCTGCCCCGCAGCCCGGTCGATGGCTTCCGCAGGCCCTTCTAGCTCCACAAAAGCACCGATCGGGGTCTCGTCGAGTTCGATCAGCAGCCCTCGGGCCCAGTTTTGAGAGGCCGGAAGCCGAAGCGTAGTGCGGTATTTTTCATAGCGGAACCAGCCGCTCATCCCAAGCCCCTGAAAGATTTTGGACAGCGCGGCGGCATCGGTGATTTCGAGCTCAAGTTCCTCGCGGACTTTGTGAATGGCCTTCGAACTATCCTGCGGGCCCGATTCGAACGGCTTCTCGATGGGGTGCTTGAAGGTCAGAACAAACTTCCTCTTGAGTGGGGGCGAATTCTTAATCCTTTTGGACCCAGGGGTCTCTGTTCGAATGCGCAGCAGTTGCCCGTGTTTAGCGAGTCCGCCTTGGGGAGTGTCGAAGATGACGTTTTCCTGGTGCACGCGGCCCGTTCCGCCGCCGACCGGGCGCGCTCCAAGTTTCTTCAGTTGGCGCAGAAGCGCGCGCGTATCGCTGATCCTCAGCTTGATCTCAGTTTCCTGCGCCAATGCGGGCCACTCCTACGGCAGCGGCCTGCTTTCTCCAGCCGCCGACTTCCGTTAGTATAACGGAGGCGAACAAATCCTTTCGACGCGGCGCCCAACCCGGCCGCGAGCACTTTCTAATGGACCGTATTCGGTCCTCGACACTAAGAGAATGAAGCCAGACACGAACACGGCGACGCCCGTACTTTCGAACGGACCTTCCGAAGGCTCCGCTCCCAAACCACCGCTCGCACGGCGCGAGCCTGTCGAACATGTCCTGCACAGCGACCGGCGCATGGATCACTATGCCTGGCTTCGGCAAAAGGAAAACCCCGAAGTCATCGCCTACCTGAACGCCGAAAACGCCTATATCAACGCCGTTCTGAAACCCACGGAGGCGTTCCAAGAAAGGCTCTATCAGGAGATGCTTGGCCGCATCCTGCAAACGGATCTTTCCGTACCCTACACCCTGCGCGGCTACAGCTATTTCACCCGGACCGAAGAGGGCAAGCAGTACAATTTTCACTCCCGGCGGCGCGATAGAGAGGGCGCTCCGGAAGAGTTGCTTCTGGATTTGAATCAACTGGCTGAGGGTCATTCCTTCCTGGGGCTGGGCTCATTCGAGGTGAGTGACGACAACCAACTCCTGGTCTACTCGACTGATGTCACGGGATTCCGGCAATACACCCTCCATGTAAGGAATCTCGAGACGGGCCTCACGCTCCCGGAGCGCATCGAACGGGTTACCAGTGTCGCGTGGGCCGCTGACAATCGAACGCTCTTCTACACGGTCGAGGATGAGACCACCAAGCGCTCTCATCGGCTGTACCGCCACGTTCTGGGCTCTTCGGAACCAGACGCGTTGCTCTACGAAGAAACGGACGAACGCTTCCGCATTGAAGTGCAAAGGAGCCGCAGCGGAGCTTTCCTGTTTCTGACCAGCGCGAGCCATACCACCAGCGAAGTCCGCTTCTCGCGCGCCGGCAAGCCATCCGGTGAATTTAACTTGATCGCTCGGCGTGAGGACAATCACGAATACTACGCCGATGATCATCCTGGAACGCCCGGCGATTCCAGCGGCGGAGTCTTTTATATCCGCACGAATTCCGGAGGCCGCACTTTCCGGCTCGTGACCGTTCCCGTGGGTGATCCTCACAGGAAATTCTGGCACGAGGTCATTCCCAATCGCCCGGACGTGATGCTCGCCGCGGCGGAAGTTTTTCGCACTCATCTCTTGCTATTAGAACGCGAGGGAGGCCTTCCCTATCTCCGCATTGTGGGCCTGAACCCGGGCTCGCTCGGCGCGCCCGAATCTTCCCATCGCATCGAGTTCGCCGAGCCAGCCTACAACGCTTCCATTGGCCAGAACCCGGAGTTCGACACCACGCACGTTCGCTTTCAATACGAATCCTTCACTACGCCCCGCTCGGTATTCGATTACGACGTGCGTACCCGCGAACGAGTGCTTCGAAAGCAGCAGCCCGTGCTCGGCGGCTATGGCCCCGCGGAATACGTCAGCGAGCGGATTCTCGCTACGGCTCCCGACTGCACACAAATCCCGCTTTCCATCGTCTATCGACGGGATACTCGGCGAGATAGCTCCGCTCCGCTTCTCTTGTATGGATATGGCAGCTATGGCATCTCCGTCCCGGTTAGTTTCAGTTCGAATCGTCTGAGCCTGTTGAATCGCGGGGTGATCTACGCCGTCGCGCACATTCGCGGAGGCGGCGAATTGGGCAAACCCTGGCACGACGCCGGCCGCTTGAAGAAAAAGCACAACACCTTTACAGATTTCATTGCCGCCGCCGAACATCTGATCTCGCAGCGTTACGCCGCCCCCGGCAAACTGATTATCGAAGGCGGCAGCGCTGGCGGCCTGCTCATGGGTGCCGTCAGCAATATGCGGCCCGAATTGTTTCGCATGGTTATCACCCACGTTCCTTTCGTGGACGTCTTGAATACCATGCTGGACGCCACCCTTCCGCTGACGGTCGGGGAGTACGAAGAGTGGGGAAATCCACAAATCGCAGAAGATTATTTCGAAATGAAATCGTATTGTCCCTATACCAATTTGGAGCGCAAGGCTTACCCGGCAATGCTGGTCAAGACCGGGCTGAACGACAGTCAGGTGATGTACTGGGAGCCGGCGAAGTACGTTGCCAAGCTGCGCACCCTGAAGACCGATGCGAATCCCCTGTTACTGAAAACAAATATGGGCGCCGGACACGGCGGCGCTTCCGGGCGTTACGACTACCTGCGCGACATCGCGCTCGACTATGCTTTCCTGCTGACGCAGCTCGGTATTCATCAATGATCGATGCCTGAGCGCACGATTCTGACGTGCACTTTTTCACGGACACACCAGAACTTGTGCTCCTAGGGACAGATGACGGAGACTTGCGGGGGCAAGAATCCAGAATTCGTGGCTAAGAGCTGAATACTGAGAATTGGCGACTCGAGAATGAGCGATCCCGGCACACCGTTGATGCACCAATATCACGCGATCAAGGCGCGCTACCCCCACGCGCTGCTGCTGTTCCGTCTCGGCGATTTCTACGAACTCTTCTACGAAGATGCCATGATTGCCTCGCGCGAGCTGCAAATCACGCTCACCTCGCGTAACCGCGAAAGAGGCCAGCCCATCCCCATGTGTGGCGTTCCCTATCACGCTGCCGAAACGTACATCGCGCGGCTGATTCGCGCGGGATTCAAGATCGCCATCTGCGACCAGATGGAGCAGCCGGGCCCGGGAAAGAAGCTGGTCCGCCGCGAAGTCGTGCGCGTCATCACCCCAGGCACGGCCACAGATGTCGCGGTCCTCGATGCCCGTGAAAACAATTTCCTTGCCGCCGTAGCCAAGCATTCTTCCGGCTCTCCGATCGGTCTCGCCTACGTCGATCTTTCCACCGGAGAATTCCAGGCCACGGAATTTGCCGGCGCCCGCGCCGAGGAAACTCTTCGCGACGAGCTGCAGCTGCTTCATCCGCGCGAGACGCTGCTTCCCCGCCCGCAACAATTATTCGAAACGGCGAAGACGTCGCTCCTCGAAGGGACTGGCGGCGTGGAGTCCCGCCTCGAAGACTGGGTTTTCCAACGTGATTACGCCGAGCGGATTCTCCGCGAACAGTTCAGCGTCGCAGAGCTCACCGGATTCGGTCTTGACGAACACCCACAGGCGCTTTCCGCGGCTGGCGCCATCGTTCACTACCTCCGCGAGAACGCCGCGCGAGTCGACGGTTCTATCGCTGCAAATCAAGCCGCCACCAGCATCGATGCTCTCCGCCATCTCGACTCGGTCCGCTACTACGAGCAGCACGATTTCCTTTTGCTCGATCCTGTCTCGGTTCGAAACCTCGAACTGCTCACACCGATTTTCACCGAGGAGGCAACTCGCCCCAGCGGGCCTGCCACGCTGATCGCCACGCTCGACGTCACCGTAACCGGCATGGGTGCGCGCCTGATGCGGTCCTGGATTCTCCGCCCGCTGATCGACCGCGAAGCTATCGAGGCGCGCCTGGGTGCCGTGACCCATCTCGTGCAGCAAACGGTGGTCCGCGGCGAGATTCGCAAAGAGCTGAAAGGCATCCAGGATCTGGAACGGCTCACCGGGCGCATTACGCTGGGCCTTGCGACACCGCGCGAACTTGTCGTGCTGCGCAGATCCCTCGCGCAACTCCCAGTCCTGAAGAAGTTTTTGACTCCTCCGCCCGCTGGAGGCAGTGAACTGCTTCGCCATCTCCATCAGGAAATTGACGAACTCACCGATGTCCGCGAACGGCTCGAGCGCGCCATCGCCGACGAGCCGCCCGCTCTCGCCACCGATCCGGGAATGATCCGCAGCGGCTATCACGCCGAGCTGGATGAGCTGCGCAACCTGAGCCAGCACAGCAAGCAGATCATCGCCGCGATGGAGGAGCGCGAGCGCAAGCGCACGGGCATCGGCTCTCTAAAAATTCGTTTCAACCAGGTTTTCGGCTACTACATTGAAATCTCCAAACCGAACCTGCATCTTGCTCCCGCCGACTACGAACGCAAGCAGACACTGGTCAACGCCGAGCGCTTCACTTCGACGGAATTGAAGGAATACGAACGCAAGATTCTCGCTGCGGACGAACGCATCCTTGAAATCGAGCGCCAGCTCTTCATCGATGTTCGGTCAGGTGTAGCTGCCAAGGCGGCACGGTTGCGCCGCACGGCAGCCGCTGTCGCCCAACTGGATGTACTCACTGCCTTCGCAAAACTCGCTGCCGACCGCGGGTACATCCGCCCTGAATTCAGTTCTACCGGAGAACTCCTCATCATCGGCGGCCGTCATCCGGTTATTGAGGAATTGCTTCGGCAAAAAGGCGAGCGCTTCGTCCCGAACGATCTTTGTTTCGAGCCCGGCCGCCAGCAGCTTCTTCTTATTACCGGCCCGAATATGGGGGGTAAGTCCACGTATCTGCGCCAGTCCGCGCTGATTGTGCTGATGGCGCAAATCGGTTGCTTTGTTTCGGCGCGCCAGGCCAAACTGCCCATCACCGACCGCGTCTTCACGCGCATCGGCGCGAGTGACAATCTTGCCCGCGGCCGCTCGACCTTCCTCGTCGAAATGTCCGAAGTCGCCGCCATCCTGAATCACGCCACGCCCGCAAGCCTCGTGCTTCTCGACGAAGTCGGTCGCGGAACGGCCACTTTCGACGGCTTATCCATCGCCTGGGCCGTCGTCGAGCATCTCCAGAAGCACACGCGCGCACGCACGCTCTTCGCCACGCACTATCACGAACTAACCGAGCTGGCCGATCTCCTTCCCACTGTGAAAAACGTTCACGTCTCCGTGAAAGAGACGCCCAACGAAATTATTTTTTTGCGCCGCGTCGAACCGGGCAGCGCCGACAAAAGCTACGGCATTGAAGTGGCCCGACTCGCCGGTCTCCCTCGAAGCGTTATCGAGCGCGCCCGCGAAGTCTTACGAGGGCATGAGCAGAGCGAGCACGAACTCAGCGAAACGCTCTCCCCCGGCGCCGGTGCCCTGGCTCACAAGAATGGAAATCAGCAAGTGCTCTTCACGCCGCTCGATCGCGAGGTGCTCGATAAACTTCGCGACGCGGACCTCGATCAGCTCAAGCCCATTGATGCTCTCAATCTCCTCTCCGAATTGAAAAAACAAATCTCATGAGCGCCAAGCCCATGCTGGTTCTTGGCCTCATGTCTGGCACCTCCGCCGACGGCATCGACGCCGCGCTCGCGCGCATTTCCGGCGCGCCGCCGAGGCTCAAAGCAAAACTTCTCGGGCATATCTCCGTCAAATTCCCGCCCACCATTCGCAAGGAAATCCTTCACATCGCCGAAGGTCGCCCGATCACCGCCAACGAGCTGAGCCAACTCCATTTTCGTTTGGGAGAAGTTTTCGCTGGCGCAGCCATGAGCTCCTGCACTCGTTTCGGCGTTTCGGCCTCGCGAGTCGATCTAATCGGCTCGCACGGCCAAACCATCTTCCATCAAGGCGCCCCTGTTTACTTCCTTGGCCGCAATGTAGCCTCAACACTGCAAATCGGAGAACCATCTGTGATCGCCGCCCGCACCGGCGTCACCACGGTTGGCGATTTTCGTCCGGCCGACATCGCCCTTGGCGGCCAAGGCGCGCCACTGGTTCCCTACGCCGACTATCTTCTCTATCGCCACCCCAAACTAGGCCGCGTTTCTCTGAACCTCGGCGGCATAGCTAACATCACCGTTCTCCCTCGCGCCGCCAAGTCTGCGCGAGTCGTCGCGTTCGACACCGGTCCGGCAAACATGCTCATCGATGCGCTGGTCGCACATTTCTCGGGAGGCAGGCTCCATTTTGACAAAAACGCTCAACTCGCATCGCGAGGCCGCAGCAACGCCGTACTCGTTGATGAATTGATGCGCGATCCTTACTTGAAACTCGCGCCGCCAAAATCGACCGGCCGCGAATACTACGGCCAGGCTTATCTGGAGAAACTTCTAAAATTGGGCCGTCGTCATCGCGCCAATCCCAACGACCTCATCCGCGCCGCAACCATCTTCACGGCGCTTTCCGTCATCGATGCCATGAACCGTTTCGTGCTGCCTAAAACAAAGATCCATCAACTCATCGTCTCTGGTGGCGGCGCGCACAATCCCTTAATCCTGGCCCAGCTCTCTGCCGCTCTGCCAAATATCGAAGTCCTGCCGTCGTCGCGACTCGGAATCCCCGAAGACGCCAAGGAAGCTTTCGCCTTCGCGCTCCTCGCGTACGAAACTTTTCACCAGCGGCCATGCAATCTTCCTTCGGCCACCGGCGCCCGCGGTCCTGCCATTCTCGGTAAAATCTCCTATGCCCCGCCTCGGTAGCCGCCTCATCAAAATCGCTCGCCTTGTTATTTTCTTTATTTCCTTATTTCCTTACTTTCTCTCTCTCTTTTTGATGACAGCGTGCTCTAACTCGCCTAAATCCGATCCCTCCTCCCTCACCTTCCTCATCGAATCCAGCCCCACGAACCTCGATCCGCGTTTCGCCACCGATTCCCAATCGCAGCGTATCGACGGCCTGCTCTTCAGCAGCTTGCTCGAGCGCGATGATCATCTGAATCTCCACGGCGATCTGGCGGAGTCCTGGGAAACGTCCAACCCACTGACCTACGTCTTTCATCTCCGCCGCGATGTTCGTTTTCACGATGGCCGCCCGCTCACCTCCGTCGACGTCAAAGCCACCATCGATTTCATCATGAATGCTGCGAACAAATCCGCGAAGCGCGGGGCTTTCCGCCTCGTCACTTCCATAGAAGCTCGCGATGCAGCCACGGTCATCTTTCATCTCAGCGAACCCTATGCGTCCTTCACGGTAAATCTCGTGCGCCCCGCGGTGGGAATCGTCCCGGCAAATGCGGCCGCCGATTTCTCGCGCCATCCCATCGGCTCCGGGCCTTTTCGATTCGTGCAGCAAACGCAAGATGAAGAAGTCGTCGTGGAACGCAATTCCGAATATTTTCGCGCCGCGCCGCAGCTCACTCGCCTCCGCTTCCGTGTAGTTCCGGATGCCATTGTGCGCGCCCTCGAACTTCGCAAAGGCTCCGCTGATCTCGAGATGAGTTCGCTCTCGCCCGACATTATTCCCACGCTCGCGCGTCAATCCGCTCTGGAAGTCACTGCTCGTCCCGGAACAAACCTCACTTACCTTAGTTTCAACCTCGAAGATACCCTCTTGTCTCGCCGCGAAATCCGCCAAGCGCTCGCCTACGCCACGGACCGCGAGTCGCTCGTTCGCTATTTACTGCACGGCCAGGCGAGAGTTGCTTCTGGCGTTCTAGCTCCCGTTCACTGGGCGGCGGAATCAAATCTCACGCAATACCCGTTCGATCCCGCGCGTGCCGAACAACTCCTCGATGCCGCTGGCTTTCGCCGCAAGCAAGCCGGCGTGCGTTTTCATATCACGCTAAAATGTTCGACCGAGGAACAGGCGCGCTTGATCGGCGCGGCCCTCCAGGAGCAGTGGCGCCGCGTCGGCGTCGAACTCGAGCTCCGCCCGCTCGAACTCGCCACGCTGTTTTCCGACGTGACCAGGGGAAATTTCCAGCTCACCTACCAGCGCTGGATCGGAGCCAATACCGACCCGGACTTTTTTGAGTTTGCGTTTTCCTCGAGGCGCTTTCCTCCCGAGGGGGCCAACCGCGGACACTACCGCAATCCGCGGATCGACGCGCTCACCGACCAGGTTCGCGTGGAAATGGATCAGGAAAAACGAAAAACACTATGCAGTGAAGTCCAAAAAATCCTGGCGAAAGACCTGCCGTATCTGCCGCTGTGGTTTAACGACGTTGTTTCCGTCCACCGCCGCTCGCTGGGCTCACTCGACCTCTCACCTTCCGCCGATTACAATTTTCTCGCCGCGCTGCATCCGGACAGGAACTAGCAATCGCTCGCCGCGATTCAGACCAAGCTTATTTTCTAGTGATTTACTTCAGCGCTTTCTCGATCTCCGCGACGGGAATCGCCCCTTCCCTCCCGATCCTCCAGGTGTCGCCCGTCAATTCCACGATGGTAGAAGCCAGCGTCCCGCCGGTTTCTCCTGTGTCCACCACGAGCGGCACGCGCAACCCGAGTTGCTTCATGACCTGTTCCGCGTTCGAACAGGACGGAAAGCCCGAAATATTAGCACTCGTTCCCGTGACCGGGCCTTCGAATTCATCGATCAAGCGCCGCACCAGTGTGCTATTGGGCCAGCGCAAGGCAATGCGGCCCGTGCCTGCCGTCACTTTTAGGGGGATGCGCTGCGCCGCGTTCACCACCAGCGTTAATCCCCCCGGCCAGAACGCCTGGGCGAGGCGCAAAAATTTGCGCGGCGCCTCACGCGCGAGAAGAATGGCTTGTTCGATCGAATTCACGAGGATCGGCAGGGCCCTCGTTTCCGGGCGCCCTTTCACGCGGTAAATTTCATCGACAGCAGCAAGATTGAACGGATCGGCCGCTAGCCCGTAGAAAGTGTCCGTGGGAATCGCAATCACACTTCCGCGAGCAATAAAATCTGCCGCATACCGCAGCAGGTCCGCCTCCGGAGATAGCGCATTGACGCGCAGCAGTTCAGCCGGCAATTTTTTGGCCTTGGGCGAGGTCGTGACGCCACCCTGCAGCGATTCGCCTCCGCTGCCCTTATTTGGGCGACGCTACCACACGCTTGCCGACCACGCAATAAGAGCTTGCGGATGAACCAGTTCCCCTCCTCCGTGGACTCCGTGGGACGGGTGGCAAGCGGGTATTAGCTTCCCATGGCGAAAATTTGCTACGCTCCACGGTGATGGCTACTCCCGGTAAAGCCGCGCGCCAAGCCCGTCCGTCCACGGACTCTTCTCTCCTGACCAGCCGCGAGAATCGCTGGCTGAAGGAGTTTCGCATGGCTCTTCGCGGCGGCCTGCCTACAGAAACCGGCTTCGTCGGCGTGGAAGGTATACGGCTCGTCGAAGAAGCGCTTCGCTCCGGCTGTCCCATCGAAGCTGTTCTTTTCAGTGAATCAGGCCAACGCCACCATGAACGTCTGGCCCCCTTTATTGATCGGCTCGAAATGGCCTTCCCGGTTCTTCGCACCACCGACCGTCTCTTCGATGGACTCGCGGATACCGAGCATCCGCAAGGCGTTGCCGCTCTGGTGAAGCCTCGCGAGATTTCCTTCGACGGGTTGATTCATACTCCGGATTTCGCGTGCTCGCCACTTCTTGTGGTTCTCGCTGGCGTCCAGGACCCAGGTAACGTCGGCACCATTCTTCGCACGGCTTCGGCCTTCGGAGCCACCGGAGCGGTCACGGCAGCCTCTGGCATCAGCGGCACGGCCAGTCCTTACTCGCCGAAAGCTCTCCGCGCTTCCGCCGGAGCGGCGCTGCATCTTCCGATTCTCGCCGGAATTTCCCTGGCGATTCTTCTCACGCAGCTCAAGGTTGCAGGCATCCCGACACTGGCTTCGAGTAACCGAGAGCCAACCACCAGCGAGCCGCCTCCGCTGGCTCCATGGCAAGTGGATTGGTGCCAGCCCATCGCACTTCTGGTCGGCAATGAAGGCGCGGGCCTTCCCGAAGAGGTCGAGCGCAGCGCCGACGCGCGCGTTCGCATCCCCATGGCCAGCGGCGTCGAATCGCTGAACGCTGCTGCTGCCGCGGCTGTTCTTTTTTATGAAGCGGCGCGCCAAAGAAGCTCCATTCGTAGACCAAACACCCAAGAGTCGGCCGACTCTGCATTCCCGGACTATCCATGAGCCTCTTCTCCAAACTGCCGGCCCCGTACCCTGAACCCGACGTTCCCGCCGCGAACCAGCCGCTCGCGGAGCGCATGCGTCCCCGCACGCTCGATGAATTCATCGGCCAGGAGAAACTCCTCGGGCCTGGTAAGCCGCTCCGCGTGCAGATCGAGAGCGACAACCTCGGCTCCATGTTGTTCTGGGGACCGCCAGGGTGCGGCAAAACCACCCTCGCGCGGGTCATCGCGCGGCTAACACGTTCCGAATTTATCGCCTTCAGCGCGGTGCTGGCGGGCATCAAGGAGATCAAGGAAGTCATGGCCGCCGCGGAGTACAAGGCGCGATCCGGACATCGCACCATCGTCTTCGTCGACGAAGTTCATCGCTTCAACAAAGCGCAGCAGGACGCCTTTCTTCCTCACGTCGAAGCGGGCCACATCACTTTCATAGGCGCCACCACGGAGAATCCTTCGTTCGAAGTGATTTCGCCGCTTCTCTCCCGCAC
>Ga0307479_10003649_pt1 | contig 14038 bp, 11 predicted proteins | sample atmos_gasesECM4C_FD_203743 | JGI IMG/M metagenome (GOLD analysis project Ga0307479, IMG submission 203743) | Hardwood forest soil microbial communities from Morgan-Monroe State Forest, Indiana, United States - atmos_gasesECM4C_515 | ecosystem: Environmental > Terrestrial > Soil > Temperate...
GGCCACGGAAGAGCTCTCATCCCTTGTACCCACTTGGCTATGCTGGACTCACTGGGCGCTATTGGTCAGACGTATTTGAAGCTGAGGATGCCGCCTCGACGGGAGTACCTGCGGAATTGCGGGCGCCTCTTCTCGATCAGCGCGTGCTGCGCTACCTCTTGCGAGTCCCTCCAGTACCTTGGTGCGCGCACAAAGACCTCCTCCGGCAGGCCATGCGAGGGCTCTTACCAGAAGAAATCAGACTTCGACCAAAGACTCCACTTCAGGGTGACCCCCTTGAACTTCATGTGGAACGAGGCGCTTGGAACCCAGCCCCGCTGCCGAAGATTGCGGCGGAGCTTCGCGAGTTTGTCAATTGGGAGCAGCTTCGCGCGACTGTGGCGGACTCCGCGGGTTCCACTCTTTGGGTGAACCTGCGTCCTGTCTCTCTAGGCTATTGGCTAAAAGCAAAAGCCGTTGTAAACGAGGAATGGATTCGTTAGAGTCTCTCATGGAGACAATGAATGAGGGGATCGGCGAGAGTGCCTTCGAAGAAGCTATATCAGCCACCTAAACTTACTCTTTACGGCGATTTGACGGAAATGACGAAAGCCAAAGAAGGCGGGACCCGTATGGCAGATGGCGGCATGATGGTGGGCCTGAGGAAAACATGATGTGCGCTTCCTGATCGGGTCATGCAGCGAGATCGAGTCCTCCCTTTTGAGATATTCATATCGCGCCTATGGTTTCAATTTGGTTTCGAACCTTCCGATTCGAGGCATAGGTGCCCAATACATCGATTCACGCAAGCCTGATCTTGTTTTGGAGCTCGGCTTCGAACCTGAATGGGCGAGAGCTGCGACTCGCTTGTCCCGCTCTATACACCACAGCAAGCCGGCGATACCGGAAACTGCCGACCCTGCATTTTGCCTCAGCGTGCGGGGCAGTGGCCAATTCTTCGAATTAGCTTACAGTGACGGAACGCGCTTCGTGGTCGATGCTGAAGCGCGACGCCTATGTGGAACTTGGCTGCCTCCTCTCACCATCGAAGATCTTTCCACCTATCTCCTTGGACCAGTCATGGGATTTATCTTGCGGCAGCGGAACGTTGTGTCTCTTCACGCCAGCACCGCATCCATTGGGGACCAGGCCGTCGTATTGTGCGGTGAGAGTGAGGCGGGCAAGTCCACAACGGCGGCCGCGCTTGCGCTCCGTGGAATTCCAGTCCTGGCCGAGGATGTTTCCCCAATTGTAGAAGAGGTCGAAACCTTTTGCGTGGAATCTGGTTACCCGCGGATCTGTCTTTGGCCAAGCGCGGTAGATGCCCTGTTCGGGGCGCCAGACGCGTTGCCGCGCCTGACGCCGACTTGGGAAAAGCGCTTTCTGGCGCTGGACGGAGTGCGCGCTAAATTCGAGCCGCAGCGGAAGCCTCTTGGCGCAGTGTATCTTTTGGCCCGCCGGTCGGAAGAAACAGATGCGCCGCGCATAGAAGCTTTGGGTAAGCGCGAGGCGCTGCTCCAGTTGGTCCAGAATACCTACATGAATTGGCTGTTGGACCGAACGCAGCGCGCCGCCGAACTCGATACCCTCGCCAGAGTCGTCGCACGCACTCCGGTACGTAGAATCGTGCCCCACAAAGACCCGGCACGCCTGAGCGCACTCTGCGATCTGATCGTTCTGGACGCGGAGCGCTTGTTTGCCGATCGAGAATCCGCGGAATTGCTCCCTACCAGCTGACATGTATTCGCTCGCCGATTATGGAAGCATGATCGCAGACGGCGGGCGTTTCGCCGCGTATGCAAAAGCCATTGCTAATGCAGTGCGTCCCGGTGATACCGTCGCGGAAATCGGTTGCGGCCCAGGCGTGTTATCCCTGTTAGCCTGCCGTGCGGGAGCGCGGCGTGTTTTTGCGATCGAGTTGGACGACAGCATTCATTCCGCGCGACGGCTCGCTGCCGCCAACGGATTCACCGACCGCATCGAGTTTTTCCAGAGCGATTCGCGCAAGACAGAATTGCCGGAGCGCGTGAGCGTCATTGTGTCGGACATTCGAGGCGCGCTTCCGTTCAGTGGCTCCGCCATTCCGTCGATCGAAGACGCACGGCAGAGATTCCTCGTTCCGGGCGGCCTATTGATTCCACAACGGGACATGCTCAAAGCGGCCGTGGTCGAGGCCAAAGAGTATTACGGGGAGCTTGCTGCGCCCTGGCAGAAAGCTTTGGGCGGTCTCGATCTCTCCTCTCCCCTTTCGCTCGTCCTCAATGGATACTACGCCGTTTCTTTCAAACCCGAGCAACTCCTCACGGAACCGCTTACTTGGCAGGTCTTGGACTACAGCGTGGGCGCTGCGACAAACGCTACCGCTTCGCTGCGTTTTCGCGTCGCACGTACCGGGACGGCGCACGGCCTTTGCCTTTGGTTCGAGACACAACTCCTTGTAGACATCTGTTATTCTTCCGGGCCGGGAGGTAGTGCAACCATATACGGCCAAATCTTTTTGCCTTGGCTGGACCCGGTGACCGTCACGGAAGGGCAGGAAATTCAAGTCGAATTGCACGCCGATCTCATTGGTCAGGATTATGTTTGGCGCTGGGAAACAAGAATCCCTGCCACGGCCAACAATCCGGAAACCCACTTTCGGCAATCGACATTTCAAGGCGCAAATTTCTCTCCAGATTCACTGCGGCGCCAGGCCGTAGATTATGTTCCTCTGCTCTGCGAGGCAGGGCAGGCAGATTTATGGATGTTAGAAAAGATGGATGGAAAAACCTCCTTGCAGGAAATTGCCCAGTCGGCCTCGCGGCGGTTCCCGCGCCTCTTTTCTTCCTGGCGCGAAGCGCTCCAGCACGCCGTGGACCTTTCTAGAAGATTTTCCCGCTAGCGTGCATGCTGTCCGGGCAACGGCCGATCTCTCGCGGCAGCTGTTTTCCCAGCATAGCTTCGCGCTATGCGGCGGACATTTATCTTGCAACTCTAAAGCGCTCTAGGCACAGTACCGGAGAATGATTCTGCGTCTCTCCAGCAATGCGCAGCGCGCAACACTTGTGGCCGCCTCTTTCGCGGTCGCCTTCACCCTCTCTTTCTTCAGTATCCGAAATGCATTTGCTGTCCACGACGCTGGTTTGCAAACGGCTGAAGCCATTGAGCGCGCCACGCGCCTGGAGCCTGCTGACTCGCGAAACTGGTATCTCCTGGGCCGGTATTGGCAATACAACCCTGGGGATCCAAATGCTGCGAGCTCCACTCGCTCCTACCTTTCGGCGCTCTCGTTGAATCCGGCATCGTGGCAATCTTGGTTGGATCTTGCCGCGACCTACGAATCGGACGACAACTTAGCTGCCGCGCGTGACGCCTATCTGCACGCCAAGAACGTTTATCCGCTTTCTGCTGAGGTCTCTTGGCGATATGGGAATTTCCTGTTGCGCCAGGGAGAACTTGAGCCGGCATTTGCCGAAATGCACCTTGCCGTCGAAGCGGATCCCAAGCGCGCTGCGGAAGCCTTCTCTCGCTCCCTGCGCGCTGGATCCAGCTTCGAGACCGCACTTGATCGCATACTGCCGCCCATCAGTGATGCTTACCTCGATGTGATTCGAGAGCAATCGGAAGACAGACAAACCGAAAATGCCCTCAAAGTGTGGGACCGGCTTGTGTCCCTGCGTCCCCGCATTTCTTTGTATGATTCCTTCCCCCTCGTCGGTGCCCTGATGACCGAGAAACGCATTGCAGATGCCAGCCGCGTATGGGACCAGGGGGTGCTTCTTGCAGGCCTGGCGGAGTTGCAAGGTCCACCGGGCACGGGTTTGTGGGACGGTGGATTTGAATCAAATGTCAAAAATGGCGGTTTTTCCTGGCTAATTTCCGAAGCATCCCGCGGTGTCCAAATCGGCTTCGACACTCAGGAGAAACACTCCGGAGATCGTTCCTTGCGTTTGATCTTCGACGGGACCTCCAATATTAATTTCGCAAGCGTTTGTCATTACGTCCCTACCCAGCCTTCCGCCGCCTATCGTTTTTCGGCCTGGGTCAGAACCAGAGCGCTCACCACGGATCAGGGCATCCGTTTCCAGTTGCATGCCATCGGAATCCACGACACTCCCTACGCCGTCACATCGGAAGTTCACGGCACTACGCCCTGGACGCGCGTCGAGTTGCTGTGGTCCTCGGGGAGGGATGTTCAGGAAATGCAAGTTTGTCTGGTCCGTTTTCCTAGCGAGGAAGCGAACAACAACAAAATTCAGGGAACGGCTTGGGTGGATGACGTAGCCTTGGTTCCGGAGCCTGCGGAGCATCCTATACCATGAGGTTGCTGCGCTTTGGCATTTGCGCGTTGGCCGTGTTTGCCGTCGCCGCGCATGGAAGTGTCGAGGATTGGGCGCGAGCTGTTTTTGAGACTGGCGCCGGATTGCTCTTTCTCACCTGGGCCTTATGGATTTATTTCACGAAAGAAGAACAAATTGTCTTTTCTCCTCTTCTCCCTCCGCTTGCCACCCTTTCATTGATTGTTTTGGGCCAGTGGCTTTTTCATGGCACGGCCTCTTCCTACAGCACCCGCATCGAACTCTTGCTTCTCCTCTCAGACCTCATCCTCCTTTTTCTTGCCGTGCAGGCTTTCCGCACTCTTCAGGATTGGCGTGGGTTCATTTGGTTCGGGATGCTTTTCGGATTCCTGGTCAGCCTTTTCGGCATTCTGCAGCACCTTACCTTCAACGGAAAGCTTTACTGGTTCCGCGAGATGCAGTACGGCGGAATTCCGTTCGGGCCCTATGTGAATCGAAATCATTTCGCCGGCTTCGTCGAATTAATCCTCCCTCTATCTCTCTTTCCCCTTGTCTTGGGCAGAGTTCGCCGGGAACGCTGGCCCGTCGTCAGTCTATTCGCGATTATTCCCATCGGCGCGCTTTTCCTCTCCGCCTCGCGGGGAGGCATCGTAAGTTTCGGCATCGAGTTGGCCGTGTTGGCGCTAGTGATGATTCAGCGGGGCGCGAAGGGAAAGCAATTGTTTGCCGGTGCCGCCGTTCTGCTCCTGGCGTTGATGATGGTCTCCTGGCTCGGCGTCAGTCAGGTCCTGCAGCGCTTTTCTTCGTTTCAATCGCTCGAAGTCACCGCTGGGAAGCGCGCCTCCATGCGGCGGGACACTTGGAAAATCTTCCTTCATCACCCGCTACTAGGAACGGGACTCGGAACTCTGCAGATCGTTTATCCGCCTTACGAAACCCTCTACGATGGGAGAATCGTCAATCACACCCACAACGACTACCTCGAGGCCCTAGCCGAAACCGGAATTCTCGGAGGACTCTGTTGCGCTTGGTTTCTTGGTGCTTTGTTCAGAGAATCCCTGAACCGACTGCGTCAGTTGAATCATTCCTTTGCCGGGGCCTTGCAGCTCTCCGGCTTGGTGGCTTGCGCTGGCTTTCTGGCACATAGCTTGGTCGATTTCAATCTGCATATTCCATCGAACGCTTTCCTGTTTTTCCTTATGGCCCACCTGGCAACATCGGAGATTCATTCTGCAGCTCCCTTGCCTGCTCCCGGGCATCCCCGCCATCGAGATCCCGCAAATCACTGATTGAATTGGACCTTCTGGCTGTATAATCGATGTTGGGGTTATCTATCTCATGCAGCCAGTCAGACTGGGTGCGTTGGTGTGTCTTTGCGTTCCGGCTGTCCTTCTAGCGTCACTGGTTCCGCCCCCATCCAGCGGCGCTCAGCAGGCCGTTCTCGAGACGCCACAACAAGTCAACGACCGCCTACGTTCGATGTCCGCCTCCGCGCGGGTCATGCCGCATGACTACGTCATAGGCAACGGCGATCTGCTGGACCTCGAAGTCTTCGATGTAAAAGAGCTTAGCCGGGAAGTGCGCGTTAGCCAGACCGGGTCCATTGGCATTCCCCTTGTGCCGCTTCGCCTGCACGTCGCCGGACTAACGGAAGTCCAGGCCGAACAGAAGATTTCCGAAGTCCTCGAATCCAGTGGCCTGGTTTCTCATGCCGAAGTAAGCCTCAGTGTGAAAGAGAGAAAGAGCAAGCCTATCACGGTCGTCGGCGCTGTTGCGCATCCCATGGTTTACCAGGCCGATCGGCTTGTCACCCTTCTCGAAGTCCTGGCGGAAGCGGGAGGCCTTGCCAACGACGCCGGCGACACGGTGATTGTGAACCGACCATCGCAGGACACGCCGTCCGATCCATCGGAGCCTCCGGCAATCGGCCCGGAAGGCACCGCCCCCGCGACCGCATCTTCCGGCACAACAGGCCCCCATCCCTCCGCGAATTCCCCCGTGCCTGCGGATCCGCCGGCCTTGTCCAATGCCATTACCATCAATCTGAACGAGCTGATGGAGAGCGGCGACGCCACGAACAATATTATTCTTCAGGCCGGCGACATCGTTACCGTCCCTCACTCCGGAATCGTTTACGTCCTGGGAGCCGTGGGCAGGCCCGGTGGATTCGTCCTTGCGAATGATCGCGGGCAGATGACTACCTTGAAAGTTTTGGCACTCGCCGGTGGCTTGAACTCCACTGCAAAAAGGGATCATGCCGTCATCGTCCGCAAAGACGCTCAGGGGCAGCAACACGAAGTTGCCGTTGATCTTAAGAAGGTGATGGCGCGCCAAGCGGAAGATGTTCAGCTTCAACCCAGCGACATTTTGTACGTGCCCGACAGTGCGGCGAAGAAGGCCATGCTCCGCACCGTGGAATTGGGAATCGCTCTGGGGACCGGCATCGCTCTCTACCGGGTGGCGTATCGCTAACCATGGCCGACGAAAATAAACTCGTGCCGCGTGAGAATGGCTCCAACGGCGCCGTCGAGCTAGTCTCCCTGCCGGGCCGCGTCCCCAGCTTTGAACTTTCCCCGCGCGAACCTCACCTTTACGACTATCTGCTGATTTTGCGGAAGCACCAGTGGCTGATTCTCTCCTTCATGCTTGCAGTCGTCACCATTGTGGCCATCGCCACGTTTCGCATGCAGCCTGTTTTCGTGGCCACGGCACGCGTTGAGATTGACCGCGAGAACGCCAACATTCTCCCCTTCCAGGGCGCCGATTCCTACGACTATATGATGGATGTCGAAAATTACATCGAGACGCAATCCAAGATCCTCACCAGCGAAACACTCGCCCTCCAAACCATTCGCAACAATGCTCTATCCGCGCGCCCCGAATTTTCTTCGCCCAATGGACCTTCGGAAGCAGTCGCCAGCGGCAGCCTCGCGAACCAGAAGCGCCCGCCCGAACTCGCTGAATTCTTGGGAAGTCTTAGCGTGAGGCGCGTTCCCAACAGCCGCCTGATGGACGTAAGTTTTGAATCCACCGATCCCCAGCTTGCGGCGCGCATCGTCAACGCCCATATCGCTTCCTACATCGAGCAGAATTTCCGCAGTAAGTATGAGGCCACCACTCAGGCTTCCACCTGGCTCGCCGACCAGCTGGGTGAGTTGAAGATCAGGGTGCAGAAGTCCGAGGACGCCCGCATCGCCTACGAGCGGCAAAACCAGATTTGGACGCTCGACGACAAGCAGAACATCACTACACAGCGGCTCTCCGACATCAACAAGCAGCTGACCGACGCGCAGAACGAACGCATGAAAAAAGAATCGCTCTACCAGTTTGCCAAAGCCGGCAATCTCGACGCCGTACCGGAAGTTCAAAACAACTCTGCGCTTAGCGATTTGTTCAAGAAGCGCAGCGAGGCCGCCTCGCAGTACACCGACGCCTTGGCCCAATACGGTCCGAATTTCCCCAAGGTGCAGCGCCTTCAGGCTCAAATAAAGGAATTTGACCAGACCATCGAAAAAGAAAAACAGAAAATCTTGGACGTTCTCGAGAGCGATTACCACGAAGCCCAGCAGCGCGAAGCGCTTCTGACACGGGCCCTCGACCAGCAAAAGGCGGACACTAATCAGATGGCGGGAAGGCTTGTGGAGTACAACATCCTCAAGCGGGAGGCGGAAGCCAACAAGACCCTCTACGAAGGTCTCATGACCAAGCTGAAGGAAACCGCCATTTCCCAGGGCCTGCGCTCTTCCAACATCCGCGTCGTGGATCCCGCCATGATTCCTTCTACGCCCGCGCGCCCTGCCAAGACTCGCAACATTGCGCTCGCTTTTCTCGTGGGTTTGGTCGGCGGTATCGGTTTGGCTCTGATGCGCGAGTATCTCGACAACACCGTGAAGTCCCCGGATGATGTTGAAACGCTCTCGCGGCTGCCTTCCCTCGCCGTGGTCCCCCAGTTCGCCGGTTCCAACGGCAGCAGCAAGCGCCACGGTTTCTTTCAAGGCCTCTCGTCCAACGGGCATGACACGCGCATCGAGCTGGTTGCTCAGCACTTACCCAAGTCGCAGATGTCCGAAGCGTTTCGCGCCTTGCGAACTTCCATTCTGCTTTCGCAGGCTGACCATCCTCCTCAAGTCATCCTGGTTACCAGCGCGCTCCCGCGCGAAGGCAAAACCACCGCGGCCGCGAATCTTGCCGTTACGCTCGCGCAGTTGGGCGACAGCACGGTACTGGTCGATGCCGACCTTCGCAAACCCGGCATCGGCCGTCTCCTCAATTTAGCCGGCGGAAAATACGCGGGGCTCAGTTCCTATCTCGCGGGTGTTTCTAGCCTTGATCTGGTGTCCGTCCCGCATCCCGCGATTCCCAATCTCGTCGCCATTCCCACCGGACCTCTTCCGCCGAATCCCGCAGATCTGCTCTCTTCCCACAAGCTCGTCGAGGCCATCGCCGAGCTCCGCGCGAAATTCAAATTTATCGTCATTGATTCGCCTCCCATCATGGCCGCCACCGATGCTGTGATTCTTTCCGTGCAGGCCGACGGCGTGCTCCTCGTCGTTCGCAGCGGCGAAACACCCAAGGAAGCCTTCACGCGCACGCGCGACCTGCTAAATAGCGTCAGGTGCCGCATCCTCGGCGTCGTTCTCAACGCTGTGGATGCCAGCGCCCCGGACTACTACTACTCTTATCGGTATTATCCGTACTCGTATGGATACGGTCCCCAGGAAGCAGTTGAAGTTCCGCGTGAAAGTGATTCCGAAGCCATTGCTCATCGCGTTTCCCGCGATCGCGAAGATGACTCGCAGGCCCTTTAAGGAGGCCCTTTGCGCTATTTGATCACCGGTGGAGCTGGCTTTATTGGTTCGCACCTGGCGGAGAGGCTTCTCGATCGCGGCGACCGCGTCGTTTTGCTGGACAACCTTTCCACCGGCAGCGTCGAAAACATCCGCCATCTCAAGTCTTCCGGCCAAATGCAATATCACCTGGACAGCATCGAGAATCGCCAGTTGCTCGCTGAACTTGTGGATGATGCCGATGTCATCGTCCATCTGGCCGCTGCCGTCGGAGTCAAACTCATCGTTGAAAGCCCCGTCAAGACCATCGAGACCAATGTAAACGGGACTCAACTGATCCTTGAAGCCGCCTGCAAGAAGAGGAAGCTTGTCCTCACGGCTTCTACCTCTGAGGTCTACGGAAAAAATACCAACGTACCGTTCCACGAAGACGCCGACCTTGTCCTTGGCCCCACCACAAAGGGACGCTGGAGCTATGCAGCCTCCAAGGCGCTTGATGAGTTTCTCGCGCTTTCCTACTGGAAGGAAAAGAAGTTGCCGGTCATCGTGGCTCGCTTGTTCAACACCGTGGGACCGCGGCAAACCGGCCGCTACGGCATGGTGCTCCCCAATTTCGTCAAGTCCGCCCTGGACAACGCCACCATCAGCATCTACGGCACCGGAAAGCAATCGCGCTGCTTCTGCGATGTCCGCGACACTGTCGAAGCGCTCATCCGCCTTATGGACTTGGAGCGCTCCGTCGGAGAAGTGGTCAACGTCGGTAACACCGAAGAAATCACCATCGAAGCTCTGGCGCAGAGAGTAAAGGAGCGCACCGGCAGCTCTTCTCCCATTGAATACGTGCCCTATGATCAGGCCTACGAGCCCGGCTTTGAGGACATGATGCGCCGCGTGCCTTCCGTTGATAAACTCCACTCTCTCACCGGCTTCCGCCCGCACACTCCATTGAATGAGATCATTGACCGCGTCGCCGCTTTCTTTCAGCAAAAGACAGAAAGCCTGGACGTTCACCGGGTGGCTACAACCAGCGCCGACTAACTCGCGCCCTTTGCCCAGAGTCCGGCATCTTCTCCTGGGTTTTGCAATTTCTTTGCTATAGCCACTCTGTCCTGGATCCACGAATCTCTTCGTACTTTCACCAAACTTTTGGTAACCTTCTTCGTCTTTACCTCTAGCGGCATGAGGGTATCCCTGTGACCAAAACCGCCAGTTCGGCCACTCGCCCTATGAATTTCCAAGGCTGGCTTGACACCATCTTTCGCGACCTGAAGTACACCTTCCGCATGCTCGCCCGCACTCCTGGCTTCACGGTTGTGGCCGTCCTGACCCTCGCCCTCGGCATCGGCGCGAACACCGCCATTTTCACTCTCCTCGACCAGGTATTGTTGCGTCTCCTGCCCGTCAAGGATCCCCAGCAACTTGTCCTCCTGACTATGCGAGGACGGCACTATGGCAGCAACTGGGGCGGCAACGCCATTTCTCACCCCATGTTCCGTGATTTTCGCGAGCACAACGAAGTGTTCTCCGATATGTTTTGCCGCTTTCCGACCTCCGCCAGCCTTTCCTTCGGCCAGCAAGCGGAACGTGAGTCCGTGGAACTCGTATCCGGCACCTACTTCTCCACTCTCGGCGTCGTTCCCGCGATGGGTCGCATACTCACGCCTGAGGACGATCAAGTTCCCAGCGGTCATCCCTTCGTTGTTCTCAGTTACAACTTCTGGAAGACGCGCTTCGCCGGCGATCCCCAAATCGTCGGCAAGACTCTGACTCTCAACAATTACAAAATGACTGTCGTCGGTGTCGCCCAGGCGGGCTTTGACGGCGTGGAACTCGGTTTCTCCCCGAAAATCTTTATTCCCATCATGATGGAGCCGGAGATTATCGTCGGCAATCCCGAGGACATGCTCAAGGAGCGCCGCAATCGCTGGGTGAACGCCTTCGGCCGCCTGAAGCCGGGCGTCTCGCAGCAGCAGGCCAAAGCCGCACTCCAGCCCTTCATGCATTCCATGCTGGAGATGGAAGTGCAATTGCCTGCCTTCGCCCGCGCTTCAAAATTCGATCGCGATGAATTCTTAAAATGTTGGATCGAGGTTTTGCCCGGCTCCCAGGGCCGTTCCTACACGCGCCGCCAGCTCACCACTCCGCTTTGGGTCTTGATGGCCACCACCGGCGTCGTCCTGCTCATCGCCTGCGCCAATCTTGCCAACCTCATGCTCGTCCGCGGTTCCAGCCGCATCAAGGAAATCGCCGTTCGTTTGGCAATGGGTGCTACCCGTCCGCGCATCATCGGACAACTCTTGATCGAGAGTCTTTCTCTCTCCGCGCTTGGTGGCCTCGCCGGTCTTGCCTTGGCGTTTTGGGCCGATCGCGCGCTCATGAAGATTTATCTGCCGTCCGATTCGAGCGGCATGAATATTTCCAGCGCGCCCGATCTCCGCATCCTTCTCTTCAACCTCACCGTCACCGTTCTCACCGGAGTCCTCTTCGGCCTCGTGCCTGCTCTTCAAACCACCAAGCCCAATATCGCCGGAACATTGAAGGATCAGGCCGGCGCTGTTGTGGGCGGCGGCGGTCATCATCGCCTGAGAAAAGGCCTCGTCGTCGCGCAAGTCACTCTCTCGCTTCTACTATTGGTCGGCGCCGGGCTTTTTGTCCGCAGCCTTGCGAACCTGCGTGATCTGGGCCCCGGTTTTCCCGCGGAAAGGCTCGTGGCCTTTCAGATCGACCCTTCCCTCAGCGGCTACACTAACGAGCGCATGAAAGTTTTTTATCCGCAACTATCGGACACTCTCAGGTCCATTCCCGGAGTTCAATCCGTAGGCCTCGCGTCCATGCGCATCCTCGAAGATAACGAGTGGGACAGCAGCATGTCCGTCGAGGGCTTCACGCCCGCCAAGCCCGGTGAGCATGCCGAGCCCTTCATGAACGCCATCGGCCCAAACTATTTCGCCACCCTGGGCGTTCCCATCGTCGCGGGGCGCGACTTCACCATCAACGACAACCACGAGGTCAAGCACGGTCCCGAAGTCTGGAACTGGGTCCCTACCACCGTCATGATCAACGAGAAGTTTGCGAAGAAATATTTTCCCGGGCGAAATCCCATCGGTCTCCACCTCGGCTTCGGCACCGACCCCGGCACGCCCACCGATATGGAAGTCATCGGCGTCGTCAAGGATTTCAAGTACACTAGCCTCCGCGACGAAATTCCCGAGCAGGCTTTCGTTCCGTATCTTGGTGGCCGCTACCTTGGCGAAATGACCGTTTACCTCCGCACCGCCGCTGATCCCAATCAGTTGATGTCCGCCGTACGTTCGAAAGCCCGCGACATGGATTCCAATCTCCCCATCTTCAACATGCGGACCACCGAGGTGCAGATCAACAACTCCCTTTCCACCGATCGCATGATTGCCAGCCTCTCCGCCGTCTTCGGCTTTCTCGCAACGCTGCTCGCCGTCATCGGCCTCTACGGCGTGATGGCCTACACTGTCGCCCAGCGTACCCGCGAAGTCGGCATTCGCATCGCTCTCGGCGCTGCCCGCGGCAACGTCATCTGGCTGGTCATGCGTGAAGTCCTCCTGCTCGTCGCCATCGGCGTCGTCGCCGGAATCACCGCCTCTCTCGCCCTCACCCGCGTAGTCCAAAGCCAGCTCTTCGGCCTCACTCCGCACGATCCGCTAACGCTGGGCCTGGCCACCGCCGCCCTCGCCCTGGTTGCCTGCGCCGCCGGCTACGTCCCGGCCCTCCGTGCCAGCCGCCTCGATCCCATGGCCGCCCTCCGCTACGAATGAGCCCCTTCTTCCAACCCCGGCTCTGGAGACCAGCGCCGAACTTGCAGGTTGCGTTGTCCAGATGCTCTAATTCCTCACCTCCCGATCCTGCCGTGAAGTTTGCCGGCCCGCGCAAAACGTCACTTAGGCCTCTCATGATGATTCCCGCGGGAACGCTCCTCCCCTGGCTCCTACGATCCCCTTGTCGTGGCCCTTTCCGTCGTGATCGCGGTTCCGTCGCCATGGGCATTGGCATTTGGTCCATGCATTTCGCCGGGATGCTGGCCACCTCGACCCCGTGGCGCCCTGGGCTAGGAATGACCACTGCCCCTTAGACAATCGACGAAAAATCTTGAATCCATGCCGAATAACGATCCTCGGAGGCCACAGCAATTAAAACTCCCGTTTTTGCAGCACTTTGAACGACACCATCAGCATTAACCCTGCAACACTCAAGCTTGCCAACGCGCCGAGCCATGGGAAAGAGCCGGAGAGGACATAGGTATTCTTGTCGATATGATTATCTCCGCCCATAAAACGCCAGAGATCCGCGTAAGGACGAATCCAACTAACCTCGCTGGATATCATTCCGGTCAGAATTGTTAATCCATAGGCGACAGCTGGAGCCGTATAATCGCCTTCGATCAACGAGGAGATCAATACCGCCATCGCAAAATAGATCAATCCTCCCGAGATCAGCAAGGCAAGGTAGAAAGAAGCTTGGGAGATGGGAAAGGACGCTTGGCCAAGGTCGGTGATAAAGAGGATGGCGGCCCATGGCAACACTGCAAGCGAAATGGCTTGTAGCACGCCTACGGCAATTCGGACGCCAGCTAGGCGCGCCCTGCTAACCGGCAACGCCAGCGTGAACGATGATGTACCCACGGCTCTTTCGCGAACCAGGCCGCCCAAGCCGAGCAGAACCACGCATAGAATCCAAATCCCGACAAGGTACTGATGGGCGAAGAAAATTATGTTCCAAACATTCGTTTTCGGTCCCGCCGGAAATAGACTTTCAGCGTGGTGGACAAAGAAGGAAATGATGATCGTTATCCCGCATAAAGAGGCCAGGAATCTCGATCTCGTTTCGAGCCAAGCTTTGTACCAGAGCACGATTCAATTCCCCTTTACCGTTTCAAGGAAGATATCGCGCAATCCAACAGGGGCAACTTCCACCGAAACTGCCTCTAGGTTTCGTGCGCGCTCAATCACCGCCTCGGCATTCCTG
>Ga0307479_10003650_pt1 | contig 14038 bp, 10 predicted proteins | sample atmos_gasesECM4C_FD_203743 | JGI IMG/M metagenome (GOLD analysis project Ga0307479, IMG submission 203743) | Hardwood forest soil microbial communities from Morgan-Monroe State Forest, Indiana, United States - atmos_gasesECM4C_515 | ecosystem: Environmental > Terrestrial > Soil > Temperate...
ACTCAAAAGACAAAACGGTGTAGCGAGATTCAATCTGACAAAACAACGTATATCGTCGCGTTGGCCTGTGCCGCAATTGGCTGACGCATGCATCCGCTCAATTCACTGAAGTCTTTGCCTGAAACTAAGGTTTGCTGGTTGGAGGCGGCGGTTGCGCCGGCGGATTCGGCTGTTGGCTCGGCGCCCTATTCAAGATGGCGTTGAAATCAGGATGCGGACCTGGCGCCTGGCCGATGCCGCCCGGGACGTTCGGATGCCCCGGCGGCATCGCGCCCGGCGCGGTCCCTGCCTGCGGCGCTTCTCCCGGGCCCGGATGCTGCATCCCGCCGCCCATACCCGTGCTCTTCAGCACCACCCATTCTTCGCCGCGCTTTTCGAGCGCATAGCCAATCTGCATCGCGTTGCCGCTGGAATCGCCGCCCTTGGCGCGAATTTCCACCTGCGCCTGGGCCTGATTGCCGTTCACCGTGGCTTGCGTCACGTTGACGTCCATGTTGTTCAGGTTGAGCATGTTCAAGGCGGCAAGATGCTTGATCACTCCCGCGCGAATCGCTTCTTTATCATCGGTCTTGGATTTACACGCGACCGAGAGCAACGCCGTGGCACCGAGCAATACGGCAAGAAATCCCCGTTTCATTCCCATTCCCTTTCGCTGGTGCGTCCCCGGAAGATGAACTGGACTACGCCCATCGTAGCCTATGGCCGCCCGGAACGCGAACGGTGTGGAATCGGAGCGCTAGGAAAAGTAAGGCCGGGATCAACGTGGAAAAGGCCGCGAACACGTGACACGGAGCAGGCGATAGAAAAGTACGCCTTCAAATTCGAGGCGGGCGATTCAGACACACTTCACTACGGGGGAAGTTTCCGAGCTACTTGAAACGATTCGGCCGTCCGAAACACTACATTGAAGAACGTCCAGGTAACCCGAAAAAAAACGGGCGTGGCAGCGCAGGTGTGGATGGCGGGCAGCAGCGTGAATCGCCGGCAGAGTTGAGCCGGCGGATGCAGCCCAGCTCTCGCACGCCTGACGGAAGAGTTTCAGGCTGCCTTGTCGTTCGTTCGGGCAAGCCTGGCGACTACAGCACATTGCCCCGCAAATGCCTCGGACGAAAGGACAAACTGAAATGAAACTCGTTTGCGAAAGTCGAGCTTTCTTCGTTCTCATGGTGTGTTCGATCCTCGCAGCGCTTTCAGCGGCAGTCCACGCACAAGACATCGTGAGCATGCCGCCGGCGCGCGTCGGGGTTGAGTACGAGTTTAACCTTCGGACCGAGGGTGGAACTCCACCCGTTCGTTGGACAGTTGTCGACGGAGCGCTTCCACCAGGACTCAGCCTTCGCCCGACGGGGGAATTGCGCGGAACGCCTACTGCTCCCCGGCAGCAACCGTACGAATTTGTCGTGGAAGTTGCAGATTCGGGAACACCCGCCCAACGGGATGTCCGGCACTTTTCCCTGCAAGTGGCCCCAGCGCCGCTCCACATCGTCACGAACGCACCAAGCCTGAAAATCGTGGCGCCTGTGGCCGCCGCCGAAGAGCCTAAAGCCGCGCCGCCAGCGGTGTCACAAAAACCGACTGTGCAAAATATCTCTTATAACCCCAACCGGGCGCCGCATTGGGTCGTGCCCCTGCGACCGGTCACAAACTTGTCCGGCGCGGAACAGACGGCTCCCGACGCAAGTCAGAGCAGAACCCGAAAGTCCAAGTCAAAAGCTCCTGTAGACCCTGCAAAGTATATAAAAGTGTTCGAAGACACAAAGGCGGGCCACCGTCTGTGCCGGTATAACCCCGAAGCTAAAGCGCCAAACAACTCCCTGCAGTTCACAGTCGACCTCGAAAGCTCAATTATCATCGTTCCCAGTGGCAAGCTGATGGGCGAGGATCCCGCACTCAACAAGCTGTACATGAGTGCGAAACTCTCTTCGGGGGATACGAGCAAAGATGTTCCGGTCATTGGGTACGCCGAGATCGGAAAAGATAAGGCCACTATGGCCACGCAATCTGGTGCGGCATTTCAAACAGCGGCTAACGTACAAGCAATGATATTCAACATGGCTTACACGGTCGGAGACATCTTGAAGTACGTTTACTACCCTCCCACGCAGGAAGCCGTTTCCCAGAAGGACGGAGTTTCGTTCGATGTTAGGAAGTGCCTGGAACCGGATAGTAATGTCGACCCTCAGCAGTGCGTGGAACAGAACAGCAAGATCGATGCCAAGAAGTGGCTGAAGCTGAATCGCGAGATTAATCTGCGGGCGAATGAGGTAGTCAAAATCGATACGGACATCCAGACCGCCATTCAGGCGAAGAAGTTGGACAATGCCAGTTTGTTGCGTGCCCAAGAGCGATTCCGGTTGTACCAGCCCGAAATCCAGGCCATCTCGGACTTCTTTGTGCAAAAAGAAAATCTAGCAATCGTTGAGAAAGTTGGTATCGAGGTTTTTTGGATCGACCGTGACTCCATGGAGCACATCGCGCAGCAATTCAAGGACAACATCCAGACCGCCTTCGATCAGAAGAGCACCCCAGAGGCGCAAGCACAAGCACTTCAGGATCTTCTGGAGCGCGTGAAGCTCGTCTATCAGGACTTCGGCGACTTCCGCCGGCAGACTCGAGACCAAATTACTGGGCAAAACGATCAAAAAGAAAAGAAAGAGAACGTAACCGAAGTTCATACCAAAGCTGAATGGGACAGCTTATTCGAGGATGCCATACAGGCTCTTGCCGAGGAGCAGCGCACGAAGGCATTCGACCAGCTCAAAAAGTTGCTGGCGACAGGAAGCATTTCGCTGGCGACGAATCAGGTGAAAGACGGGGACAGGCTGACCTTGACGGTCGAGTCTGTTCCGGCGGACGGTTCCACCGGCGGAATACCGGTCGTTTTCGAGATCCAGATCAAGAAGTTCGGGCCAAAGATCCAGTGGTCGCCTTCCCTTTTGTTTGTGCGGCGGCTCGGGGTGACCGATGCCGAGGCTTCGCCGCCGACAGGTTCGACCAAAGCTCCCCTGAACCGAATCAACTTTGCGCCTTCGCCGGGCATGACGTTCGGGGTGGCGTACTTCAGGAGGGGCGAGACAAATTGGAATAAGTTCGTCCGTGCGATTGGTCCGGGTGTGGGATTGAACGTCACCTTTATGAACTACAACGACCCAAGCTTTAACCTCGCCACAACGCAGTTCACGAACACAAGCGGAACCAACGTGCAGGTTGGCGCAGGCATCATCGGCTCCCTGTTCGACAACAAATTGCAGGCGAGCTACGGCTGGAATTTGAATGTCGAGCAACGCCGGACATATTTCGCCGTCGGGTTCGGCTTCATCGAGATAGGCAAGGAAGTCGCCAAGTACATTCCCAAGTAGCGGCGAGCGACATCTTCGGATGAGCATGGCTGGAGCTTAGCGTGGCAATGAACCGGGAAGGAACAATTGGAATTGCAGGGCTGCTCGCCATCGCGGCGGCTGTCGGGTTGGGACTGCAGCCTGGGCCAAAACCGGGAACGGGCGGGAAAGCGGATGGCAGAGGTGAACTCAGGCGATCGGCAGCCTCTTCCTTTAAGCATAAGGCCTCCGAATATCAGCCGGGGTGCGGCGAAATTGAACAGCATTTGCAGGAATTGCTGGCGACGGAGACATCCCTTTTTCCAGAGGGATGCTACGTTGATGAGGCGGCGGCAAAACAAGCCAGAACTCCCACCAGCCCGACAAACAAAGCCCCAAAACTCAAATTCATAATTGCCACTTTGCCCGATCCGCTGCACACGCACTTATCGCTTCTATTCGATCAGTTCACGGGCGCAATCCAGGAAGCCGCCCAGGATGAACAGTACGATTTCGACAGCTCCTGGTTGCCCTGGGAAGATGGTGAACAGCAGAAGGTGCTACTGGCGGACCAGGACAAGGCGGAAAAGCGAAGGGACGACCGCGAAGAGCAGCCGGGCATCCTGCTGTTTCGAAAATCAATCAAGTGTGACACGCCACCGGACGATTCCGGGAATCCTTCCGCTAAATCGGAAGAACAGCCGCCTTGTAAGGACACTTCGGGGGCCGGTTCCTCCGGCACCAAGGTCGCCGGACAAAACTCCTCCGTCCAGGGTTATCGCGACGGGCTGATCATTTTTGTGGTAGGGGAAGATGCGACCCACGGAATCCACCGCGAGCAGTTCCGAAATTCCATCCGTTGGATCGAAAAGCTGAAGTCATTCATCGGGCAGGAACACCCGCAAGCCGGCATCATCGGGCCGACCTTTTCCGGCTCTTTCCCCTCATTGGCCGAATTGCTCTCCGAAAACGAGATCGCCAAGACCCTAAGATCCGAAAAGGATGGGAGATTGCCCATCTACAGCGGCAGCGTCAGCAGCAACACGGGGGCGAGCTGGTTTAAAGACCAGATGAACTTCTTGCCGACGGATGGAAATGAAAAAGTTGAGCTTCATAGCTTCGTGCAGAATGACGATAAAATTCTCAGCCTCTTTTGCCGATACATGCAGCTGGAGCAGCCCGAATTTGATCCCCGGAAGGTTGCAGTGATCTCCGAAGATGAAACCGCATACGGAAGCTCCGGGATGAAGCAAGGGGACAATGATGGCTGCCCATCGAACGGCCTGAAGCTGTACTACCCCCGGGATATTTCCGCGCTACGCGGCGCTTACCAGACAAAATCTTTGTTCACGACAAGCGATCCCTCCGGGGCCGCAGACGCGCAGAGGCGAAACCTGCCCACCGACCTGACGGATCCGGCGGGAATCGTTCACGACTCCATCCGTTCCTATGGCGGGAACCAGACGCCGCTGGCACAGGAAGCATTTATGGTCGAGATCGTCTCGGCATTGAAGGAGCTTCACGCACAGTACATACTTTTGCGAAGCAGCAACACGCTCGATCAATTGTTCCTTACTGATTTTCTGCACCGTATGTATCCGGATGGCCGCATCGTCATCATGTCGTCCGACCTGTTGTTCATTCGAGAGAGAGGCGCGACAGGACTGAGCGGCACCCTCGCGCTGAGTACCTATCCGCTGTTCCCGCTGGAGCGCGATTGGACAGAATCTGCGTCGCTGCCCGCGGCCGACAGGGTGTTCAGCGGGGACACGGCGGAAGGGACTTACGTTGCATTCCGGCTGCTGCTGAACGCAAGCGGGTTGAACAGGCAAGGGCCAGCCCCCACACGCTGCCACACGACAATCGCCAGTGAACAGAAGATTTTTCTGCCGGAAATTGCGTGTGAAGAAGATCCGCCAATTACGGACTATTCTTCGCCGCAGTGGATGCTTACGAAGCATTGCGGCGACACCCCAACCGTCAAGGCCTGTGTTTACGAGGGTCCGGCGACGTGGTTATCGGTGATTGGGCAAAATCGTTTTTGGCCCCTGGCGGCAATGACCAACGACTCGTTGAAGACAGAACCGTGGTTCGGTCAGGCCGAACTCCACGAAACAAAAGCCAAGGGGCGTTCCACAGTGGGAGTGGGAGAGCCAGGACAAACGCCGGAATTGCCGGTGGGCATGAAGCTGTATTTATTGGCCCTCGCGGGTCTGGCGATATTTCACACCTGGTGCTGCTGGGCGGGGTCGTACACGGCCAAGCCGGCGTTTCGGGCCCATTTTGCCAGCACGGGAGATTGGCGGCAGACGTCGCTGGTGCTGACAGGGAGCAGTCTGATTGCAGTCGTGACGATGGTTTCGGGGTGGGGCTGCGGGGTATTTTTCCCAGGTGTGTACGGAGTCATGAAGCCGTGGAAAGCACTCGGGGGTGTAGTCTCGCTTTGTCTCCTGATGTGGGCGGCGGTTTTGGCACACAGCTATTCGACATGGACGCTGGGGCAAGGTACGACGAAAGATTCTATAAAGCTCGCTCATCTCCGGCGTGAGTTCAGGAAACGAAACTGGATAACCTGCGTTGTGCTGCTCGCTGTTATTCTGGCGGCTTTCCTGTGCTTTATCTATCCGATTGAAAACGCGCTCCTATTGGGCAATCGCGTAATCACCTATTGGCGATCCATGCATCTGGCCAGCGGCCTCTCTCCAATACTGCCGCTGCTGGCAATTCTGATTGGGCTTTACGTAGTCGTTTGGTATGCCTTGCATGCCCTGGCATTGTTTGGCCCGGATCGCCCCTGCCTGCCGACGAGAGAGCGGTTGCGGATCGAATATGCGAAAGGCAAGGAAGCGGATTTCCTCACCATGTTCAGTCAGGAAGATGCCGCGGACAAGATTGAATCGATCGCCATGCCGTTGAACCGAATGACGCTGGCGATATCCGGGGGTCTTGTGCTGCTATTTTTCCTGGCTGCCCTGGAACTGGCAGGGGCAGTGCCCGTGCGAAGCCTGGGAGCGGAGAGGTATTCGTATGCCTTCTTCCTCTGGCTGGATATTTGTTGCGGCCTGATGCTGGCGAAGACATGGCAATTTTATGAGATATGGGAGGAGTTGCGGCGGCTGCTTGCTTTTCTCGAGCGGCTTCCTCTCCGACGGACTATGTGCGCGCTTCATGGATTTTCCTGGGGCAGCGTCTGGAGGATGAGCGGAAATGTGCTTGAAGTGCGCTACAAAGTAATCTCCAGGCAACTGGAGTGCATGAACCACACCATTAAAACTCTCGAGGATTGGAAGGACGGGCATCCGGCCTCCGACGACGTCCAGGCCGCCTCGGATTGCCTCGCGGTCCTCGGAGATTTACGCAAGACCGGTTTGGCGTTCGCGGAATGGTATTCGGTCAACTACAGAAATTCTCGGACAGGAGACCTGACGAGTTTCGGCGCGTTTCAGGCGAGCGTTGCCGCGGCGAGCGGAACCCTTCTGGTGAAACTGCTGCTGCCAGCCTGGAGAAAAGAGGGGGAATCGCTCGTTTTGACATTGCCGGAGAACAGTGAAAAGGAGAGTCCCACGCCAGCTGCGCCGCCCTTGGCCAAGCACGAGCATATTCAAAATGCGGAAGAGTTCGTATGCCTGACGTACCTCGGGTTTATCCAGAATGTCCTGGGGCGGCTGCGGACGCTGGCAATGACAATCGTCGCGTTGTTTATCGCCGCGACGATTGCGCTGTCGAGCTATCCCTTTGACCCGCGCCAGGCGCTGAGCGCAATCCTGCTGGTGTTGTTTGCGATCGTGGGAGCGGTGATTGTGAAGGTGTACGCTGAGATGCATCGCGATGCCACGCTGAGCCACGTAACCAACACCAAGCCCGGAGAGCTAGGCCCGGAATTCTGGTTCAAGCTCGTCGGATTTGGATTTGCGCCCGCGGCCGGATTGCTGACGAGAATATTCCCAGGGATAACGGACTTCGTTTTCTCCTGGCTGCAGCCGGGGATTTCTTCGCTTAAGTAGCCGGCGGAACAGGTCCAGTGTTATTTGGAACGCACTCTCAATCGCCCTGCCGGGGTGCGGGTTCCTGTTCAATCGGGGCAGAGAAACGTGAACGATGGGAAATTGAATTTTCGTTCTTCAGCAAGGGCTTGTCCAACAGGCATTGGAGATCCCCAGACAACAGCAGGATGTTCAGCAGCCGAGATCGATCGAGATTGGAGAGTGATTCTTGGCGCAGGCAAATGAACAAGACGCGATTTGAGCACTCTACCAGGAAAGCCTCAGCCGCCGGTATCTCCGGATCTTCCAGGGTTCGGCTGCGAATCCTGGGTTCCAGCCTGTCCAGCCGCTCGTAACAGCAGCCGAGAAAATGATCAAGACACAGGTTCCTGGATTCCAGGGTGATGACAGCCGGTTCAACACAACAGTTCACCTTGCATTCTTGCTTTCCCGATGGCCCGTGCATGGTCCCCCAGATCCCCTGTGTTGTTTAGCTCGCACCGCGCATCCTTCTCGAGAGACTGCGCAGTTTTGATCGCTACCGCATCGAAAGGAATGCAGCTAACCTTCGCGTTCGCAGCCAGTGCTCGATATACGGGAACAGCATCTGCTCCACGCGTTTCGAGTTTTCCTCGCACTGTTTCGTGCGGCCTTCTCCTGTCCAAAACGTGACTACCGTCACCAGGCGTGCCTCCTGCTCCGGGAAGAGAACCAGGCAACCGGAAAAGTTCAAGCTGCCGGCAAACGCGCTACGCATCGCCTCGGGCAGCACTGTGCGGAGTTCCTCGGCCTTCCCTGGCCAGGCCACGAACTCTACGCTGTGCGCAATTACCTCCGGTGCCGCGGCATCTGCCAATCCATCGCGATCGGCCAGCCCTTTATCCTTCGGCAGTTCTCGTTTAACTTTCTCCAAATGCTGGAGATTGCCGGCGGGCCGGGATGGGTGGGCGAAGACGCTCTTTGTACGAAGATTCTCGATGGCGGCGAGACCAGCCACAAAGCCTCCCTTGAGTGCACAGGGGTCTAGTTCAAGAGTAGTGACCCAGCACCCGATTTCGTTTCATCCCGGGGCAAAGGTCCATTGCCTATTACGTAGGGACGAAGTTATACTCCCCGACTAACAGCCGAGGACCATTTGGAGCTTTTTTCATTCGATAAATCGTACGTAGATCGTCTGCGGGACGGGGAACCCTCGACCGAGCAGCATTTTGTGGCTTATTTTGGACAAATTCTCGGCATCATGCTGCGCGCCAGGTACCTTTCCCCCGAGCGCGTGGATGACATTCGTCAAGAGACCTTTGCAAGGGTGCTCGCAACCCTCCGTCGAGATGGCGGCATTCGGCAGCCAGAGCGTTTTGGAGCTTTCGTTAACGCTATTTGCAAGAATGTGTTACGCGAGAATATGCGGCACCTGTACCGCAACCAGGCGTTGCAACTCGATCAGATGGAATCGCCAGATACCAATAAGATTGTGGACCTGGAACGCGAGCTTATCTCGCAGGAAACAAAGGAGAAGGTACGCAGAATCCTGGCTGAAATGAAGCCACGCGACCGCGATTTGCTTCACGCCCTGTTCCTGGAAGAAAAGGACAAAGACGAAATTTGCCGGGAATTCAGGGTAGAACGCGAATACCTGCGCGTTCTACTGTACCGGGCCAGAGTCCGTTTTCGGTCCACGTTCGACATGCAACCCGTCAACACCTTAGGCCGAACAACCGGCAGGGGGGCCATGTGAAACGGAGGGACCGTTCCGAGCACTACATAAAGGACTAGGGATATGGACCATCAAGAGGCTTTGCGGCTGCAAGCAGTTGAAAAATACCTTCTTGGCGAGTTGACGCCCGAATTGCGTCTGCAATTCGAGGAGCACTATTTCGACTGTCCGGAGTGCGCGACGGGGGTGAGAGCGCTGGGGACCTTCGTAACCGCGAGCCGGTTAGTCTTGAGCGAAGAGGAGAGATCCCCCGAGGTCTCCCCGCACGCCGCTTGGGCGGAACGCCCAGGGTGGTTCAACTGGTTGCAACCGGTAATTTCCCTCCCCGCCATCATGGCCTTAGCTGCGATTGTTGTTTTTCAGATGACTGTTGCCATTCGTTCGGCGAGAAAACAGGCTACCGTTCAAACTGTCGCTGAAGTCTACAATTCGTCTTACCACCTGCAGGGCACGACCAGAGGCGCCGAAGCTACAAGAGTATCGGTTCGACCCGATGAGAGTTTCGCGTTGGACTTCGATTTCATTCCCACGCGGATTTTTCCCAATTACAAAGGAAGCTTGCTAGATTCGTCCGGACGGGCCGTCTTGGTATTCGGCCTCAAGGGCGACCAGAGTAATAAGGAGGTGCACCTGGTAGTCCCCGGCGGGAAAGTTCACGCTGGAAGTTTTGATCTTGTTGTTGTTGGAGACAGCGGAGCTTCGAATCAAAACCCCAAAGATAGTGAAGTTCAACGTCTCCCGTTTGTCGTTGTGTCCGAACCCGAACATTATCAGTCCGGCGATCATCCTACACCCCCTAAGGAGTAGCTTATGACTGACAAGACCAAGAAAGTGTTCCACTATCACGCCCACGGGCTTGCGTTGAGTGGCTTATTGACGCGGCCGGTTTCCAGGTTTATTGAGGTACAGGCAGCAAGTGCTTTGCCCACCATCGGCGGGTATGGGAACGCGCGAGTCGAAAATTTCCGCCTGGATCATCATATCCATTTCAAAACCGGCTATTCGCATGTTGCGGGCAGCAAGCAGCAGAAAGACGGCGATGAATTCCATACCACGCTGGTCGCCGCGGCCGTGGAAAGTTTGAATCTCCTGGATGTCCTGACAGCGGACAGGGTTGTGCTCCGGCTTTCCGGCCAACATCTTTATCCCGACGACGAATCGAAATTTTCCTTCCTGGGCAGCACGTTCGAAAATCTGAAGATCTGCGGGCATCCGGTGGAAGTCGAACTAAACGACCGGCTCTTTACCCATCTGGATACCTTCGCAAAGGTAAAGAAAGAGTTGGAAACGGACAAGGAATTCAAGAAAATAGCGGAGGATTCTTTCCGCTCAGGAACGTCCACAAAACTGCGAGAAGGCAGCGGTGTGATTCATTGCTCGCTCGTCAAGAAGATCAAGACAAATGCACCGGGAGTGAATGTCGATGGCCATGCCATGGACATACCTGGTTTTGGAAGGATTTACTTCGCCGAGGCGCTGCTGAGTGTGAACAAACGCACGCTGACAATGTTGCGTTTCGAATTGGGTTCACCGATCGAAGGCAGCAGCATTGTAAGTCAGGCCAGCATCAATGGCACGCATTTCCCTTGAGACTGCTGCTCGGCCTCCTGGTTCGTTCTTTTGGCTGAAGAGTGAAGCTTTGAGGAAAATGAACCGCCAAGCCACTGAGATGTCTCCGGATTCCTGCGCAGCCCCCTTCAGTAAAAGCCCTTGGCACAATCGGGCCAACCGATAACACTGAAATTAGCAGTAAACCTGGAAACTGCCTTAGAATAAGTAGAGCAGTTACTGTCGGGGCGTAGCGCAGCCTGGTAGCGCGCCTGCCTTGGGCGCAGGAGGCCCCCGGTTCAAATCCGGGCGCCCCGACCAAATCCTTGCTTACTTTCCGTCCACCGTTTCATTGTTTTTCTGCGCGGGAAACTGAAGGCTCTTCCAAACATCAGTCTTTCCAAGCCTACTCACTTGCAAGGTTACAACAGGCGCGTAATGCTGCTGCAATATTCTCGGTCTAGTTTATTGGGGGTCGCCTGGCTTCTAAATGCGCGACACTCCACTGACGGGATTCCAAATGATCTCTGCGGTCAGCTCCAAAACCGAAAGCTCACCAATCGGAAACAATAAACCCGAATCGATAGCGTTTCTCGATCTGAAGGCACAATTCGCCGGGATCCGGGAAGAAGTGATGGCGGCGATTACCGGGGTTATGGAGAGCCAGATTTTCATCCTGGGCCCGGAAGTAAAAAAGTTGGAGGAAGAAATCGCCAGCCGGCTTGGCGCGCGGTTTGTCATCGGGTGCGCCTCTGGGACGGACGCCTTGATCCTGGCCTTGATGGCGGCTGGAATTGGGCCCGGGGATGAGGTGATCACCACGCCGTTCAGCTTCATTGCGACGGCCGGATCGATCGCGCATGTGGGTGCGAAGCCAGTTTTTGTGGACATTGATCCTGTTACATTCAATGTGGATGCCGAGAAAATGGAAGCGGCTATCACTTCAAAAACGCGGGCGATAATGCCGGTTCACTTGTTTGGCCTCCCAGCAGATCTTGATCCGATACTGGAAATCGCAAAGGCAAACAATCTGCTCGTCGTTGAGGACGCAGCGCAAGCCATCGGTTCGCGCTACAACGGCAAGGCGATAGGCACGTTTGGAGATTTTGGCTGCTTCAGCTTTTTCCCGTCCAAAAACCTGGGAGGCGCGGGCGACGGCGGCTTAATTGGGACCAACTCTCCAGAAATGGCCGAGCGGCTGGCGATGATCCGGGTCCACGGAAGCAAACAGAAATACTTCCACGAGGTTTTGGGGACGAACAGCCGGCTGGATGCATTGCAGGCAGCTATTCTTCGCGTAAAACTTAAGCACCTGGATTCCTGGGCTGCCGGACGGCAGAATCGCGCCAACCGGTACCGCGAACTATTCGAGCAAGCCGGAGTGACCGGATTGATCGGGTGTCCGCCCGAGCCACCGGCGAAATTTCATCACGTATATAACCAATTTACGATTCGCTCCGAACGAAGAGATGCGCTCAAGGACTTTCTTCGCAGCGCGGGAGTTCCTTCGGAGATCTATTATCCACTCTGCCTGCACCTGCAGCCGTCGTTAAGGTTTCTCGGGTATCACGAGGGCGATCTGCCGGTTTCCGAGCAAGCCAGCCGGGAGGTGCTCTCCTTGCCCGTATACCCGGAATTGACGGATGTCCAGCAGGACCGTGTGGTTCAAGCGATTGTGAACTTTTGCCGAAACTAACCCGAATCCCCTAAGACTTTCCCGAAGCGGTGTGCATTGCGAAAGATGAATCCTGGTCGGCAACGTGCGGGACGGGCAATTTCCGGGCAATCGTGGTCAACAGAGGTTTCGGAAACATGGCTCCCCGGGTAAGGAATCGTGCTGCGCGGAAGGCCGCAACGGCTGTCTGCTGGAACGCATTGCGAACTAAATTTGGATCAGGCGTGGGCGATTCGATCAGCCAATCGGCCACTTCAAAACCATTCTGGATCAACAAACGGCTCAACGTATGCTGCGTAAAGTAGTTCAGATGCCACGGCGGGCCAAACACATGAGGTTTGCCGAGCATGAACCGGCAACGCCATCCGTGCTCGTAAGCACCATTGGGCACCTTGAGATACAAAAAACCACCAGGTTTCAGGAGTCTGCCACACATCTGCAGCTCCTTGCGAGGATCAAACAGGTGCTCGAGCGTGTTACGCATGACGATGCAATCGAACGAATGGGGCGGCAACGCGCTGGACTCCAGGTCGCCTAGATGAACAGGAATGCGTGGGTCCAAGGAAGGCGAGGGCTGTAAGTCACAACCAAATACCTGGAAACCCGCCTGACGCGCGATTTCCAGGAGTTCACCGCGGCCGCAACCTACCTCAAGGATGGAACCCGCGGACACGAACTGCCGGATATCACCGAGAACGCGCGTGAGGACGGGCATCTCGCGCGAGAGCGGTTCGTAGTCGTCTCGAAAATAGGCGATATGCTTGGCGTAGAGCTCGGTAAGTCCGTCGGGAGTGGGGCGCGGATTGATGAAGAGGAAACCACAATCGCGACACTGAGCCACGCGGTAGTTCCCGCCGCTTCCATCGTTGGCGCGGCGCACAAGCTGGAGGAACTCACGGTCGTTGCTGCTGCCGCATACGTAGCAATTCACTGGAATCTGATGCATGCAGTGTTCCAATAAATATCGAATGGCGCGCGTGTCCGTCTGGTATTGTCGAGGCAAGATTTGCCAGACCAGGGACAAAAGAAGAAGCGATTCGTTCGCAGCACTTTAATTGACAATATGATAGCTCAGGCAAGCAGGGTTCCCAATGGGAGGTAGATTCGAATTGACTTCGAACGAAAGTCCCGGAAAGCGTTGGGTGACCTGGTATACGCGGCCTAGTGTGGAATTGCAGTTGATCGACAGTTGTCCATTGAGGCTGCTGTCTTCCTGCACGAAGATTTGACTCTGCGCAGTAACCGCAGTCGTGAAGACGATGAGGGAGCTGGAGCCGGCGGGTAAGCTCACGGCCCCTGCAGGCGCGCTTCCACACTGCCCGTGAAGGTTCGCGCAAGCAGTGGTAGTGGCATAGGATGGCGAAACTACCCCACTGCTGAAGCTGAACCTGTCATTGCCATCCGTGGTCTGACACAAGCTGGCAGTGGCGGACGCATTCTCCCAACACACTGTGCTCCCGTTGCGCATGCGCAAGACGCCTGTGGTTGGCATCACCGTCCCGGATGGTGTCGCACCAGTATCAATAAATAAGGTGTGACTGCCCAAAATGCCAAAAGACGCCAAGTTTCGACTGCCACTCAGAACCAATTCCGCGCCGGTGCCAGCCGAGGTGTAGCCATCCCCAACGCCAAGCGTCATAAAGTCATTTTTCATATCAATATCAATGGAACCACCATTGCGCCGCGCATAGTCACACTGGATTCGCCACTCATTCCCACTCTCGATAAACATCTGCTCGCATCCGGTGACCCGGGCGTTTCCACTGTTTCCGTCCGCCAGAGAAGAAGCCCAGACCAACGT
>Ga0307479_10003651_pt1 | contig 14037 bp, 8 predicted proteins | sample atmos_gasesECM4C_FD_203743 | JGI IMG/M metagenome (GOLD analysis project Ga0307479, IMG submission 203743) | Hardwood forest soil microbial communities from Morgan-Monroe State Forest, Indiana, United States - atmos_gasesECM4C_515 | ecosystem: Environmental > Terrestrial > Soil > Temperate...
TCGTGCCTTGTGGTGTATGGCGATGGCAAATATGTTCTGGAAAAAAGAGAAGAAGCGACTCTGGGCAAACCAAAAGTGAAACGGGCGGAAGGGAGCCTGGGAACCGACGATCTGCAGCGGTTGAAAGCAATTCTCGATGATGAGGGGCTGAAGAAAATTAAGACGCCAAGTATGCCGGAGCTTCCCGCCGACGCACAAGCCGTGCGAGACATCGAGAGCCTCGACGCCCAGATCGATCATGGCGGGACCACTCAGCGTTTCACAACAGTGAAGGAACGGGTAAAAACTGGCGCGCTGATTTCAGCAACATCAGGCCCGTCGACCGGCATGGACACCTACCTGGATAATGGGGCGCAGTATAAAAAAGTACTGGACCCACTGATGAAATGGTTCGGAGCCTTGGAGAAGAAGAGCAAGTCAGATATGAAGGAATCGAAGCCTCAGTACTGTGCACCGATGAACATCGGATAACAAAATGACACGGCAAATAACGATTCTGTGCTGGCTGGGATTTGGGCTTGTCGTGGCGGCGGTGGGCCAGAATGAGTCTGCGAAAGGCGCCGGAGTGCGCCTACAACTTAATGAGGTGCAAGCCGGAAGCATGGCTGCCGAGCAGTACTGCACCGTTGTGTTCGCGGACCGCCATTTTCACTCTGAGAAGGCGAACCGCAGCCGGGGCAAGGATACCGACCGCAAGGTTTACGAAGGGGTATTGTCGGATGCCGACTGGAACGCCTTGGGCGGGATCATTGATAGCGACGGATTCCGAGCACTCGACGTGCCCCTGACAGTACCGCCGCTGATCATACAGGATCCCCACACGGTTACGATCAGCGTGGCTCGGGGCGCGCAGTTCCAGAATATGGAGTTCCTGGACAACAAGAGCCGCAAGCCCTACGACTCGCAATTGAAGCCGCTGCTGCAATGGTGGAAGTCTTTTCGTGGTGAGCACAGGGCGGAATCGACTTCGGCCCCAGATGCGAGATGCTCTCTGGATAGTACCCACGCAGTTTTCAGCCAATAGATTTCTGAAAACGAGCTTCGAGGCTGAAGCTCGGATTCTATTTACTGTGCCGGAACAAATTTACAAAATTTCTGTTCGAGCTCGCACGCCCGCTGGTATTCGACTCGAGCCGTCTTCATCTGATGCAGAAGCTGATAGTCGTAGGCGAGGTTGAGGTGGGCTTCGGCCAGGTTCGGATCGAGTTTCAGAGCGGCCTGATGGCTCTGAATGGATTTTTGAATCTGATTGGTCTGGCTGTAGCAAATCCCAAGGAAATTGTGCAGCTGCGGATCTTCCAATCCGAGAGCGATAGTTTTCTCCAACCTGGGCACGGCAGCGGCGTACTGTTTTTGATTGAAGAGCAGCATGCCTAATTCGCGCTGTGCGGGTGAGTAATTGGGCTGAATTGCGATCGCCTTCTGATAAGACGCTTGAGCTGCTGCGGAGTCGTTGTCGGCCTCCAACAAGCCAAGCTCATACCAGGCGCGGTAATTCTCGGGGTTGCTGGCGGTCGCTTTCTTTAGCCAGTTCTTGGCTTCCCCCATGCGTCCCAGTTTTGCCAGGGCTCGCGCCAGGCCGGTCATCGCGTTGTCAAAGTTCGGATTGAGGTCCATACAACGCTGCAGTTGTTCCGCGGCCCGCTCCCAATTCTGGTTTCGTAGCGCGGCCTCACCCAGCAAAAACGGAATCACGTACATTTTTGGATCGCGCTGCTGAACTGGAGATAGCAGATCTTCCGCGCGTTTCACGTCACCTTGTTGAAGCGCATCTTCCGCTTTGAGAATCGAATTGAACTCCCATAATTTGTTTTTGGGATCGGGCAGGCCCGCTGCCAATGCTTCGGGCGAAACCGGAGAGCGATAGGCGACGTAGCCGAGAGAGCGCAATTTCTCCAGTGCGTCCGGGCTTAACTCAGAGCTACCAGACTGGGCCGGATGGAATGGATGGTTCTGGAGACGTGACTTCAGTTTTTCCTTGAAGACGGCAACAACGGCTGTTTGTTCCGCGGCCAGATTATTCTTCTCGTCCGGATCTCCAACCGCGTCGTACAATTCCGCCTCTGGAGCATCGATATAGTGATAGCGGCTGGTCTCCAGCGCGCGCAGCGGACTCCACCCAAAAGAACTAAAAGGATAGAAGGTCTCACTGTAAGCTTCATCTGTGGCCTCGGCCGCTTTTCCAAATAGTCCGGCGGATGAAAACTGCTTTTCAATGTCGTCGTGAATTCCTGCGAGGTGAATGAGCGCGGGAGCGACCGCAATGATCTCGACTGGCCGCGAAACCCGTCCCGACCGTAATCCGCTTCCAGCAGGCGGTTTGACAATGAGTGGAATATGAACCGTGGTATCGTAAACAAAAAAGCCATGCTCTTGTTCGCCGTGTTCGCCGAGCGATTCGCCATGGTCGCTGAGGAATACAATCAAACTTTGGTTGTAGAGTTGATTCTGTTTCAGCCACGCAATCAACCGCCCCAGTTCATGGTCCGCGTAGGCGATTTCCCCGTCATAAAGATGATTCTTGTATTCGCTTCGAAAGGGTTCGGGTGGATCGTATGGACTGTGCGGATCGTAGAGATGCAGCCAGAAAAAGAACGGCCGGCGGGGGTTCTTCTTCAGCCATGCCAGAGCGCGACTGACGCTATCGCCTGCGCGCCGCTCCACCAAGCCAATGTCTTTATGGAGAAATTCCTCAGGTGAAAACGCATCGTCGTAGAAATCAAAGCCGCGAGCTAATCCCCAACTGCGATCCAAAACAAAAGAGCTGACGACGGCTCCCGTGGCATAGTCCTTCTTCTGGAACGCCTGAGCCACGGAGCGGAAGCGCGGTTCAAGCGGCTGACCGGTGAAGTCCTGCACCCCATTCTGGAAGGGATAGAGGCCAGTCAAGATTGCTGCATGCGACGGCCACGTCAAGGGAACCTGCGAGATGGCGCGCTCAAAGACAACGCCATCATGCGCCAGAGCATCGAGTGTTGGGGTTTGAACTTCCTTTGATCCGTAACATCCCAGGCGATCGGCGCGCACCGTATCGATCGTGACGAGGATCACGTTTATCGGAGTCTTAGGATGGGGAGGAGTGGTTGCGCAAAAGGCCTGTGCCAAGGTCAGCAAGAGCCACAAAACTGTTGGGAGACCACGTCTCTTCATTGTCAGCTTCGATCTCGTCATTGACCTTGACGACCTTTATCGGCATACCTCAAATCCGGCTACTGGGGCCGGTTCTGCTCGGCTTTGCGTGTCTCTTCGTCAGCTTCCGCATTCATACCCTTGGCCGTCAATGCTTTCGCCAGAGCCGCGTGTGTGCCGGAATCCTGCGGATCAAAATCCTCGGCGAGGCGCAATTCGGCAAGGGACTCATCGACTAGCCCCTGATAAAGCAGCATTTCACCGAGCGCGCGATGCGCAGGGGCATATTGCGGAGCGATGGTGATGGTTTGTCGAAACGCTGCCACGGCTTCCGGGACCATCTGTTTCTGCGCGTATGCCGCGCCAAGATTGTAGGCGGCGGAAAAATTCGTGGTGTCAAGTTCCAAAGCGCGCTTCAAAGTTGCGATGGCCTGATCGAAGTCGCCGGTGTGAGCGTAGGCAAGCCCAAGGTTGAAAGCCGCCAGAGCATAGTCAGGGCTGAGTTGCAGAACGCGCTGCAATTCTTCGACCGCGCGCGGAAACTTATGCATGCGGTAATAGTCGAGTCCAAGCAGGTAATGCACGGGAACGGAATCTGGATCAGTCTTCAATGCCGCCGTAAGCTTCTCGGACGAACTTTGATATTGACCGTGTTGGCTCTCAGCGATGGCGTCGGAAATCAACTCGTAGATTTGAATGCGATCCTTGGGATCGGGTAGCGAGCGGTCGGTGATGGTGGGATTGCGGCCGCCGGAGAAGCCAGCATATCCCAGGGACTTCAGACGTTCCATCAGGGCGGGATCAAGTCCCGTCTTCTGTGCCAGTTCCGCACCTCCGCTGTATTGGCTGATCAGCGTGCTCAGGCGAGCACGTAGTTCGCCTGCAACCGCCTTTTTCTCAGCGTAGACGTTCTGCGTTTCGCCGGGATCTTTGGAAAGATCGTAGAGCTCGGGTTTCGGGGCGTCGATAAAGTGATATCTTTCCGTTTCAACCGATCGTAATTCGCTCCAATTGAAGTGCAGGCGAGGCAAGAAGGTTTCTGCGTAAAGGTTGTGAAGCTCCGCCCTCTTTTTCGCCGCTATCAGCGGCAACAGATTGAGGCCCTGCACTTGCGAGGGCACATCAAAATTCAGAGCTTCGAGAATCGTTGGCGTCAGATCCGCCAAACTCACCAGATCGGCTAAGACCTTTGGGGATGAACTTCCCGGCAGACGAATAATCATCGGCACGTGCAGCGTGGCGTTGTAAATAAAGAAGCCGTGGTTCTTTTCGCCGTGTTCGCCGAGGCTCTCGCCGTGATCGCCGGCGAGCACGATGACGGTGTTGCGATAGATCCCATTCGCTCTAAGATAAGCAATCAAGCGGCCAACTTGGGCGTCGGCAAAAGCGATTTCGCCGTCGTAAGGACGATCTCTGTATTGTTCGCTGTAGGGAGCGGGCGGGCGATAGGGATAGTGCGGATCGTACAGGTGCATCCAAAGGAAGAATTTGTTCTTGCGGTTCCTGCCCAGCCAGTCCAGTGCCACATCGGCGACGAAGTTACCGGGCCGTTCCATTTCCTCCAGATTCGATTCTTGCAGCCGGTTGAAATCGAAGTGATCGTAGTAGAAGTCGAATCCCTGGTTCAGGCCGAAGCGCGAATCCAATACGGCCGAGCCGAGAACTGCACCCGTGGTGTACCCATGCTGTTTCAGAACGGATGCCAGGGTCGGCTGGCCGGCATTCAGCTTGTTGCCGCTGAAGTCATGCATGCCGCTGAGCATCGGATAAGTTCCGGTGAAAATCACGGTATGTGCCGGCAGCGTCACCGGTACAGGAGTGTAAGCGCGCTCGAAGCGCACACCATCGGAGGCGAGTGCATCGATGTTGGGAGTATGAATTTGCTTATAGCCATAGCATCCGAGGTGATCGGCCCGCAAGGTGTCGATGGTGATTACGACAACGTTAGGCGGCGGAGGTTTCACCTCGGCCCGCAATGCAGAGCCGAAGAGCAAAAGGCTCGCTGTCAGCAGGAATGCAAAGCGCCGGAGAGAGAGCATGGACAGAAGGAATTATACCCCCATCCAGACGCGCGCCCGCCTCGGCGAAAGCCGTGATTGTGCTAGTCTGAATGACCGTGAAGGTCGCTCGTTTCTTACTAATTTGCTGCCTGGTGGCGGCCGTGCATGCCGCAGAACCAGCTCAAACGAAAGCGCCACAGGCGGATGTCTTTCTTGTAACCATTGACACGCTGCGTGCCGACCATGTGCACTGCTACGGTTACGATCGCGTTGAGACACCGGCGTTGGACGGGCTGGCGAAAGATGGAATCCGTTTCACTCAAGCTTTTACTCCCAGCCCAATCACCAACACTTCCCACACAACTATTCTCACGGGATTGCTTCCGAGTTCGCACGGAGTCACAGACTTTGCCGTGCCCTTATCGCCCACGCACCCAACCTGGGCGGAATTACTGCGTGGGCGCGGTTATCACACCGCGGCATTTATTGCCGCAGTAATTCTCGACAGCAAAACCCTCGCTCCCGGATTGGACCGCGGATTTGATTTCTACGACAACTTTCCCGAGCACGCGCACACAAAGTCGCGCTGGGGCCGGGTGGAGCGCCGCGGTATGGATGTGGTGCAGCGCGCGGAATCGTGGCTGACCGCGCATCCGGGAGGGCCGCATTTTGTGTGGGTACATCTCTACGATCCCCATGATCCTTACGAGCCTCCTGCTCCGTATTCGCAACTCTACAAAGATCGCTTGTACGACGGAGAGATCGCCTATGCCGATTCCGCGCTTTCCAACTTCATCGCTTATCTCAAAAAGCGTGGGTGGTATGAGAATTCGTTGATCGTGGTTGTGGGCGATCACGGTGAGGGGTTGGGAGAACATCTCGAGAGCACGCACGGAATCTTTCTTTATGACTCGACCACCCATGTTCCTTTGATCTTTAAACTGCCGGCGGCAAGCCTTGCCGGGAAAGTCAAAGTGGTGGACGCTCAGGTGCGCACCACAGACATCTTGCCGACCGTGCTGGATCTGGTTGACGCATCGGTTCCTGAGCGGCTCGATGGCGAATCGATGAGAGCGTATTTCGCCGGCGCGGATACGGCCTCGCGAATTGCCTTCGGCGAAACGGATTATCCTTTGCGCTTCGGGTGGGCGCCGCTGCGGTCGGTGCGCGCAGAAGGGCTTAAGTTTATTGAAGCCCCGCGCCCCGAGCTTTATGATCTGCATGCCGACGCCCGCGAACTTGAAAACAGATACGAGCCGTGGAATGGACAGGTGCGGAAGTTCCGCGAATTGCTGGCTGAGTTGCGAGCCAAAGCTCCTCCGCCCGAGCATTCGAAGGGTCAGGTGGGGCAGGGAACAATCGATGAACTGAAAGCGCTGGGCTATCTGGGCCGGGCCGACGCAGGAAGTGCGACGAATGTTCCCGAACCCTCGATGTTGCCTGATCCTAAAGACAAGATTGAAGAGCAGAACCTGCTGCACACGGCGATGATGGCCGCAGAAGACAATCGCCAAGCGGACGCGCGCGAGTCTCTGGAGAAGGTTTTGCAACTGGATCCGAAATCACCCACCGCGTTACTTCAACTGGGTGAGTTGGAACTGAAGGCCGCAGATTATGCCAGCGCGGCACAATATCTGAAAGGCGCTCTCGAAGTTCGCCCGGATGACGCTACTGCAGCGTTCTATGAAGGGCAGGCTCTGGAAAAGGCGCACGATCCGGCCGGCGCACGCGATGCGCTGGAGGTCAGCTTGAAACTGATGCCAAGCCAATTTCTGGCTCGCCTGCTGCTAGGCCAGGTATATCTGGAATTGAAGAATGCCAGAGCTGCGGATGATCAGTTTGAAGCGGCGCTACTGTTGCAACCGAAAAGCGTCGAGGCACAAATCGGTGTTGCCAAGGCACAGATCGCCGGGGGCAACTTCAACGGGGCAGTTCAACAACTTGAGCCACTTGCCAAAGCGCATCCAACAAATGCAGAGATCTTCGAGTTGTTGGCAGACACCTACTCAAGGTTGGGCAAGAAAGCAGAGGCGCAGCAGGCCGTAGCGCGCGCCAAAGCGCTGCACGCCAGAAAGTAGCTTTTCCCCAAATCTTCACCTCTAGCTGAGAGAGATCATCGTTTTGCGGATACGGCAAGACGCAGACGACTAGCAACGGCATGACCGTCCTTCAGGGCAGGCACAAACGTCCAGTCCATCGCTGCCTTGATCAGGTCCGGGTCTGGGACCTTCGTGTTCCCGGCTGATTCGACGGAATGAACTTTTCCCGCGCAATCGATCAGCAGATCCAAGAGCATTTCTGAGTTTGTCACTCCTTGATCCGCAGCTGCCAGAACGGGCCGCTGAAGCAGAATCGATTGTGGCGGGATCACCTCGGCCGTACCCTGCTGTGTTGCTTTGGTCGTGTCGAAAACTATCGCACGTTTTTTATGGCCAGCAAGGGCTTTTGAGGGAATTCCATCTACTTGAGCGGAGATTCCATGAGAACGCATGTTCAAGATCGCTGTCTGCACGCGCTTAACATCTGAAGCGGGCCACATGTCGGCAAGCGAACCCCAGGCTTCCAGCTCACGATCGCTGTAAAGGTACGACCAGACTATCTCGAGCACCTTGATTTTCACCCCCCGCAATTGGTGGAATCGCTCCGCCGTGAGGGAGGCAGCGGACATCAATTTCCCATCACTATTCTTGAAATCGCTTAGATCTTGCGGATCAAGTCCCGTCCTGAGCCTGGCAATTTGTTGATCGAAATAAGGCCGAAATTCGGAACTTACATCTAACAACCGGTTGCGATCGAAGCGGAGCACTATGGTTGGCGCGAAGTCGAGTTCGCCCAAAACCAGGCCCTCGAATCCATCCACCGCACCCGTATCGGACGTCCACATCTCGACACGCCCGTCTAGGTCTTTGTCCGAAGCGCTGAAGAAGTTTCCGCCGGTAATGGTGCGCAATAACCGAACAGGCTTTTGCAGCGAATAAATCTGATAGGCCATGCAGCACTCGGTGTCGGATTTCTTTATCTGAAAGGCAACAACTGGTATGCCAAGGCCCAAGTCGGCGCCAAACACATCGACGTCGAGCTGTGAGGCTTCTGTCGCAACCATTGTTCCTTGCTTGTCCCAACTGAGAGTTGCTTCACAGGCTCGGTTCGCGAGTCCCCCCTCGGACTTTTTCGAAGCTGCCACCCGCACCTTCACGCCCGTGTAGAACTCGGCTTCGAACTTGCCAACACCGTTATTGCACACCACCTCGCGGCTCTTACTAAGGCAAGGAATTGAAATCAGGCAGACGGGCAGGAAGAAGACTACAGCCAACAGGCGGTAAGGAAATCGACCTGACGCTCGGTCAGACACAAGGAATTTATTGCAGCTTACTTTTGGGCGACGGCTTTCTCCGATTCCTCAAAAATTGCGCTCAGCACATGCCCCCGCATCTGAGCAGGCTGTTCAATTCCGTAAATGTGCAATATCGTGGGCGCGATGTCATACACCGAAACCTCGAATCCCATCAGGCGCAGATCATGCTTGATGCCGGGGCCCATCGCAAAAAACGAACCGGGTACATCGTCGCCGTCGGCAAAGTCATGCTTGGCTATGACCGGTGTCGTCTTCTCGTGGTCCATGTGCGCATGCGGATCGGTCTCTTCGAACTCTCGCAGCGGCTTGATGCCGTGATCGGAGACGATGATGACGTAGGTGTTGTCGTCAACGTGTTTCAGGACAGCGCCCAGCACTTTATCGAAGGCGATGTACTGATCGGGAAAGGCTTCCGTGCGCGTGGCGTTGATCTTGGGATTGTAGCCCGCGTTGTAAGGCGCGATGGGATAAAGCCAGTGCCCGGTGCGGTCTTCACAAGACTGCCCCAGCCAGGTGAAGTCCGTGGGATGGTGAGCGAGCAGGTAATCGAACAGTTGGGTCTGCTGATCGCGGATGAGCTGGACCTTGCTCAACCATCCGTCGATAACGGCGGCTTCATGTCCTTTTAAATCCTCAGCCGAAGGCATGCGTTCGCAATCAATATAGAAATCGCCCACGTTCTTCAGTAATTCCGCCTTCAGCGTCGGCGGATACACTGCGTCGCCGCCTTGCACTTCGGAAAGCTTGGGCGCGCACAGCACTCCGTCCTCACAATTCTTGCCGCGAGTCAGCATGCCGCTGATCATGTAACCGTTCACTGGCAGCACCGGGAAAGTCGCAGGAACATTGGCCATTCCTACCGTCACACCCTTCTTCGACAAGATGGACCAAATAGGCTCTTCCTTCAGCATATTGGTGTTAGCCGTAATCCCGCCTACGATGAAGCCGGTGACGCCATTTTCTTCGGGTTTGGTGCTGGTAAACATAGTGCTGAAAACGCGCGGGCAATTCGGAGCGGAGACTGTACGCAACTTGCCGTAAGCGCCCTTCTTGATAACGCGCGAGAGGTTGGGCATCTTGCCTTCCAGCAACAAAGGCCGAATCACGTCCAACTCCATGCCATTCACGCTGAACACGACCACGTGAGGCTTGGAAAGGCTCTGGGATTGGCCGAACAATGGCAAGAAAAGGACGGCAAACAGCAAAGTCGGAAAACTTCTTCTCAACATAATTGGAGGCCCACCTTGACCCGAAGCCGGGAGCGGTCTTCGTTTTGTGGAGATCATTATACTTCTATTCTTCGTTCCCCGCATGCGTTTCCAGAGGGCTTTTCTCTTGAAAGAATTCGATCATATCAGCTTCGTCCTCTGCCAGGATCCTTTGATATGCCATTCCGTTCTTGCGTCTAGCGACCCTTCGCCTGCAGGACCTGTGGAAGGCTCCATGGACAAAGTGCTTTTAGTGTCCCCCGATGTCCCTTGAATCTGTCCCCGTCTGCGACGGGGTGACGATGGCAGTATGGGCTGGAAATTCTATTGTAGGCTTCGAAATCTTGTAACGTTTCTGCCGCGGTGCGCACTAACTACGTGACAGGGCAACCGCACATCTGCCCGCCGACGAGCTAACCGGTTCGTGATCATGCGTGCGGCTCAGTCTGAAACCCGTCTGTTCGGATTTCGTAACAAAACAAATTGCTGGATCGATTTGCTATTGACTAACCAGGACCTCGCTTCTAAAATGCGCGCGTTCAAATTTTTTTGCTCACCCGTTAATCGCTTACCCCCGAAGCCACGTCCCAGCGGCGAAAACACAGCTCTCGAATACATTTCGATGTGGAGGGCGGAATGAGACAGACTGAGTTCCCGACCGCTGCCGTTGCAGAGAGTGATTTCGTATGGCGGGCCGTCTCCTAGTAATACAGGACTATCCTGACAGGCAACGCTTGGACGTAATGAAGCTGCTTCCAGCGGCCGCGGCACAGCCCTGTCAAGAGATTTCCTGGGGCGCAGCCAAGGCGGCAGCTCTTGCGGCCGTCCCTGCGGACCTGATTATCGCGAACGCTCACGCAACCGCCCGGGAAGCCGTAGATGTTTTCCAACGGCTGGCGCGGCTGTCTCACACGAAGCGCACATTCGCGGTGCTGCCTGCGGAAATCGACGGAGCCCTGTTGCAGGACGCCGTAGCCTGTTTCGACGATTTCGCTCTTTGGCCAAGCCGCCGCGAAGAGATCGTAGCGCGTATTCGCCGGCTGGCAGGCAGCGGAGGCGGCGAGGTGGAGGCCGCGGAAGTGGGACTGATGCAGGAACTTGGATTCGCGCAACTGGTTGGCGAGGATCCCGCATTTCTGCGCGCGTGCGCCAAGATCCCGCTGATCGCCGAAACCGCCGCAACCGTGCTGATTACCGGGGAGACCGGAACCGGCAAGGAGTTCTGCGCACGCGCCATTCATCACCTGGGCAAGCGGCGCAACGCCGCTTTCGTGCCGGTCGATTGCGCCGCCATTCCCGATTATGTGTTCGAAAACGAATTTTTCGGGCACGTGCGCGGGGGATACACTGACGCGCATTCCGACCAGAAGGGACTTGCAGAAATCGCCGACGGCGGCACGCTGTTTCTGGATGAAGTGGATTCCCTATCCCTCGCAGCCCAAGCAAAGCTGCTACGGTTTCTGCAGGAGCGGTCATTCAAACCGCTGGGCGCGAGCAAGTTCGCCGTGGTGGATGTCCACATCGTGGCAGCGACGAACCGCGAGCTCGACGCGGCGGTTCGCGAGCGCCAGTTCCGCCCCGACCTCTACTTCCGCCTGAACGGTCTGCGCTTGTGGCTACCGCCGTTGCGCGAGAGGCCGATGGATATTCCAGTGCTCGCCCTGCACTTCCTGCGGAATCTCGAACCTGCGCAGAACGGGCGTGGAAAGCGATTCTCGCCGGCCGCTATCCAGCAACTGTCTGCCTACCACTGGCCGGGTAACGTCAGGGAGTTACACAACGTGGTACAGCAATCGGCGCTGTTGGCCGATGGCCCCGAGATTTTGCCCGAGCATCTTCCTATCTCCGTTCTCGAGCCCATGGCTGCGGTTTCCGACTTCCAGTCGGGGCGGGAGCGGGCCATCAAAGCTTTCGAACGGGCTTACGTTGCGGACCTTCTGCGCCGCAACCGAGGCAACGTGACTCATGCCGCGCTGGAAGCACACCGCGACCGCCGCTCCATTGGGCGGCTGATCAAAAAATACAACATCAACAGGAACGCGCTGTAACTGACATAAGCGCGAGCCATCGCCTGGCTCCTTCTCCGGGCGAACAATCGCACAGCCTCTCAACGCACCGCGACCCTTCCAGGCACTGCCTTTGGCAGCGGATGGCTGCAGAAATCTGCGTGTGCAAAAAGCAAACTTATCCACCGGGCAATCTCATGCGACACGGCATGTCGCAGCACCGGGGCAGCCGATGTCGCAGTGCCGAAAACAACTGAATTCACAGTGCGGATTGCCAAAAACGTCAACATCGGCGTCCTCGCACTGGGCGATTCGCGCCATGGATCTCTTCCGAACCTCCTGCTATCTGCCTGTTTTTTCAATGCCGGCGAATTGGCCTCTGACGTGCCGAAAGATAGGCGGCGATCTAGATGAGTGAGCGCGGGCGTAGCAAGCGCGATGTTCAGGCGGAGATCCTCTCTTACTTTCTGCGCCATCCCAAATCGGCCGACACATTGGAAGGGGTGGCACGTTGGAGGCTGAGGGAAGAAAGGATTTTTACCACGGTAGAGGAAACTCAGGAGGCGATCGATTGGCTGATCGCTGAGAAGTACCTTGAACGCATTGCTACCGGTGGCCCCCCGCCGCTCTATGGAATCAATCGTAACAGACAGCGGGAGGCCGAAGAGTTCTTGAAAAAGCGCGACACGGAGTTCGCTCCAAAGGAGGAAGCGAAAGTGGAGATCACCTTAACAAACCGCAGCCCTTACTTGCTGATCGTCCCGCTCAATAGCGGGACGACAGTGCACCTGGCACCTGGCCAGAGTTCGGGAACGGTGGATGACTTGGAAGTGAACGGAAGCCTGAAGGTCGAAAAGCTGGTCAACAACGGCCATCTCTCGCTTCAGGTCGTGAAGCAAGAGCACGCAGCCAAATAGGAACGGGCAGCAGTCCGTAGTGAGGAAAGATAAAGAGGAGGTATCGAGATGGATCTACTGCATCCTGGCGTCTATCTCCAGGAAGTACCCAGCGGAGCTCAGCCTATCGAGGGAGTCAGCACCTCCACAGGAGCCTTCATCGGCAAGGCGCAGATGGGCAGTTTGGGCGAAGCCGTAATGGTCACCAGCCTGTCGGATTTCACGAGTCAGTACGGCGATTATCTGAGCGACGGTTACCTCGCCCACTCTGTGCTGGGATTCTTCAGTAACGGCGGCAAGCGGACCTACATCGTGCGGATCGCGGGCACCGGCGCTGCCGCTGCTGAGATCACCGTCCGTGACCGCAAGGGTGCGCCTACGCTCCACGTCTCTGCCAAGAACGAGGGCGTGTGGGGCAACCTGCTCGACTTAGTGATCACTGACGGGACTAGCGACCCAGACAATCTTTTCAATATCTCCGTCTTTCAGAACCGTAGTTCGCAGACTCCGCCTCTTCCTCCACTGCTGCTGGAGAGCCTGACGGACCTGAGCATGGATCCGAGTTCGGCCACGTTTGTAGACGCGGTCGGCGCGAGCGCCAGCTACATCTCTACTGCGTCGATTGCGGCCAACTTGGCAACGGCTACGGCAGGCGTAAGCCGCGGCGGCAAACTAGCTGTCGGAAACGGCGCGGACGTGCTGCTGTTGGGCGTGGCCAACGGTGGCGCGGAGACTGCAGGCGTGGTTGGCCCTCCGGCGACTGCTGGCACCTCACAGAGCGGTCCGAGCCCTTCGACTAATCCAGCTGCCGATAAGCGCAGGTTCCAGATCAACCTTAACGGCGACGGAGCGCGCGATATCACAATTCCGGGCGACGCTAACACGGGGCCGCTGGTTGCCGCGGCGATTCAGGCGGCGGTTCGAGCGCTGACCGCCAACTCGGCGGCGCTCCAGCCGGCGTACGACAATTTCACCGCCGTTTATCAAACCCCCGCGTTGCCCGCCCAGCCGTTCTATCTGCTGACCTCGGGCACGCAGGGTGCGGCTTCCAGCGTGGTGGTCACAAATTCCACTGCCACTCCCATCCGGCTCGCGGCCGGCCCCTCGAGCTTCAACATCAACATCAACAACGACGGTCCGCAGCAGGTGACGATCAATGGTCCGCTGGCCGACGGGAATGCGATCGCAACCGCGATTACGAATGCCGTCCAAGCCATGCTCCCGCACCGCGCCGCGAATGCCCCGGCGTACCTCGGCTTCGCGTGCGCTTACGACAATTCGTCGAATGCCGCGAATCCGTCGATGGTTCTGACCAGCGGTACGGCCGGCGTCTCGTCGTCGGTGGTGGTGACTAACGGTGCGAACAATAATGTCGCAACTTTGCTCAATCTCGGGCTTACGAACGGTGGCAGGGAAATCATTGGGTCAGCGGTGCTGCGTCCG
>Ga0307479_10003652_pt1 | contig 14036 bp, 14 predicted proteins | sample atmos_gasesECM4C_FD_203743 | JGI IMG/M metagenome (GOLD analysis project Ga0307479, IMG submission 203743) | Hardwood forest soil microbial communities from Morgan-Monroe State Forest, Indiana, United States - atmos_gasesECM4C_515 | ecosystem: Environmental > Terrestrial > Soil > Temperate...
TCGCCGGGCCGGAGGGTGGCGTTCGGAGCGAGTCGCACTTCGGCATGGACATGGCCGTCGGCTTCGGTTTCTACCGGAATCGAGAGCGTGAGCGGAATCGTCTCCACGTGGCCCAACGCTTCGCCCACACCGCTAGTCCAGAACGCCACGACGGGAATGCCGCCCCCTACCCGGCCAAGGTCGTCTTTGGTCTCGACGGGCGCTCCAAATGGGTTTTCCTGTGAAAATTTGCTGGCAATCGCCAGCACGTCATCCTTGCCCCACTTGATGCTGGCCCCGTGGAAGGACCACATCTGATAGGGAGCCAACTGGGAGTCGCCGAGTGCGGCATTCAGAGATCGCCCCACCATGGCCAGCGAATCGAGCTGCAGGTCACGGCTTCCAGAGTTCGTAAAAGAGGCGGAGGCGAACGCAACGGTCGGAAAATCGTCGTAGACATCGATCGCAAGTTTTTCAACGAGGCCCGTGCTGGTGCTTTGCCCCGACGCTTCAATGCGCTTCCCTAGAGTTCCAATCTGTCCGGTTGCAGCGGAAATCTGGGCGTGGGCGAGATCGAAGCCAATATCGATAATGTCGTGGCCATTCACGCTTACGGGGTGTTGGGCTTCCGGAGCCGCATCATCCAGCGTTAAGGACTTGCCCTCCTGCAGCAAAGCAGACTGCAGATAGCCGCTGGGCAGTAAAAAGAATTGTGCCGACGGCGTCTGGATGCGGATGCTATCTGCCCCAACTTGAACGTGGATGCCGGATTCCTTCGATGCCGCAGCTGGGCTTGGAGCTGTTCCCCGGCTGCACGCGGAGATTTGCATCATGGCCAGCATAGCCAGCCCGAGGAGGGTTCGCGAAAACGAGATCCCGCGTTCCCGCTCACGTGACGAGTACGAATGGTGCTGCATTCTAGCCTCCGTTTGGAGCAGAGTTCACCGCCGGCGCGTGCGCGTCGGGAGGTCGTCTTTCACAAAGCATCACGAAGCAGTTACAACTTTGACCGGGGCGAACCCGCTAAAAAGGTGCGACGTTACAAACTTTCGTTTTGTTGTATATGATGTTTCTATATCTTTCGTTATGCTTCAAATATACCAGAGATTCATGATTTAATGCTGGTTTCGCGACTCCGGAGGAAAAAGTGGCCAAGCTTGATGTATGCGTGGTGGGTGAACTCAATCTGGACCTGATCCTCTACGGTCTCCCTAAAGAGCTTGTGCTCGAGCGTGAATTTCTGGCCAGCGGTCTCGCGATGACGTTGGGCAGTTCGTCTGCCATCTTTGCCCACAACCTGGCGATGCTCGGGAGCAAGGTTGGTTTCGTCTCGAAAACGGGTAGTGACGCCTTCGGGAAATTGGCCCTGGAACGTCTGGCATCAGGCGGTGTCGACGTAGCCCGAGTGAGGCAAGCAACCGGGCGAACGGGTACAGGCCTGACGATTATTTTGCCTTGCCCGCGGCAGCGCTACATCCTGACCTATCCTGGCACGATGTTCGAGATGCAGTATTCCGACATCGACATGTCCTACGTGCAGTCGGCGAGGCATTTGCACCTTTCATCGTACTTTCTCCATCGCGCATTGCGGCCGAGGATTGGCGATCTGTTCCGCCAGGCGAAAGCAGCGGGGCTCTCCACCTCGCTCGACACCAACGACGATCCCGAGAACAAATGGGATCGGGACCTGTTGGATGTTCTCAAGTACGTGGACGTCTTTCTTCCCAATGATCGCGAGGCGAAGAAGATCGCGCGCACCGAAGACCTTCCGCAAGCCATCAACCTGCTCGCAGGGCTGGCGAAAGTTGTGGTGGTGAAGCGTGGAGCTTCCGCAGCCATCTGCCGGTCAGGTCAGGAGCAGTACGGTCTAGCGCCTCCCAGCGTGAAACCTGTGGACGAAGTCGGTGCTGGAGACAGTTTCGACGCAGGCTTTATCCATCAGTTCCTGGCGGGAGCAAAGCTTGAGGACTGTCTCGCCTTAGCCAACCTGGCCGGCGCTTACTCCACCACGAAAGAAGGGGGTACAGAAGCCTTTCGCGATCGCAACGCTCTTACCAGCTTTGTCCGCCAGCATTGGAGCGCAATGAGCCAGGGCACACTTCCGCTGAAGTAACACCTGGTCGCCGAAGCATGCTCGCTTGCTTTTCCTTAACTCCTGGTCAGAAAATCGGCTCTTACTCTCCGCCGCCAGACGGGCTGGCCCACTCCATTTCAAATCATTTTCGATAAGAAATATCTATTGGACTCAACTGCGGCCGGGATTTATTTTCGCGCATTGACTCTGCCCTAGGGGCGGAAATGGTGTGACCGGATCAAATCCTCCGCTGAAGCGATGGCTACGGCCGTCCAGCCGATAGCTGCTGGGGAGATTTCTCCGCATCGTCTGTCTCCCGAATTGTGCGCCACTCATACACAGGAGCACTGAAGAAATGACAAACCCAGCAGGAAGGCGCTCTCTGCACCGATCTTTTCTGGATCGATCTTTGGTGTCAGCCAGCGTCGTGGTGCTTGTGGGTGTCGCAATGTTCGCTGCGCTGTCCACTTGCAGTTTTGCCGACGACGGACCAAAGCCGGATCCGGCCGGCATCGCCACCGGCGACACAACGACAGCGGTCGATGCTGCTGGAAATCCCTTTGTGGTTCCGGAGCCCACTGATAAGAACGCTCCCGACTATGCCGCGAACAAGAAGGCGTTCGCTGAGTATCAGGCTCGGGCGGCGAAGGAACGCTCCCAGTAAAGCTGGCTGACAGCGCGGGGCACGTTCGCGTCGCGACAAACTTTGGCTGGACGCTGAATACGGGCTACCTGGTTCTGTTCATGCAGGCTGGGTTCGCGTTGCTCACCTGCGGTCTGGTGCGAAAGAAAAACGCCGCTCATCTGATGATGTTGAACTTCCCAGCCTATGTGTTCGCCTTCCTCGCCTACTATGCCGTCGGATATGCCTTCCAGTTTGGCGCGGTGGCGATCAACACCGCGCTCTCGAATCTGGGCGGAGTGCCCACCCTGAACCATTTCCTGATTGGCAGCGGGCAATGGGGATTCGTGGGGGGCAAGGGCTTTTTCCTCACCGGTCCGGCCTACGACGCCGGCAGCAATTGTCTAACCTTGTTCGAAGTCGTGTTCATGGAGACGGCCGGCTACATCATTGTCGGCGCGATCTGCGAGCGCATTACTTTCTGGGCCTTCCTACTCTGCGAACTCTTCATCGGCGCGATCTTGTATCCGATCTCTGGCTGCTGGGCGTGGGGTGGCGGCTGGATGTCGCCGCTGGGCTCGACCATGAGTCTCGGCCACGGATACGTCGACTTTGCCGGATCGACGGTGCTGCATGCGGGGGGCGGGTTCTGCGCCATAGCTCTGGCTATCCTCCTGGGGCCCCGGCTAGGCAAGTTTGGGCCTGGGAGGAAAGATTCGCGTTTTTCCCGCTCATAACATCGTGTGCGTGGTGACCGGGACGTTCATTCTGCTGTTTGGCTGGATGGGCTTCAACCCTGGTTCCACGCTGGGAGCCACCGATCTCCGGATTTCCGTGGTTGCCGTGAACACGAATCTCGCGGCAGTGGCCGGGTCGGCGGCGGCGATGCTCATCTGGTATTTCCTGTTCGGCAAGCCCGACATCACGATGGCGTGTAACGGGATGCTGGCCGGGTTGGTGGCGATTACCGCGCCCTGCGCATTTGTATCGCCCACGTCGGCGGTGATCATCGGGGTACTGGCCGGCTGCCTGGTGTGCGGAGGGGTTCTGTTCAACGAGCGCCTGCTCAAAATTGATGGACCCTTGCGGCGCGGTATCGGTGCATGGTTTCTGCGGCTGGCTGGGAGCGGTCAGCGTCGGCATTTTTGCCGATGGAACTTACGGCGCCGGCCGGAACGGCGTGGGAGCCGCGAGTTACCTGGGACACGCGGGTCAGGGTGTGACCGGCCTGATTCATGGCGACACGCGCCAGTTCTGGCGCCAGCTTACGGGGGCGACCTTGTACGCGATTTGGGCCTTCGGCGCCACCTTTGTGGTCTTCTGGATCGTGAACAAAGTGAAGAGCATGCGCGTCGCCCCCGAGTCGGAAGAAGAAGGCCTGGATGTCCCGGAGTTCGGCATGCCGGGCTATCCCGAAGACGCCGTGGTCACTACTTCGTTCTGACGAGGGGTCTCAAGATCTAACGCAGTGCGTCCCAAATTCACTGCGCGTCCGGAAGCCCCCATACGAAAATCACGCCGCCGCTGCTGGTCAGCACATATTGGCGACCGTCAAGTTCGTAAGTGATGGGAGAACTCGCGATGCGCGAACCTGAGCCGGCGTGCCAAAGCGTTCTGCCGTCGCTCGAATCCAATGCCAGGAAATTGCCCATCGCGTCGCCGGTAAACGCAAGGCCGGAATCTGTCGTCAGCACTCCAGCGCCCGATCCTTCCGGCCCGAGTTCATGGCTCCAACGGATTTTGCCGGTCTGATAATCGATGGCCTCGATCACACCCTTGCCCCAAACATCGTAGTCCGCGCCTGCCCAACCATAAACTCCATCGGCAGGCTTGGCGAAGTAGATGCTCCAACTGGGGTGCGCGTCGACGATAAATAACCCGTTCTTCGTGTCGAAACTCGGCGAACGATAGTTGGTCATGCCGCCTTCGTCGGGCGCAATTAAACGTCCATCGGGGGCTGGTTCCTTGGCAGGATTCGGAATCGGACGGCCTTCTTTATCGACTCCCAGCGACCAGTTCACCGGTCCAAACGGCGCGGTCAACAGGCTCTTCCCGTCTGTGCGGTCAAGAACAAAGAAGTAGCCGTTGCGCGAAGTCTGCATGAGCATCTTCTTCGGCTCGCCGTGAAAGTCGGCATCGACCAGCACGGGAGTCTCGACGGCGTCCCAGTCGTGGGTATCGTGCGGCGAGACCTGGAAGGACCACACCAGCTTGCCCCCATCCGGATTGAGCGCGACGATCGAACACGTATAGAGATCATCGCCGGGCCGGGTCGAACCATTCAGGACAGGAGTCGGGTTCCCGGTTCCCCAGTAGACGAGATTTAGATCGGGATCATACGTTCCGGTCATCCACGTCATGCCTCCAGTCGTTTGATTCGGCGTTCCTACCGGAGGAGTGGAATCCCATTGCCACTGCGTTGTACCGGTCTCGGGATCGATCGACCTGATATAGCCCGTCAGGTTGTCAAAATCCCCCGAGACGCCGATGAGCACGTGGTTCCCGACGATAAGCGGCGCCATCGTGGTCCAATACCCCTTTGTGACATCCGCCACAGTCACGTTCCAGCGCACACTCCCATCTTTGGCGTTTAGAGACAGCAGATGGGCGTCGGGAGACAAGAAGAATAAGTATCCCTTGTACATACCCACGCCGCGATGGCCGATGTGCAAACCTTTGTTCGGCGGATAGGTGTAATGCCAGATCTGGTGGCCGGAGCGGGCATCGAGAGCCCAAATGTTGTCTGGAACGGTGAAGTACAGAATGCCATCGACAAGCAGCGGCGAAGACTTGATCTGCGCGGACTGGTTCGTCTGGAAGGCCCACGCCAACGACAGGTTCTTCACATTCTGCGGCGTGATCTGGGTGAGCGAACTGTGACGTCTGCCGGAATAGTCACCGTGATACCCGGGCCAACTTTCCGCCGGCGGATGTAGCAGCATTTGTGCATTCACGTCTTGCGCGCGCATCACGCCGGAAAATTGCCTTGCGATCAGTGCGCTCAACGCGAGAAAAAATGTAGCCCTCAATAACTTCATAATGATGGAGACCTTTCAACACACTAGACAGAGCTCCGGGATTAGCGCAGCGTTTGCAGATACGCCATCAGATTGTGGATGTCGGCGTCGGAGTACTTACTGAAAAGATCGACATGGGCATTCACCGGCGCGTCGACCTTGTACTGCACATCGGCGGTCCGCCAGGAGTGATACACGCCCGTCTGATCTATGAGTCCAACGGTAAATTCATCGAGGTACTCCAATGTCCCGGTGAAATTTTGACCGGCATCCGATACCGTGACCTTCGATTTCGCGTTCTTGGGATACAGCATCTGCTCTTCCAGCGCCAGACCCTCGTAGCGCGATGCAATACCAGCCAGGTCTCCGGTCGGCGAATGACAAGTTGCACACCCTCCGGCGCCGCTGAAGTACTGTTTACCAGCATCGAGGTTTCCCGTTTGGAGATCCGCGACATCAACGCCTTTGCGTCCTCCTTTTCTGGTGGTTGCGGTTTTCTGCTGCGTATGAATAAACGCTGCGAGGGCCGTGATCTGTGGCTCGGAAAAAGTGAAGGGTGGCATGCCCTTCTCCGGGCGCCCGTTGCGCACCACAGGACCAATCTTGTTTCCATCCATATCCTGGGTCACCAACTTCGATCTTGTCAGGTCGGGACCGCTCTCTCCACCGCCGGCATCGCGTCCATGGCAAAAGGAACAGTCTCGCGCAAAGAGGGTGGTTCCTTTCTGGACCAGGTCCGGCGAGTACGATTTGGACGAAGCCACGCCGCTGGGTTTGACCCTGCTCCCCGTTTGCCTGGTGTTGGCGGGTGTTTGCGCGGCGGAAACGGCAACGCTCAAGAACAACGCAACCGGCAAAAGCGCACTCCAGTGCCATGTTGAACGAGGCAAATTCATCTCAGTGGTCTCCGTGGTCATCGCCTTTTGGCCGCGGATGAGAACTCGTACTTCCCTCCGTCATGCCGAGCACCCACTTGATCGCTTCAAAGTACATTTTGCGGATGTCGGGGTCGTTCCAAGCCTCCTGCGTGTGGCCGAGGGTGGAATAGAAAACGCGCCCTTTCCCGTACATCTTGTCCCAAGCTACGGCGAAATCGTGGTCTGTTCGGTGAATGCGCGGGTTGTTCGTGTAGTTAAGCTTTGTGGGGTCAAGACTGAGTAGCACGTTGACCTTTTCGCGCGACCACTCTTTGGGCTGGTAGATTTCGTCGTACTTGATGAACGATTTGGGAAAGTGACGGACTGCAGGGAAGATGGGATCCTCGTTGATGATTGGCGCGTTGAACGTGGACCACGGGTGTTGATCGAACCATCCGCCGATCATCTCGCCATATTCCGGCCATTTGTAATTGGTATCGAGCGCGGCATGAACGCCCACAAAGCCCTTGCCGTCGTCCTTGATGAACGACATCATATCTTTCTTCTGGTTGTCGTCCAGGTCGAGCTCGCCGGTCGTGCTGACAAAGATTAGGGCGTCGAAGTAGTCGAGAGTCTTCACATTTCTTCCCAAATCCTTCTTCGTGATGAGCTCGACATCCGTGCGCAGCATGGCGTCCCAGAGACCGCTCTCGCGGCCCATGTTGTAGATCGCAGCCATCCCATCCGAAACCGAATCGTGCTCGAATCCCTTGGTCTGACCGATCACCAGAATGTGCTTGAGCCGGACTTGCTTCTCGTGCGGCGGGGGCGGAAGCGAAGGATCCACCGCCGGACGATCCTGCGCAGCGACGGACGTTACGAGAATCAGAGACAGAAAGAGCAATCGAGCGATTCGATCTTGGCGCAAGCGACCTCCCTCAACGCGTTCGTTGCGAACCCCGGTCTGGCATCAAGGCACTCTAGCCGAGTCCTCAGACGCCGTCTAACTTAACACAACGCATGCCCACGGGAGGCTGCGATAGAATGAGCGCTTCGATTTGAGGAGACAGAAAGCGTATGCGCGTCGGAGTCTTTACCCCCCTGCTTTCTCAGTTGCCGCTGCCCGCGGTTCTCAAGAAGCTCGCAGAGCTCCATATCGATACCGTTGAACTTGCCACGGGGAACTATGTGGGCGATGCACATTGCAAGCTCACGATGCTTGAAAACGCTTCGGCATTGTCGGAGTTTCAAAAAGTGCTTCGAGATCATGGCGTCAGTATCAGTGCATTAAGTTGTCACGGGAACCCGCTGCATCCCGATCCAGCCCAGGCGCAACAATACCGCGAGGTGAGCCGCAAGACGATACTGCTCGCCGAAAAGCTCGGTGTCTCGGTCATGGTGGACTTTTCGGGATGTCCCGGGGATTCGCCAAATGCCACGGCTCCCAACTGGGTCACCTGCCCGTGGCCTCCCGACTACCGTAAGGTTCTCGACTGGCAATGGAACGAGGTGGTCGCGCCCTATTGGATCGCACAGGCAAAGTTCGCCGGCGACCACGGCGTGAAAATCGCGGTCGAGATGCACCCAGGCTTTGTCGTGTATAGCCCGGAGACGATGCTGCGGCTGCGCTCGATCGCAGGCAACAATGTCGGCTGCAACTTTGATCCCAGCCATCTTTTCTGGCAGCAAATTGATCCCATCGCCGCGGTGCGCGTGCTCGCGGGCTCCATCTTCCATGTTCATGCCAAAGATACCCAGCTCTATCCTGCGAACCTGGAACGTGCGGGCGTCCTCGATACCAAACCTTATACCGAAGAACGCGATCGCAGCTGGGTCTTCCGCACCTGTGGCTACGGACACGGGTCCGAGTGGTGGCGTGAGTTCGTCTCCACTCTGCGTATGTTTGGTTATGATTCCGTGATCTCCATCGAGCATGAAGACAGCCTGCTGTCGCCAGGAGAGGGTTTGACGAAGGCGGCGAATTTCCTTAACAGCATCGTGATCCGCGAGCAGCCGGCAGCTGCTTGGTGGTCCTAGCGCGAAACGGACGACAACCAACAATGAGACCGATCAAGACAGCAATTTTCGGCACCGGCTTTATGGGCCGTGTGCATCTCGAGGCGGTGCGGCGAGTGGAGTTTGTGGAAGCTGCCGCGATCGCGGGTAGAAATGTCGAGGCGGCGCAACGGCTAGGCACCGCCTTCGCTGTTCCGTTTATTACAACGGACCATCGCGAAGTGCTCCGCGACCCCGCGATCGACGCGGTCCACATCGCTACCCCCAATGCTCAACATTTTTCTATGGCCAAGGACGCTCTGCTGGCGGGTAAGCACGTGATATGCGAGAAGCCGCTCACTACAACTGTAGCGGAGGCAGAGGAACTCCTCTCGCTCGCCGCCCGGCAAGGAGTGCGCAACTGCGTTTGTCACAATCTGCGCTACTACCCGATGGTGCAGCAGATGCGGCGCCTGCGCGAGGCCGGCGACCTGGGTGAGATTCTCGTGGTGCAGGGTACCTATTCGCAGGACTGGCTGCTGTACGACACGGATTGGAACTGGCGCGTCGATTCCAAGGCCGGCGGCCCTTCGCGGTGCATGGCCGACATCGGCTCCCATTGGTTCGACATGGCGGAACATATTACCGGATTGCGCGTGACCAGTCTCTGTGCCGACCTGCAGACTTTTCATGCCACGCGCAAGCAGCCAAAGCATTCCGTCGAGACTTTCGCCAATAAGCTTCTTGGCCCGGAAGACTACGTCGAAACGCCCGTGGACACGGAAGACTTCGGCGCCGTGATCTTCCGCATGGGAAACAGAACCCGCGGCTGCGTCACGGCCAGCCAGGTCTCCGCTGGGCGCAAGAACCGGCTCAGCATTGAGATCTATGGCACACGATCCTCAGTTGCATGGGATCAGGAACGCCCCGACGAACTGTGGGCAGGCCATCGCGACGACGGGAATCAGGTATTCGTCAAGGATCCCTCGCTTCTGAAGCCCGGAGCGCGCAGTTACGCTGACCTTCCGGGTGGCCACAGCGAAGGCTACGACGACACTTTCAAGCAAGTCTTTCGGCGCTTCTACTCCTCGATCGCCACGCCCGGAGCGGCACCGGAATACCCGCAATTTGTTGATGGCCTGCGCCAACTCACGATCCTCAACGCTGAGTTACAGAGCCATCGGGCGCGAAGTTGGGTCGATGTCCCAGCATTCGAGATCGGCAAGTGAAGGAGAACGCCGCGGAGGTCAGTCGGATTTTCGCCGGCTGGCGGGAGGCACAATTCCGTTCATCCGCAAGTACTCCACCATCTGGCCGTAGTGATCAAAGGCATGGGCGACGCCAAATGTCGCCAAATACACGCGGGGCGACTTGCCGCCCCCCGGGGGCTGCAACATGTTCTCAGTAGTCAACGTAGCCGCAGCCTTGTGACCCAGGACAAACGAATCCTTGAGGAATTGAATGATGTCAGCTTTGGTCTTCAAGTTCTCAGGACCGTTCCCGCCCCTGAAGTTGTCCGGGATCTGATCCCCAGTAAGCGGCGACCATAAGGCATAGTTCGAAGCGGCAACATGCTTGACCTGCAAGGCAAACGTTCGCACACCCTTGTAGTCATCGCCTGGAATGTTCAAACTCTCGGGAGAGAAGTTGAACTTATTTTCTGGCATGGCTTCGGCCGCCTCCACGATTTGCTTTTCGATCATGCTGATCTCGCGGTCCACGGTGGCAGCTATGGTTGGCGGAGTCTGCGCTTGTTGCGCGCGAGGCGCGCTCGCGTTTTCGCTGCTGTTTGTGCCCTGTCCCGAGGCGGTCACGGCAAACGTGAGCACCCCCGATAGCAAGAAAATTCGTATGCGCTTCATTCGAGTGACCTTCCTCTAACAGAAAATGCCGGCTCGGCAGTTGTAAACCGTTACAGGATTAGCGCCGGGAATCCGGCGGAACGAGGTTGTTCGCGCGATAGTAGACGACGAGTTGCCCGTAGTGCTCACCGCTGTGCTCGATGGCGAACGTCCAGATATACGAATTGTGAACCAGCCTCTTCCCCCAGCTAGTGGTTTTGTCGAGCCCTGCGTCGCCTTGCTGTTGAATGACCTTTGCCCCGTCCGCGACCGCGTGCTGCATCAGGTTCACCACATCGGCCTTCGTCTTATATGCCTCGCGTGGCGGATTATCTCCGTATTTGCCGAAATCGGGTCCGACCTGAGATCCGGAAATCTTGGTGGCCACGATGTAGTCGAATGAGGCGACGTGAAGAATGTTTTCTGCGAAAGTACGCTGATCTTTCTGCACCTTGAAATCGTACTTGTCTTCGGGAAAATCCTGGGCCATCGCGATAAGTTTGTTCCCGATCAGATTCCACATTTGCAGGGTTTCGTCGGCTCGGGAACTCGCCGCAGGTGGAGCTTGATTCTGCGTTTGGCCCCGACTGGGAATACCCGTTCCGACGACCGTCAGCAGAGAGAGCACAAATACCGCAAACCGAGACCGACTCATGAAACGTACCTCCTTTGGCTTGATGTTTCCGAGAACGACACCTGGCCGTCCGATCCGTTGCAAAGACTGGAGATTACCTCCGCGCAATGAAGCAACAAGCCGTGTGCGCGACGGTTCCAAGAATGCCCCCAAGGAGCACGAAGCTGAAAACCACTGTCAGCAATGTGCTCGCCGCGCGCCACGTGCGTTGCGGCTGAGCAGCAGCCAGCCGGGCAAGGCGATGGCTCAAGAATGACGAGGCTGTTGCCTGCAATACGAACGCCTCTTCTGGATTGGCAAGTTTTGTTAATGCGGAAACCAGGTCTCTACCCTGGGCGCTCTGAATGACCGACTCGTCACAGGAGAGCTCTCGACACAAGGCAAGGCGAGAGCTGGTGATCCAGACAAGCGGATGAAACCACAGCGCGCAAAGCCCCAGTTCATGAACAAGGCGTATTAGGTTATCGCGCCTCCTTACATGTGTTAGTTCGTGGGTGAGGACCGCATTCAGTTCATGCTCATTCAGCAACCGGTCAATTCCAATGGGGAGTGAGATATGAGGACGCAGAACGCCGTCTACCGCCGGCCCCCTGTAGCCCTCCTCGAACCTCACCGGTACGCCATGAGCAAGGAAGCTCGGCCGCGAGGCAGGCGCACTGTGACCGCCGGTAGCCTGTGCATAGCGATTGTCCACCCATAGCCGCAAACAAAGCCGCGTAAACATACAGCTCGCACCAAGCAGCCACACCGCACAAAGCGGGGGAGCGGCTGGGCCTCGAGACATGCTGTACGCCGCATCGCCGACAATGCCCAGTGGCGTGGCCCACGAGAGATGCGAGGCGCCGAATTTATCGAGAACAGCACCCACGGGCAGAATGAAGTTGAGCGATGTCGCTACCCAAATCCAATACTTCGTGGTCGCACTGCCGACGCGGATCGATGTAAGAACCAAAGCTACGAATGCGACGATTGAGGCAAACAGGAGGTGCACTTCGAGGTAATACAGCCCACGCGTGATGTGCTCAAGCATGTTCTTTGCCTCCACGATTGCGGCTGCTCTTGGTGCCAGGCGCCGCGCTTTGCAGAGCCTTTAAGTCCCGTAGCGTGATCGTGCCCGTTTCGAGGAGATTCGAGACCAGCAGGCGAGGCGAACCCCCGAATAAGTCCAGGAGGTCTCGCACCAGCCCGCTGCGGTACTCACTCTGGCCGATCGCAGGCTCGAACAGTTGAGCATTGCCGATTTTTTTCACCTTACGCAATGCGCCTTTTTGCTCGAGTCGGTAAACCAGCGTCTGGACGGTCGTGTAGGCCACGCGCTCATCCTCGGGCAAACTGTCGAGAATTTCGCGGACAGAGCAGGTTCCCAGCTCCCAGTACTGCTCCAGGATTCTCGTTTCGGCTTTTGAAAGACGGGGCTTGCGCATCGATCTCCTACTTGTCTCGGTGATGCTACTACATGATACGGCGCTTTGCCCAGAGAAATTTTGTTCAGATCTGCGGTTCCTTCTGGAACGGTCGAAGGGTTTTTGCAGGCGTTTTGTTGAGAGTAACTCCGCTCCAGCAGGCGCCGGAGCGGAGTATAAGACAGGTAACCTACCCCTGTGTGCCGTGTAACACGCGGAACGTGTTGCCTCCATTTGACCAAACCAGCACCAGCGCATCCTGCCCCTTGGAGACGTTGGATAGTGCCTGTGCTACGTCGGCTGCAGACTGCTGGGAATGCCGGTTCACTTCGACAATCACATCTCCACGCTGCAAGCCAGCGTTGTCGGCCGGACTGCCCGGCTGCACATCCTCTACCACTGCACCGTGAATGTCACTCGGGAGTTGCAGTTGGTCCCGTGTGGCTGGGGTCAGATCACCGAGGCTCAGTCCCCAGCGGCCTTTCCCGTGCTCCACGCCGGCACTTGCATGGCTGCTGTTTTCGCCCATCGCTTCCAGAGTGACTGGAATGCCGATGGTCTTACCATCGCGCATGACGTCGAGATGAATCGTGTCACCGGGACGTTTTTGCCCGACCTGCATCTGGAGTTCTCCGGCATCCGTCACAGACTGGCCATTGAGTTTGGCGATAACATCGCCAGTCCGCAGGCCGGCTTTGCCACCGGGAGAATTGGGTTCAACTTGAGTCACGATGGCTCCGCTTGCGGTGCTCATGTGGAAGAACTTGGCGTTCTCCGGGGTTACGTCCGAGATGCCAATTCCGATGAGTCCGTGACTGACTTTGCCGTCGCGGATCAAGGTCTCGACCGTAGGCTGAACGATCTGCGCTGGAATCGCGAAGCCCATTCCTGAGAACGAGCCGTTGGACGAAATCAGGAAGGTGTTGATTCCGATGAGTTCTCCGCGCGCGTCGACCAGGGCGCCTCCAGAATTCCCCGGATTAATGGCGGCGTCGGTCTGAATGAACTCGCCAGGCTTGCGGCGATCACTCCCATCGGGATTGGGGCGATTGAGCGCGCTGATGATGCCCCGCGTCACCGTGAACCGGAATCCATACGGGTTGCCGAAGGCCAACACGGTTTGACCGGGACGAAGCTTGGCCGAATCACCAAAGGGCACACTGGGCAAGTTCGTCCCATTCACCTTGATCACTGCCAGGTCCGTCAGCGGGTCGGTGCCAATCAGCTTCGCCGGGAGCACTTCTCGGTTGCTCATGGTGACGCGGATATCGCTGGCCCCTTCCACGACGTGATTATTGGTAACGATGTAGCCATCCGGCGAGATGATCACGCCGCTGCCTAAGCCGTGTTCCACTCTCTGCCGCGGGTTCATCGGCATATTGAACTGGCGTCCGCCAAAAGGGCTGCCTCCAAATGGGCCAAAGAACTGCTGCATGTCTTCGGAGGATTCGTCGCCAGCTTGCTGTGTGGTCGGCTTCGATGTCACGGTCACGTTTACGACCGCGGGAGTCACCCGGGCTGCCAGCGTTTCCATGGCGTGGTCAAGCGTGAGCAATGCGGCCACGCTGTTATCGTCAAGCGGTGCAGCAGCAGGAGCCGCTACAGCTGCTCTCG
>Ga0307479_10003653_pt1 | contig 14036 bp, 17 predicted proteins | sample atmos_gasesECM4C_FD_203743 | JGI IMG/M metagenome (GOLD analysis project Ga0307479, IMG submission 203743) | Hardwood forest soil microbial communities from Morgan-Monroe State Forest, Indiana, United States - atmos_gasesECM4C_515 | ecosystem: Environmental > Terrestrial > Soil > Temperate...
TGTTCTGGTCCGCAAAACTGTCAACGCTGCCAGGAAAGACGATGTCGATCTTGTCACGGTCAGCGGGGGCGTGAGTTGTAACCGCGAGCTGCGCAAACAAATGGGGGAGGCGTGTAAACGTCATGGAATCGAATTGAAAGCCGCCGAACGGTGGTTGTGCACCGACAACGCCGCAATGATTGCGTTCGCGGCGACGCTGAAACTTGAGCGCGGTCTCGGGTCCAACGTGAGCGAAGAAATCGACCCAAATCTGGCGCTGGTAACTTAGTACTCGCGTTCGAGCAGATAATTCGCCAGCGCGTGCGCTGTGTCCCCCTTTTTCCCGAAAATTTTCACTGCGTCGTGGGCCTGCTTGGTAAGACGTTTCGCTTCTGCCCGTGATTTCTCCAACCCGATGAGCGCCGGGTAGGTCGCTTTTTGCGCGGCGACGTCCTTGCCGGCGCTCTTGCCGAGTTTCTCGCTCGTTTGAGTAACGTCGAGAATGTCGTCGATCACTTGAAACGCTAAACCGAGAGCCCGACCAAACTTGGTGATGGCGGCGAGCTCCTTGGCGGTCGCGTTCGCGCTCATCGCGCCGAGGCAAACTGAAGCGGTCAAAATCGCCGCGGTCTTATTTTGGTGAATATAACGGAGATCGGCGAGGCTGACTTTTTTTCCTTCAGCCTCCAGGTCTGCTACCTGACCTGCGATCAGTTTGCGACTTCCCGCCGCGACCGCGACTTCGCGAAGCAACGTGAACGGATCATAACGGTGCGGCGGCTTGGCGCGGGAAACGATCTCGAACGCGATGGTTAGGAGCGCGTCACCGGCGAGAACGGCGATGCCGTCGCCGAAAACTTTGTGGCAGGTCGGGCGTCCGCGGCGGAAATCATCGTTGTCCATGCTCGGGAGATCGTCGTGAACGAGCGAATAGGTGTGGATGCACTCCATTGCGCAGGCAAGCGGCAACGCATTCTCGATTTTGCCGCCGCACGCTTCAGCCGCGGCTAGGCAAAGGATTGGTCGCAAGCGTTTCCCGCCGGCAAACAAACTGTAGCGCATCGCTTTGTGAATCGTTGCCGGGCGCACGTTCTCCTTCGGCAGATACTGATCCAGCGCGTGGTCGATCGTTTTCTGACGAGATTCGAGATAGGTCTTTAGATTCACGATACTCGATGCTTGATCCTAGATGCTCGATGGAGGCTTCGAGAATCAAGTATCCAGAATCCAGTATCTGAGGCAATCGGCTGCTAAGATTTTTTGGTCTGCGGTGTCTATCTCATTGAAAGGATGAGAAATGAACGCAGCACTAATCTACCGGCCGAATAATCGGAAGCTGATTTGGATGGCTTTTGTCTGCGCAATCATGGTTCACGCGACGGCTGTGGTGCTCGCAGTGAACAAGTCGAAACCGGTCTCGCCGGGTCCGATTGCCGGAATCGACGAGGTTATTGGAGTTGATGTGCCGCAGGCTGCCCCAGAAGAAGACGCTTCACCTTCAGAACCACCCGCGATCACAAATGACGAAGAATTTTTCGAAGAAAAGATAAGAACGCCCATTCCGCGGAAGAAAACGCCGGTGGCGCCAGTGCGATCGACCAGTGTCGGAATGACGGGTGCGATGCGGGGCGGCATCGCAAAAACGCTCGCGTTGTACGCGCCGCGGCCGACCTATCCATACGAAGCGCGACGCAGTGGAATCACCGGCTCGGGGGTTGCCCACCTGAGGGTAAATTCCGCCGCAGGAAATGTGATTGATGCGCGAATGTCGCAAAGCACCGGCAACGCTATTTTGGACAATGCGACAGTGAGCGCGTTCCGAAGATGGCGGTTTAAACCCGGAGTCGCGCCTAACGTCGATGTTCCGATTACTTATACGCTTACCGGCGTGTCATACTGACGTGCTATGATTTGGCGGGCGAAATCGCGACGATGACGGAACCGCAACAAGAGGTGGAGGAACTCTTACGACGATTTGAGGTGCCGCTTCTTCAATACGCGACGCGGATCACAGGCAACAGCGAGAGAGCAAGAGACGTGGTCCAGGAAACATTTATAAAATTTCAACGAAACGGATCGGTAGAGCCAAACAAAACAGCGACGTGGCTATTTACCGTTTGCCGCAACGGCGCGCTCAACGTTTGCCGCAAAGAAAGACGAATGATGTATCTCGATGAAGAAATCATCGAATCACGGCGAGATGAAGCGCCAATGCCGTTCGAACGGATGGAGCAACGTGAAGCCGGCGGATTTTTGATGAAGATCCTGGCGACATTGCCACCGCGGCAACAGGAAGTAATTCAGTTAAGATTTCAAAACAATCTTAGTTATCAGGAGATCGCCGAGATCACGAAGACGACGGCGAACAGCGTGGGCGTACTGATTCACACTGCGTTGAAGACACTGCGGCAAAAGTACGCCGAGGCGTCGAAAGATTTCTTGCCATTTGAACCCCGAACGACATGAACATTGATGACCCCAAATTGACCGCATTCGCGCTCGACGAACTCGACGAGCCGGAAAGATCGACAATCGCGCGAGAAATCGCGCAGTCGCCCGAGGCGCAGCGCGTGGTCAATGAAACCCGCGACCTGGCACGGGCTCTGAAAAATGAGTTCGACGCCGAACTGAATGAAAAAGCAAAGCCGTCACGCAGCTTGAGTGACATTCGCGATGATCCGTGGTTCTGGTCGATCGGGCGGCCCTTGGCAATCGCGGCCGTGCTCGCGATTGTCGCAATCGTGAGCGGAGCCATAATTGTTACTCATTCGAGACCTGGTTCCACCACTGCGGCATCCACTGATTACGATGTCATCGAAGGCGAACAGAGTTCGCCAAATGAAACGCTGGCGGAATTCATCGGCCCCGAGCGAGTTCCAAATCCATGGGGCGGCGAAGCGATCCGGCGGATCGACCATGTGGTGATAGGCGAGCTTTCCACCAAAGGTTCGGAGAACGTTGAACTTCGCGTCATTGAAACAGTCAATGATCCATATCGTGTCCAGCGTTTGAAGGAACGGCTAGGTGTGCCCCTCCTTGCAAGAAAGCCTCAAGCCGAACGAGCAGGCCACGCTTATGCGTTGATATTTATTGATCGTCGCGACCAGATCATAGCTGGCGCGAGCTTTTACTCGGTCGCTGATGACGGATTTGTATTACAGCCGTTAAAAAATGTGTCTGAGCGCGGCGGTCGATATTTTGTTGGTGGAGGCGCACCCTTGCCGGCTGATTGGAAGCGCAACATCGATTATAGCGCCTATGTCATCCAATTTCCGGATTGGAACGAATGCGTTGGATACGCGCCTGGCGCGTGATTTTTGTCGGCTAGATATTTTCGGCGGTTTCGGCGACGGCCACGGGTTTGGTTTTCATGGCGAGGAAAGCACCAACCAGCAGAATGGCAGCGCTGACGATTTGGGCGTGAGTCAGGTGTTCATGGAAAATGAGCGCGGACAATCCGAGCGCTAACATCGGGCAGAGTAGTTGCAGGCTCTGTGAAAGCGCGACGCCAATTTCGCGGATCGCGATATAATACAAAACGTGCGCGAGGGTGATGCAGGTGACCGCGGAGACGATCAGGATCAAGTTCACGTGAGCGGGGACCTGAAGCGGCGTGCCGATTTTTCCGAAAATTAGTGTCAGCGGCAGCAGAAAAGTTGAGGTGATGACGCTCACGATGCCGAAGCTGCGGATCGGACCCAATCGCGCGGAGGGACGTTTGACTAAAACGGCGTAGAGAGCCCAGCAAAAGGACGCGGTGAACGCGATGAGCAAGCCTGATATCGCGATGTGCTGATCCTGACCGTTCGGCTGAAACCAAATGACGCCAAAAGCGCCAACTAAACCGAGTAGGGTGCCAACTTGAAATTGCCATTGCCGAATCACAAAACGTTCCTCCGGAAAAAATGCGAGCGCGAGCAGGGCGGTGAAGATTACCGATGAGCGAATGAAAATCGCATATACGCCCGGCCCCATGTAGAACAAGGCCACCACCTGCGTGATCTGATGAACGACGTTGGGCAGGCACGGGACCAGGCAGGATATGATCGCGCGAATGTCGATCTTTGGGCCGCGGCCGAACTGAAGCAGGACAAAGGGAACAATCGCGAGACAAGCCACGGCATATCGGTAGAAATTCTGGGACCACGGATCGTAGAAGCGATTCAGATAGAATTGAAAGAGCGATGGGAGCGACCAAATGCCGACGGTGGCGAAGAGGGCAACGTATCCACGCGAAAGGTGACGGGCACGTTTGTCCATGGCGAGGATTCTGGCATGGCGGCGCGATTTCGCAGTTTAATTTGCTGGCTTGTCGGTATGAATTCCTCAAAAGTTAAGGTGAGGTAAACCAACATGAAGACTCGAACGACACTCACGTTATCGATTTTGCTGGGGGCGATGATTTTTGCTGCGCCGGACGTCTATGCGAAGCGACGTGGCGGCGGTGGTGGCGACGCCGAGGAACACCGGCGCAAAGGCCTCGAATATGTCGACGCAAAACAATTCGATAAAGCCATTGAGGAGTTCTCCAAAGAAGTAGAAGCGGCGCCGGACAATCCAGAAGCCTATCATGACCGAGGAACAGCCTATCGGGCGGCCGGCCGCGCCGCGGCAGCGGCGAATGATGGCCCTGCCTCTGCGGCCCGATTCAATTCCTCCGTGGCGGATTTCTCCAAGATGATTGAGCTGTCGCCGAAAAGTGGTGCCGGCTACGTGGAACGCGCTCAGACCGAGCTGGCGCAAATTCAATACGACGCGGCGATCAACGATTTGAATAAGGCGCTGGAGTTGAAGGGCGACGAAGGACTAGTCTACAAGTTTCGAGGCTTCGCCTACATCGGCTTGTCCCAATGGGACAAAGCGGTAGTGGATTTTACTGCTGCGATCCAGAAAGATCCAAACGATCCGCAAAATTATGATCGGCGTGCGTGGGCAAATCGAAACTTGAAGAATTTTCCGGCGGCCATTGAAGATTACACTCTGATTCTGCAGAAGAATCCGAACGACGAAGACGCATTGGTAAAGCGAGGGGCCACCTATGCGGCGACGACTGACTACGAAAAAGCCATACCTGATTATCAAGCCGCGCTGAAATTAAAACCGGACGACTTCGCCACCGTGCAGCGAATGCAATACGCACAATCGCAGCTGGCAGCGAAAAACGCACCGCCTGCTACTCCCACGCCGACACCGGGAGCGCCTCTTTTTACGCCGGCTAGGATATTTTTCGGGGTCCTGATTTTGTTAGTTATTGCGGCGGTGGTCCGGTTCATGACCCGGGGAAAACCCGAGCAGACCAGCAGCACCAGAATCCGCTAAGCCAGCTGCATTTAGGCCTGCAAAATTGCTTTGACACACCCCCCGGGGCGACTACCGTTTCGGACGCTTTTTGCGAGAACGAGACGGTCCCATGGTCGTTGCAATTTGACGCGGCTTTGGGACTTTTGGTTCTACACGCGGGAGGCAAACCGGCCCATGTAGCTCAGTTGGTAGAGAACGTCCTTGTTAAGGACGAGGTCACCGGTTCAATCCCGGTCATGGGCTCCAGTTTGAGCTCGCGAAAGGGACGATAGGTAAAAAATGACGCAGTTTTTATTCAAAACACGACAGGAGAATTGATATGGCCAAGGAAGCATTTAAACGCGACAAGCCGCACTTGAACGTCGGCACGATCGGTCACGTCGACCACGGAAAGACCACACTTACGGCAGCGATCACGAGTGTGCTCGCCAAGAAAGGTATGGCTGAAGTCCGCGCATACGATTCGATCGACAACGCGCCGGAAGAAAAAGAACGCGGCATCACCATCAACACTGCGCACGTGGAATATTCGAGCGACAAACGCCACTACGCCCACGTCGATTGCCCTGGCCACGCCGACTACGTGAAGAACATGATCACCGGCGCCGCGCAAATGGACGGCGCGATTCTTGTGGTGAGCGCGGCGGACGGTCCGATGCCGCAGACCCGCGAGCACATTCTGCTCGCGCGGCAGGTTGGTGTGCCCTCGATCGTTGTATTCCTGAACAAGGTCGACATGGTAGACGATCCCGAGCTTCTTGATCTCGTCGAGATGGAAGTGCGCGATTTGCTCACGCAATATGAATTTCCGGGTGACAAAATCCCGATCGTCAAAGGCAGCGCACTAAAGGCGCTGAACGGTGATGCTGAAGCCGAGAAGCAGGTTCTCGCGCTCGTCGCGGCGATCGATGATTACATTCCGGTTCCGGATCGTCCGATCGACCAGCCGTTCCTCATGCCGGTGGAAGACGTGTTCAACATTGAAGGTCGTGGCACCGTTGCGACCGGTCGGGTGGAGCGCGGCATCCTCAAGAAAATGGAGGAAGTTGAAATCGTCGGCATCAAAGCGACTGCGAAGACGACCGCGACTGACATCGAAATGTTCCGCAAACTTCTCGATGAAGCGCGCGCTGGCGACAACGTGGGTGTGTTGCTCCGGGGCGTGAAGAAGGAAGACGTCGAGCGCGGCCAGGTTATCTCGAAGCCAGGTTCGATCACGCCGCACAAGAAATTCAAAGCTGAAGTTTACGTGCTGAGCAAGGAGGAGGGTGGCCGTCACACGCCGTTCTTCTCGAACTACCGGCCGCAATTTTATTTCCGGACAACGGACGTTACTGGTACGGTGAAATTGCCCGAAGGCGTGGAAATGGTGATGCCGGGGGACAACATCTCCATCGAGGTGGAGCTGATTACGCCCATCGCCATGGAAAAGACGATTCGTTTCGCTATTCGCGAAGGCGGTAAGACCGTCGGCGCGGGTCGCGTAAGCGATATTCTCGACTAAATTAAACGAAGCCTACGCCAGTAACTCAATTGGTAGAGTAGCGGTCTCCAAAACCGCCTGTTGGGGGTTCGAGTCCCTCCTGGCGTGATTTTGCCCGCAGGATCGACAATTACAACATCGACATCGACCCGTGATCGCGAAAACGAGAAACTTTTTCAACGAAGTTAAGGTTGAGCTTCAAAAAGCTTCCTGGCCGTGGGACCCGAAAGAGACAGGGTTCCGCAAATACAAGGAACTGGTTGATTCGACCCTAGTGGTCATTATTGCGATGCTGTTGCTCGGCGGTTACGTAGCGCTGTTCGATTTCGTTCTCGTGAACGTTGTGCATTATTTTACAAAGCTGCACTAATTATGGCCCAGACACTCGCAGGCAAAGATCAGTGGTTCGTGGTCCACGTGCTCTCCGGCCAGGAGAACAAGGTGAAAGAGAACATCGACAAGCGCGTCAAGACCGAGGAGATGAGCGATTTGATTTACGAAGTGCTCGTTCCGACCGAACGCGTCTCGGAAATCAAGAAGGGCAAGAAAAGCGAGACCACGCGAAAATTTTTTCCGGGTTACTTGATCGTGAACATGCATCTGCTCGACGAGAACAATCAGCTCGTCGGCCGCACGTGGTATTTCATTCGCGAAACACCGGGTGTGATTGGATTTGCCGGCACGAAGGACAAACCGATTCCGATGCGACAATCCGAAGTGGAATCAATGCTCGCGCAGATGAAGGAGCGAGAGGAGAAAGTGAAACCGAAGGTCAGCTTTGAGGTTGGCGAAACGGTGAAGGTCGCGGACGGTCCGTTCCAAAACCAGAACGGCATCGTGGAGGAAATTGATCCCGAGCGCGGCAAATTGCGCGTGTCGGTGACCATCTTCGGACGCGCGACGCCGGTTGAGCTCGAGTACTGGCAAGTCGAACGCGGCTGATGCCGACTTAGTGATTTAACGATTTAACGATTCAACGAATACCAATGGCGAAAGAAGTTGTAGCTCAAATCAAATTGCAGATTCCGGCAGGGCAGGCGAACCCCGCGCCGCCGGTTGGCACCGCACTCGGACCGCGCGGCATCAACATCATGGCGTTCTGCAAAGAATTTAACGCCGCCACTCAAAAACAAGCGGGCGATATTCTTCCGGTCGTGATCACCGTCTTCAAGGACAAGTCATTCACCTTCATCACCAAGAGTCCGCCGGCCGCGGTCTTGCTGAAGAAAGCGGCCAACATCGCCGCCGGCTCAAAGGAGCCGAACAAGGAGAAGGTTGGCAAAGTGACGCGTAAACAGGTCATGGACATTGTGAACACGAAACGCAAAGACCTGAACGCGCGCAGCGACGAAGCAGCATTCCGCATCATCGAGGGCACAGCCCGCCAAATGGGACTCGAAGTCGTCGATTAATTATTCGACCTCGACTTCGATTCCACCGATCCAGCGGGCGATTAGATTGTAGATCGCCGCGGAGATCACTCCAAAGATAAAGCCGAAGATGCCGTAGAACACCGGCATAAACATGCCAAAGCCGAACATCATTGCTGCGACAATCGCTGCCGGCGGGCCTCCTGTCGCCTGAGCTTGTTGGGTTTGCTGAGCAAAGACACCGGCCAATCCAGCTAAAGCAAAGAATGGCAGAAAGATCAGGCCCATGCAGGCATAGAGCACGCCCATCATTTTCCCAGTTTGAAGTGGTGCGATCCGTTTAATTCGTCGTGTCATGCTCTCGATCATGCTTGATCGTTCCTGCCGCTGACAATGATCCTTTTATCGGCATAATGTCTTCATGATTCGAATTGCGGCACTGCTTTGTTTTCTGGCGGTCGCGCTGGGTGCGTTTGGGGCGCATTGGCTGAAGCCGACGCTTGAGGCGCGGAACCTGGCCGACGTTTGGAACAAAGCGGTGCTGTATCATTTCATTCACGCGGTCGCGCTGTTCGTGCTTGCGCTGTTTGGATCGACGAACCGCGGAGCCTGGTGGCTGCTGTTCGCCGGCATCATCATTTTTAGTGGGAGTTTGTACGCCATGGGGCTCACTGGCATGCGTTGGCTTGGCGCAATCACGCCGCTCGGTGGTTTATGTTTTCTAGCGGGCTGGGTATGGTTGGTAATTTCACCGCCGAAGTTGTAGCTGGGTAATCGATTCCGGTGGTCATCGGCCGCCGCTACAGAGGAGTTGCAGGTGAGACGCCTGCCACCACAGTTCAGAACGCTCGCTTCCAATTGCGGCGCAGGCAGGTGTATAATCGCCGGCTAGGAAACGCCTAACGAACACCTATGGACGTCGCAGCCTTACGCTCGGTTCCGCTTTTCTCGTCACTTGATTCCAAGGCGACCGCGGAGCTCGGCAAATATCTGACGATTCACGATTACCCCCGTTCAGCGACGATTTTTCGTACCGGCGATCCAGGAGACGCGATGTACCTGATCGACGTCGGCAAGGTGCGGATCAGCATCACCGATGCGGATGGCGCAGTCGTGACGTTGGCTGAGCTTGGCGCTGGAGATTTTTTCGGCGACATGGCGATGCTCGATGGCCAGGGGCGTTCTGCCAACGCGATCGCGACAGAGGATGCTCGATTAGCCAAGCTTACCCGTGAACATTTTTTGTTGTTCATGCGGAGCGATCAGCGCGTCACTCTGGAATTACTTACGGCGCTGACGGCGCGCTTGCGACGAACGGACGATTTGTTGCGGCATCGTGTTTCGCGCAACGTGAATCAGGAAGAAGAAGCGCGGCTGACTTTAGCTGATCGAGCCGCGGATAGAATCGCGGAATTCGGTGGCAGTTGGAAGTTTATCACGGCGTTCGTGACGTTTCTGCTGCTGTGGGTCGCAATAAATACCTGGATCCTTATAACCCGTGCTTTCGATCCTTATCCATATTTGCTGCTTAGCACAGCCTTGAACATGCTCGCTGCGTTGCAGGCGCCAATCATCATGATGTCGCAAAATCGACAGGCTCATAAAGATCGACTCCGTGCAAACTTGGATTACCAGGTTAATCTCAAAAACGAGCTGCTCTTGAGCGACATTATTCGGCGCTTGGATGAGCTGAAGAAGAAATCTCGCGATTAACCAAGCTTGACTCTGCCGCCATCGCTTGCCGGGCTGGCAATCGCCGCAGCCACAACGCTTGTCGGAGCGCTCGCAGGTGAGTATGATCTTCCGACCAGCCGATGTCCGCCTTCTCGTTCGACACGCAGCGAGCCGCTCTGACAGTCATTGCTTTCGTCGGCACTTTCTTCGTTGCGCTCTCGATGGGCCGGATTCTGAAACGCCGCGCCGGCGTGCGCCTCGGCATTTTGTTTCAGCTTTTTTGTTTTGCTCTCGCCTTTTATGCAGCGATGTGGACTTACGGCGTTCCGATCGATCTTCGCAATCACGTCGGAACAGCGCTTCTGGTGCTGAGTGCCGCGATCGTCGTCGCGCTGATCGATCGTTACATTTGGGACCTTTATTTCGAAAAGAAAAAGCAAACGCCTATCCCGCATTTTCCCCGACAAATCGTCGCGCTGCTTGTTTATCTGGTCACGTTGCTGATGGTGCTCTGGTATGGCTATCATGCCAGCCGCTGGTTAACCGGTTTGCTGACCGGCTCAGGTATCGCCGCGATTGTGCTCGGTTTGGCCGGCCAAAATCTGCTCAGCGGCATTATCGCCGGCATGTCGCTGCAGCTCAATCGGCCGTACAAAGTCGGCGACTGGTTAAAGGTCGGGGAGACCTACGGCGAAGTAATGGAGATCAACTGGCGCTCCACTCGCCTGTGTACGAACGACAACATCTATCTCGACATTCCGAATAACGAAATCATCAAGAGCACGATCGTTAATCTGCATTATCCGACCGAAGTCCATGCTATGCGCATCCGGGTCGGCGTCGATTACAATGTGCCGCCGAACCGCGTTAAGGATGCGCTCGGCCGGGCCGCGCAAAGCGCCAAGAACGTTCTCCCCAACCCGCCGGTGAAAGTTTTCCTCGTCGATTTCGGAGATCACGCCGTCACTTACGAGATCAAGTACTACATGGGCAATCATGCCCGGATCAATGAGACCAACGACGCCGTGCGCACGAACGTTTGGTACGAATTGAAGCGGCAGCGGATCAGGATCCCTTATCCGATTCGCACGTTGCAGTTGGAGCGACGGCCGGCCAGGCCGGTACCGGAAGGTTACGAAGAAGCTCGCGCGATTCTGCGTGGAGAACCGCTGTTTCATTGTCTTTCGGACGCTCAGATTGAAAATCTGGTTAGCCAGGCGGATCTGAATCACTTCGGCCGCGGCGAGCGCGTGATCGAGGAAGGCGCCGAAGGCAACTCGATGTTCATTCTATTACGTGGCAATGCCCAGGTGTCCGTGGCAAAGAATGGATCGACAATTCCGGTGGCGACATTGCGTTCGGGGGATTGCTTCGGTGAGATGTCGTTGCTCACCGGCGAAAAACGCAGCGCTACCGTGCGCGCGGACGGCGATTGCTACGTCATGGAGATCGGCAAGGACGTGATGGGCGAAGTGATTCGCGAATCGCCGGATTGCCTTCGTCAGCTCAGCGAACTATTGGCCAGGCGCAAAATGGAAACCGAAGGGATTCTGAAAGACGCTACGGATCCCAGCGCTGATCAAGCCGCGAAACAGCGCGAATACACCGCGACGTTCCTTAAGCGCCTGAAAACCTTCTTCGCCCTTTGAGCCAGGTGCGGTCTAAGACGCGCAATTAATTAGCGTGTTTCGTTGCGGCAGATCCCGCTAATCTTGGTTTGTGTCGGCTGTTAGTTTCCGTGACATGATTAAGATCCTGGCGCGTTCCCGCTCGTTACGCTTCACCGCTGACATGGTACGCCAAAATCCGACGTCATCTCTGGCGCGCTTACGTTGGTGCGGCCGGGACGTTTTTTATCGATCAGGCACGGCCGATCCATTCGTTCTGTATCAGGTTCTGCTCAGGAGCGGCAACAAAGCAGAGTATTATGTCCCGCCGGTGCTCACGCCGAAAATCATTCTCGACATCGGCAGCAACATCGGTGCTTCCATTATCTACTTTCAGCGCCACTTTCCCGACGCCAAAATTTTTGGTTTCGAACCGCATCCCGACACCTTTCGAATACTACAAAAAAATGTTGCGCATTTGCCTGGCGTTACGATTTTCAACTATGGCCTCGGAGCGACTCATCAACGCATCGCGGTCCGCGCTGATCAGGTAAATTTTGGCGCGTTCAGCACTGACGGCCGCTTCAAGGATCGTGGCCACCCTGCCGCGACAGTAGAGTGTGAGATTCGGCGATTAGATGACGTCTTAGGCGAAATCGGCGTCACGCAAGTCGACTTGATCAAGATCGACTGCGAGGGCGCCGAAGCGGAGATTTTCTCAACCTTACCCGATGCGATTTTGAATCATTGCCAATGGATTGTTGGCGAATTTCACGATCACACCGGCTTCCAGGTGCTCGCGCGGTTAGCGCCCCATTTTCATTTAGATCTGAAAAAAAAGATGTTTCGTTCGCGATTTCGTTTTCACGCCTGCAACCTCAGCAAAGTGCAGCAGCTGTCTCGCTCCGATCTGGATGCGTTGCAGCGTTGAGCCTGGGCGCAATGGGATCCACGCGATTCGGCAGAAACTCTCTTTCTGTCCATTCGTGTTAATTAGTGGTTTTCTCCAAGATCTCGCGAACTTCACTCCCTAAATTCCGGAGAAGTAAGCAGTGAATCATTTGTCAGATCACATCCGTCAACCCTCAGATTGCTATTGTCCTTTACAGTGGTCGTTAGGCTCTGCTAAAGCGTCATTTCGGCAGGGCCTCGCGAGCACCGGATGGGAATCGCGAAAACCCATTCAGGAGGCCCTTATGATAAAGACGACCCTGTCCGCGGTAGTTAGTGCGTTGCTGCTTACAAGTTGCGCTAACGTTACATTTCATCCTGGCATCTCTAATGGAACCGATCCGGATCTGAGCCGACGAACGGGACTCAAATATTACACAGCTAAGCCGTATCTGTTGGTTGGACCTACTGGCAACAAAGACGCTCCTATGAAAGCGGAGATCATTTCTTTGCCAGACTTAGAACATCCGACGTACGCGATTTTTCATCCGGGTTGGGGTCAACACATTTTTAGTTTGGCCGTGGGATCTAATGGCAACTTGAGCAGTTATGGGCAAACGGCTGATAGCAAGATTCCAGAAACAATATCCGCAGTCGGCTCATTGATGAGTGGGGGTGGCGCCTTAGCGACTGCGGTCAAGGCTCTTCTGACTCCACCTGCGCCCAAAGACTTGGTTCTAAAAGCAATCAAGCAGTTAGACGATCTTAAAAAACTCGATCAGACAGATCCGGCTGTCCAGCAAAAAACTGGCGACGCATCGACCTTAAAAGCGCAACTCGAAAAGATGGCCGGCAACTATACTAAAGACGCGCTAGGCGACGTTTCGAAAAGCATTGAGAGACTAAAGTTCCAAACGCCTCAGGGCTCGACTCAGTCCGATGTGAATGAGTTTTTGAGTGGCGCTAAGGCGAACATCGATGCGGCGATCGAAGCATTGGAACCCGCTTCGTCTAAGAAAGTGCGCCTCTATGAAATCAAGATGGAAGGCGGACAAACCAAGTTAGTTGAGGTGTCAGTTCCGAAGGAGCTCCAATGACGATAATGGAGTTGATCCGGAACCTTCGGTTGTTTGCCAATCTGGAAGATAAACAAATGGCTGCCCGGACAAAATCGAACATCGTGGATGCCTTACGACGCGTGGCTCGAAAACCAACCGGGGAACCCAAATCACCTGTCGGCGTTCGCCGGGCGCCTTCCTGATCTTGAAATGCCTTGCTATTTTCCTTTACCGCAATCACGGCGCTCTGTTAGACCTTCAGGTCGGCAGGGCGTCGCGAGCGGACGCGGATGGGAATCGCGAATGTTAGTCTAGCTAGAGTAACCCCTAACCCTGCACGCATATGCCAAAGAAAAAACCCGAAGTAATTGTAACCGAAGACGTCATTATAATCGAGCTACCAGCGAAAATAGCGGCGGCCGCAAAAGCGAAAATTCGAAAATCCGGTGTGGCGAAATTTAAAATCAAAGAAATCACGGTCAAAAGTATTCCGAGCATTCAAAAGGGCGATAAGCCGGTTCAACAGTGTTGAGAAGCTTTTTGACGTACCTCCATCGCGTCGCGGCCTTCCACTGAGAATTTTAACACCGTTCTGAACTGAAAAGCGGAACCGCTGGCGCAATGAGCGGATGGTTTCAAGCAGGTAGGTCGAGCAACATCGCTTCAGAACAAT
>Ga0307479_10003654_pt1 | contig 14034 bp, 9 predicted proteins | sample atmos_gasesECM4C_FD_203743 | JGI IMG/M metagenome (GOLD analysis project Ga0307479, IMG submission 203743) | Hardwood forest soil microbial communities from Morgan-Monroe State Forest, Indiana, United States - atmos_gasesECM4C_515 | ecosystem: Environmental > Terrestrial > Soil > Temperate...
TGAAAACAGTTGGTGAACCGGGCAGGACTCGAACCTGCAACCCGCTGATTAAGAGTCAGCTGCTCTACCATTGAGCTACCGGTCCACGTTAACTTTGGAATTTTAGCACGCCGCGCCAATTTGTCGACAAACAGGCAGCCAATGCCATGATTCACGGGATCTGACCAAAAATTTGGCGCACCACGTCGAGCATGAGCGATACAAAATCCGTATGCTACCAGAGCGCGGCAGGACACAAATCGGGATTCGGCAAATGTGGCGTGAATATAATTTTCGACGTCAACAAAGAAGACCAAACGACAATTTCTCTTTGCTGACAGCGCTTATGGAATGGTGGCCTGCACGGTCGCCGAAGGTGCGCTCTCCTGATAGGAAGAGTTTACGGAAGTAATGCGGAAATAATAGGTGTCGCCCGCTTGGACGTTGGTGTCTACGTAACTGGTAGTTGGCACCGGCGACGAGTTCAATAGAGAGTAAGGCCCGCTTGAAGAGGAACTCACGTATATATTGTAACCAGCGATAACTGAACTGCTGGAATTCCACGACAATGTCACCGAATGGGTTGCGGTTGACATTCCAGTGCCGTACAGCGCAATGGTTGCAGGCGAATTTGTGGCGTTGCTAGTGACCGCAAGGCTTCCTGTAAAGTTTCCCAAGGTGAAAGGCGTGAAGGTGGCTTTCACAACGGTGCTTTGACCGGGACTCACGATAAGCCCTGAAGCGCTGCCGCTGGCCGTAAATCCAGCCCCGGAAACGGAAACGCCGGAAATCGTAACAGCGGAACTCCCGGTATTCGTCAGTGTCACCGTTTGTTGTGCGCTGCTGGCTAGTCCCGTGTTGCCAAAGTTCAAACTGCTGACGTTGGCGACTAGCGGCGACGGGGATCCCGCGACGGTGGTCCCCGAGGTCGACAGCGCGACATTACAAACGCTTAGTGCGCCCGCGGAGCTCATTACGCCCATGGTATCGAGTACCGAATCGAAGCTCTGCTCGGACCGAAATGCCAAATTTGAGCCTAAAGTGATCTGACGAAAGAGGAGTACCACATACGCGTTGTAAGTATGGTTTGAAATATTTACATCCAAAATAAAATGGTAGGTGACGCCTGCTTGGTAAGCAATGTTGACGGCCGCGGTGAAACTCGTACCATTCCTGACGTCAATTGTTCCGCTGGGATTAAATCGCACGCCGGTGGCAAGATCGGCATATTGCTGCGCGGAGCCGGAGGAGAGCCCGCTGATTGCGTTCGCCGCTGCAGTCGAAGGTGTCGCGTCGTAAGTGACGCGGAAAGTGGACATTTCTTTTTGTGACAACGCGGCATTGGCCCACGATCCAGACGAATACTCGCATGTGGCGGACCGCGCTGATGCTGCATTGGTCATCACCGCGGCCAATAAAATAAGAAAAATTAAAAACGCTTTCCAAATTTTCCAATCACCGCGAGCTTCGGGCCCGTACGCCATAGCAACGTTCAATGGTTTTATCCAAGAGTTTTATTTACTCGGGAAAACGGGGGAGGCGCCGTTTCCCGCAGCAACTGCAGGCTACGGGCTGCGGGCACTTTGCCGCTACTGTACTGGTGGGCAAATCTTGAACAAGGCGCAACCTGCACCTGGCCAGGTGCATAAAAGTGGACAATTACTCGAAAAATTAAAAAAAATTTAGGTGGTACTAGAACGGGAGACGCAAGCGTGCTTCACAGCCGCGGGCGTCAGTCCGATTTTCGAGAGTGAGCTGGCCACCGTGAGCTTCCGCAATTTGCCTGCTGAGAACCAGGCCTATTCCCGAGCCCGCTGGTTTAGTCGTGAAAAACGGCACAAAAAGGTTTGCAGTGTTAGGAATACCGGGACCCTCATCAACCACCCATACTTCAACGTTCGATCCTTGCGTTAGCCAACCAACTTGCACGCCGCCGTGCGTTTCCAACGCCGCGTCGGCCGCATTGCGAATCAAATTGATCAGCAGTTGCTCCAGTTGATCGACGTCCGCGGAAATGACGGCCCGAGGTCCTTCTTTGATACAAACCTTCACCCGCGTCTCCAGCTTGGCGGTGCGATGCACCCATTCCGCAATCGGCACAGGCAAGTGCTTAGGCTTTGGAAGCCTGGCGAGCCGCGCGTAGGCCGCCATAAAACGTCCCAGCGTTTCTGTGCGGGAACGAATGATGGTTAGGCCCTCTCGCAGATCCTCGAGAATCGGCGAAGCCGGCCCAGTTTGCAATTCCGGTAACTGATTAGCTGCCTTCAATCCGCTCTCCAATCCTTGAGCAACGGATTGAATTGGGGCGAGCGAGTTATTGAGCTCGTGGCCGAGCACGCGAATCAGGCGCTGCCAAGCCTGGCGTTCTTCGTCCCGCAGCGTGCGGCTCAGGTCGTTAAGCACCACAAGTTGATGTGGCAAGCCGCCCTGCCTGAAGGACCCCCGACGCATGCTCCAGCGGCCCGATGCCCCTGGAAACGCCAGTTCCATGGTTCGCGCGGATTCTCCTTCCAGACACTCTGCCAGTCCCAATTCCAAGGCTGTGGAACCGAGGAGCCGTTCCAGCGGACGCATCAGCAGGCGTTCGCCAGCGCGGTTCACCAGCCGGAGCTTGGTTTCATGATCGAAGGTAAAAATCGCCAGATCGATCTCTTCGATGATGGTGCGCAGCAGGCCAGTAGCTTCCATAGCGCCCAAGCGCTGCTCCCGCAACATGGTACTCAGAGCATTGACCTCGATCATTACTTCGCCCATGGCATCGTCAGCCCGTGCGCCTCGAGCGCGAATAGAGAAATCTTCTTCGCGCATAGCCGCGATGAGGTTGGATAGAGTCTGCAAAGAGAACACTACCCGGTGCCGGACCGAAAGCGCGAAGCCCAGCCATAGACTAAGGATGAGAAGTGTCAGTGTCCAGGCGGACCCCGACGAGAACGAACCCGTCCACAGCAGAATCAGCGCGATGAAAGAACCGGGAAGACCCGCAGCGAGCGCCAGAAGCTGAATGCGGCGTTCGTAAGAGAGGCGCCTCATCCTAATTCGTGTTTCTGTAACCGCCGATACAAGGCACTGCGGCTCAGCCCCAGGGCCTTAGCCGCCTGGCTGACATTGCCGTCGTGGCGCGCCAGGGTGCGCCGGATAAGGTGACGCTCCACTTCATCCAGGGGCATTTCTTCCAACCGCGCCGCCGCCGTCGCCGCCTGAGCTCGCAACCCAAGATCCGCGGCGCGAACCAGTGGCCCAGAGGAAAGCAGTACACCGCGCTCGACCGCGTGGTCGAGTTCACGCACGTTGCCGGGCCACAAGTGTTCTTGAAGCGCGGCGGAGGCGGCGGGGTCAAAGCCGGCTATATTCTTGCGATAACGCTGCGAATATCCGTGAACGAAGTGGTGCGCGAGGAGGTCGATGTCTTCACGACGCTCTCGAAGTGGTGGGATAAAAATCTCGATGGTATTCAAGCGGAAGAGCAAATCCTGGCGAAAACGCCCGGCGGCCGCTTCGGAGTTTACGTCCACGTTGGTGGCCGCGAGAACGCGCACATCGACGCGCCGGGTGGCCGATGACCCCACGCGCTCAAGCTCCCCCGTTTCCAGAACGCGTAGCAACTTGGCTTGAAGATTGAGCGGCACGTTGGCAATCTCGTCCAGGAAAAGAGTTCCACCGTCAGCAAGTTCGAAGCGCCCTACGCGATCGGAACGTGCGTCTGTAAATGCGCCCTTCACGTGACCAAACAGCTCGCTTTCGAAGACGCCTTCGGAAAGGCCTCCGGCGTTTACGGTGACCATCGGTTTGGAAGCGCGGTTCGACAGCGCGTGCAGCGTCCGCGCCACGACCTCCTTGCCCGTACCGTGCTCGCCGGTGATGAGCACGTTAGCGTCGGATGGACCGATGCGCGCGACCAGATCGAGCACCGGCGTCATTGCCGGCGATTTGGCGAGAAAAGTGGGACGTGATTCGGCGCGCAGCAGCCGGTTTTCCGCTTCCAGGCGCGAAGCTTGCCGCAACGCCTGCCGCAAATCAATCTGCGTGCGGATAATCGAGAGCAGCCGAAGATTCTCCCAGGGTTTTTGCACAAAGTCGCGCGCGCCGCGCCGCATGGCTTCCACCGCAATCTCCACGCTGCTCCACGCGGTCATGACCACCACCGGCAGCGTACTATCCAGCATTTGTATGCGGGTGAGCAGGTCCAGCCCTTCCTGCCCGGAAGTGGTGTCGCGCGCATAATTCAAATCCATTAGCACGGCGTCAAATTCGCGCGACTCGATGGCCGCGAGGGCATCGGCGGGCGACGCTGCCCCGTGCGTTTCGTAGCCTTCGCGCTTCAGCAACAAGCGCAGCGCATCGCGAATGTCGGATTGATCGTCGGCCAGCAAGACGCGATAGGACTGGTTGGCGGCAGATTTCATTTGATGAAGAAGTCTATTCCAATTTCGCTATTGAGTGCCAAGAACGCGAGGACTGACATTGCCGCCCACCTGCATCGGACGATTGAAAGCTCACAAAAATTATGCGGATTGAACCGTTGCGGCGGCGCTTTCATTCACGACCCAGCCATCCTTCAGTTGCACGATGCGATTGCCATAAGCGGCGTTGCGCTCTGAGTGCGTGACCTGAATGATGGTGGTGCCCGCATCGTTCAATTTTTTGAAAAGCTGCATGATTTCGTCGCCCTGCGCGGAATGAAGATTGCCGGTCGGCTCATCGGCGAGCAGCAACTTTGGATGCAGGATCACTGCGCGCGCGACGCCCACCAACTGCTGCTGGCCCCCGGAAAGCTGGTTGGGAAACAAATCCTTTTTCCCTACGATACGAAACCGGTCCAGAGCATCGCACACCAGGCTCACGCGTTCCTTGTGAGGAACATTCTTATAGGAGAGCGGCACCTCCAGGTTTTCAAACACCGTTAAATTGTCGATCAGGTGATAACTCTGGAAAACGAAGCCAATATTCGCCTTGTGTAGTTCATTACGTTTCTTGGTGTTCAGATGATGGACCGCCTCGCCAAGAAAAAAATACTCACCACTCCAGGCGCTGTCCAGCATCCCAATAATGCTGAGCAACGTGGATTTCCCCGCGCCCGATGGACCCATGATGGTTACAAACTCGCCCTGCTGAAATTCCAGGTTAATGCGCCGCAACACAAAAAATTTGCTCCCGCCGGCATCGTAGGATTTCTCAAGACTTCTAAACTGGATTAAGGGTTCCACATCGCTCCTCTTATCGCGCTTCACGACCGCGGTTAGACGCAACACGCGCTTCCCGGGGCGATAGAAACAAAATTGTTTCACTCATAGCGAAGAGCCGTCAATGGATCAAGACGCATAGCCCGGCGTGCCGGAAGATAAGAAGCCAAAAACGCGACAGCCCCGAGAATCAGTGGCAGTCCGACAAAAGCAAAAGGGTCGTTGGCCGAGACGCCGAAAAGCAAGTTTGATAGTGCGCGGGCCAGGCCGAACGCCAAGGGCAGTCCGATCGCGATGCCAATACCGGTGAGCAGCATTCCATTACCGACAACCAGTCGATTGATGGCTCCCTCCGACGCGCCCATGGCCATGCGAATCCCCATCTCGTGTGTTCGTTCGCTGACCGAATAAGACATTACTCCGTACACGCCCACGGACGCCAACACCAGCGCAATGATCCCGATGCCCGCCATCATGGCCGCCACGTAAGATATACCGACTATGGATTCTGTAATGACCTGGCTAAGCGGCTTCACCTCGTAAATCGGCACGTCCGGATCTATAGCCGCGACTTTGCTGCGCACCGCGGAAACAAACTTTGATGGGTTATCGTCTGTGCGCAAAACCACTGTGATATAGGAAATGGGATTCTGACGATATGGCCTGTACAACGTGGGTAAGGCGTCTTTCTGTATCCAGTTGTAACGTACGTCGTCCACTACGCCAACCACCGTCAACCAAGTATCCGGGTGGTAGCTTGCCACCCGAATCTTTTTACCGAGCGGATGCTCACCTGGAAAATGGCGGCTCGCGAGACTTCGGCTGATTACCGCGACCGGTTGACTGCCGTCTCCGTCAGAGTCCGTGAACACCCGGCCATCCCGCAAACCGATACTCATCACCGCAAAATAGTTCGGCGAAACTGTCTCCATGATGGCGGTACGCGATTCTTCCCGCTGCTCGACCGGCCGACCTTCTATCAAGAAGCGATCTGCGTTCGTGCCGCCTCCATTGGCATACGGAACGGCGGTGACTAACGCCACAGATTGCACTTGGGGAATGCTGGAAAGACTTGGTAAGAGCCGGTCGTGAAACGTCGCGCGAGCAACCCTTTGCGGGTATTGCAATTCGGTCAAATTCAGATTCAGCGTCAACAGCGTTTCCGGATGATATTGCTGGTTTACCGTAAGCAGTGCATTGAACCCTTTCACCAGCAGGCCAGCGCCCACGAGCAGAACCAGCGACAGCGAAACCTCGGCGACCACCAAAGCGCTGCGCAAGCGATGCCGCGCCCGTCCGGATGAAGCCCCACGTCCGCTTTCCTTCAAAGTTTCGGAAATATTCGTGCGCGAACTCATCAGCGATGGCGCGATGCCCGACAGCAATCCACTTGCCAGCGCCACCACGAACGTGAAAAGGAAAGCGCCAAAATCGAGGCGAATAGACTTCCAGCCGGCGATGTACCGTGCGATGTCCGGCGGCATATGCGAAAGGATCACGTTAAGTATCCACTGCGCCAAAAAAATTCCCAGCACCGCGCCAAAAAGCGACAGCATCACACTTTCAATCAACAGTTGGCGAACAATGCGTCCGCGCGTCGCGCCCATAGCCGAGCGCACGGCGAGTTCCTTCTGCCGCCCGGACACGCGCGCAAATTGCACATTGGCGACGTCCGCGCACGCTATCAGCAACGCGAAACCAACCGCGCCGAGCAGCAGCAAAGTGTATTGCCGGGTAAGATCGCCGGTAGCGAATTCACCGAGCGGCAGGACGCGCAACTGCCAATCTTTATAGGCGTCGGGATAAGCCACCGCTTGATGCTGCGCAATGGCGAGCATTTCCGCGTTAGCTTGCTCGATGGAAACCCCCAGCTTCAGGTGGCCAATCACCCATAACGGACGATTGTCCCGCTCCACTCGCTGCTTCCCGTCGAACCCCATAGGCAGCCAAGCCTCCGCGCTCATAGGGAAGTCGAAACCCTTGCCCATTACGCCGACAATCGTGAATGGTTTTCCGTTGACCTTAACAACTTTGCCCAGAATCTTGGGATCTGCGGCGTAACGCCGTTCCCACAGGCCATAACTCAGAATGAGCTCCTGATTTTTTCCGGGCTCTCCTTCTTCTGGAAGAAAATCGCGCCCTAGATGTGGCTGCACGCCAAGCGTCGGGAAAAAATTCGCAGTTACGCGGAAATCCTGAATTTTTTGTGGCGTGCCGTCACCAGTAAAGTTCACGCCATCCCAGGAATAGGCGCCAAGCCGGTCAAAGGAGCGCGACTGCTCCTGCCATTCGAGATAGGTGGCGGGGGCGATGGCAGTCTTTTCAATATTTTGCCGCGGTTTCGAATCGAATACCGCTACCAAGCGATTGACCTCATCCAGCGGAACGGGATGCAGCAGGAAAGCTTCCGCCAGACTGAAGATCGCGGTATTGGCGCCCATGCCCAACGCCAGCGCGGCGGCGCAGACGAAAGTCGCGAAACGGTGCTTCCACAGCATGCGCAACGCATAACGAATATCCTGCAGAATGGTGTCCATGAACAAAGACCTCAGTTGGCAAACAATGTCTGGCCTAAAAGATATTACGCGCCCACGCTGACTTCCCGAGTCTCATCCACGATGCGTCCGTCAAACAAATGAATATTCCGCTCGGCAAAGTTGGCGTAGCGTTCGTCGTGGGTGACCATGCAGATGGTGGCGCCATTGCGATGCAGGTCACGTAACAGCTCCATGACCGCTTCGCCATTTTTAGAGTCCAGGTTTCCGGTGGGCTCATCGGCCATCAAGATCAAAGGATCGCCAACCAGCGCGCGCGCCACCGCGACACGCTGTTGCTGACCTCCAGACAGTTGAGAAGGGTAGTGACGCAGGCGGTGCGCCATGCCCACGCGCTCCAGTGCGCGCTGGACCTTCTGCTTCCGTTCGGCTGTGCCCGTGCCGCGATACGTCAGCGGCAGCTCCACGTTTTCGTAAACCGTGAGATCGCCAATAAGATTAAAAGCCTGAAAAATGAATCCGATTTCGCGGTTGCGAATCCGAGTCCGCTCGCTGATAGTCAACTTCGAAACAGGCTGACCGTTTAGCCAATAATGTCCGTCGGTAGGCGAATCCAGCAGCCCCAGAATCGACAGAAGCGTGGATTTGCCACAGCCGGACGGTCCGGCAATGGAAATGTACTGGCCTTTCTGGATTTCCAGGTGGATTTCCTCCAGCGCGTGAGTCTCGACTTCATCGGTGTAGAACACCTTCTTCACGCCTTCCATCTTGATCAGGGTCCCGTTTGATTCCATCATGTTTTCTCCTTCAAGTTCTATGCGCACCAGTTGATACGAAACAGGCCCGATTTAGTTCCGCCGCTATTCATAACGCAGGGCTACCATGGGGTCGACTTGCGTAGCGCGCCGCACCGGGAGATAGCAGGCTGCGGCGGCGATCACGGCGATCACACTTAAAGCCACTACATAAATCCCAACATTGTTAGCGCGCACCCCGTAGAGCAGGGATTCGCTCAATCGCGCCAGCCCGTAGGCCAACGGCAATCCCACCAGCGCGCCGGTGGCGACCATGTATCCCATTTCCTTGAAAATCAGCGCACGAACCTGTCCGGTGGCTGCGCCCAGGGCGATGCGGATGCCAATCTCGCGGGTGCGTTGAATCACCAGGTAGGCGAGCACGCCGTAGATTCCCATGGCGGCCAACAGCGCAGCCAAAACGCCGAAGCTGGCCGATAATCCGGCGATAAGGCGCTCGGCGAGAAGGTCCTCATCCACCACTCGTTGAAAGGACTTGAGATCGTAGACCGGTAGATTGGGATCCAACTCGCGGACGCTACCGCGCAATTCGTCAGCGATGAGCAGCGGGTCTTGCTGAGTGCGTACATAAAAGGTCATGCCGCTCAATTTTTCCCGCTGCGCATACGGCAGGAAAATATAAGGAGCAATTTCGCTGCGAACGTGATCCTGCTTGTTGTCCTTCACCACTCCGACGATCTGAATGTCCGGTTTGGTGGCATTCCCGGAACCGAATGCGAAGCGTGACCCCACCGCGTCGCGTTTTGGAAAGAAACGCCTTGCCAGGGCCTCGTTGACGATCGCGACTTTTCCGCGAGTGCTGGCATCCCCGGCGTTAAATTCGCGCCCAGCCACCAGGGGAACTCCGATAGTGGAAAAATATGCAGGACTTACCGGGTCATACAGGACGTGTTCCTGATCCTCGGGAAGCTGTGGACCGCCCTCGACCGTGATGTTAGCTCCCATATCCGTACCAGTTAGAGTGGAAATCTCGGAGGAACCTACCGCTTTGACTCCAGGAAGCGCCGCAAAACGCTCACGCATTTGGTCGATCAGCGCGATGCTACGAGCGGTGTCGTAACCATTTAGCGCCGGTGAAATAGAAAACGTAATTACATTCGTAGTGTCCAGGCCAAGGCTCTGGCTGCGCAGATTCCACAGTGTCTTGGTGAACAGGCAAGCTCCCGCGAGCAGCAATAAAGTAAAGGCCACCTGGCCCGCGACCAGAAACTTGCGAAAGCGTACGTGAGACAAGGCCACCGAACCTGAGGAACCCTGGTCTTTAAGAGTTTGCGTAACACTGCTGCGCGTCACGCGCCATGCGGGAATCAATCCGAATAGAAGTCCGGCCAAAAGAGTAGTGCCGGTAGCGAAGGCCAAAACCTTGCCGTCGAGCTTCACTGAAAGACCCGATACGCCAGAGGCCACCACCTCAGGGGTCAGAATATTCATCAGCCACAGGCCTACCACCAATCCCAGGGCGCCGCCGGCGGCTGCGCAAAGTAAACTCTCGATTACTAGCTGTCGAATCATGCGGCCGCGGCTGGCGCCCATGGCCGTTCGAATGGCGAACTCCCGTTGCCGCGACGCGCCTTGCGCCAACAAAAGATTTGCCACATTGGTGCAGGCGATCAGCAAAACCAAAGCGACCAGCGCAAACAGCGTGAGCAGCGCAGGGCCAGAGTCGGTCTGCACCGTTCGTCTGCCACTAGCGCCGGGAAGCAGAAGAATTTTCTTTTCGAGAAACAACGCGCGTTTCTTTTGGTCCCAGCCCTTTATGTTTGCAAGTTGCTGTTCGAGCACTGGATGATACGCCGCGGTCAGCGCCGCCTCAGTTTGTATCCAGGAAAGTCTGCGCTTCCGTCGGGCCAGGATAGCTAGCCACGCATCGTTCCAGTCATCCAGACCGCTTCTGTTGGGGGTCATCCGCGGCTTCATCATCATGGGCACGAAGATCTGCGGCGTCTGCCCAACCTGAATACCGTCAAAGCCCTCTTGCGCCACGCCGATGACTGTCAGTGGCGTGTTATTAACCAGCAACGTCTGATTCAAAATCCCCGGATCCCCACCGAAATGCTGCATCCAATAAGCGTGGCTTAAGATGACCAGCGGGTGCGCGCCCTGTGTGCGGTCATCGTCCGCAGTGAATAGCCGCCCAAAAGCGGGTTGCACACCTAGAACGTCGAAGTAATTTCCAGAAACGAGTTCTCCAAGGCCGCGTTCTGTTTGCCCCCGGCTGGCAATGCTGGCTTCAAACGCAAAACGCGCAAGCATGCCGGACACCGCGTCGCTGTCACGAAGCCCCTTATATGCGGGGTAGGAGAACGACTGCGCGCCGTCCCCGTCGGTCCAGACATGGCCCTCGCCGCGACCAGGCGAACGCAAAATCACCAACTCATCGGGATTCTTCACTGGCAAGCGCCGCAGCATAATCTGGTTCATGAGAGAAAAAATTGCGGTATTGGCGCCGATACCCAGTGCCAGCGTAAGGATCGCAACGCTGGCAAAACCCGGGTTCTTCCCGAGCATGCGCAGGCCGTATCGGACATCCTGCCAGAACGTGTGCACCGTCAGCGCTCCCGAACGAACAAACGCACTATTTCAATCGAATGCGATCGAAGCTATCCCACGCGGACATGTCGGACAGAATCACTTTATCTCCGACTTTTAACCCTGAAACGATCTCGATGGTATTCACGGAACTGCGCCCCAACTTTACATTGACGCGCGTCGCATCCGTTCCGTCTTCATCCAGCTTAAAGATTCCCACGGTGCTGTCTGACTGCCCGTGAACCGGTCGCCCGACAAACAACACGTCTTTAAGGTTTTCAATTTCAATGGTGCCGTCAACGCTCAGGTCCGGGCGCGCGCCTTGCGGAAGCGCCTGGTCCATGACCACATCCACAGTCACCGTGCCGTTCTGCACGGACGGATCGATGCGCGAGACATGCCCCACGACTACGCCGTTGCGCGTATCAATAGTCGCTTTTTGACCAATCGCCGCATCCTTGGCTTGTGTTTCCGCGATCTTAATCTCCGCTTTCAGTTTCTTGGGATCGGCCACGCGCGCCAGGTTCGTTCCCGGTGTAACGTGCTGGCCAACATCCACCGGCAGCAGTTGCAACACGCCATCGATGCCCGCGCGCACGTGCAATGCTTCCAGCTCGCTACGCCGCAGTTGGTATAGCGCGCGCTGCTGATCCACGTGCGCCCGCTGCGCCGCAAGTCTTGCGGCCGCCGAGTCGTTGGCGATAAGCGTGCGCTGATCTTCAAGTTCCGCGCGAATAGCCAACTGCTCATCCTTTACCTTGGAGAGCTTCGCCGTTACATCAGCGCCGAGGCCCTCCTTATGCAGCTTGTCATCAACGTCATGTTGCAGATGGGCTTGTTCGTATTCACTGCGCACCGACGCGGCCTGGGCCTTCTGATTCAGTAGTTCGCTGTTCACCTGCACCTTCAAATTTTCGTAATCGGCCTCAGCGCCCTTGAGCTGATACTCAGCATCCAAGGCGTCGCGCTGCAGCGAGGGATTGCTCAGTTCAAGGATGATAGTGTCGGGTTTCACGATGGCGCCCGGGCGGACCACGATGCGGTCCACGCGCGATTCCGTTTGTGCCGGAATCCAGCGAATCTCTTCGGGAACCAAGGTGCCGAGCCCGCGAACTTCTCTCAGCATAGGGCCGCGCTTCACTTCATCGGTCCAAACCGTGGCGCGATCCACGGAAGGGGCTGCGGGTTTCAAACGAGAGAGCCCGAAGGTCACTCCTGCAATGAGCAGAACCGCGACCGTGGCGTACAGGATGCGTCGGATCTTTTTGGCGCGAGCGTTAGAAGGACGTTGAATATCCATAGATTTGATACCCTTAGAAACGCAACTATCCGGCCTTTGTTTCAATCGTCTAAAGACAATAAAATCAGTAGGCTAGGAGCGTGTGATTTTGGATAACGATGGAAACGCCACGAAAATGGGATTTACCGTCCCAGCAACGAACACGCTCTTCGAGCAACGTCCCCATTCACCTCTAGGGCTAATGGCTCTCATTTTTGGACGATTTCAGTTTGCGCTTGGCTGAACCGCGCCATAACTCTGCCCACTTCATCACCGATAGCTTTCGCTTTAACTGGTTTTACCACATAGCCGTCCATCCCCGCCTCAAAGCATTTGCGCCGGTCGTCATCAAAGGCATTGGCCGTAATAGCGACTATGAGTATATGCCGCCCCGTGTCCAATTCAGTCAGCCGAATTTTCTGGGTGGCCTCGAGTCCGTCCATCAGCGGCAATGCCGAGTAGTAAAGCCAGAGCAATGCCCACGGGCGGATACCACGCGCTTATCCCGGGCAGAATTTGTAAGTAAACCGTCGTACGGTCCAACAAGACGAAAATCACGACGAATAAAAAGCCAATCAGGTATCGGCGTAATGCAAATACGCGGTTGGACTCCGGGCGTTTTTTCGACGTAAGCGGGGCCATTTTATTCAGCAATCAAGGGACGGGAGCTCGATTCCCGTCGTTGGAGAAAGCGCCAAAACGGAACATAGCCCATAAACCCGAACCGAAATGACATCCGAAACGATGGAATTTCCTTCAGGGTCCGACTTCGAATGGAAGACTTAAAGTGCCTAGAAACAACATCCCTAGCCAGTTTCGAACGCACCCGAGCCCGCAAGGCGAACTACCTCAATAACTATTCTTAGCGTCCGAACAGCCAAACCCAGGGGAATAACAGGTCTCGGAATCAACAAGCAAGGAGGCCAATCAGCTTGCGGTATTCGCGTAGGAAATCACCAAAATGGATAAGAAATAGAATACAAACATCAATGCCAGATAAACATACGCCTCGCGTCTCGCGCCGCGAAATTCTTTCCACGCCAGCACGCCCCACAGCGCCGCTACCATCGGCGCCGATTGACCAATCGCATACGAAATAGCTACGCCCGTAAAATTCGCAGCCACCAGATTGAACACCGTGCCAATTCCCCAGATGGCGCCGCCCAGCAAACCAAGAACATGGCCCGGGGCCGGTCCTTGAAAAAATTCAGAAAAATTTACTGGCTGGCCCACCAGCGGATGCTTCATGAAATAAATGTTCCACACGAAACAAGAGAGCAACGCCCCCAACGTCAAGAACACCGCTACGGTGTAAGGCCCCAAGGTATTTCCATGCGTCATCGAGCGCGTCACAAAAGGCGCCCACACTCCCATCAATATTCCCGAGACCACGCACGTAACAATGCTTTTTCTGCTGATCGCACGATTGGCGGTCGGCAAACTGCCGTATGCTTTTCCGTCCAGTATTACCGCCACTAATGCGCACACCACCCCCGCAGCCAGCAGTCCCGCGTGACCCTTGGGCTGAAGAATGTAACTGGACACTACGCCCACGACCAGTGCGATTCCAATCGCCACCGGAAAAGCGATGGCCAGCCCGGCCATATCAATCGCAGCCACCAGCAGCAGATTCGCAAGATTAAAAATAATGCCGGCAAACATCGTGGAAGCAATGTTCGAACTGTCCGCCTTGTGAACGTTGGTAAGAAAACGCGATGGATCGTCCGCAATGCTGCCCATCGTAAATGCCAGCACCA
>Ga0307479_10003655_pt1 | contig 14032 bp, 11 predicted proteins | sample atmos_gasesECM4C_FD_203743 | JGI IMG/M metagenome (GOLD analysis project Ga0307479, IMG submission 203743) | Hardwood forest soil microbial communities from Morgan-Monroe State Forest, Indiana, United States - atmos_gasesECM4C_515 | ecosystem: Environmental > Terrestrial > Soil > Temperate...
CTCGCAAATGGCTTCCTTTTTACAAAAGCGAGGTCCGAGCGGCCTTCCCTAGGGCTGGGCATCCCAGCAGTTCGCAGTTCGCCCAAGCGAAAGGTGGTGCGGCGGTCGGCGGCGATCTCGGCCCGCATGGCCATAGGCCCTCTTGATTCGATCCCAAGCGGAAAGCTGATAGCTGATCGGCCATCCACATGACGAGTCCTACCCTCGAGGCGTAGAGGCGTCCTGAACAATCGGGAGCGCCCCGTCGTCGGGAGTTCAGGATGCGGTGGCGCGCGCCGTCTTCAGCGCCCTGGTCCACCAAAGCAGATCGTCGATCATGGTTTTGGCGGCGGCTTCGAGCTCTGCCAGTCCTGCATCCACGTCGCCGCCCTGGAAGTGCGCCCAGAGGGTGGCAACGGGAATATGGACGGACGAGCGAATCGGGGCGAGCTGAAGCTCGACCGCAGTTTCGCGCAGTTGCTGGACGCTTCGCGCGCCCGCGGCACTGCCATAGCTCACGAACGCAACCGCCTTGCGGTTCCACTCCGGATAGACCCAGTCGAGTGCGTTCTTGAGCACCGCCGAGGGTCCATAATTATATTCGGGCGTGACGACGATGAAGCCGTCCGACCGGGCGATCTCGGCAGTCCATTTCTTGACCACCTCGTTCTCGTAGGGCGGTCGGCCTGGCATGGCGGGCGGCATGGGCTGGTCGAAGAAAGGCATCGGGAAGTCCCGGAGATCGAGCAGCCGCGCGTCGATCCCACCGCGATCTTTCAGGCGTTGCAGAATCCAACGTGCCGGCTTCTCCGAAAAGCGACCCTGGCGGGTGCTCCCGACGATCACAGAAATTACGGTCATGTTCGCTCCTTGCTGGCGATTGAAGCTCCGCGCCGTCGCAGCCACTTGGTATATGACTGTGACCTGGACTAGATTGGTTACCACCACTAAGCTTCGCAAGAAGGCACAGACTTGGTACCGGAGCACACAGAGGTGACCGTCGAGCTTACCGACCGCGTGAGCGAGGATTGCCGTGCCGTCAGCTCGGTGCTGGCGCGTGTCGGCGACAAATGGAGCGTGCTCATCATCGTGCTGCTGGGCGATGGCCCGAAGCGCTTCAACGTGATCAAACGGATGATCGGCGGCATCTCACAGAGAATGCTCACCCTCACGCTTCGAGGGCTGGAGCGGGACGGCTTGGTGAAGCGGACACAATTCCCGACGATTCCGCCGCGGGTGGAGTACGAGCTGACCCCGCTCGGACGGTCCTTGTGGGATGCTGTCGAGCCGCTCGGCACGTGGGCCAGGGGTCATGTGAAGCACATCACCAAGGCACGCGCCGCCTTTGATCAGAGAAACAATGCCTAAACCTGCGGCTCCAGCGTCTTCGGAACTGCGTGCGGGAGCCCCATTGCGATAGGACGACAGAAGGCTCAAGCGTTGGTTGACACCCCGGACATTGCCAGCCGGCCGGTCGCCGGAGGCGTCGGGGCCGGGGCGGCGCGATTTCTGTCGCGGCTCGCGGCACCGGACGCCCCGCGGATCTGGCCCGATCGAGTGGCGGTGGTGGTTGCGCATCCCGACGACGAGACGATCGGCGCCGGCGGCCAGCTCCCGCGGTTCGTCGACGTCACCGTGATGCATGTCACTGATGGCGCGACGCGACACCAACCCGGGCGAACCGCCCATGCGAAATTGCGGCGACGTGAGCTCGAAACGGCGATGGCCATGGCGGGAATCCCCGCTCGCGCGTGTATCGGGCTTGGCATAGCCGATCAGGAGGCCGCGCTTCACCTAGCGAGCATCGCCGAGCGGCTCGCGGCGCTATTGCTCGAGCGGAAGATCGATATCGTGCTCACGCATCCCTATGAAGGTGGGCATCCCGATCACGACGCTACCGCCTTCGCGCTCCGGGCGGCACAGTTGCTGATGTCGCAACGCGGAGAGGCGGCGGCCGCAATCGTCGAGATGGCTTTCTATCATGCGGGTCCTTCCGGCTTCCTCGCGCAGCAGTTCGTGCCCGCACCGGGCGCGCAAGCCATTGCCGTGCCGCTCTCGACCGCGGCCTGGGCCCTCAAGCAACGAATGCTGTCGGCGCACGCCAGCCAAGCCGATGTGGTCGTGCAATTCAGTGCGCCGGTCGAGCATTTCCGGCAGGCGCCGCGCTACGATTTCCGAAGGCCGCCCAACGGGGGCGCAGTGTACTACGACCGGTTCGACTGGGGCATGACGTCGACGCGCTGGTGCCAGCTGGCAGCCGACGCCATGCGCGAGCTGCACTGGTCCCGGCCGTGACGCTGACGATCGTCAACGTTGCCTAGCCCTTCGCGCCCGTGGGGCCCGAAGCCGCCGGCGGCGTGGCATGTCCTGAGCGCTCTCGACACGAGTCTGCCGGCGCCCGTTCAAATGTTGGGACGGCGTTGTTTTCCAGCTCGAGAAAGCACGCCTATGACCCGTTCGCCCGTGCACGCCTGATGTCGATGGATTCGGTTTCCTGCAAGGCCGCTTCGATCCGTGGCTCTTCGAGTTTCGCGGCGCGTCCGCTTCATTCCGATCCCGTGGCCGCAGCGCTCATTCTGCCCCAACTGTCCCTTTCCCTTCGCACGGTTTTCTCGGCAGGCGTGCGCATGGGCTCGCCGATACGAGCGCCCGCATTGTAGGAAGGCGGGTCGCTCGCGGGCTGTTCTCGACCTGATCGTCGATACTGCTGTCGGGCTTCCGACTCTCTTTGCGCACGATTTTCTTGTGCATACCGCCTCCCGCGACCCCACAGCCTTCTGTACAGCCATCGCTTAAGTCGAGAGAGCGGGTTTGGTTCCGGAGCGCGCCGCCGGCTGTTGCTATAAGCCGGAAACTCCCAATGGAGCGCAAGAAGCCCCGCCGGCTCTCGGGGTATATTCTTATGGCAGGTGAGGCTAAACTGACGTGCCAGCCAGGGAGGAATACGAATGGACTCAGCAGCAGCGCTCGTCGAGATCGATCGGCGGCATCTGATCCACCCTCTCCATCACTCAAAGGATCATGAACATCCCGTTCTGGTGGTGGAAGGTCGCGGTGAGATCCTGATCGACGCCGAGGGCAAGCAATACATCGACGGCCTCTCAAGTCTTTGGAATGTGAATGCCGGGCACGGCCGCAAAGAGTTAGCGGATGCCGCCGCGGCTCAGATGGCCAAGCTCTCCTTTGCTTCCGCCTATGTGGGCGCGTCCAACATTCCCTCGATCCGGTTGGCGGAGAAGCTGGTCAAGCTGGCTTATCCCAGCACTTCGGCCGTCTACTTCACCACGGCAGGGGCTGAGTCGAACGAGTCTGCCTTCAAGATCGCCCGCTATTATTGGAAGCTCCGGGGTAAGCCTGAGAAGGTGAAGATCTTCTCTCGAGTTCACGCCTATCACGGCCTCACCATGGCTGCCATGAGCGCCACCGGTATGGCCGTCTATCACAAGATGTTTGGGCCCTTGGTGCCAAACTTCCTGCAGGTGCCCGCGCCATACCCCTATCGGTGGTCGGGGAATGACGATCCCGGAATTGGCGCTGCCGAGGCATTTGAGCAGGCCCTTGTTAGAGAGGGTCCCGAGACCGTGGCGGCAATCATCGCCGAACCCGTGATGGGTGCGGGTGGGGTGATCGTGCCGCCCGCCACATATTTTCCGCGTCTACGAGAGATCTGCGATCGCCATGGGATCCTGCTCATCGCCGACGAGGTGATAACGGGCTTCGGCCGTACCGGTCGCTGGTTTGCGCTCGGACATTGGGGCGTCGAGCCGGACCTGGTTTCCTTCGCCAAAGGCGTCACCAGCGCCTATCTTCCCCTGGGCGGTGTTCTGGTCTCCCGCAACGTGCACAAGGTGATGCTTGAGGCGCCGGCGGATCAGAAATTCATGCATGCGGCCACGTATTCCGGCCACCCCGCTTGCTGCGCCGTCGGTGTGCGCAACATCGAGATCATCGAGCAGGAGAATCTCGTTGAGCGCGCAGCGGTCGTCGGTCGTCGGCTGCTCGCAGGATTGGAATCGCTGCTGGACCTGCCGGTCGTCGGCGATGTCCGCGGGCTCGGAATGATGTGTGGGGTCGAGCTGGTCGAAAGCAAGAAGAGCCGGGCACCCGCGATCGGGCTCGGCGGGCGGGTTGCGCGTGAAGCCTTGTCCCGCGGCCTCATCATTCGCATCCGTGGCGGCACGGCGGAGCCCGCAATCGGGGACACGATCTGCGTGGCGCCGCCCCTTATGACGCCTCATGAGACGATCGATCGGATCGTCGACATACTTCGTGCTTCGATCGTTGCGGCATCGCGATAGAAATCACCGGCGCCAATGGCCCCCCACCCATACCCTTGAGCACGGCGTCCGGACGGATCGGTAGATGACGCATGCTCCGAGGCAGCGAAGATCGCATTGCCGATCGGCGGTCCGGCCCCTGTCGTAGTGGTGGGTTCGTCGAGAGCCATGCTCAATTCCCAGAGCGCGGCGCCCTCAACTTGGGCTTGGGCGACGTCCGGATGAACGACGGTGCCGGTGGAGGCCGAACAGGCTCGCGCCGCGCTGATGCGGATTTGCCAGCGCCATCGCCCGCGCGGCCGAGACGGGCTTGCGGTTGATGGCGGCGAGCGCCACGCCGGCATTGTCGATGACGCGCGCCGCCACGAGCTCCGCCGAGGCGACCCAGTTCTACGATCTTCCAAGCGAGCTGTCGTCCGCGCGGGAGCCGCGCCACCGAGGGATGCACGCGCACCTCATGGCTGATCATCGAACGGGTTTGGCTTCGCGCGCAGCGATCGCGCGATGGCGCGCCAGCAAGCCTTGGGCACGCTCCACCACGGGGACGTCGATCATCCTGCCGTCGACCGTAATCGCGCCCACGCCCTCGGCCGTCGCCTTTTCATACGCCGTGACAACGCGCTCGGCGTGGGCGACGTCGCCGGGCTGCGGCGCGTATTCCTCGTTGAGGATCGCGACCTGGCTCGGGTGGATGCAGGCGGCGCCGAGGAAACCCAGGCGGCGCGAGCGCTGGATCGTGGCGCGGAAAGCTGCGAGGTCGCGGAAATCGGCGACCGTGCCGAGAAAACCCAAGGGCAGGATGCCGACCGAGCGCGCGGCGATGATCATCTGCTGCTTCGGGAAGAGCAAGCCTTCGGCTTCCGGCAGCATTCCGACGGACAGCGCGAAGTCCTCGGCGCCGAGGGTCATGGCGACCACTCGTGGATGCGCGCGCGCGATCTCCGGCATCTCGAAAAAGGCCGCGGCGGTCTCCACCATGGCGAGGAGCTTGGTGGCGCCGATCGCCATGCCGCGCTCGACCTCGATCTCGTCGATCGCCTCGGCGAGGAGCCGTAGATGATTGGCACTCTCGACCTTCGGCAGCGCCAGCGCCTGCACGCGCGGCGAGACCGCGGCCTCGATGTCGGGAATGGCGAGCCGGAGCGGCCGGTTAATCCGCACGAGCACGTCGGCGCCGCCACGCGAGACGATCTCGGCGGCTTCCTGCAGGAGCGTGCGCGCCCGGGGCTTCTCGCCCGGCGGCACGCTGTCCTCGAGGTCGAGGATGATGGCGTCGGCGCCGCGCGAGGCTGCTCCGTCGACGAACTTACGCGCGATCACCGGCACGAACAGCAGGGAACGCCAGACCGGCAGGTCGGACCTGAGCGCCATCAGATCACACCTTTCTCGGAGAGCTCGGCGATGCGTTCGTCGCTCAGGCCGAGGAGTTCGCCGAAGACTTCCCGGTTGTGCGCGCCCAGCGGAGAGCCCAGCCATTCGATGGCGCCCGGCGTCTCGGAGAGCCGCGGCACCACGTTGGGCACGGCGATCTCGCCCGCGCGCTCGTCCTCCAGGATCAGGATGTTCTCGCGCGCCTTGTATTGCGGGTCATCGAAGATCTCGTCGATCGCATAAACGGGACCGCAGGGCACCTGGTACGCGGCGCACGTCTCGAGCACGTCGTCGCGCCCGAGGCCGCGCGTCCAGTCCGAGACCAGCGCGTCGACGGCGTCTCGCGCGGCGGTGCGCTGCTTGAAGGTGCCGTAGGGACCACCGCCGGCGATCTCGGGCCGACCCATGGCGGCGGCGAGCCGCTCGAAAATCTTGTCGGTCGTGCAGGCAATCGCAACCCAGCGGCCGTCCTTGGTCGGATAATGGCTGTGCGGTACCGCATTGACGGTGGCGGGCCCCATGCGCTGCCGCACGCGGCCGGTCTCGTGATAGGCGGAGGCGAGCTCGTCCAGGATGCGAAACACCGGCTCGTAGAGCCCGATGTCGATCATCTGGCCTTCGCCGGTGATGTCGCGCGCGCGCAAGGCGAGCAGCGCGCCATAGGCGCCGTAGATGCCGGTCAGGTAATCCGGAATGGTCGCCGATCCCGGCGTCACCGGCGCGCGATCGGGATATCCCGCGAGAAAGGAGAGGCCGCTGAACGCGTTCGCGATTCGGCCGAAGCCCGGACGATCGCGATAAGGTCCGGTTTGTCCGTAGCCGGTGATGCGCACCATGATGAGCCGTGGGTTGTGCTTTCTGAGCTCGTCGTACCCGATGCCCCAGCCTTCAAGCGTCCCGACCTGGAAATTCTCCACGACGATATCGACATTCGCCGCGAGCTGTTTCGCGAGCTCGGCGCCCTCGGGGGTGCGGAGATCGAGAGTGATGGATTTTTTGTTTCGCTGCTCGCTCATGAAGATGAGGGAATCGCCGGACTTGGAGGGCGTGCCGAAGCGGCGGAAGGCGTCGCCGACCTTCGGGAGCTCGATCTTGATCACCTCGGCCCCGAATTCCGCGAGTTGCGTCGTGCAGAACGGTCCCGAGATGAAGCTCGAGAGGTCGAGGACGCGGATGCCTTGGAGCGGTTTGGGGCTTGGCGCGGTCTTGCTCATCGAGCGAAGCTAGCGCCGGCACTCGTCGACAAGCAAGCGCCTAACCAGCGCGGCGGGGGACTCCGGATTTCACGATCTCCACCACGGGATTGAAGCCGAAGCGATAGGAGAGCTCCGCCGGCTCCGCGATGTCCCAGATCACGAAATCGGCTTGCTTGCCCGGCTCGAGCGCGCCGCGGTCCGCAAAGCCGAGGGCGCGGGCGGCGTTGCGGGTGACGCCGGCGAGCGCCTGCTCCGGCGTCATGCGGAAGAGCGTGCAGGCCATGTTCAGCATCAGCAGCAGCGAGGTCACCGGCGAGGTGCCGGGGTTGCAATCGGTCGAGATCGCGATGGGCACGCCGTGCTTGTGGAAGAGATCGAGCGGCGGCAGTTGCTTCTCGCGCAGGAAATAAAACGCACCGGGCAGCAGCACCGCGACCGTGCCGGCGGCCGCCATCGCCCGCACGCCGGCCCCGTCGATGTATTCGAGGTGATCGGCCGAGAGCGCGCCATAGCGGGCAGCGAGCGCGGCGCCGCCGAGGTTGCTCAGCTGCTCCGCGTGCAGCTTCACCGGCAAGCCCAGCTTGCGGGCGGCTTGGAAGACTCGCTCGACCTGTGCCGGCGTGAAGCCGATGCCCTCGCAAAAGGCATCGACGGCGTCGGCCAAGCCCTCGCGCGCAACCGCGGGCAGCATCTCGCTCGTCACGAGATCGATAAAGGCATCGGACCGGTCCGCGTACTCCGGCGGCAAGGCGTGCGCGCCCAGGAACGTCGTCGCTACGGTGACCGGCAGATCGCGGCCCAGGCGCCGCGCCACCCGCAGGCTCTTCGCCTCGGAGGTGGTGTCGAGGCCGTAGCCCGATTTGATCTCGATGGAGGTGACGCCCTCGGCGAGCAGCGCTTCGAGACGCGGGCGGGAGGCCTCGTAGAGCTCGTCCTCGGACAGACCGCGCGTCGCCGCGACCGTGGCGCGGATACCGCCGCCGGCGCGGGCGATCTCCTCATAGGTCGCCCCCTCGAGGCGGCGCTCGAACTCGCGGGCGCGGCTCCCGCCAAAGACCAGATGCGTATGGCAGTCGATCAGTCCCGGCGTGATGCAGCGGCCCTTGGCGTCGTGCACGATCGCACGGGCCGCCGCGGGTTGGTGCGTGAACTCGGACATGCGCCCCATCCAGGCGATCCGGTCGCCCGCCACGGCGAGAGCGCCGTCCTCTATCAGCCCGTAGGGAGTGCCGGTCTCGGTCATGGTGACGAGCCGGGCGTGGGTCCAGACATGATCCCAGGATTGGGCGCTCATGGCCTAGTATCTCACGTCTGAGCGGGGCGGTAGCCACTCACTTGGTTGCCGTCCTCGGGCGAGAGGCGCGCGAAAAAGGCGATAGAGATCAGCGGCAATAGCCCGACCGCGATGAAAGCCGGCACGAAGTCGCCGATCATAGGCGCCCTGGCGTCGCCGGTGAGCAGTGCCAGGATGGTGGCGCCGAGCGCCACGCCGAAACTCTGGGAGAGCTGCTGCCCGACACTCGAGATGCTGCTCCCTTTGCTGACGTTGGTGTCATTGAGGTCGGCATAGGCGAGCGTGTTCATGCAGGTGAACTGCAGAGAGCGGAAGAAGCCGAATGCCAGAAGTCCCGCGATGAGGAGCCAGTGCGACGTGTCCGAGCGGACCAGCGCCAGCGCCATGGTCATGAGCCCGACCAGCACCGCATTGCCGAGCAGCAGGGTACGGAATCCGAAGGTACGCAGGAGTGGCGGCGAGGTGGACTTCATCACCATCGACCCGACTGCGAGCACGAAGGTGAGGCTGCCTGACTGAAAGGCCGTGAGTCCGAACGGCACCTGGAGCATGAGCGGCAACAGGAAAGGAATGGCGCCGAGCCCGGTGCGGCAGATGCCGCCGCCGATCACGGCGATCCGGAACGTCTTGACCCGGAACAGCGTGAGATCGACCGCGGGATCGGGTGCGCGGCGCGCGTAGAAGCCATAGGCGGCGAGGCTCAGCGCCGACACCGCCACGATCGCCGCCTCGGCCGCGCCGGAGATCAGCCGCCTTCCCGCGTTCTCGAGCGCGAGCTCGGCGGTGGCGAGGCCGATGCCGCAGAGCGCGAATCCCACGAAATCGAACCGGCTGACCGCCGAAGCGCGGAAATTCTCGGCGAAGCGGTATGCCAGCGCGATGCCGATCAGGCCGATCGGTATGTTGATATAGAAGATCCAGCGCCAGCTCATGTAGGTGGTAAGGAAACCGCCCACCAACGGTCCGATCGCTGGTCCGACGAGCGCCGGCAAGGTCACGTAGCTCATGGCGGTCACGAGCTCGCTCTTGGGGAACGAGCGCAGCATGATGAGCCGGCCCACTGGCGTCATCATGGCCCCACCCAAGCCCTGCAGGATGCGGGTCAGGACCAGCATCGGGAGCGATGTCGCGAGCCCGCAGAGCACCGAGCCCAGCGTGAACACGCCGATCGCCGTGCAGAACACGCTGCGCGCGCCGAACCGGTCTGCCACCCAGCCGCTGATGGGGATGAACACGGCGAGGCTCAGCAGATAGCTGGTGATGGCGACGTTGAGGCGGAGCGGGCTCTCGCCGAGACTTGCCGCCATCTGCGGGATCGAGGTTGCCAGGATGGTCGAGTCCAGGTTCTCCATGAAGAACCCGCAGGCGATCACCAGCGGGATCAGGAGGCGCAGTCTCGGCTCCGCGATCACCCGATAGGTGGGCGTCAGGAGACGCTGGTCCTCGGACTCGATCATGCCGGCGGTACCGCGCTCAAGCCGGGCGGTGCAGATCGGGGGCTTGGCGCGTTACGGTGCGCCGGCCCCGCTTGAAAGCGTAGAGCACGGGCGCCACCACGGCCACTGCCTCGGACTCGGTCTTGGCGTCCAGGACGGCGATGTCCGCGGGGTTGCCGACAGCAAATCCATAGTCGCGAAGGTTCAAGATGCGCGCGGCGTCGCTCGACACCATCTCGAAGCACGCCCGGAGATCGTCGGGGCTGCTCACTTGCAATGTGTTGGCGTGCAGGTTCGCCATCCGGACCAGCGAACAGTCGCCAAAGGGCGTGAAGGGATTGAGGATGTTGTTGTTGGCGATCGAGCAGGTGACGCCCAGGCGATCGTACGCGTTGACATCGACAATGCCGCGGCGAACGTCGTAAGTCTGGTCGCGGCCCATGAGGAAGAGATCCGTCGCCGGCAGCACGGTGACGGCGACGCCGGCGTCGGCAAGCCGGCGCGCGATCGGGGCCTGGCGCTCCGGCGGCAAGGTCGAGAGCTTCGTCACGTGGCCCACGTTGACGCGCCCACCGTAACAGTGGTGCTCCGTAAGCTCGATCACGCCGTGGATATCCATGCCCTCCGGAGCGTTGCCGAAATCGAGATGGAGATCGACGTCGAGGTCGTGAGCCCGCGCGAGCTCGAAGACGCGGGTGACCTGCTTCATGTGGTCGCGGTCATAGCCGGGTGCACCGCCAACGGACGTAATGTGATCTCCACGCTCGATCGCTTGGATCAGCAGAGTCTCGGCGCCGGGTACGCCGGTCATGCCTTCCTGGAGGAAAACACAGATCTCGAGATCGATGGCCCATCGGTAATCCCGGGCCAACGCCTGGATGGCCTCGAGCCCGATGAGGCCGCCGCTCGGATCGACCTCGACGTGCGTGCGCATCCGCGTCGTGCCCTGGAGGATCGCGGCCTCCAGCGTCGCCTTTGCGCGAGCATGGACGTCCTCGAGGGTGAAATGGCGCTTGGCCTCCTGGACTCGCTTGACGGCATTGGCGGCGTTGCGGCTCGCCTCGGGCGCGCAGCGCTCGATGATCCGAGATTTGTCGAGATGAATGTGCGACTCCACGAGACCCGGAGTGAGTAACCTGCCGCCGAGATCGAGTTCCTCGCGGGCCGCCGCTGCGATCTTGGGCGCGATCTCGGCGATCCTGCCGTCGATGACGCCCACGTCCCGCGGGCCCTCGGCGCCCATCACGGCGGCATTGCGTAGAACGAGATCCATCCGGCCTCCTCGTGGGCTGGCCCGCGCCCTGCAATTCTATGGTGCGCCGACCGCAGTCGAGTCAACCGGGCAAGGGCGCAGAACAGTCCCCGCCAAACGGCCGTGGCGCCGCGGTCGTGCCGCGCCTAGAGTCTCGCGTTCCGAGACGGCGCAGCCCCATCCACGAAGACCCCGATGCTGTTTGATCCCCGCCGCCTCGCGATCGCTCTCTCGGGGCTCTGCTCCTTCATCAACCTCTATGCAACGCAGCCGCTGTTGCCGCTCTTCGCGCGCGACTTCGATGCCAGCCCCGCGGCGGTGAGCTTCACCATCGGCGCCACCACCTTGGGTGTCGCCTTGGGGGCACCCTTCGTCGGGTTGGTCGCTGACGTGTTGGGGCGCAAGCGGATCATCGCCGGTGCCATGGCGCTGATGGTGGTGCCGACCGCGCTCATCGCGCTCAGCACGTCGATCAGCGAGCTGGTTCTCTGGCGGTTCGTGCAGGGTCTGCTGTTGCCGCCGATCTTCGCCGTGACGCTCGCCTACATCGGCGACGAGTGGCCCGTGGACGAGATCCCCAGCGCGACCGGCGCCTACATCGCCGCCGGCGGTCTCGGCGGCTTTCTCGGGCGGTTCCTGTCGGGCGTCATCGCCGACCATGGCGGCTGGCGCGCCGCGTTCTGGCTCTATGCCGCCATTACCGCGCTCGCCGCCATTCACGTTTCGCTGGCGCTGCCCCGGGAGCGGCATTTCGTGCGCGCGGACGGGCTCCGTCACTCCGCCCGGTTGATGATCGGGCATTTCCTGAATCCGCCGATCGTCGCCACCTTCGCCATGGGTTTCGGGGTGCTGTTCTCCTTCGTGGCGGCGTTCACCTACGTGAACTTCTATCTGGCGGCGCCGCCCTTCGAGCTCTCTGCCTCGGCTTTGGGCTCGATCTTCGTGGTCTACCTGCTCGCGGTGGTGGTGACGCCTATGACCGGCCGATGGATCCGGCGGATCGGGCGCCGGGCGCTGGTGATCCTGGCGGTGGCAGGGTGGTGCGCGGGATTGCTGATCACCCTGGTTCCCTGGCTCCCCGCCATCATCGTGGGGCTCGCGATCGCCTCGGTGAGCGGCTTTGCCTGCCAAGCCGCCGCCACCGGCCTGCTGGCGCAACGCGCGGCCGGGGCGCGATCGTCCGCGCTCGGTCTCTATGTGACCTGCTATTACCTGGGCGGCAGCGCGGGCGCCACGGCGCCGGCTTTGGTCTGGGCGCGAGCGGGGTGGCCCGGTTGCGTCGCGCTGGTGATCGCGGTGCTCGTGGCGATGGCGGCTCTGGTCGCCCGATTCTGGAGCTCCGAGCGGCCAGGCCACGCCTGATGGGCCGCGCGCCGTCGATCTGCCAGCCGCAGCCGTCGTGGTAATTCAGGTACAGCGCAGGTCTTTCGAGTAACTAATTGGGGAGCTTGGTAATTTTCTGCCCTGCGGCGCGACATCGACATTTTCGCAACACTCCGAGCTTTTCTGCGTGGGCGGATTGCATGCGCACGAATCTGCCGACATTATCAGTTGTCATTTGCGTTCAATCTTAAGAAGAGGAGCGGAGAAATGTTGGTGAAGTTGTGGACGGTCGCCGTAGCCGCGGTGGTCGCGGGTGCATTGGCACTGCCGGCGCCGGCCGCTTATGCACAAGCCTCGACCGCACCAGCGGCGAAGCCCATGGCGATGAAGAAGCCGATGGCGAAGAAAGCGGCGCACAAGGACTGCTATGACTACGCTTGGCAGTCGGGCGCAATGTCGGATTGCTTGGCCAAAGGGACCAGCAAGGCCAGCGACAGCAAGCCGATGAAGAAGGCGAGCAAGAAGAAGAAGGTGACGAGCTCGTAGCGAGGACGGGATCTTCGCCCGCGAGGCGGTGCGGCGGCACCCGTTCGCGTTGGGGGACGAGTCGGCTGATGCGCCGAGGCTAGCCTTGCGGGCTCTTTTTCTTTGCGGACCTTAGCGGCGGCGCTTCGCCCGAGCGGTGGCCGGCGCGGCCAAGGGATCATCAGGCCAGGGGTGCTTCGGATAGCGTCCGCGCATCTCCGCGCGCACGCTGCCGTAGGATGTCGCCCAGAAACCCCGGAGATCCCCGGTGACCTGCAGTGGTCGGCCCGCCGGCGACAGCAGGTGCAGCAACAGCGGCACTCGCCCGCCGGCGACCGTGGGCGTTTCCCCGAGACCAAACAGCTCCTGAATGCGAACCGCCAGGACTGGTGTGTCTCCGGCGCCGTAGTCGATCGGCACCCGCGAGCCGCTGGGCGCCACGATGTGAATGGGTGCGAGCGCATCGAGTCGGCGCTGCTGCTCCCAACTCAGCATGGCTTTGAGCGTGGCCGTGAGGTCGAGTCGGCCAAGCTGACTGCGCCGCGTAATGCCGTCGAGGAATGGGCCCAACCAGTCCGAGAGGCCGGCGCGCAGCGTGGCGTCCGACAGATCGGGCCAATCACCGCCCTCGATGCGCCGGACGAAACGGATGCGGTCTCGAAGCGTCGCAGCCTCGCGCGTCCATGGCAGCGCGTCGAGACCGAGTTCACGCAGGCCATCCAGCAGCGCTGCCCGGATCGCCGCCCGCGGCGGGTCCGGCAATGGATCGTCACGCAGCGCTAGCGCGCCCAGACGCTCCTGCCGTCGCGCCGACACCGCCTCATCGCGCGCATCCCAGGCGACGAGATCGATCCGTTCGATATGGCTTGCGAAGACCGTCTCGATCTCCGCTCGCGTCATCGGTGCCGCCAGGAAGATGCGGGCGTTGCGCGGATCGCCGTCGAGCTCGGCGACAGCCAGGAATTCCTCGGTGGCGAGCGGGTCCGCGGGATTCAACAGCGCGCCCGATCCGCTCGCTAATCGGAAGGATCCTGCTTTCGCGCCGCGGCGCTGGGCGACCCGGTCGGGATAGGCGAGCGCCACGACGATGCCCGCGGCGGCTCGGGGGCCGGCTTGATCGCGCACCCCGAGCTGGCGCCGCCATTGCCGCGCTTGTTCCCGCGCGCGCTCGAGGCTCCCCCGATCCACCGTGACGTCGGGCGAGAGCTGGCGTATCGCGGCGGGCGCGCTCAGCAGCTCCAGGCGAAGCCCCAGGTCGGAATCCCGGCTTCCCGCGCTCGATCTGAGCACGTCGCGCTCGCTGAGGAGCGCGGCCACGTCGCAAGCAAGCGCACCGTGACCCATTTCTCGCGCGCGCACCATCATGTGGGCGAGGCGGG
>Ga0307479_10003656_pt1 | contig 14031 bp, 28 predicted proteins | sample atmos_gasesECM4C_FD_203743 | JGI IMG/M metagenome (GOLD analysis project Ga0307479, IMG submission 203743) | Hardwood forest soil microbial communities from Morgan-Monroe State Forest, Indiana, United States - atmos_gasesECM4C_515 | ecosystem: Environmental > Terrestrial > Soil > Temperate...
GATGACACGTGTGCGCTTCGGGAACGTGTAGCTGCCGATCGTACGAAGCTGCACGAGCCCGAGCAACGGCGCCTGGAGTGCCGGCGGCGAAGTGCTGATTTCGTCCAGAAAAATCATGCCGCCGCCCGCCGTCGCGAACTTCTTGGCCCAGATCGGCGCCGGGTAATCGAGCCAACCGTCCGCGCCAGGCACAGGTGTGACGCCGAAGGCACACTCTCCGCGCTCGGCAGGCGACAGCCTTTCGTACGGTAGCCCCGTACGCTCTGCGGCGATCTTGAGAAACGCCGTCTTACCAGTTCCAGGCTCGCCCCAGAGCAGGATCGGCAAACCCCAATGACCTTCAGGAGAAGGGCAGAAAAGCGACGCGTGCAGGATCTTCGAGTTCATCGGCGTGATCTCCTTTTGATGTGCTTCCAACGCTGTCGTAGACGAACCATAGAAATTAGTGAAGCGCTGACACCGTACTTCACTGCAAGTCTCGTGACACGCTCACGTGATTCTAGTATTTGCTGAACTGCACGGTCTGTTAGCTTAGCGCCGCCGTGACTTTCACCACGTGCTCCGGTACCGTGCCTACGTTGATCCGCGCTGTTAGACAGCGGCGATCCCCACCTGAGATTGCGAAGTCGATTGTCCGTAGACTTACCGTTCTTGTGGCAGCCCTCCTTTCTGCGCGGGCACGGTCCAACAAACGCCAGAAGTACCAGTCTATGTACGCGCACTTTCGTAACAAAGCGCGGCGTACGCAAACCAACAAACATGTACGCCGGCTTAGTCGGACCGCCCGCACGCTTCTTCTGCAGCTTCAGTCGGTGCCAGGCGCCCCACGTGTTGCCGTGGCCGAAGCGCTTGCACGACACGACTACTCCGCGCCGATCAACCGCCCAGCCACGATAGCGCAGCACGTGGCGGAATCCACGCGGCGGCTTCGGTAGCTTCGCAGTCACGCGCCTCATGACCTCCCTATACGCAACCCGCGTGCCAGCAAAACCGTTGATTCCACGCTGGTAGTAACGGCGGTACCTGTGGTGAGCTTGGCACACTGAGTGTGAAACCGTGGCACAGGTTCACAGTGCGCGGCGCCGACGGTCGGATCGTCTTGGTCCTTGTTTCGGCATGACACGTGCTAGTACCCTAACACGAGGCCGCCATGAAAATCACGCAGTCACATCTCGATCTGTGGGAATCAGCGCAGCGCCGGCCGTCGTGGGCGGCTCCGCTCGTCGCCAAGACGCAGACGCATCGCGCGTCGTTGATCGATTCATGCATCAACGCACAGGTGTCGCGACATGACGATCTCGACGTCTCGAACCTCCTGTCGCTGTGCTTCAGCTACCGCAAGCGCGGCGCCCTCCGTTCGGAGCTGCGCCGCCTCGTGCACGCGCCGGGTACGCTCATCAGGCCGGAGCGCCGCTCGGTGTGGGCGCGACGTCTGCTTCGTCGGCTGGAGCCGGCATGATCCCAGCGCAGACCGCCGCCGAGGCTCTCGGTAAAGACGCCCAGTATTTCCCTGCCGAGACCGTAGCTAGGCTCGTCGCACGTGTACTAGCAGCGCGTGATGCTGAATGGCTCGACGCTATCAATTATCTGCGCGCCGAGCTACAGGACGCGCGCGGGCGCAACGCGACACTGTGTCAAGAGATCAACAAACTTGAGGGGAGAGCCTGATGGCCATCGAGAAGATTCGCAACACGAACTTCCGTCCTGACTCACTCGCGCGCATCGAGCAGCTCGCGAGCATCGTCAAGGAGTACCAAGGACAGGGCTTGCGGCTCACAGCGCGCCAGCTCTACTACCAGCTCGTGAGTCGCGACATCATCGCCAACAGCGTCGCCGAGTACAAGAAGCTCACGTCGCTGCTGACCGACGCGCGTTACGCCGGGCTGATCGACTGGGCTGCCATCGAGGATCGCAACCGCGAGCCGAACACGCCCAGCGAGTGGGACGACCCGGCGCAGCTCGTCGAGTCGGCGCTTCGTGCGTACCGTCTGCCGCGCTGGGAGGGGCAGCCAGCGTACGTAGAGCTGTGGGTCGAGAAGGCCGCGCTCGCTGGCGTGCTGGAACCGCTCGCGCGTGAGTTCCACGCCACGTTGATGGTGAACCGCGGGTACTCGTCGGCGAGCGCCATGTACGAGAGCGCCGAGCGGATCAAGAAGGCGACGATCACGGATCAGGACGCGCTCGACGATCTGTGGAAGGGCGAAGAGGCCGCAGAGGCGGCAGAGCTTCCGAAAGGCTCTCCCGAGCGCGAAGCCATCATCGCCAAACTGCGAGCGCGAGCGTGTAAGCTCGTGCGCCCGTCTTTCGTCCTCTACCTCGGCGACCACGACCCGAGTGGAGAGGACATGGTCCGCGACGTCCAGGAACGGCTCGACGAGTTCGGCTGCTGGTTCCTCACGGTCGAGAAGGTCGGCCTCACGATCGCACAGGTCAAGCAGTACAACCCGCCGCCGAACCCGGCCAAGATCACCGACTCGCGCGCGAAGGCGTACATCGAGAAGTTCGGCCACCACTCGTGGGAGGTCGATGCGCTGCCGCCACAGGTGCTCGCGCAGCTCATCCGCGCGGCGTCCCGCAAGCACGTCGACAAGGCCAAAATGGACAAAATCAAGAAGCGCGAGGAGACCGACAAAGAGCTGCTGCGCAAGGCAGTGGCGGGGATGATGAAAGGACGGACACCATGAGCGACAAGAAGACTGACGACCGCAACCCGTACGACAAGGCCAGAATCGAACAGCTCGAAGCGCAGGTGAAGGAGCTGGAGAAGCAGCGTCACAACCTCTCAGAGGAGCTAGCACCGCACAAAGAGCGTGAGTGGAAAGAGAAGGATCGCATCGACAACGAGAAGCGCGCCACCGAACGCGACCAGAAAATCTTCGACAACATCGTGCGCATCGAGACGCTCGTCACGAAAGCCGTGAAGGACCCGCTGCTCAAGAGGGTGACCTTCGAGTACGCACTCAGCAGCTCGATGTCGATGGGCGCCTTCAGACCGTTCTACTATATGCGCTGAGCGCCTGTGAGCATCCGAGAATCACGTCTGTGCGACTCGCCGGGCGGCTTAGCTAGCAGTTTGTGCTCGCAGCCGGCGCAGACCACGTGCCCAGTGTGCAGGCAGGATCGCTGCGTCTTCCACATGGGCACGAACGAGATCAAGATCGCCATCACGCGCGAGCACACGACACATCGTTTCGTCGAAGGTGCGGACAAGAACAAGATCGAAGCCATTCCCGACGGCAATCCGATAGGCTTCACCGGCTTCAAAATGTGCGAGACGTGCCTGCGCGAGAGGATCGAGAACCTAAACGTCGACGCGCTTTGCGAGCCCGTGCAGGCCGTTCTCGCCGCGCACATCACCGCCAAGACCCTCGCGCCCACGGAGCCCAAGAAGTGACCGCGCCAGAGCCGTGTCCGCGCTGCGGCGAACCGATAAGACCACACGTGCTCGCACGCCACCGGTCCGGCAAGCACTGCGCCGCGCAGATATTCGCCAACACGATCCGCGAGCGCGGTCTCGTGCCCGTCACGAAGCCCGTCTTCGCACGTGTGCTCGAAGCCGAGGCCGCGCTCGCGATATTCGGCTACCCGTGCGAGATCCACCCGACACGGACTACGACTGCGCACGGCGACTACCGCGCGAGCGGCAATCAGGTTTGGACGTCGCCGGAGGGGTTCGAGCTTCTGACGGCGGTCGAGGACACGGCGCGGTTGTTGGGGCTGAGCTTCCCCGAGGCGTCGCGACGGTTGCGCGCGCACATGAGCGTAATCGCGCCCTTCGACACGGCTCGACGTCTCGGGGCTGACGACGCAAGCCTACGGTCGCTGCTTGGACGGATCGACTACGTGATCGGGAGCGACGGGAAGAAGCGCTGGCGCAACCCGATGCGCGTGCCGAAGTCCGTGACCACGGAGTGGATCAAGTGATTCCTGGACGCCTCATCGCCGAAGTCCGCTACGGCGCCACGGCTCACGTGCGTGCGACGCTGATCAAGTCCGTTCGTGGCAACGAGTGGTTTTTTCGCGTGCGACTCGGCGCAAAACGCATGATGACCTGCGACTGCGGCGGCGCCGTGAAGCATATGCCCGACGCGCTCATGTACGAAGACTCGTGGGGCGGCTGTTCACACATCATCGGCCTATACAGGGGCAATGTGACACAGGACATGCGCGAGCTGGCGACAGGCGACTATCGTGTCAGCGAGAATTTTTGGTCAGGTAATCGTACGGCGTCGATCTACTTCGTTCGTCTCACAGAGTTGGGCAAGCGCATTTTCTACCCGCGCTGGTTGGCGCTCAAGCTCACATGAGGTGGGTTCTTATCGCCGCCGGTTCCAACGTGCAGGAGCGCCTCGCCGCGTGCCGCCTGCTCAAGCTACCCGTACAGACACAGAACGGCGACAGTGTGCTTCTGACGTCAGCTTCAGGTGCGTGGATACTGCGACAGATCGCGATCATAGGTCGAGCTGGTGGTGCGCCAATCGTCGAGCTGGCGAACGCGCGGCGCTGCGACGAAACCCAGTTCGACAAGATCATGGACTCGATCCACACAGTGCTCGCGCTCGAACCAGAGTTCGACGTGCGTGAAATGGTGCTTGACTTGCTAAAGCTCGGTAAGCCGTTTGCCGAGGAGTAAGACGTGGCCGACTCACTTCTAGCTTGTCCTGTCGAGGTTCATGACGAGCTACGAAGCGATCCGCATCGCGTGCGCACAGAGACAGTAGCTGTCGGTGCGACGACGTATCGCGGTGAAGTGCTCAACTACTTGCGCAACTGTGTACGTTGCCGCGGAACGTTGGCGTTCGAGACGGACGTAGACGCTCAGGCGCGCGAGACGGACTAGCGGCGCTTGCGGCGACGGGCGCGGCCTAGGCTCGTCTTCGTCGTGACGCCCATCCACGACCGGTAGCCTGCCACGGCTTTCTTGACCGCGGCACGAGCCGTCGGTAGATCACCGCGTAAGTAGTGCCCGCCGCCGACGTAGCTGTACTCGAAGCGGCCGTTGTCCTTCTTGCAGACCGTGCCGATCGGATTCGGATACTGCGATCCAGTATCGAGCCTGACGCCGATGCAGTGCGCGCCTTCGCGCACGGTACGGATGCGATGGCGGCCGGTGTACGTGGTCCAGGCCAACAGCTCACGCCCTCTGGTACTTCTTCGGTAAGTAGTTGTCGTAGTTGTGCAGCTCAGCCTCGGTGATGAAATGGTCGTTCAACTTCTTCGCGACCGCACGTCGATCCTCCATCGAGAACATCTTGTGCCAGTCGCGGCCGTCGCTGAAGTCCTTGCTGTACTTCTTCGCGCCGTTCTCGACGAGGTACATCCAAAGCTTCTCGGCCTTCGTGCGGTCGTAGACGCCCTTGGCCATCTTCGTGATGAGGTTCTTCTGGATCGGCTGCATCTGCGAGCGGTAGAGCTGCCCGTCGTTCTCGATGAAGAGTTGCAGCTCGCGAACTCGGTCGGACCGCCGAACCCGCGAAGCGACCGTCGACGCCGCGAGCCCCCGAAGCCGTTCAAGCCGCGCGTGCCCTTCGCCCCCCACACGCCGACGGAGACCGCGGCCACGGCGAGGCCGAAGCCGAGCAGCAGCGGCGTGTTGGACGTGACGGCTCTGATGGGACCGGGCATCATCGCCTCCGACGGTAGCCGTTGAGCCCGCGGGTGCCCTTGGCGGCCCAGACACCGACGGTGACGGCCGCGATGGCGAGGCCGAAGCCGAGGACGAGAACAGGGTTGGTGGTCTTCATCGTCGCGATCTCCTCTTGCGTCGTCCGCCCGAGAGCCCACCGCGCGGCGGGATGAGCGTCATCGTCTCGTGCTTGTTGCGCCGCCTGACGTTCGCCATGTAGCGCAGCGCCTTCAGCTTCGTCGACCAGCACATCTCACCGGCCGAGCCGTGACCAGCACGCGCCTGGTGGTAGGACGGGCGCCCGACGGCGACACACCATTCGGTGGGGTGGGCCATCAGCGTCCCCATGACCGTTTAAGCTTCCACGGAGGTGCTTGCGTGCCACGACGCACACAAAACTCTCCGCGCTTGTTCTTCACGACACGCACAGGACTGTACCCGAGCTGCCGCAGGCGTTTGGCCTCCTCATCCGCATACGATCGCGATGGAACACAGAAGCTGGAGTCTCTTCGCGCCATCACCGACATGCCCTCTGCACGTACCTGTGGAACATGCGCGCCGTCGAGCCTGGTGCGTTCTTCGACTTGCGGTATCGCACGCGCTTCGCTTCGTCCAGCAGCGCGCTGACCTGCGAGCTACGCAGTGTGAAGAAATCCGAGTCGCCGCCGCGGGGGACGCCCGCGCGGTCTAGGATCTCACACGCGTGCGCTCGCGACAGCCGCGCCACAGGCTCAGCGCCCTTTGATGCAAGCCCAGTAGGCGCGCATGCACGGACCGGCCTTGTGCTTGCCGCCGCCTTTCATGCACGAGCTGAGCCCGGTCTTGCAGACCTTCGGCGCCGCCTTCATGCGCGCGGCCATGCCGGACGCTCGACGCTTCTTGCGACGCTTGCCACCACGGAACACGAAAGGACGGAGAGCGCGTTTGCGTGCCATGCAGACGATGGTACGTCGCGCGGGGCGGGAGAGTCAAATCGCGCTCAGGCGTCGACAGTCCGTCGCCACGGCAGTGGTTTATTGCAGCCCGAGCACGGCGGCTCGATCGCCAACAGCAGAATCTCTACACAGTCAACCTTCGTGGCTGCGCTACACGCCGAGCACACCCACGTGCGCTTGAGCGCGAGCCCCTTCTGCATACACGACGCGACCAGCTCGGCGTAGTGCTGCGCGTAGTCGGGGTCGTCGCGTGTCAACGGGGCTCAGCTACGTCTGCCCTTCGGCCTCGGCGATCAACTGCGCCTCGATCACGTCGACGACCTTGTCGTGGTACTCCTGGTCCACGTCCGGCACGATGCGCTCGATGAGCACGCTGATTTGCTCGGCCAAGAACAGCTCGACCGCGCCCGGCAGCGGCGTGATGCTCGTCAACTGAGAACGACGGCTAAGCAGCATCTCCGCCAACGCCTCGGGCGCAAGACCGTTCGCCACCTGCTCGCGCAAGCCGATGATCGCCGGCCACAGCGTCGGGCCGAAGAAGACATCGTCCGGGATCGGCTTGATCCCCTCGAACAGCGCGTCCCCGTCCATCTCGCGGATCTGCGCGATCGTCATCGCGCCGCCCGGCGTGAGCGGCTTTTTGCCTCGACCCTTCTTCGGAGCGGTGATCGGCGTGACTGTAGCTGCCTCGCGCGGCGGGTCCTGCGGCACGATGATCGGCGGTGGCAGATTCCCCTTCGGCAGATCCGTCGGCGTGATGATCGCGGGCGGAAGCTTCGAGCCTGGCTCTTTCCCCGGACGGAACTCCGCCACGGTTGGCCCTGGCGGCGGCGCGACACCGGGCGCTCCGGCGATCTGCGCGTTGTTGGGCGGTGGCGGCGTCACGACAGGCCCGCGGTCGCGTACGACGACGCGCTCGACGACACGAGGCTGCTGCGCACGCTGCTGCATGAGCGCCTCGCCGATGGGCCCGACCTTTTCGAGCGCCGCTTGCACAGCCTGCAGCCACGGCGGCTGTCCACCTTGCGACGACGCGTCGAGGAGCTGCTCGAACACGTTGCGCTGGAGCGCGTTCATCTCCTTCGTCGTTTCGAGCACCATCTTCGACATCTCGGCGCCGTCGCCACGGCTGGAGCGCATCATCTCCATCATCTGCATCGGCGAGATGATCGTGCTGCGCAGTTGCTCGACGAGGCTCTGGACTTGACGCTCCGCCGACGTGTTCGCGTTGCCTGTGGAGGCTTGAATCGCCTTCACGGCCTCCATTGCCGAGGCGTTGCTCTGCTGCATGACCGTCATGACCATCGTCAGCATCGGGTCGTTCTTGTTCGCCGTTAACGTCGTGATGAGGCGCTCCGTGTCGGCCTTCATCTGGCGCATCTCTTCACGCGTCGCGGCGGCGACCTCACGTGCGGCGGCGTCTCGACGATCGTTTTCGATCTGACGCTGGAACTGCTCGTTCTGCGCCTTGATCGCGGCCAGCTCGGGACTCTCGCCCGAGGGCTTCGCTGAGATCGCCGTCACGAGCTTCTCGATCAGCGCCGTGACCTGTTGTTGGTTCTGGGCGATGCGCGCGTTCATCTCCTCGTTCTGCCGGCGCTGGTTCTCGCTGAGCTTCTCCAGCTCGCGCGCGCGTCGATCCTCGGCGATCTGTGCTCGCAGCTCTCTGACAGTCGAGCTTTCCTCCTGCTGCACGGGGTAGCCGCCCCACTGTCCGGGCTGCTGTCCCCACTGCGACGGCGGCGGGATGAAAGGCGACGCTGCGGTCGGCGACGTCGGCGGTTGCGGCATCGGGTCGCCCTGCTTCCAACTGACGATCGTGCGCCACGGTGTCGTGAGCGTGCCCATCGCCTCGTTGTAGAAGAAGTTGTGCCCGAGGTGGATCACGCCTTCACCGAGCGCCTGCGTTGCGCCGCCGAAACCGTTCGGTGGAACGCCGTTCGAACCTGCCATCGGGTACTCCTGTTGCTGTGGAGTGATATCTGGCCCGAGCTTGACCATCCAAGCATCTTCACCTGTACCACCTTGGTCAGCGACGGTGAAACTGTAATAGCCGGGTCCGTACTGGAGCGGTAGACCGACCTGCAACGCGAGCAACTGCTCTTTAGTCATCGTCTGCGACGGAATGACTGCTGTGCCTACAGTCCCGCGCGGCCCTAGGTGTTTTGTTACCGAGACCACGTACCCCGTGAACGTGTTCAGCTTCGAAATATCGGGCTGACTTTTGGGGAGTGGTTGAGCCGTGCTGATCGCCATGAACACCTCGCGCTAGTACGCCAACAGCAGCCTGAGACCGACCGAAAAATAAGTCAAGAAGGATTACACGGTTGTTGACCGGTAAGCACGCCTGCGGCATCGTAAAGAGATGTCCCGTCGCTGTCGTGGCGCCGCTATTCTCGAAGCGTTGCCGAGTCACACCGCCGCCTACCTGGCCGGATTTGTCGACGGAGACGGAAGCATCTATCTGACGCGGCGAAAGCGCTTCAACACGTGGTCACTGTTTGTGGCGCTCGGCGGTGTTGGAATAGAATTTATTCGCTCGCTTCATGCAGAGTGCGGATCTCCTGGCTGCGTTAATGTACGCATACCAAAAAGCGCTAAGCGTAAGAAATGCGCAATTTGGACGATGACTGGATTAACCGCCGTAACATTCTTACGTGCGATCAAGCCGTGGCTCAGACTGAAACGCGATCAAGCTGAAACAGCGCTCGCGTTTCACAGCATCATGATCGAAGGCGGACGCCCCGGCGAACGTCACTACACCGAACTGCAGCAAGAACAGCGTCACGCGCTGTTCGCGCAGATGCAAAAACTGAATTCTATAACCGGTCACGCGAAGCCGTCACGTACGGCGAACGCGTAGAAGGACAACATGGCTGACTCGATCACTGATACTGGACTCCAGAAGATCAATCCCGTCGCCGAGATCATCGACACGAAGGCCGAAGAGTCTGTCGGCGGCTACGGCTCAGTCGAGATGGTTTCAGGCTTAGAAAACCGGCCGTGTTGCATGTGCAAAAGCTACGAAGACGTCGATCAGAACCGTCTCGTCGGTCACATCCTGTCGAAAGGACTCCGGCCACGCCCCGACGGCAAGTTCGAGTCGCCGATCCAGGACGACTTCAAGGGCTCGGGGCAGGTGCGCGCGAACATGACGCTCGATCCGAAGGGCTGCGGGTTCTGTCGCCGTGACGGGATCGTCGTCGAGGGATTGGCCACATGCTCGAACTGGGCGCCGACGCGCACGATCAGCGAGTTCCAACAGCGGATGTTGCGCCGGCTGCGTTAGCGGAGCGCAGTCGCAGTGCGAAGGGCGTCCGCGTGCGGTCCCTCGACGCCACGAGCCCACGTGATGCCTTCGTCGCGCAGCTTCACGCGCCCAACAATGCGGTCGCCGTAGCCGTAGCGGATCTGCCGCGACGACACCTTCATCACGAGCATTGGATCGAACAGGATCGGCGGAAGACCGCGCGCCAATTCGAAGCCGTCTGCCTTGCGCATGACGAGAATTTTGTCCTTGACAGTCACGTTAGTATGCTAACACAATCAACGCGCGTTCCCGTCGGTGGCCTCCGCAGGTTGCCGCTGGGGAAAACCCGCTCCACGAGCGACGGATCAGCCGGGTCGCGAATCAACGCCGGAGCGGGGGCTTAAGAACGAGGCGCCGGCATGCGCCTACACCGACGAGAACGCGCTTTGATATACTCACCGTCGATGATGACCATCGACCTTCCGCAGCTCGTCCTCCTCGGTATCGTGTGCGCGGCGACGCACTGGCTCGTGGCCAGAAGCGAGATCGCGCGTCCGCTCTGGTCACGTGCGCCTGGCGTCCTCGGGCGACTGCTCGCTTGTGCGGGGTGCTCAGGATTCTGGCTTGGTGGTGTTGCGTGGACGCTCGGCATTCGAGTCACGCCGCTCGACGCACGATACGGCGGGCTCGCGCTCGCGATGGTCCTAGGGACGTTCGTCACGCCCATCTTCGAAGGGATGCTGATGTGGGGCCTCTACGCGAGCGCGGTGCAGGACGACGCGCCGGAGCCACCGCCGCCCCCGCCTGTACCACAGGAGTCGTACATCACGCCCGTCGACAACCCGAGCCGACGCGTGCCGAAATGACGTGGTGGGCGAAGGCGCGCGCCGTTGGTTGGATCTACACGTCGAAGGCGTTCAGCGTGCTCGCTCTCAAGTGCGACCGCTGGGCCGAAGGCTGCATGAAACGAGCTACCGCGCTCATTCCGGATTGGCCGAAAGCGCCACCGCCGTCTTGAACGCGTCGAGCGCAGAGCCTCCACGTGACCACACGACGCCTTCGGTCTCAGCCAATAGAATGATCTTGAACTGCGGCCAGTAGTTTCCGGCGACGAAGTACGTAGCATGACGCCAAACAGGGGCTGCTAGGATCATGGATGGTCCGTTTTGATGCGTGAGGTTCGGCATGACGAAGAAAATTATCTCGCCGGGCTGTAGGCTCACGACAGCGCCGCCACGGTTTTGAGAGCGTCGACCTCGCGTCCGTCCCACCCACGACACCACGTGATGCCCTCGCTGGCCGCGGTTAGATGCACGAGCGACGCCACCGCCAGCGCACGTCGTTGGCGACCTCGGCCACGAATCATCGCTTGGTCGGGCGAAACACCAAGAGGATTGCTAGCGCTCACTACGGTCCACACGTGAACGACGGTCACGTGCGCGCCGTCGCGCAGCGGAGGACGTTTGCTCCACTTCGCGCTCATGCGACACGTAGTGCACATGCAACACGAAGTGCGCCTGCTTGCGCAGGTGTAGCAACACCGAAAATCCACTCTACGCCTTCATTGTGCAAATATGTCACGTACGTCGACAGCCCTAGTTCATCAGCGAAATCGAACGCGATCACCGATCTGTGCAAATTCGTAACGGTACCGACGCGAATGTGCCCATTCGGCCAAGCGCACGTCGCAGTGTCGCCGACCTTCATGACAGCGCCGCGAATGTTCGAAGTGCACCGGCCGCTGGTGTGTCCCATCCGCGCGCCCACGTGAGACCCTCGTCGCGCCGGAGCACGTATCCACCGATTCTGTGTGTCGAGTGTAGATTCGTGCCGTGTAGTGGTCGTGCGACTGTTCCTCGATATACAAGTCGAGCAGTCTTCAGTCTCCGCACACTAGCCCGCACGAACTCGTCTCCGAGTACAACGGTGATGGGATCGCCGGTCTGTGGCGCCTTCGGCAGAAGTCCGTGCGGACGTCGAACGCGCTTCATGGCGCACCACCGAGCGCGACCGTCGTCTTCAGCGCATCGACTTCGCGCCCGGCGTGACCACGCGCCCACACGAGCCCGCGATCCTTCGTCGCGCACGTGTCGGCCACGATCTCGCCGTTCGCTGTCGCGAGAAAACAGTACGTGATGTAGCCGCCTGAGATCAGCGACACGGTTCCTGTCGCGAACCACTTCGTGTCGCGCAACGAGCTGCCGCGAAACCCGTCGTAGTGCACGGCGAAACCGATACGCGCGACCGTGATCTTGTCGCCCTTCCTCATGGCGACAGCGCCACCGTCACGCGCAGAGCGGCGACGTGCTCCGGCCGAGCCCACGTGATGCCCTCGTCGTCGATGTGCCACGAGGTGTAGCCACCGCCAATAGCCCAAACGCCAAACTTGCCGCTTGTGAGCGCTAGATGTACGACACGCGCCTCACACACAGTGCGGCCTACGATGCGAACGAACACCGTCTCATTTTCGACCGGAGCGCCCACGATGTTAGTGTTACAACACCACGCCAGCGGCGGCAAGCTCGGCGTCGATCTGGTCGAGCCGCGCCTGCAGCATCGCTCGGAGGCCGAGGGCCATGTGCACTGGCAGCGGCACCCGTTCGACGCGTAGCATCCCCCGCCCGCCGATGTGGTCGATCCGCATGTTCATCTCGCGCGGAGCCGCCTCGGGGTCGAAGCTGCCGTCCTCACGGAGCCCGAGCCGGGCAGGCTTGACGTCGTACCCGCACACGACGCAGGACACGCGCTGGCAGATGGCCATCTAGCTTATGCTAACACGACTACGTGGTTGGCGGCCCCGCCGGAGGTCCAAACGGCCTGTCTGGCGGCCTCTGCGGGGCTCGTGGGCGTTCCCAGGCGAGCACGAGGGCTAAGACGACGGCGATGATCAGCTCGACGTTGACAGGCAGCGGATGCCACCGGCGCGCGGCGGCGTGTGTCAGCGCGGCGGAGCCGAACGCGCACGCGAAGAACGAGCCCGAGTTGAAGCGCACGCGCGGCTTCATGGTCCGAAGCGGAAGGCGTACGTCGACGAGGTCCAGCCCGGCGGCAGCGGCGACTCGTCATGCACCACTGTCGCGGCGCGGAGCGCGTGTACGACACGCAGCGCGGCGACGCGCTTGCCTGACCAGCCTCGACACCAGAAGATGCCCTCTTCCTCAGGCCAGCACAGCCCGCTATATCGACGCACCAGAAACCCGATCGAGCGGTAGAACCTGCCGCCCATCAAGTACGTCACGGGTGTGAGCAAGCCGATCACGACAGCGCGACTGTAACACGAAGTGCGTCGGCTGCTCTAGTACGCCAACCGCGTGCCCACGACAGTCCTTCGTCAGCAAGCGCCACGCAGCCGAGCACGAAGCGTCCTTCGGCGTAGTGCACGACTTTGTCGTTTTCGGTGCACCAAAACACACGCACTTGCATGAGCTGTCCATCCATGAGCACTACGATTTCGTCTCCTTCGGAAAGCCCATTCGACCACCGCGTAGCCGGTCGTCTCGCCAAGTCCTGCAGCCACACAGGCGCGGTCACGACAGCGCTACCATCGTGCGAAGCGCATCCGCCTCTTTCGTCTTCCAGCCGCGAGCCCACCACAAGCCTTCTTCGTCACGGTAGATCCGCACGGTCATCTTCACGCCGTTCGGGCGTACGTGCCATCCGACGCCGCCGTCCGTGTTTCCGCGCGCCGCCGCGAACGGACGCACAACGATGCCGCACGAGACATCGCCGCTTGGCCCGATCCCGGCCGTCTTCGCGAGCGCGAAGCTCACGCGGTCGCCGGGCTTCAGGCCGCGAGCGCTCGCGCCACGTACTGGACGCGGAACGGCTCCGGGGCGCGCTTCGTCGCGTGCAGGATTCGCAGGAACCTGTCCGTCGGAGGCACGACTCGACCCGTCTCGTACGCTTGCACGGTCTGCCACGGCAGCTCCACGAGAGCGGCGAATGCCACGATGGTCAAGCCCATGGACATCCGCGTCCGCCGGATCTCGGCGCCGAGCTTGTTCGATTCCATTTCGGCCACGATGCTTCACGCTAGTAATCGCCGCGTCGATTGTCAAGAGTCATGTTGCGCGAGCGCGTTCGCTACGGCCAGCGCCGCTAGTTGTTCCTTGGAAGCGTGTCCGCGGATCCACGAAATTCCCTCGCTGGCGCGTAAGTGCACCCACGCCTTGTCGGGTAGTGCATCGACAAAGGTGACGTGTGTGTCAGTCGCGCTGACG
>Ga0307479_10003657_pt1 | contig 14031 bp, 16 predicted proteins | sample atmos_gasesECM4C_FD_203743 | JGI IMG/M metagenome (GOLD analysis project Ga0307479, IMG submission 203743) | Hardwood forest soil microbial communities from Morgan-Monroe State Forest, Indiana, United States - atmos_gasesECM4C_515 | ecosystem: Environmental > Terrestrial > Soil > Temperate...
GACCGTCCTCGCCGACCTCGACAAGGACGCAACGGAGGCTATGGAAACGTTGCGCGATCTCGCCCGTGGCATCTATCCGCCGCTGCTGGCCGACGAAGGGCTGGCCACCGCGATGAAGGCGCAGGCCCGCAAGGCGACCGTCCCGGTGTCGGTGAAGGCTGACGGTATCGGTCGCTACCCGGCGGAGGTTGAAGCCACCGTCTATTTTTGCTGCCTCGAGGCGCTGCAGAACGTGCAGAAATATGCGGGGGCGTCGGCGGCGACCGTGTCGCTGGAACAACGGAACGGCCAACTATGCTTCGCCGTGCAGGACGATGGCAGCGGATTCGAGCCCGCCGTCACGCCCAAGGGCGCGGGTCTTACGAATCTCGCAGACCGGCTCGATGCGCTGGGTGGAACGCTGCGGATCGAATCGCGGCCTGGCGCGGGGACGCGCCTGACGGGGAGCGTGCCGGCGCTTCCCGCCGCGACAGCGACCTAAATCGTCAGCATCAGGTCGTAGATACCGCCGCCGCCCTGAAAGTGAAGGCGGTATTCACCGGAGCCTGGTCTGGCCCACTCGTATCTGGCGCGGGCGTTGTGATAGTTGCTCGCGTTCACCTGCTGTTTCGGGACGGTGATGCCTGCACCGCTCGACACCACCGTGACGGCCGTACCGGCGCCATCGAGCAGTTCCAGGAATGAGGCCTTGACGCCGGGACCGATCACGTCCACCGGCGAGGCGCCGTTGACGACCGCCTGCAGATGCACCACCGCCGGCGTCACCTCCAGCGTCTCGATTTGCACGGTCCAGGCACCGAGCTTAAAGCGCCCGGGCGCCGCCAGTGCTACGGACGGCTGAACCTTCAGGTCTGCGGCGAACGCCCAGCTCCCCGCCACCATGCCACCCTGCGATGACCAGACCCTCAGCCACCGAATGGTCATCGTCAGGTGGGCCAGCCCGTCCGCGCCGGCACGTGGCCCTCCGTCGAAGCCGACAACGTAGTCGCCAGGCTGCAGACCAGGGGCGTGGATCGGCCGCATGGAACTGCCCGAGTCGATCGGCCCCAGGCCGTCGCTCACGTCAACCATTGGCAGGCCGATGTCTGGACGCTCGCGGAAGAACAGCACGGTGCGGGCCGGATCGGCATAGGCGCCGATCAGCGTGATGGTCCGCCCGGTATCCGTGGCTGAGACGTCCAGTGGCGTCACCAGATCAGCCACGCTTGCGAGTCCGGCCGCGGTCAGGTCGAACGCCGGTACCGAGCGAGTCACGACCAGCGCCGCTGCCGGATGCAGCGTCGCCAAGCGGGTGGCAACGGGAGCGGCGCTCGCCCAACGGCCGCACGCGGACAGCAGGATCGACCCGCCGATCACGGCGCCTGCGAGAGGGCGATTCATCGGAGGTGCTCGAGAATCTTATGGGTGACCGCCTCGGGCTGCTCGATGCTGGCGAGATGCGAGGCTGACGGGATGATCGCGAGCCGGGCACGAGGGATTCGCTCCGCCATCTCCTGGGATTGCTCGGGCGGGGTCGCCTGGTCCTGCTCCGCCGCGATCACGAGCGTGGGTGCCCCGATGCGCTGCAGATCCTCCTGCTGGTCCATCTCGGCCAAGGCCTCGCAGGTTGCCGCGTAGCCCTCGGCAGGTGTTGAGACGAGGAGCCTGCGAATTCCATCGACCGTCTCCGGCTGGCTGCTCATGAAGCTGGAGGTAAACCACCGAGCGAGGACGGCCTCGGCCACTGACGGCATTCCGTCGCGGCGCACCGTCGCCGCCCGGGTCGCGTAGTCCTCCGGATGCAGCATTCTTGACGCCGTGCAACAGACGACCAGCCGGTCGAGGCGAGCTGGCTCGTGGGCGGCGAGCCAGAGCCCGACCATCCCGCCGAGCGAGATCCCGCAGAACGAGACGCGATCGAGTTCCAGCGAGTCGAGCAGGTTCAGCAGATCACGGCCGAGGTCGCGCAGCTGGTAGGGGCCTGGAGGAACGGGCGAACGGCCGTGGCCTCGGTGGTCATAACGAATCACGCGAACGTCACGCGAGAGCCGCGGCATCTGCGGTTCCCACATGGCCAGCGAGAGGCCCATCGCGTGCGAGAGAACCAGAACTGGTGCTCCAGGCGGACCATCCGCCCGGTAATGGAGATTAGCTGGTGAGGCGGCCATATTCCTGGCGCAAGACGTCCTTGGCCACCCGATGGGTCGGCGTCATCGGAAGCGAATCGCGGTAGAAGATCCGGCTCGGAACCTTATACGCCGCCAGCCTCGTCGCCATCCAGGCCTTGAGCGTGGCCTCGTCGGGCGCGACCCCATCTCGAAGAACCACCGCAGCAAGGACCTCATCCTCGAGCAATCCGGCCGGCACACCAAAGACAGCGACGGCATGGACGGTCGGGTGTGCAAGCAGGGCATCCTCCACCTCGGCCGGCGAAATGTTCTCGCCGCGCCGCCGGATCATCTCTTTGTAGCGCCCGGTCAGGAACACGTCGCCATCCTCGTCCCGATAGCCGGCGTCGCCGGTGTGCAGCCAGCCGTCCTTGATGGTGGCGGCAGTGACCTCGGGGGCCTTCCAATACCCAGGAGTGATGCCGGGATTCCGAAAGGTGAGCTCACCCACCTCGCCCGGTTCGACGGCATCCCCTGTGCTGTTGATGATGCGGAGCTGGTTTTCCCACACGCGCGATTTTGGTTGGCGTGGCCGTCCGACACTTCCGGCCTTCGCACGCGACGTTTCGCTTTCGATACAGCCGAATGGGTTTTCGGTCATGGCGTAACCGCTGATGATGCGAACGTGGAAGCGTGCCTCGAGCTCGTCCCGCTGCGCTGGCGCTGGACCGGGTGCCGCGTAAATCGTGCGCAGCGGAGACTCCACCCATGTGCTCTGCGGCTGGGCCGCCAGAAACTCCAGCATTGCGCCGACCACGTTTACCTCGGTCACCTGAAGGGCGCGCGCATCGCGCCAGAAGGTTGAGGCGTGAAATCTGGGTGTAAGGCCGAGCCCATAGCCATAGGCCAGCGCCCCCATCAGCGAATAGGCCTGGGCATTGATGTGGAAGAGCGGTAGGCAGGCCCACAGCCGTTGGGGGTGACCAGGTTTCAGGCCAATCCAGCCGGGAAACGAAAACCCGCTCTCGGAATACGCGAGATCGCTGACCATCACGCCCTTAGGGCGACTCGTCGTTCCGGACGTGTAGACGATAGCGGTGGCCTCGCGTGCCGGTAACGGTTTGGGCACCTGGACGGTTCCCGATTCCGCAGCGTCAGCGTCGATCGAGGCGACCTCGTCGCCGACAAAGGACAACCGTGGCTGCAGATCGGCGCGCAAATAGTCCATCTCTGATTCCGTCAGTTCGGGGTTGACCGGCGCTGGGATGCCTGCGGCCAGGATCGTCCCAAGCCAGAGATGCACAAGGGCGGGGGAATTCCGCGCGGCCATCATCACGCGATCGCCCGGCTGGAGACCACGCCTGAGTAAGTCGGCAGCCACGGTCCGTGTTCTCTCACCGAGCTCGTGGAAGGACTCCGACCAGTCGGTCGTGATCACCGCGGGCGCGTCGCCAAACCGGTCCACGGCCGAGGCGAGCAGCTCCGCAACCGTGGTGAGGCTCAATCAGGACTTCCCTCCCCCGCTTGCGGGGGAGGATCCGGGCCAAGAATCTGCTCGGCGACCTTGAACGCCGTGTTCGCCGCCGGGATGCCGCAGTAGACCGCCGTTTGCAGCAAGATTTCTCGCAACTCGGCGACGGTCACCCCATTGCGGAGCGCACCGCGCAGGTGCAGCGCGAGCTCATCGGGTCGATTGAGCGCCACCGTCATGGCGACGGTGATGCAGCTGCGGGTTCGATGGTCGAGTCCGGGACGCGCCCAGATATCGCCCCAGGCATACCGGGAGATGAGGTCTTGGAAATCTTTCGTCAGTGGGCTGGTGGCGGCCTGAGCGCGGTCGACATATTCATCGCCCAGCACGTCGCGCCGTATTTTCATGCCGCGTTCACGCCGCTCGTCGTCGTTCATCTATCTCCTTCTTGTCCACGATACGCGGCCGGTTGCCAAAGAGTTCATCGACAAGCTCGTCTTGAAGACAAAGAGCCTCAAGGTCGGCAGCCCGACAGAGCCCGACACCATCATCGGTCCGCTGATCAACCGGCAGGCACTCGAGCAGGTCAAGGCTCGCGTCGACGAGGCGGTCGGCCGTGGTGCCAGGCTCCTCACCGGCGGCAAGGTCCAGGGCAGCGCGTACGAGCCAGGGAGGTCGGCCCTTCCCCTTCTGAGACCCGCTCGGCCTTAAAGCCGGCATACCTGCCGGGCGGGCAGATCTCGCGCGTTCGCGATATTCTCGAGGCGACGTGATCGGCGCGGGCATCGACGGCGGCCAGCCTGCTCGATCGGGCCGGCCTGCCGGTGCGCCTCGTGGCCCGCGGGGGGTCCGGAGTGGGCGGCGCATTGCTATCCTCAGGCATCGGCGGTGATCGGCTCCAGCAGGTCGAAGTGAACGAGGCCGTCTCTTGATCCACCGGGCCGCTCCCTTGAACCGCGAGACCTCGATTCCCTCAATGAGGGGAGGCATGATCACGCCGAACGCGCAGTTCTACGTGCGCAATCATTTTCCGACCCCACAGCTGGATCCATCTAGCTGGCAGCTGAAAGTGGGCGGTTCGGTCGAGCGCCCGCTTGCGCTGAGCTTGCAGGACCTGCACGCGATGCACTCGGAAACATTGGTCGTCACGCTCGAGTGCGCAGGGAACGGCCGCTCCATGCTGAGGCCGACGGTTGCGGGCGAGCAGTGGGGCCTGGGCGCGGTGAGCACCGCCGAGTGGACCGGAATTCCTCTGCTCGAGGTGCTGGAGCGGGCCCGTATCAGCGCCGATGCGCGCGAGGTGCTCTTCCGGGGTGCGGACGCGGGATCCGTGGAGGGGCACACAGAAATCGCCTCCTTCGAGCGGAGTCTGAAACTTGATGAGATCAGGAATTCGTCGGCGTTGCTCGCCTACGGAATGAACGGAGCGCCTCTCCCCGTCCAGCATGGCTATCCGCTGCGGCTCATCGTTCCCGGCTGGTACGGCGTCGCGTCAGTCAAGTGGCTGACAGCGGTTGAGGTCCTCGACGCGGCATTCAGCGGCTTCTTCCAGAGCGAGAGGTATGTGTATGAGTGGCAACGCAACGGTAAGGAGGTTCGTGAGCCGGTGAGGCTCCAGCGGGTCCGTGCGTTGATCACCGAGCCGGGAAGGGATCAAGACATCGAGCCGGGCGATGTCGCCGTTCGCGGTCTTGCCTGGTCAGGAATGGCTCCCATCGCTCGCGTCGAGGTAAGCATCGGCGAGGGTACCTGGCGGGAGGCTCAACTCCTGGGCGACCCAAGTCGCGACCGCTGGCAAGAGTGGGAGCTGATTGTTCGGCTAGACGGACCGTGCACGACGACGCTGCGGGCACGCGCGACCGACCTGACCGGCAGCAGCCAACCGCGGCAGCCCGAGTGGAACCGCCTCGGCTACGGATCGAACGCCATTCAGGATGTCCCCCTTCGCATCCGCTAGGTCAGGGCGTCCGCTACCTCGAGTGCCGGCAGGTGGCGACGGGCTCGCTGCCTCGGTCAGACCTCAAGTCCCGCCGCCTCCGCCGCATCTAACGGTCGGTCGCCTACATGTTCGGGCAGTTCATCGTGCCCGAGCCACTACCGGGGGCCGGCGTGGTTGGCTCCGTGGTGGACGGTGAGGCGCCTGTAGACGGCGATGCACCGGTCGATGGACCGACGTCCGGGGACACGCTCGGTGTCGGCGACGTCGCGGCGTGTACCGCGATCGTGCCAAACCCGGCTGCCAGGCCAACGCTCCCGGCTACCGCCATCTTCGCCAACGTCCCCTGCAACCATCCGGGGCTGTTCATCGCTTGATCACCTCCCTGGTGGCCATGCGATGGCCGATCGCCACCGGGTCGAGCATGGGGAAGGTTCCCTTTCAGAACCATGACGAATTCGTGAGTCCATCCTTATATAAGGGGCTTCTCATCCGACGGACGATTCCGCGGTCCTGAGCCGTTAGGATCAGGAACTGTGCCCGGGTTGAGCGTCGTCGATTACGACGACAGCCGCCGGGTCAGCTGCCCAACCTCGATCAGGTGGCCGTCCGGATCGCGGATGTAGGCCCGGATCTCGCTCGCGTGCTCCTTTGGTTCGGTCAGGAACTTCGCGCCCTTGGCGGACCATTCCTTGTAGAGCTTGCGGATGTCGCCGACCCGGATATTTATGAAGGCGCTGGTGCGATTCGGGTCTTGCGGTGTGGTCAGGGTCACGGTGGGCTTGTCATCCGTTGGTCCGCCACCCACATTGAGAATCAGCCAGGAATTCGCGAGCTTCATGATCACCGGGTCGCGCTCGATCAGCACCTCGGCGCCGAAAACCCGCTGGTAGAAGTCGCGGGAGCGATCCTGGTCCGAAACGACCAGGAAGTGCGTCAGGACGAAACCGTCGCCCTTTGGTGCCGGGAAATCTTCTGGGTTCATTGTCAACCTCCTTTAGCCAGGGCAGCGTCAGGCCGCCCCTCCAACACTTGCCATTGTGGTCCTCGGACGGCGGCCGCTGATCGCCGCAATTCCAATCACCAGCCCGCCTACGGCGATGGCGCACGCGATCGCAGAGGCCGAGCCGGAGCCGGTCATGTCGGTACTATTTCCCAAATAGTTTCACTGGAAGCGGTGCCGTCCCAGCAATGAGGTTCGACCCCGCCAGCTGGCACGACTACTTCATCGTGGTGGGCGGCGGGGCCGCCGCGTTGACCGGCCTGGTGTTCGTCGCGATGTCGCTCCATCTCGACCAGATCGCCCTCAACGCCGCCCACCGGCATCGGGCACGGACGGTGCTCACCGGACTGACGGCCGTCTTCATTCGCTGCTCGCTGGTCCTGATGGCGGCACAGAGTGCTCAGGCCGTGGCCCTCGAGCTGATTCTGGTGCTTCTCGTCGTCGAGGCGATCCTCTTTCTCAGCATCCGGCAAGCGTTGCGCTCGTCCGATGCTCCCGATCCGGCCCTGGTCTGGCGGACGATCGGCAGCTTCGGCTGCCTGATCGTCGAGCAAATCGGTGCCATCATCCTCTTCACCGGCGATGCCCGGGGGCTCTACGCCGTCGGCATTGGCATGATGGCGTCGTTCGTCTTCATGGTGTCGGGCGCCTGGCTGCTCATCGTCGGCGTCAGACGGGAAGATGCAACTGCCGAAGCCTCTGCGTGACGTTAGGCGGGTAGACTGAAAACTTCCATGAGTGCGATTCGACCAAGCACGCCGCCGCCAGCAGCGCGGCCGCAACCGGCTTTCACCAACCAGATTCCAGCCGAGCGTCGCTATTGGGTGCTCAGCGCGGTCATGCTCGTCATGTTCACGTCGATTTTGACGAGCACGATCGTCTCGACCGCGGCCCCCACCATCGTCGACGAGCTGCACGGGCTCAACCTCTACGCCTGGCTGTTCTCCTCGTACCTGCTGGCCTCTTCGGTGACGGTGCCCGTGGTCGGCAAGCTGTCCGACCTATTCGGCCGCCGGCCGTTTTACATCGGCGGGCTGCTGCTCTTCCTCGTTGGATCGGCGATCAGCGGCTTCTCGCAAAACATGGGCGAGTTGATCGGGGCGCGCGCCCTCACCGGCATCGGCGGTGGCGCAATGATGGCGCTGGGCGCCACCACCATCGGCGACATCTTCTCGCCTCGCGAGCGCGGCCGCTGGATGGGATTGATCATGAGCGTCTTCGGGTTGGGCAGCATCGTCGGCCCGCTGGTGGGCGGCTTCATCACCGACCATTTCGGCTGGCGGTGGGTCTTTGGCGTCAACGTGCCGCTCGGGCTGATCGCCCTAACGCTCCTCGGAACCCTTCTGCCGCGGATTCAAGGACGGGGCCGGGTGCGCATCGACTGGATCGGGATCGCCCTGCTGATCGCCGGCGTGGTGCCCATCCTCATCGGATTGACCTGGGCCGGCATCACCTATCCGTGGAATTCGCTCCAGGTGATCGTCGCGCTCGCTGGCGGCGCCCTGGTGCTCCTGTTATTCGCCATCTGGGAGAACCATGCCGCCGAGCCGGTGCTCACGCTGCACCTCTTCGAGAGCCGCGCCTTTACCGTCGCCGTCACCCTCAGCTTCCTCGTCGGCATCGCCCTGTTCGGCGCGCTGACTTTTCTCCCGCTGTATGCGCAGGGCGTCCTCGGCTACAGCGCGCAGGACGCGGGCCTGGTGCTCGCGCCGCTCATGGGCGGCTTCGTGCTCGGCAGCTTGGTCGGCGGCCAGCTCACGACCCGGACCGGTCGCTACAAGGTGCAGACGGTGGTTGGGATGGCCATCGGATGCATCGGCATGTTCTTGCTGTCCAGACTCTCGGCGGATTCGACGTTTGCCGATTCGGTTCCGGGCATGGTGGTCACCGGCGCCGGCGTTGGCGCCGTCTTCCCCACGCTGTCGGTCGTGGTGCAGAGTGCCTTCCCCTATCGCATGCTCGGCACCGCCAATGCGGCCCGCCAGTTCTTCAACAACCTCGGCGCCGTGATGGGCGTGCCGGTGATGGCCACCATCGTGATCGAGACGCTCAAAAACGAACTGCCAAGGCATCTGCCGTCCGGAAGCGGAGCAAAGCTCGCCAGCGCGGCCGCCAACGGTGCCCAGGGATTGATCGCCGGACAGAGCCAGGGGCTCACCGCCGCGTTCGGAAACCTACCGCCGGCCATCGCGCATCAGGTCTTGACCGCTGTGCGCGTCAGCCTCGCCACCGGTATCGAGCGCGCGTTCCTGCTGGGCACGGTGCTCGCGGCGCTGGGTTTCGTCACGACCCTCTTCCTGCCCGAGATCCCGCTGCGCGGAACGATCCAGGACCACCCGACCGGATGAGCCTGGTCGGAGCCCTTCCCACCCTCAACGACGTCCTCGCCGCGCGCGAGCGGATCGCCCCATACCTCAAGCCCACGGCTCTGCACCGTTATCCGGCATTGGACGAACTGGTCGGCACCGAAACCTGGGTCAAGCATGAAAATCACCAGCCAATCTGCGCCTTCAAGGTCCGCGGCGGGATCAATCTGGTGGCTCAACTCTCCGAGGATGAGCGTCGGCGCGGCGTCATTACAGCGTCGACCGGGAATCACGGACAATCGATCGCCTATGCCGCCCGCTTGTTCGGCGTCAGGGCGATTGTCTGCGTCCCGGAGGGCGCGAATCCCGTCAAGGTCAAGTCGATCCGAGGGCTCGGTGCCGAAATCATCGTCCACGGCAAGGACTTCGATGAGGCCCGCGAGCACTGCGAGCAGCTCGCCGGAGCGCATGGGTACCGCTACATCCACTCCGGGAACGAGCCGCAGCTGATTGCGGGCGTCGCCACCCAGGCGCTGGAGATTCTGGAGGCGCAGCCGGACATCGAGGTCATCATCGTGCCGATCGGCGGCGGCAGTGGCGCCTCCGGCACCTGCATCGTGGCGAAGGCGATGAATCCGAAGCTGCGCGTAATCGGGGTGCAATCCGCCGAGGCGCCTGCCGCCTACCGATCATGGAAGGAACGTCGCTTCGTCACGGACCAGATGGCGACCATGGCCGAAGGCCTCGCGACTCGAACTGCTTTTGAATTACCTCAGCGCATCCTCTGGGAGAAGCTCGACGATTTCGTGCTTGTTCCGGATGCGGAGATTCGCACCGCGGTAAGGCTGATGATCGAGACGACTCGCAACCTCGCGGAGCCGGCCGGCGCGGCCCCACTGGCCGCCGCCTTGCGGCGCAAGGATGAGCTCCGAGGAAAACGCATCGCGCTCATTCTCAGCGGGTCGAACATCACGCCGACGCAACTCCGCGACATGCTCAGCTAGCGGTACTGGCGATCGCGCTCCGCTCATCGAGCCAGGCCGTGAACCGCAGCACGACCCGCACGCGCGCCACCAGTTCTGCCGCCGGCAGCCATGCGTCCAGGTAATAGTCGGCGCCGGCGTTGAGAAGCTGGATGCACTCCTTGCTGCTGGGCGACCCGCTGACCGCGATCACCGAGCGATGACCCTGTCGGTGCAGAGCCCAGCAGGCCTCCGCCGCCTGGCGATCGGGAATGTGGAGGAGAAGGACGTCGGAGGGTGCGGCCTCGGCGAGGTCCGCACCCGTGATCGTCCGAACGTTCATGCCCGCCTCGCGCAACACCTGGGTGATCCAGGGCGCGGCGCCTTCCAAACCATCGCGGACGAGTAAGACTCGGGGGCTCATACGTTCGACCCTCCGAGGAGCGACGGCAGGATCGACTTGACCTGGTTGATCGGGATGGCGAACCCGACACCGACATTGGCATCGACCGGGCTCTCGATCGAGTTGTTAATGGCGATCACCTGACCCTGGGCATTGACCAGCGGGCCGCCCGAGTTGCCGGGGTTGATCGCGGCGTCGGTCTGCAGAAGCCCGCTCATGGTGCCGCCGTTCGGCGCCGTGCCGGTCTGATTGAGGTTCGAAACGATCCCCTCGGTCAAGGAACCCGATAGCCCAAACGGCGAACCGATTGCGTAGACGGAGTCGCCGATCTGGACGGTGCTGGAGTTGCCCAGCGTGACTGGATGCAGCGTCGAGGGCGGAACGGAAACTCGAAGCACCGCCAGGTCGGCGTTAGCGTTCGACCCGACCAGGGTGGCATTGACCGTCGTGCCGTCGCTGAAGGTCACCTGGAACTGCGACCCGCCGGCGACGACGTGGTCATTGGTGAGGATGTTGCCCTGGGTATCGAGGACGATCCCCGAACCAGTCGCCTGACCCACCTGACCGCGTCCGTTGCCGACGACATCGGTAATGGTGACGACTCCGGGCGACACCTGCTTGTACACCGATTCCGCGGTGGTCGATGACAGCGTCGATGTCGACGTCGTCGTGCCGCTCGTTGGGCTCGACGTCGCGGCCGCGGGCGGAGCGTTGTGATCGATCACCGTCGCCACCAGGGCACCGGAGCCGGTGCCTCCGGCGATGGCCAGCGCGATCACGGCGGAGGCCAGCCGCCCCCGAAACCGCCTGGGCGGCGGTGATGCCGGCGGGGCGGCCGGCGCGGCAGCCGGGGCTGGGGTTTGCGAGTGATCGTCGAAAAATTCTTGCGCAACCATGTTGCTCACCTCTTTTGTGAATGCTCGATTGGCATGCACTCATGGTCGTGCGCGGCACCTTACGAAACCGTGACGCTCGCCGTCATGTTTCTGAAAGATCTCTAAGCGCAGCATGAGGACCGTGCGTTCGGGATTGGCGACCAGGCGGCAGTTTCTAGCAGCGGGCGGTGTCGCGCTCGCGGGCGCCGTCCTGAGCGGCGGCGTCGCATCGGCAGGGTCTCCCTCCCCAACCCCAGGTCCAAAGGCAACTCCGATCGCAACCCCAGCCCCAACCCCAACCCCCGCGCCCACGCCGGCCACGGTCACAATCCCGGTGCCGGTGATTCAGCAGAGCATGGTGCTCGACTGCGAGACTGCCGCGTTGCAGCAGGGGCTCGCCTATTACGGCATCAACATCAGCCAACCGGCCCTCTTCGCACTCGAAAATGCGGATACTCGGCTGCCGGTGATGGGTGCGAATCACACGGTCCTGAGGTGGGGCAACCCGTACACGAACTTCGTCGGCTACGTGAACGGCAGCGACTGGGCGCCCACCGGCTACGGCGTCTACTGGCCCGTCATTCTCGAGCTGGCCCACACCCACGGACTGCGCAACGCAATCGGCGGCGAGGGCTTCGCCCCCTCCGAGATCTATGCCGCGCTCGCCGCCGGGCAGCCCGTGCAGGTCTGGATCGAGACGAGATTCGCGCGCGTGCCGCTTGGCATCTGGACGGCGTGGGATGGTACCCAGGTCCGCTATTCCTATGCCGAACACTCGGTGACCCTGAGCGGCGTCTCCCCCACCGAGGTCAGGGTCAACGACGTGCTGAACGCCAGTCAGTACTGGGTCAGCAAGTCTCTCTTCGAGGCCAATTTCGCCGACTTCAACAATATGGCCGTCATCCTCCGCGCTTAGGTTCCATCAGGGCGCACCACGCGCGCACTACCCTGGAAAGCTCACTGGCCCGCGTGTTGACGTCGGCCAAATTCTCGAACCGCATGAACCGTGCGCTCGGGCCGCTGCCCTCGAGGTGCGGGAACCTCCCCGGGATCCGGGCGCCGCGATTGAACATTACGTTGACCGTTGGTTTGTTGTATTGAACAAACGTTGCCAGGTCGCCTTCGTAGGAAAACGTCACCGTCCCATATTTGACTGACTCGGCGACACGAGGATCGGCCCGCAGAATGACGTCTCGCACACGCTGCAGGGCTGCCTCAGCCGGCGGCTTCCGCTCCTTGAACCAGCGGTCGACGTCGGCATTCGCCATAGCTAGCGAGCCCGGGGCCCCGCGGCCGCCAGCGCTTCGCCGATATCGGCGGTCAACTCGCTTTGAGCTGAATCATCCCAAGGCAGTTCTTGCCCGGATCGATGAACCAGGCCATCCAGGCGAACCCGATATCGGCGATGCCATCGACGGTCTTGAGGCCCGGCATGTCATAGTCCTCGATTTTGATACCGCGCCGCCGCAGCTCGGCGACTTCAGCTCGAACGTCCTTGACCCGGAAGGCGGCCTGCGTTTGATCGTCCTTGGTGCCGACCGTGCTCTTGCTGATTACCAGGTGGGCGTCGCCGCCGCACTTGAAGGTGACTCCGCGCGGGGTGTCGCTGATAACGGGTAAGCCAATTTTCTTGGAGTAGAACTCCTTCGACGCGTCGAGATCGGGCGCCAGGAGAACGATCGTCATCGGATGATCAGCAAGCACCTTCCCCTCCTACACCGCGCACTCTAGCCGACGAAACGGCAAAGATGAACTAAGACGTCGTGGATGGCCGTGACTTGACATCTATTGTTGCGCTCGGTTAAGACAGCCACAAGGCACGAGCTCATGTCGATCTCCTATCCGCTCTTTGAATCGCGAGAGATTGCCCTGGCGTGGGAACGCCGGGCAAAGGTTCGCGCCCCGTTGATGGCGGAAGCAACGAAGAAGATGCTGGCCGCCGCCAACATCGGTCCGGGAAGCCAGGTCCTCGATGTCGGCACCGGCACGGGTGACGTCGCCTTGCTCGTGGCGGAGCAGGTACGGCCCGGCGGCTCCGTACTCGCAATCGACCTATCGGCACAGATGGTCGAGCAGGCCCTCGCTCACGTGAAGACAGCCGGTATGGATCACGTTGACGTTCGCGTCATGGACGGATCGCATCTCGAGCTCGACGATGCCAGCTTCGATGCGGTCGTCGGCCGGAATGCCATGCAATTCCTGCCAGGATGGCCGCTGCCCCTCGGTGGGTTGTCCAGGGTCCTCCGTCCCGGTGGACGGCTCGCGTTCACTGTGTGGGCGACGAAGGAAGAAAATGCGTTTCTTCATCTGCCTGTCTCACTGGCGGCCGGGCGGGGATGGATGCGGGTCCCGCCCAGCTCGCTGGAGTCGCCCTACCGGCTGGCGGACCAGGATGCCCTGCTGGCCGATCTGATCGCGGCCGGTTTCAAGGACACGAACGTAGAACGGATCGCGGCCCAGGCGCGGCTCCCCGAAGCCGAGCCGCTGGCGGCCTATATTCGGGAAGGCCCGATGTTCCATGCCAATGCCGATCAGCTCTCGGACAAAGAGCGGTCGGCCTTCGAGACCGCGCTGCTGGAAGCCATCGAGCGATTCCGGGATGGAGATAGTTACAGCGTTCCGGCAGTATCCTTGCTGGCGACCGGCACGCGCTGACTCACCTGCGGCACGCCGAACGCGTGTTCTCTAGACATTAGTAGGTAAGCGGCGTCTAATAGCCTCGGGTTATCGGCGAGTGGCCGGCTGTACGCGTGGTGGCCGGCGTTGCGGAAGGAGGTGAGGGATGAGGATCCCTCGAGCTTTTGCAGAAGCGGACGTTGCGCGGGCGTTATCGCCACCGGCTGCAGCAAATCGCCACATTCGGCATGCGCTTTCACGACGGGCGTTCATCGGCAGGAGCGCGGGAGTGGCCGGCGCCGTGCTGGGTGCCAGCCTGCTTACCCCGGAAATGGTCATGGCCGGCAAGCGACGGAATGCTGCGCCCCGGCC
>Ga0307479_10003658_pt1 | contig 14030 bp, 8 predicted proteins | sample atmos_gasesECM4C_FD_203743 | JGI IMG/M metagenome (GOLD analysis project Ga0307479, IMG submission 203743) | Hardwood forest soil microbial communities from Morgan-Monroe State Forest, Indiana, United States - atmos_gasesECM4C_515 | ecosystem: Environmental > Terrestrial > Soil > Temperate...
CGGCTCGATCTCTCTTCTTCCTGCTGCAATGAGCGCTATTCGCCTGTGGCGTTACAAGCCCACTCTCTTGAACGAAAGGCCTGTCCAAGCTCAGCAGGACGTCACCATTGAATTCCGGCCGCCACAGTATTTGTTGCACGTGCCCACTCGGCATCCATCGCACAACTAACGGCAGTTTGAGATGTTGATTGTGCAAATTAATTGCATAATTGTGATTGCCTTTCAGGCACCAGAGCGCAAGCCCGGCATTCCGAACGGAGCAGGCCGACTTTTCTTCCCCTTCGTTTCCTCTGAAGGGTCGGCCTGCGCAGAGAGGACCGCCGCCCCATTCGCCTCGCACCTTTGGCGAGCGACCAAAGCGAAGGGAGCCGCGAAGGGCATCCAGCACCTATCCACGCCAATCGAACCCCGTCTCGAAACCTCCTAGGCCTCACACAACATAAGTGATGGCGTTTCAGTTGGATGGATGAAAGCCGTGCGCCGAAACCGCATCCTTTTTGACCGTCTAGAAGCGCGTGGGCACCCAAAGTTGGCTAGGTAGCCCGACCGCAAGAACACCTGCAAGGTCTTGGGAATCGGGGGAAAGAGGGCTGGCCAGACCCGCCCGCGATGCGACCTACTCTAAATCTGCGCGCTCCAGGACTAGGTAGCCGGCGCTAACCCAGTCTGTGGGCTTTGCCTAACAGCGGAGAAACCTGTCCACTACAGAGAAGTAATTTGCACAATCATCGTGGCGTAGACGTGCAAGTCGTTTGTTTTCAGTGCGTCGACTTTGGAAGGAGAATCGCAAGGGATTCCACGGGCAGTTTCTCAGCGGAGACTATAACTACAACAGCGCCGCAGACAGTTGGAGCCCAGTAAGAGGGGTAAAATGGCCACAACGAAACATATACTGCTACTGATCGTGGCATTGCTGGTCACGCCTGTAGGCGTGTTCGCAGACGGCCTGGGAGCTACTGTGTGGAATCTTAGTGGGTTGAGTTCGAGTGGCTCGATTTCCTGGGACGGAACCAGCGCTGGTGCGCTCATAGGATCGGGAATTGTATCTGACCTTATTGACGGCAGCGGAACACCAATGAATGCAGGCGTGAACCTCGGAATTACCAGTGGGTCGCTGGCGTTTAACACTGGGGCGAACTCATACAATGGTACCCTAGGTAGCTCGTGGAGTTGGGGGACTGGAGCAGGAGCCACCCTACAATTGACCGGTTGCATCTACGCCATCGGGATTGGCGGTAAGTGCAGCAACAACGTCCTCCTCGAGGATTCCTTTCAAAACATCACAATAACTCCTATCGGCGGTGGTTATAATGTCGTGGTTGGCGGAATTCAGGGAGAAATCAGCCCGACCGTGGCGAACTACTTCGGGTTGGCCAACAACACGGGGTTCGCAGCGGCGAGTTTCAATTTCACGATTCTTTCGGCTGCAGCGCCGGGTTATGCGCTTACAGATGTTAACGGGGTTGGCGCGGCCTTGAACGGCGTGATAAATGCCAACGTTGTACCTGAGCCTTCGTCACGGCTGCTGTTAGCCACCGGGATTGTGGGCCTGTTGCTCTGGAGAGGACGTAGAACTCCAGTGGTTTGCTGAGCAGGGACGCCTTTCTGCGTTCACGTGGAAGCGATCAGGCCGATCAGGCGGGCCTGATCGATACGCAAGACCAGATATTTGATGCGCTGGTCCGGCACAAACGCTTACACTCTTACATACAAGGTGTGAGTGGAGAAAGTATTTTTTGCGGAGGACAGATGCGAAGCCGAAGGGTTTTGTTATTCATCCTCATAGGGCTGTTTATCCTGCCGGTGAGCGCCTTCGCAGATGGTTTATCGTGGAGCCTGTTTTCTCCAGGCGGTACCTCCAGTTGGAATACGCTGACAAATTTCGAGCTCATCGGAAAAGACATTCCGATAAAGTCTGTCAGCAGCATAGGAACACCGCTTGATAACGGCGCTGGGTTCGCGATCACGGATGGGAAACTGAACTTCACGACGGTGGCGAACAATGGGACCTCATGGAGTTGGGGAGCAGGAGGATCCTTCACGCTTACGGGCTGCATCAGCGGAATCACAGCGAGCACTTGTAACGGAACAAATGATGTGGCGCTGCTCACCGGGGTTTTCAGTGGCCCCGTTTCCATAGTCCAAGTGGGGACAAACGGTATTGCATTCGGCGCAATCCAAGGCACAATTGACTCTGACGTGGCGGGCCTCTTCGGATTATCTACGTTATTCTCGGCGGGGAGTTTGAGCACTACCATTCAAAACCTCGGCGCCCTCGGCACGGGTGCCGCAAATGCGGGGGGAGGGATTGGTACTAAGCCTTCGGTCGCGTCAGTGCTGGTGCCGGAGCCAGCCTCGCTGGTTCTGCTGTCGATTGGGCTCACTGGCCTTGTTGCCGTCGGTTTTAGAAGTCGCTTCCGAGTCGCTTGTCGTCCCGTTTGACCTTTATTTGTACCATTTGTACGCGTCTAAATTCCCTTGTCCCGCCTCTTGTTAAATTGTCTATCTGCCATGCAGACATTTTGGCGCCGCGGTCGAAATGATTTCTTTTTGGCTCAACCGTCTCCTTGCTAGGTTAAGTCAAACTAATCACCCGAATTTCGCTGTGTCAAAAACCCCTGTAGCACTCTTTCCACGGATCGCGAAAGCTGAGAGGCTCTTAGCCCAGACTGAGGCGCCTGGATAACTGTTGGTAACAGGGCTTCCCACTAGCTGGACTTTCCGGGACTTAACCGCGTGGCCGAGGTACTCGTGTCACTCTCTGACTCCGTTGGCCCAGAAGCTGGTTTTGCCCCGGTCTTCGCAATTGTTACTTTTCCACCCCATCTTCTCTGCAACTCTCCGTGTTTGAATGATTTAGCAAGTCGTTCGAACGGTTGCCTCGGTGTCTCCTGTGGACTGCCTCCCCACTACCCACTACTCACTACCCACTCTCCTCTAACTACCTTTAGAATCAACACTTGCAAAAGTGTATCAAAACATAAGGACTTTAACTCCGTTTAGAATCAACACTTACAAAAAACAGGGGACGGGGGTACCCCTGCAAGCCCCGGTTCAGAATCAGCACTTCCCCGTGTCCAACTCAGGCAGCGCCCGTCGTATGCTCCACGTGGCGCCTCTATCCCCTGTGCACTCACTCGATTGCGCATACTTCCTGTCACCACGGGGGTGCACCCTCCCGCGCACTACCCACTACTCACCGCCCACTACCCGCTCGCCCAATTTGAAGCGTAAAATGCCACCGATGAACTGCTTGCAGATGCATCGCGCGCGGATGTGGCTATCCTTCGCCGTTGGCGCACTGTTGCTCTGCTTGTCGTCGGCAACGCTCGCACAGACTCCCACCGCCGAGTCGCACCCGGTGGTCACTGTGTCCGGCACCGTGCGCAACTCCGCCGGCAATCCCGTCGCGGACGCCTCTGTCTTCTTTGAAGAGAAAGCCACCGCCGCCTCCGTCGAGACGAAAACCAAAACCGACGGCACCTTCTCCTTTCTCGCTCTTCGCCCCGGCACCTACATAGTTCGGGCAGAAAAAGCCGGGATGCGCGCCCCCGCTGCCGCATCGCTGCTTCTCTCTCTGGGAGAAAAAAAACAAGTCGATCTGGTTCTGGAGATTTCGCCAGCGAACCAATCGCCGTCCCTGGGCGATAAGAAATCCGCCGGAACCTCCGCAGCGATGGAGTTCGACGACAAGCCCAGTTTCACCGTAGCTGGCGTCACCGACTGGACCAACGTCGGCGGCCACGGTTCCGACACCAAACTGCGCACCAGCGAATCGCTTGCTAGGGAAACCGCCACGCTGAAATCCGCCGAGCCAGGCGAAGCGCCAGCGGCCGTATCGGAAGCAGCGCGTGCCGCGGACTCGCATCGTTTGGCTGGCGATCGCGCAGAGCATTCTGGCGATCCCCTCGCCGCAGTCCGCGAATACGAGGAAGCCGTCCGCGTGAATCCCAGCGAGCAAAACTATTTCGCTTGGGGCACGGAATTGCTCCTTCACCGCGCCATCACACCTGCCGCCGAAGTTTTCACCAGAGGATCCGCCGCGCACCCCAAATCCGCGCGCATGCTCGCAGGCCTTGGAGCCGCTCTCTACGCCAGCGGCGCTTATGCCGACGCCGCGCGCCGCGTCTGCGAAGCTTCCGATTTGCAACCCGCCGATCCCACTCCCTATCTCTTCCTCGGCAGAATGGAAAAGGCTGCCCCCGATCCGCTGCCTTGTGTCGAGCAAAAGCTAGCGCGCTTCGCGCACGACCAGCCCGCAAATCCTCTCGGCAACTACTACTACGCGATCTCGCTCTGGAAAAGAGTGCGGGGAAACGAAAATTCCGCAAACTTGCAGCAAGCCGAAGCGCTCCTCCAGAACGCCATCGCCACCGACCCCAAACTCGACGAAGCCTACGTGCAACTCGGAGTCTTGTATTCCGCGCGAGGGAATTTTCCGGAAGCCATAGGCGCTTACAAGAAAGCCATCGAAGTAAATCCAGAGTCCGGTGAAGCGCATTACCGCCTCGCGCTGGCCTATAAACGCCTGGGCCAAGACGAAAAATCAGAACAGCAACTGCAACTCTACAAGCAAGCCGACAAATCAGAGACTGCCGCCATTGAGCAGCAGCGCCGCGAAATCCGCCAATTCCTGATTATCCTCCAGGATCAGCCGCAAGCATCCGCGCCGCCGCACTAAATTCTTTATGGATTCCTCACCCAAACACACCAGCAAAGAGCCACGCCGCGTTTCGCTTGTAGGGGCGCAGCACTGCTGCGCCTCAGCTCGGCAAGAACAAATTGTCAGTGCGATTTTTCTTGCACTTCGCTTCTACGTGGCAGCACTCTACGCAGCAATTCATTTCGTCTTCGGCGTAACCGACGCAACGATGCCGCCGCCTTCGCGAATGGTGAGAATCTGATTCACCTTTACAGCCGTGAAGCGCTCGACTTTTTGCGTCGTCGGCCATTTAACTTCAATCACGTCAATCGTCTGCGCTTTGCCCACCCCGAAGTGCAGCCGCAAATCGCTCTGCGACATCACGCTCGCTCCGCTGTGCACTTCATCCATCTGCGCGTGCATTCCGGTAACCACGCGCACGCGCGCCCCAATCGCCGTGCGATTGCATTTCGTTCCAATCAATTTGATCTTGATCCAATTCTGTAAGTTGCCGCCATCGTTGCGCAGCAGGGAAGGGAGATCGTTCAGATTTAAAATAACGGCGTCGATGTCGCCGTCGTTGTCGTAATCGCCAAACGCGGCGCCACGGCTGGAAAAATGTTCGGTGATTCCAGGACCCATCTCAGCGGAGGCATCTTTGAATTGCCCCTTGCCGAGATTTCTGTAAACCAGCCGCGGGTTCTTGAATGTTTGCCCGATATTTTGCCCGTCAATTTCGGGATACACGTGGCCGTTGACCTGCATAATGTCCGGCCAGCCGTCGTTGTCGTAATCGATGAAGCCGCAGCCCCATGCGACATACTGATTATTGATTCCGACGCCTGAAGCAAACGTCACGTCGCTGAAAGTTCCGTCGCCGTTGTTGTGATACAGATTGCAGGTGTCATCCGCAAAATTGGTTTTGAAAATGTCGAACCAGCCGTCGCAATCGTAATCGGCCACGCCAATGCCCATGCCCGCTTGCTCGTGGCCGTTTTCGCTGTACGCCACTCCGGCGATCACCGCGGTATCGGTGAACGTGCCATCGTGATTGTTGCGAAATAAAATGCTCGGCTGCGAATCGACCGCAACGTAAATGTCCGGCCAGCCGTCATTGTCGAAATCGTAGGACACGGCAGTAATTGAATATTTCGGCCCCGGCTTCAGGATGCCGGATTTCTCGGAAACGTCGGTGAAGGTGCCGTCGCCATTGTTGTGAAACAAAACGTTGGTATCGCCGGGCATTCCGCGAGGGCCGCACATTACCGGAATTCCTTTCCACTGGCAAAGAGAATCGGTGGCAGATGGAGCTTTTTCGGGATCGAGACGAATGTAATTGCAAACGAAAAGATCGAGGTGGCCGTCGCGGTCGTAATCGAGAAAAGTGCAGCCCGCGCCCCAGCGATACTTTTCGTCGTACACGCCGGCTTTTTTCGTCACGTCGGTAAAAGTACCGTTGCCGTTGTTGTGAAATAAAATGTTGTGGCCCCAGAAGCAGCAGAAGAGATCATCCCAGCCGTCGTTGTCGTAGTCGCCGACGCACACGCCGGTTTGCCAGCCGGTGCGCGCGAGTCCGGATTTTTCGCTGACGTCGGTAAAAGTGCCGTCGCGATTATTTTTGTACAGGTGCGAAGTCGGCGTTTTTCCTTCCGGCCACTTGGCGTCGAGACGCGTTCCGTTGGTCAAATATATATCGAGCCAGCCGTCTTGATCGTAATCGAAAAAGGCGAGGCCGCTGCCTTTGGCTTCGATGATGTAGCGTTTGTGATCTACGCCGCCCCATACGTTGGGAGAATTGAGTCCAGCTTCTTTCGCCACGTCCACGAAAGTGACCGGCGATGTTGCGGCGGGATTCGAAACGGTGGCGGCTTCGAGCAAGGCGGTGCGTTTCCATTTCCAGAGCGGAGTGGCGAGTGCGTCCAGCAGCGTGGAGCCGAGAAGGATTACGGAGGAGCCGAGGAATCGTCGTCGAGGGGAATTCATTTGCTGGTTGTCTTTGGCGCGATTTTCGGAAATGGATGCGGCACGATTCCGGCGCTTTCCCTTACTGCAACGATTTTATCGATGGGCACGTTTGTCAATTTTTCCACCAGGCCGCTCGGCCAGGTAATTTCCAGGGAATCGATTTTAGTGCGCTTGCCGAGGCCAAAGAAAATGCGCGGATCGCTTGCGGACATGTAGCTCATGCCGCCTTTCGCTTGCTCGACGTGGGAAATTCCGGAGGTCAGCTTCAGCGACGCGCCAATGCCGTCGCGATTCGATTTTGTTCCGATGAGCAGAATCTCCAGCCAGTGATTGGCGTTGCCGCCGTCGTTACGCAACAGCGATGGATAATCGCCGCGATTGTTGGTAACGATATCGATGTCGCCGTCGTTGTCGTAATCGGCGGTGGCAAGGCCGCGCCCGGCGATGGGGCGCATGAAATCGGGCCCGAGCGAGTCGGAGACTTTGTCGAACTGGCCTTTGCCTAAATTGCGGAACATAAGCAGCGGCTCCTTGTAGGAAACTTCGCCGTGATAGAGCTGCACGTTGTCGAGCATAGCGCCATTCAATTGCGCGATGTCGGGCCAGCCGTCGTTGTCGTAGTCGAGAAATTTCATGGACACGCCGCTCAGCAGAATCGCTTTGTTGCCGATGCCGGAGCGATAGGTGTCGTCATTGAAAGTCCCATCGTGATTGTTGTGGTACAGGCGGTTCAATTCGAAATCGAGGTGCGTGATGTAGACGTCTTGCCAGCCGTCGCCGTCGACGTCCGCGGCGTCGATGCCCATGCCGGCTTCGTAGCGGCCGTCCTCGCTGGCGGCGATTCCGGAAACGAGCGAGACGTCTTGAAATGTGCCGTCGTGCTTGTTGAGGAAGAGAAAATTGGGCCAAGAATCGTTGGCGATAGCGATGTCGGGCCAGCCGTCGTTGTTGAAGTCGGCGAGGACCACGCCCATGCCTTTCGATTCCGGCTTGCCGACTCCTGAGGCTTCGCTCACGTCGGTGAATGTGCCGTCGTGATTGTTGTGATAGAGCTTGGTCTTCTGGCCCTTGTAATTTCCGGGATGGCAGTACGAACGGTAGCCGGGACGATGTTCGCCACAGTAAAGATTATTCTTGGGCGACCATTCGATGTAGTTGGTGACCACCAGATCGAGCCAGCCATCTTTGTCGTAATCAAACCATCCGGCGCTGGTGGACCATCCGCCTTCGTCGGCGACACCAGCTTTCGCCGTGACATCTGTGAATGTGCCGTCGCCATTGTTGTGGTAAAGGATAGCGCGGCCGTAGCCGGTGACGTAGATGTCCGGGTGGCCGTCATTGTCGTAGTCACCGATGGCCACGCCCTGGCCATAATGTCCTTCGCCGCCGAGGCCGGCTTTTTCTGTCACGTCGGTGAACGTGCCGTCGCCGTTGTTGTGGTATAGCGCAGAGCGCAAGGTACGCGGCGGCTTGTAAATGTCCGTGGCCGCCGACTGCACAAAGAAAAGGTCCATCAAGCCGTCCTGGTCGTAGTCCAGCCAGCCCACGCCGGTACCCATCGTCTCCAAATAATATTTTTCCGCGGTTTGCGTCCCGTCGTGCAGGAAGGTGATTCCCGCCTCTTTGCGAACGTCCGTGTATCGGACGGGAATTACGGCACTTTGCGGTCTTGCAACTTGGCCCGCCAGTAGCAGTAAATGGGTAGCCGTGCCGAGCAGTGTGGTCAGAGCCAGAATTGCGCCAAGTTTGATTCCGAGACCGAGAACGGGTCCTCTACCTATTTTCAATTTGTTCCCATTCCCGCGAGATGTGTAGAGGACATTCCTTCCACGCCAGCATGTTGGCTCACAGAATTCCAAGTCTTCCGATCAGATTAGAGATTGTAGCGCCGGGGCGCTACAGTGCTCAACAGGAGCCTTCGTGTGCCCGACCGGTCTAACTTCGGAGTTGCCGACCACCCGGAAGTTGGCCAGACCAGTCAAGACAAGGGCGTTTGTCGGTACTAACCCGACCGGCGAGCTGATACCTTCCGGGTTACCCATGATCCAGGGCACGATCCCAAGAGGTGCGACTAACCGATGCTAGGGAAATCAGTTGTACGGGTATCTGACTTCACAGGCGAGTGACTGTGGCAATCCATGAACCCCCTTATTCGTTTTATGGAACCCGTTCCTCAAACGGAATCTGGCCGCGCTACGGCTGGCGGCAGATGAAGGTCCCGGCGTCGTCGATGCTGCCGGAACCTTTGTATTTTGCGACCTGCGGATAGGGGCACAGAGGACGCGTGCGTAGGGTTTTGCCATCAACGACTCGCCCGCCGATAATGTGATCGGGCGCCACGCCTTTTTCCACCCACGTGATTAGCGGCGTCATCGCATCGAAGCTGCTGACGCCCACGCCTCCCCCGCAGTGAAACATTCCGGGCACCATGAAAAGACGAAAGAAATTGCTGGCGGTGGGACCCATCCGCTCAGCAACCTTCGCATAGTACGAGACGCTCATGCGCGGATTCAGACCTGGGTCGGCCCAGCCGTGGTACATGACGATCTTGCCTCCGCGGGACTGGAATTGGGACAGGTCAGGATCGGTCGCGTCCATCACCTGGCGGATCCAGGTCAGGCGCGCGGGGTCTTTGTCGAAGTCAAAGCGTGCCAGATCGTATTTGGGATCCTGTTCGGGAAAGGCCATGTAACGAAAGAAATTGTCCGCGAAATAGACGTTGGGGCCCTTATCACTGATTAGAGATGGGACCCAGCCGGATCCAAGACTCGCGCCGGTGAACGCGTCCGGGCCGTCGATCTCAGAGCCCACGGGTCGGCCCGGGAAAATGGACTTGCCCTGACTTGGGACATCAGCGTAGATCTTTTCGAGGGCAGTAACTTGTTTCGCTGTGAAGCAGTCGTTCCGATCCGAGTCGGTAGGACATTTTGGCAGGTCGCGTGACGGTGTAAAGTCACACTTGCGCGGATCATCGATGAGGCCATCTTTGAGCCCGTCTTTTTCGTCGCAGCCAGCATAAATGCGTTCGGCAAGAGTCTTGAGCTTGGTGGATGGAATGGGAGCTTCGGTCAGTGCACGAATGATCCACAGACTGGCAATGTTAGTGCCTGCAAAGTCGAGAATGGGCGCGCCAACTACGATAGCGTCGAAGTCTCCCGGAAACCGCTGCGCCGAGATCAGGCCCTGGCGCCCTCCGGTGGAACAGCCGTCGAAATACGCGTGCGATTGTGTCTGTCCGTAATAAACGTGGATTAGTTCCTTAGCCGTTTCGACCGTGGTGTGTACGGAGCGGAACGCGAAATCAATCAATTTTTGGCGGTTCGTCGCGAAACTAGCGCCTGGTTCAGAGGCCCTGTCGTGCCCGGTGTCGGTGTCTGCGACGACAAAACCTTGCTGCAAAGCCAGGTTTCGACTCTTAATCCGACTAGGCGACTCGAATGATTCGCCGGCAAAACCGCCGTTGCCAAACATATAGAGCCTGTGGTTCCAGGAGATCGGCAGGGCCAACTCGAAGCGGATTTCCGGGAGGATCTGACCGGACACGCGGCAATATTCCGGTGCGTCAGCCGTCGCGGCAGTCGTACTGGAGGTGATGACAGAGAATTCGTATGCGGTAAGGCTGCGAAGACTTGCACATGCGAATTTAGGCTTAAGGGCGACTTCGCTCGATGGAGGATTCCAATCGTTGAACGGAACGGGGTTCTGCGCCCTCGCGTTTAGTGCGGTGAGCAAACCCAGCACAACTACGATGCGAATGCTTTGAAATAAAGTCACGAATCTCCTCCTGCCGCCAGAGCGTACCATGCCGTTCGGAGGATCAGACCAAACAATACTGCGGCAAAGGAAGCTTTACTTGTGATACTAGGATTTCACTGTTTATTTAACGATTCTGGACGAGTGGTCGGCAAGCCGGTAGTTGGCCACACGGTTCGCTGACAGTAGCGTGCTGGTCCAATAGTGTGATAAACCAACGCAAAACACAAACAGCAGCCAGAACCGTGCGTTATCAGTGAGCTGCGGTTAAGGGGGGACAGTGAGGAATAGGCTTGGGTCTCGCAGCTATTTAGGGGGCTCGGTTTCACGGCGCAAGTTCATCGGGCAAACTGCCACAGCTGCGATTGGCCTCTCGATCGTGCCGCGGCGGGTGTTGGGCGGCGCGGGGTACGTTGCGCCAAGCGACAAGGTCAATATTGCTTTCATTGGCGTCGGCTCGCAAGGTCTGCGCGTGATGCTTCACTTTTTGCGGCAACCGGATGTGCAGGGCGTGGCGGTGTGTGACCCCAATAAAATGAGCGCGAATCACCCACAGTGGGATACCCATGAGTTCTGCAATTCCGTGCGCAAACTGCTTGGCGTCGATAGTGGGTGGGATTGGCTCAGTCCGGACGAACCCATTCAATTGAACCATACGCTGCGGGTGACTAGCGGCGTTGCCGGCCGCGAGCCGTGTCAGAAAATCGTGGATGCCTATTACGGTGCGCAGCAGCGCTCCGGCGAGTATCGTGGCTGCGCGGCTTACAGCGACTTCCGCGAACTTCTCGAAAAGCAGAAAGGTGTCGACGCCGTTGTTGTTTGCACGACGGATAACTTGCACGCAGCCGTTTCCGCTGCTGCGATGAAGAAGCGCAAACACGTCTTTTGCCAAAAGCCACTGACGCACACGATCTACGAAGCGCGACGCATGGCTGAAATTGCGCGCGAGACTGGTGTGGCGACGCAGATTGCCGTTGGCAATCAGGCATCCGAAGACACGCGCTTGCTATGCGAATGGATTTGGGACGGCGCGATCGGGCCGGTGCGGGAGGTCCATAACTGGTCCAGCCGTCCTTTCTGGCCGCAGGGGATTGAGCGCCCTAAGGACGCGGAGCCGGTGCCCGATGGTTTGGATTGGGATTTGTGGCTCGGCCCCGCGCCGGAACGCTCGTTTAACCACGCTTATGTGCCTTTTGTGTGGCGCGGGTGGGGAGATTTCGGTTGTGGCGCTCTCGGCGACATGGGTTCGTACAGCTTCGACACAATTTTTCGCGTGCTGAAACTCGAAGCGCCCGTGAGTGTGGAAGCGAGTTCCACGGATCGGTATGAAGAGACGTACCCGCTGGCCTCGATCATCCGTTACAGCTTCGCGGCGCGGGGCGACATGCCGCCGGTGAAATTCACGTGGTATGACGGTGGTCTGAAGCCGCCGCGGCCGGAGGAGTTGGAAGAAAACCGCCCGTTCAAGGTAGAGGGCGAAGACGGGGATGAAGGACTTCTTTTTGTGGGGGATCGCGGCAAAATTCTTTGTGGATTTAATGGGGCGGGTCCGAAGCTTATTCCCGAAGCGAAGATGAACAGCTACAAGCAGCCACCAAAAACGCTGCCCAGGTCGCCTGGCAATGAACGCGAATGGCTGGACGCCTGCAAGGGAGGCAAAGTGAAGCCTGGCGGAAATTTCGAATTCGCGGGGCTGGTCACCGAGACTCTCCTTCTGGGAAATGTTGCCACGCGGTCGGGAGGGAAACTCAATTGGGATCGCGCCGGCATGAAAGTGAACGCGGATGCGGCGCAGAAGTACGTCCGGCCGGAACGTCGAAGCGGATGGGAACTGTAGCCGGTACCTTGCAAAGAATTGTTATAAGGAGGCGTACATGTCGGAGATGTCGAGAAGAGAGTTTGTGAAAAGTGCGGCGACGCACGCCGCCGCGGCCGGCTTTATCTCCGCGGGCGGGCTGGAGCTGCGCGCCAATCCGCTGGACATGCCAATCGGATGTCAGACTTGGCCTGTGCGGGAGATGATCGCCAAGGATTTTCCCGGCACGATCAAGCAGCTTGCCGACGCCGGATTTCAGGCGACTGAATTGTGCTCGCCGGTAGGTTACGCGGAACACGGTTTCGCTGGCCTGGGCAAGTACAAGGGAAGCGAGCTTCGCAAAATTTTGGGCGATGCCGGTGTCACGTGTGTGAGTTCGCATTTCGGCATCAAAGAACTCCGCGACGATCAGGAGGGCCGCATTGCCTGGGCGAAAGATGTCGGCCTGACGCAAATGATCGTGCCAACCCTCGAGGGTCCGAAGAAGCCAACAATGGACGACGTGAAGCGAGCGGCCGATGAATACAACAAAATGGGCGAGCGGGCGGCCAAGGCTGGCATCCAGCAGGGGCTTCACAACGAGGACTTTGAGCTCACGATGGTTGACGGCAAGCGGACCTATGATTTATTGCTGGGCCTTCTCGATCCCAAGCTGGTCAAGTTCCAGTTCCAGGTCTCCACAATCAGCGAGGGCTATGACGCCGCGGAGTATTTCACGAAGTACCCTGCGCGCTTCATGTCCATGCACGTCCAAGGCTGGTCAGCGCCAGCCAAGAAAATTATGCCCGTGGGACAGGACACTCTGGACTGGAAGAAAATCTTTACCGCGGCGAAAACGGGCGGCATAAAGAATTATTTTGTCGAAATGAACCTGGACATGATGAAGGCCAGCGTTCCCTACCTTCGCAAACTGCAGGTCTGACAAAGCGAGGGTTTGTGTTAGCGGTACGCGGCGGCCTGGATGCTGTAGAGCTCCGCGTACTGACCGCCCTTGGCCATGAGCCCATCGTGCGTGCCGACCTCCATGAGCCGGGCGCCATCGAGCACGACGATGAGATCGGCCATGCGCACAGTCGAAAAACGGTGGGAGACGAGGATGGTGATGCGGCCGCTGTCGCCCTTGCCGGTACCGCGCGTCGCTGCGGCGTAGCGCTCGAACAGCGCGTGTTCCGTCTCCGCGTCCAGCGCGGCGGTCGGTTCGTCGAGGACCAGCAGCAGCGGCTGATCGCGCATGAATCCACGCGCCAGGGCAAGCTTCTGCCACTGGCCGAACGATAGCTCGACTCCGCACGGCCACGTGGGACCGAGCTGCGTGGCGAGGCCGGAAGTCAGACGGGCAACGACATCGCTGGCGCCGGCGCGGTCGACAGCCGCGACCACTGCGGGCTCGTCGTCCATTCGTGGGACGTCGCCCAAGCCGACCGTGTGCCCTGCGCGGAATTCGAAGCGGAAAAAATCCTGGAACGCGCCTGCGAGACGCGCCCGCCACTCGCGGGCCGACAAGCGCGCCAGCGGCGTATCGTCCACGAGAATCGAACCGGACGACGGTTCGTACATCTTCGAGAGCAGTTTGACCAGCGTGGTCTTGCCGGCGCCGTTCTCGCCGACAATGGCCACGACCGCGCCCGCGGGCAACATCAACGACACATCGTCCAGCACCACGCGCGACGTGCCTGGGTATGCGAACGACACGTGGTCGAGCCGGATGCCGCGGTGCAACTCAGTGGGAACCTGCAGATCGCCCGACGCCGCGACGGAGGCGGCGTAGTCCTCGAGCCACGCGAGCCGCCGCGAGCCGTCCATCCAAAATCCGCGCAGGAATCCAATCTCGCCGACGGTGGCGCCGATGTACGC